>Ga0070697_100002582_pt1 | contig 13930 bp, 20 predicted proteins | sample KBSK1501metaG_FD_65475 | JGI IMG/M metagenome (GOLD analysis project Ga0070697, IMG submission 65475) | Corn, switchgrass and miscanthus rhizosphere microbial communities from Kellogg Biological Station, Michigan, USA - KBS K1-50-1 metaG | ecosystem: Host-associated > Plants > Roots >...
AGGCGGTCGCCGCCGCGCCCCAACCGTCTTGTCCCGCATCCGCCAGGGTGGTCCTGAGCGCCCCCGCGAACCACATGAGATTGAGGACAGCCAAGCCGTAAAACACGGCCGCGATCAGAACCCGGATGCGATCGCCGTCGTAGAGGGCTGCCAGTCCGTCGGCCGATGCGCCGACCTGCGGCTGATGGCCGTAGACGATGTACGCGACTATGAAGCAGAGGACGGACTGGATGCCGGCTGTCCGCCACAAGCGTTCCCAGAACGCGGAGGTTGTGTAGACGCTGGCGGAGGAGGTCGTGCCTGGGGACGCGCTCATGAGGATCTCCTTTCGAACTGAGTCGGATGCGACGCGAGGCATTACAGCAGAACAGAATATACACGGTTTTTTCGAGTGAGTACTACGATGTTGGCTTGTCGGAATTGGAAGCTATGTCCGTGCTTGCTGGCCCTCGATTGAGGGCGAAGACCGCGGCGTCCCATTTGGCAGCAATGATGCTATTTAATAAAATGTGCCGCCTGTCAAACGGATCATTCCCGGTTCGACGCAGTTAACGTCCAAGTAGTAAATTCGATCGGCTCCGGCGGAACTTGTCCATGAGAGGTGCCATGTGCAGAGGATGAACGGATTCCTCTTGGTCGCAACGGGCTTAGCGGCTCTGCAGACAGTTTCGGTTGTTATGCCGGTGCTGGATGGCGGAGCGGATCTGTCTAAAATCCCTGAGGCCACCTGGATCTATGCAGCCTGGCATCACTGGCTCAACCTCTCCGCGGGTTATCCAAGTACGTTTTCGAAGCCGACTTTGACATTCCCGGAACCCCGACGGGCGGTCAGGTGTTTGTCGCGGTGGATGACGCCGCACAGCTAACCGTGAATGACCTGGCAGCCGGTTTCCTGGGGAGCTTGTCGAATCCGTCGAGTCGGAAGGTGCGTAAAGCCAAGTTGCATCAGTTCGACATTGAAAAGTATCTGGTGAAAGGGGAGAACAACACTAGAATTCGCCAGGCCAATGGCCCTGCCGTTTTCGGCGGCTGCATGGTGCCAGACAATTTCGTATGTAATCCGTCTGGAGTAGTCTACGGCGGTTATGCCACCTATGTGCCCTTGCCAGAACCCCCGCAAACTGAAAAGGCGATCTCCTAATGGAGATCGCCTCTTGCAAAAAGTGCAGGCTTACAGCGCCTGGACGTTTTCGGCCTGCCAGCCCTTGGGCCCCTTGGTCACGTCAAACTGCACGGTCTGGCCTTCCTGCAGGCTCTTGAAGCCGCCTGCTTGGATCGCCGAGAAGTGCACAAAGACATCTTCGCCATTCTGGCGGCTGATAAAGCCGTAGCCTTTTGCGTCGTTGAACCACTTTACTGTTCCTTGTTCTGCCATGTTGATACTGGTGTTCCTTTCAATCGATTTACGCTGGAGAGATTCGGAGGTCTTGCTGGCAGGTTACTAGCTGATGAAGCGAGAGCTGCTCACGACCGATTCGGTCTAACGTACACAAACATTCTACGCGCATAGACCACGATTAGCAAACTGATTGTTATCAACGCCCCTGCCCGGGGACTCCGAAAAGGGAAAACTATCGTCATAGAGCTAAAGGCATCGTTTTCACAGTCGGCGTCAGCGATGCTTCGGCAGGATCGCCGGAAACAGCGTATACTTGAATTGCTTAACCTCGAAGACTCATCATCAGAGCATTTTGCGCCTTCGCGATTGAGAGATCGAGAGGCGCCTCCCGTGTATCAGCGACTTTTTCTTGATGGTTCACTCTGTGCCCCGGCAGGCCACAACTGCTCTACCCAAAGGCGTGTATTTTGATAAGGTTCATGACGCTGGTCTCGATGGCCACGCTTGCAATAGCTGTCTTATGGCGGTCTTCTCCGGATTATCGGGTACCGGTGGGTGTCATCGTCTCTGTGGTGGCGATCATGCTTGCCGTTCGGGCTCTTTCCACCCGCAAGTTCATTTGGGGATTGCTCTTCCTGGGAGTTTTGGGTGTATTCACGCCATTCCGGACGAATCAGTTTTCCCATGCCCTCGTTTCTACACTCGACATGGCGACCTTGGCTCTATTCGCGCTTTCGCCGATCATGCTCAGAAAATCCCGAACACCGGTGGCTCTAGCTCCCATTGCCGGGAGTCTTGCGGTCCCGACCGTTCCTCAACCGGCCCGAATGAACAGGAGCTAATTATGTCAGGAATTAACGGCGATAAGTCGAGGTTTCATCGCGAACGGAAGCAGAAGATCGCTCGGCGGAACCGAAATCGAGAACTCTTGAAGAGCGCCCTGGGTCAACCCAAACCCGTGGTGGCATCCTCCGGCTCGAAGCCAAAGGCGGTGTCCGCATGACTACGTCTATAATTTCACGGCCGCTTTCTGAAGCAATCCCCAGTCAGCTCAAGAAGAAGCGAGTTCTGCTGGTGGACGCATCGGCCAGAAAGCGCGACCTGCGCGCCGACACCATGAGAAAGCTTGGCATGGAGGTCGACTGCGCCGCCGATATCAGTGAAGCGCGTTCCTGGTGGCGAGCTGACCTGTACAACCTGGTTCTCATCAATGTGGAAAACGAGCGGGGTCATCGCGACAAATTTTGTGAAGACATTCGCGGCGCTTCGCCACCCCAGCAACTTGCGTTTCTGGTAGGCAAGCCCGACTACCTCGCGGATGTGCCGAGTGGCGACGGAACGCCGTGCCTTCAGGACGATGGCGATCAATCCAATTGGGGAGACGTCAGAGCAGCCCTTGCCGCTGAGGTTCCTCAAGGTCTGACTCAGCGCTGGGGAATCCTGGAAGCCTCCCGCCGAATTTCGGTCGTGCGGTCTCTATCCCACGCTCGTTCGAAGGCGGTACGGGAGCGACCCGCACCTGCACGCGACGTTGAAACGCGGTATTCTAATCGCACTGCAGCCTGGTCGCAGCTCCTACCTGAATTACAGAAAGAGGAAATGCAATGAAGAATCTCTACGTTGGGAACCTATCTCACAGCACAAGCGAGTCGGAGTTGCGAAACCTCTTCGAGGCGCACGGAGCCGTGGAAAGAGTCAACATCGTGACTGACCGGGAAACCGGCCGCGCGCGGGGTTTCGCGTTTGTGGAAATGACCGATGCCGGAGAAGCCGAGAAGGCGATTGCGGCGTTAAACGGAACTGAATTGGGAGGCCGCAACTTGACTATCAACGAGGCGAAGCCCAAGACGGATCGGCCAAGGAGCGGTGGACAGCGATTTGGCGGTGGTGGCGGAGGCGGGCGTGGAAAGGACGACTATCGCGGCCACGCGCGTCAACCTCGCGAGCCCCGCTGGTAGCATCTTCGATTCTTGGAATTCGCCGGACGCCAAGTATTAGCGGCCGGCCACACGAACAAAAGAAACACGGAGGAACTGTGAATGCCAAGAGGCCGATCAACATTTACCAAGCGTCAGAAGGAACAAGCGCGGCAACAGAAACAGCGCGATAAAGCCGAGCGCCGGAACCAGCGCAAAGAGCAAAAGCCGGAAGGCGACGTGGACGAGATGCGCGAATTGCGCGAGCACGCTGAAGCGCAGGCAGCCCTGTTTCGCATTGGCCACGATGAATCGAGCTCGGCCGAGCCATCTAGGCCGCAGAGCAGCAAGGGAGGTATTTCCGATGTATAGACCAGACCAGTACCTTGCCGTCATCCTCGCAGTAATGTTCCTGGTGGGGATTGTCCTGTTTATCCAGAGGGCGCGTCAGCGGTCCAAGACACGGCAGCAGTGGAGCAGCACGCGTCCGGCGCACAGAAATGATCCGGCGTAGGGTGGCGATGGAGTGGAGAAGACCACCTGCAATACGTGCTGACCTCTCGTCTGTGTGTCTTGAACGCCCTACGGATTTGTAGTGCTGCGGAGTAAAGTGAGTTCGTCGTTCAATTTCTGCTTCTTCCCATTCAGCCCTTCGAGTTCGGTCTTGAGTTCCTGCTTTCTATACGGATTGGTTGAAGGAAGAGTGAGATTGATTTCGGCGTTACTGATCTGCATCTTTAGCAGGGTTAGCTCGGTCTCCAATTGGGAGATGCGTAAGCTCTGATCCATGCGCACATTATATAGCGCGGGCGAGTCGTACCCCACTTTTTGCGGCGAGGTATACCCTCGGAAGGTTCCCGGAGTTTAACTTGGGCCAACGCTTCTTCGAAGGGTAGGGAAGGCGCGATCTAAAGCGCTGCTTCCAGTATCCGGGTTTTCGCTTGTTGTGAGCCATGGCTACGATGCTCAATACATCCGCGTCATCTAGGTAGACGATAGAAAACGGGAACCGGTGAAGCACGAAGCGCCGGGTTCCGTACAAATACTCAGGCCACGGTCGCGGCGCCTGCACAATGTTGCGGATCACATCGGACACGGTTGCACGGAAGTCTGCTGCGACAAGTGAATTCCGACTGGGGTACGATCTGGCTGCATCCTTCATCCCTGAAATCTTCTATCGCCTCAGGGTGAAACCGGAACCGCTTACTTCTCATCAGGGAACTCTTCAGAGAGCTCCCGGAGCACTTGCTCGCCCGGTATCATTTTGGTCTTGCCGGATCGGATATCGTCGACCCAGGCGCTTGACCTCACCTGCCCAGGCCTCCTCGACTCCTTCTTCGCCTGGACCTTCATCGAGACTCTCAATCAAACGATCGATTAACAGGCTGATCCTGAGTGGAAAGCGTCAGCGCTTTCTCCAGCACTTCCGAAACCTGTGGCATCATCTGTGCCATGACCACCTCACCCACTCATTCTATCGCAGGTCGCCAAACGCTCCTCCTGGCAGACGGAGCGTCAGGGGCCACCTCACATGGGTGTTGCGGACAGGCTACGCGTGTGGTACAACGTACGCCACCACGGAGGGGACCCGTCAAGGAGGCCCCCTTGTCTCTCTCTGGCCTGCGCCGTGCATGGTGGATTGCTGGCGTCTTTTTCTTGTGTGGCGGCATTTCTATCGCGGAAAACGCACCAACTTGCACCAAAAAACCATTAGCCTTGCCAGCCGGAACGACTCTGACCATTTCACCTTTGAGCGCGAATGCTGGTGCCAATATCTCACTTAGCGTTCTAGGAAAAAAAATAAAAGACTATGGCGTCTTGTTTTGTCCTTGTTCTCCGAGCACAACCAACGTCTCCCCAATCCTAGTCATCCCGGATACTCAAAAATCGACTGACGACGCGCGGTATTTCCAAGTCAGTTTTCCCCAAGGTGTATCGGACATCTTCAATGTCTACCTTGTTGACACAACGGGGAAACCATACGACACCAAGAAGCAATTCCTGGTCGGTACCGTAGGCGACACTTCATATGTAGAGTGCGGCCTAGGTATTCCGCGCGAGTCCACAAATGGCAACCTTGCTTGCAGTTTTGTTCCGTTGACCCACGATGCCGCTCGGAAGATGTTTGGTAAGGGGATCGCAGATCAATATCTGGTCGTACAGGTCACTGTTCGAAATACCAGCAAGGATTTGGAATTTCTCTTTCAGGACATACGTCTAGGCACCCCCGTTTTGATGCAGGGAAGTGTGGATAGGCGGCTAATGCGAGGACTTGCAGAGAATACTGAACAATTTAGTGCTCGCGCCATTGCGTTTCGTCTCACGGCGGCCGGTGCAACCCTGCTCACCGGGATCTCCGGTGTGGTAGATAATAATCTCCTAACAAGCGCCGCAGCGCTCGTGGCTGGCCCTACACAGACCGGCCTAACCGGGGCGATTCCGAATCTGTCGAGCGCTGAGATCGCACGTCTGGATGATTTAGGTTTCACTACCACCTCTACCGTGATCCCCAAGAGCACTTCAATCCCGGTCGTTGCATTTCTTTCGTACCATCCACTTTATAGCAAGGAGGTGTACATACATCTTGACAATGATGCACCTAAGTTACTCGAATTCTGGAGTTCGCTCCAAGTGCTGGTTGCCGGTACCCATGTGCAACAAGCCAAACTCGGAACTCCCACGCTAAAGACCTTCTTGCCGCCGACGCCGACAGTGGTTGCTAAGAAAAAACTTGGTAAGGACCTCGCGCTTGTCATACAAGGCACGGGATTGACCAGTGTGACTTCTGTTCTATTAAAGCCGCGGGGAACACCCGCTAAGGCAAATGTGACTGCGCAGCTGCAGCCAATCTCAGGACAGTCTGCCTTGGATAACGACGTCGACCAGTTAGTAATTCCTGCCGGAGCGGAGCTCGATGAAGGTGTGTACGACATTTGGTCCGTGACGAAAGATAACCATAGCATCTCGACTTCCGGGATGCTCACCGTAAGTGCGGCGCCGGCTGCACCGACACCAGCGCCAGCTGCGCCTGCTCCGAAGCCGGCTGAATCTCCGCCCGAATGAAATCTTCGGGAGGACGGAACCCCTGGCGGGTGACCCATGTCTCGCCAGGGTTGCGAGACGTGGGCCCTTACGGGTTCAAGACAATCCACTCAAAATCGTTGCCGGATGCGGAGGAGCTTCACACGTGAACGTCAGCCACCTGCGGAATGCGCTGCACCCGAATTTGCTTTTCGCGCTTGCGAGTTTGAGCGATGTCGTATGAAGCCTGTATTCGCATGAGCGTGTCCATCTTCACTCCAAAAGCTTTTTCAATGCGGAGCGCCATGTCTCCGGAGAGATCAGCCCTGCCGTTGAGCAGGCTGGACAATGCGGGCCGCGATACCTTAAGGGCTGCGGATGCCGCTGTCACCGATAGGCCCGCCGGCTGAATGATCTCCGTCCGGATGAAATCTCCGGGATGGGGCGGGTTCTTCATCGGCATGGCGTTTGCTCCTTCTCTCCTAGGGATAGTCTTCCAAATTCAGATCGCAGATCTCGCGCTCAACGGGGTCGATGCGGAACGTCAAACGGCGGTTGCGGGTGACACTGAGGCTCCAGATTCCTTTGCGGTCACCGCTCAGCGTGTGCGCCTTCCACGAGGGAAGCGAACGCAATTCCTCCGGGTCTTGCATGTCATCAAGGAATGCCAGGATCTTGCGCAGCTTGTCCGCCGTAGCGGGCGGAACGCCTTTTGCGCTATCTTCCGCGTACAGCCCCTTGAGACCCTTGTGGGCGAAGTTCCGTATCTTCACCGAATCCCACTGTAGCCTGTAGCTTAACACTTGTCAAGCATGAATGGTCGTTGGGGCCGCGAGTTTACCTAAGTCTCCGTTCTTATACAAACACCTCGCCCGGCAATGCAGTCAACGTCCGCGACGCTAGAGTGTTCTGAATCAGCCGCTTTGGCATTTTCTCGGATGAATTCAGTTGGCTGCGTTCCATCCGCAACTGGAGAGTGCGCTCGATATTTCGCAGGTCCAGGACCTCCGCACCGGTAACGATGGTAGAGGCGCGGCCCTGTAAGCCGGCCCGTCCTGTCCGTCCGACCCGGTGAATGAAGTCCTCGGCCATCTTCGGCAGGTCGTAGTTGATCACATGGGCCACATCGTCCACGTGCAGGCCACGCGAAGCGATATCGGTGGCGACCAGCACCTGGAAACGCCCTTGCTGAAATCCGTTTAATGCTCCGTTACGCTGGGCTTGCGATCGATCGCCGTGAATCATCGCGGCATTGAAGCCGTCCCGCACCAGCTCTCTCGCCAGCCGTTCCGCGCCTCGCTTGGTTCGCGTGAAAATCAGGGTCTGTCCGTCCTCGGCGTAAAGCAACTGCCGAAGAATGTCCAGCTTTTCTCCCGGACGCACCTCGTACGCTTTCAGCTGTACGCTCTCGGCGGGCTTGAGGACCGAGCCTAAAGCCACGCGCACCGGTTCACGCAAGTAGTCATGCACCAGCCGGGCGACGGACTGCTCCATGGTCGCCGAGAAACACAGCGTTTGCCGCGTCTTTGGCACCTCCAACAAGATGCGCTGGATGGAAGGCAGAAAACCCATATCCAGCATCCGGTCAGCTTCGTCGAGCACGAGAATGCTTACGTAGCGCAAGTCAACCAGTTTTCGGCTGAGGAAATCCTGCAGGCGTCCCGGAGTGGCGATTACCAATCCCGAGCCGGCGCGCAGCGCCTGGATCTGTGTCTTCTCCGATAGGCCGCCAATAACAAGCGCCGCTTTGGGCGTGCTCTTGCTGCGCAGATTTTCATACTGCTCGTGAACCTGCATTGCCAATTCGCGAGTTGGTAACAGGACCAGAGCGCTCGCCTGCCGCGAGGGTTGGCGGTCTAGCATCTCGATAAGTGGAATCAGAAACGCCAGTGTCTTGCCGGTGCCGGTCTGAGCCGTGCCGATTACATCTTTGCCCTCAAGGGCGGGGGTGATTGCACGCGCCTGGATGGGCGTGAGGTTAATAAATTGAGCTGCCGCCAACTTCCGCTGTAGTGCGGGAGACAAGGGCAGTTCCGAAAATGTGGTCATTTAAATTGTTTCTTTCTGGAGGGGCTTGTTGTCACACACTCTGACACACGTCAGGAGTCTTCGTGCCGCTCACATTGATTTTAGATTTGGCGCTGAACTAGACGGCGGGCAGGAAAGGCGGAGATGAAACTGATCCAACGAAGGACCACCGCGTGACGAGCAAACCGTGGCAAAAGCGTCAAAATCAGTATAACAGATCGAGGCTGCGTTGAAGGTTACGCAGGTCATAGGGCGAAGCATTCCGCCCGCCTCTCTATCGCTCTTCTGCTCTTGCCTTGGCGATCCAACCTTTGCTTCAGCATCAGATGATGGCCAACTCTCGTATTAGGGGTCTATTCCGTCTTCCTAAGCGTCAGCCCGCTTTTTGCCGATAGTCACGATGAATGGCTAACAACCCAGGTCAATTCTCGGCTGACAGCTTGAAGTCAGTCTTATTTATTGCTGGGAGCGACGATCCCATGTGGATCTTCGATGTCGAGACCCTCTCGTTCCTGGAGGTAAACCAGGCAGCCATCGTCAAGTACGGTTACACCCGCGAAGAGTTCCTGCAAATGACGATTCTGGACATACGGCCAGCCGAGGATGTCCCTCTTTTACTCCGATACGTTGTACATCCGACTGCGTGCGGTCCAAGCAATCTGGAGCAGTGGAGACATCAGCGCAAGGATGGCACCATTTTTGACGTCGAAGTCACCAGCTTCGATCGGATGTTCCATGGCCGTCGCGCTGAGATAGTGGTAGCAAAAGACATATCTCGGCATGCCAATGGGCAGGTGGGTTCTAACGCCCACTAACTCATGTTCCGAGATTGGGTTTCATTTCAATCCCGATGTATGCTCATGGCGTGGCGCTTCGCTCCTCAGATCGCTCGCCCACGCTGGCTTTGTTTTTCGGCCTGCTTGTCACCATGGCCGCCGTGGTCGCCTATTCCTGGTACACCACGCGCCAAATCTCGGGACTGCGCGAGCTGCAGAATGATCTGCTCGATCACAATCGGCGAGATTCGCTGCAACTGCTTCGTATTCAGAACGACTTGAACTCACTCGGGCTGGCCATGCGCGACATGGTCGAGAACGATGAGCCTTATCCCTTAACCGCGTGGTCGGCGCAGTTCCAGCGCATACGCTCCGATCTCAATGACGCGCTGCGGCTGGAAGAACAATTCTCAGTCGCGCACCGCACGCCGGATCAGGCGGAATACCTGAAGAATTCCGTGGCGCAGTTCTGGGATGCCGTCGATCGCACCTTCCTGCTTGCGCAGCAAGGCAAGGAAAACGAGGCTCGGGCGCAAATCCGGATCACCTTGCAGGCCCGGCAAGCGACGTTGAGCACGACGGTGGCGCGGCTACTGGTGCAGAACAACGAAAGTGAAGAACTGGCCGCGACGCGCATCGCCCAGATTTACAATCGCGTCCAACGGCAGGTATATATTTTTCTCGCCGCAATCCTGGCCGCGATCTTGCTAACCAGTTTGTACCTTATGCGCTGGAACCGGCGTTTGTTTGCCGAACTGGGCGCGCTTTCAGAGCAGCGCAGCGAACTCGCGCAGAAACTAATTGCTACCCAGGAATCGACGCTGCGCTACATCTCGCGGGAACTGCACGATGAGTTTGGCCAAATCTTGACCGCGATCGGCTCTATGCTCACCCGCGCCGAAAAACATGTTCCAGAAGACTCAGCGCTGCGAAAAGAGCTGCATGAAGTTTGCGAAATTGCGCAGAGCACACTGGAGAAAGTCCGTACCCTGTCGCAGGCACTCCACCCGGTAATGCTTGAAGAAGCTGGACTCGAAAGCACGCTCGATTGGTACATCCCCGTGGTGGAAAGGCAAACTGGGGTTAGCATATGCTATGAAAAATCAGGGGAGCCGTTTCCGGTTGATTCCAATTGCGCGGTTCACGTCTACCGCGTATTACAAGAAGCGTTAAATAATGTGGCGCGGCATTCGGGAGCCCGCGAGTCCGAGGTGAGATTGCGTTTTTTGCAGGATTTATTGGAGCTTGAGGTGGAAGACCACGGCGTAGGCTTCGACGGCTCGGCGGTGAAGCGCGGCATCGGCCTGACCGCCATGCGGGAACGGGCCGAATTGCTCGGCGGAAGGCTCGACCTGCAACGACCGGCGCAAGGCGGCACGCTGGTTCGCCTGGCAGTTCCACGGCAAAACCTGGATCATGTCAAATAAGATCCATGTCAAGTAAGATCATGGCAAATAAGACTTCGGTTCTACTTGTCGATGACCACGGCCTAGTGCGGCGGGGCTTTCGCCGTATGGTCGAGGACGAGGCCGACCTCGAAGTTATCGGAGAAGCCAGCGACGGAGAAGAAGCCATCCGTCTGGCGCAGGCTCTGCGGCCAGAAGTGATCGTCATGGACTGCGCTTTGCCCGGGATTAACGGGTTAGTTGCCACCCGGCGCATCCTCGAAATCCTCCCAAAGACCGCCATCTTGATGCTCAGCATGCATCCCGAAGAAACCTTGGTGCGCCAGGCGCTCGATGCGGGCGCACGCGGATACATTCTGAAAAATGCTATGGATCTCGACTTGGCGGCTTCCATTCGAAAAGTCGCGCAAGGCGAGACCGTTCTTGATCCTCAACTGTCCCGGCCCACAGTTCTGAAGGGAGAGCGCGATTACGGACTGACCACTCGCGAACTCGAAATCCTGCAGCTCATTGTTGACGGAAAATCGAACAAGGAAATCGCCGCACAACTCGATCTCAGCGCGAACACCGTAGCCGTCCACCGCGCCAACATGATGGACGCGCTGGGTATCCATAAGACAGCTGAATTGGTCGTCTACGCCATCCGCAACGGGCTGGTAAATCTTCCGTGAACCGCCGGTCTTTCCTTCAGGGACTCGCATGCCTTCAGGGACTCGCAGGCTTCGCATCCGTGTCCGGGCTATGTCCCGGGAATCTTTTGGCCGCGCCGGATGCTTCCAGCCTGGGCTTTCGTCTCACTGACGTCACCAATCACTCGGGGATTCAATTCCAGCACAACAGCGGCGCCTATGGAGGGAAACTTCTTCCCGAGACATTGGGCTCCGGATGCGCTTTCCTCGATTACGACTCGGATGGCTGGCAGGACATCCTGCTCATCAATGGAATGGACTGGCCCGGCCACAAGCGAAACCGAAGCACGCTGCGGCTGTACCGCAACAATCGCAATGGAACGTTCGCCAATGTAACCCATGCCGCAGGACTCGATATCGAGATGTACGGCCTGGGCGTTGCCATCGGCGATTACAACAACGATGGATTTCCCGACATCCTCATTACCTGCGTTGGACAGAATCGGCTCTTCCGCAACACCGGCAAAGGAACTTTCGTCGACGTCACGCAAGCCAGCGGCCTGGGCGGACGGCAAAGCTTCAGCACCTCCGCTCTCTGGTTCGATTACGATCGTGACGGCCTGCTTGATATATGCGTGTGCAATTACGTGAAATGGTCGCCGGAACACGACGTCTTCTGCAGCCTTGACGGCAAGCACAAATCCTATTGCACACCAGAAGCCTATCGCGGAGAGACTTGCTGGCTATTTCACAATCGCGGTGACGGAACGTTTGAAGACGTTACAGCCAGCAGTGGGATCTTCGATACCAGCTCGAAATCTTTGGGTATTGCGATGTTTGACTATGACCAGGATGGTTGGCCTGATCTGGTGATCGCTAATGACACGCAGCCAAACAAGCTGTATCGTAATCAGCGCAACGGTTCATTCAAAGATGTGGCTCTAGAATCCGGGCTCGCGTTCAGCGCCGAAGGCAAGGCTCGCGCTGGCATGGGAGTCGACACCGGCTATTTCGACAACTCGGGAAGCGCCGGTGTTGCCATTACCAATTTCGATAACGAAATGATGGGACTGTATCGCCCTGCTGGTGGCGGCAATTTCGTGGACATCGCCACTCAGAGCGGCATCGGCCTGGCATCCAAGAACACGTTGGGATTCGGCTGCGCATTCGTCGATGCCGGCCTCGAGGGCGCCCTCGATCTGATTGCCGTCAACGGCCACATCGATGACACCGTGCGAAACGTGCGCGGCGTCGGTTACGCACAATCCCCGCAGATCTTTCTAAATAACGGTCAAGGAAAATTCCGCGAAGTCGCCACCGAGACCGGGCCCGACTTCGCCAGGCCAAAGGTAGGTCGCGGCCTAGCCTGTGGTGATTTTGATCGCGACGGTGATGTCGACATCCTAATGACTACCAACAACGGCCCAGCGTTTCTCTTTCGCAACGACCAACTCGCAGGCAACCGCAGTATCCGCTTGCGGCTGGTCGGGACGAAATCCAACCGCGATGCGATCGGAGCAGCAGTGAAAATCTACCACGGCGGCTCAACCCAATACCGGATGGCAAAAAGCGGATCTAGTTACCTGTCACAGTCGGAATTGCCACTTACTTTCGGAGTAGGGAAGCGCGACAAAATCGACCGCGTCGTCATTGAATGGCCGAGCGGCCGAACCGAAGACTACAAGGACCTCAGCACCGGACGTTCCTACCAGTGCACCGAGACAAGAGGAATTATCCCGCTCGGCTAACGTCATGTCCCGTGCTTCATCCATCTCCCGAGTTTTGAGTCATGGCAGCGCAGGCCTCGGAAAGCGCTTTGCGTGGCACGACTAGAGACTTCGGGCTCTCGCTTTCAGGAGCCTAATGACTCCGGAAAAAACCAGAAACGAAAGGTGTAAAACCTCACAAACCAACAGAGTAACGGGTCGAAAACCCTAAAAAACGGGTGCAGAACCCGTCCCACATTGTGCAGCAATCTGCACAAGAGGGCTAGTTTGTGGCCTTAAACCTTTGCGAATTACGGAAGAAATTTGGCACCTAACCTGCACTGCTGACAAATAGATCTTCGCGCCTGCGGAGCTGCTGATCTTCCTCGCACGTTCAGAGCAGATCGGAGTAGCTAAACGGCCTTCCAGACACTGGCAATCTCCCGGTGGAAGGGGAGCCCGCTTCCAACGGCGGAGTGGTAGGGCGGCGGAGTCGTCCGCTGACCAAAGCTAGCACCAATTTCCATCAGGAGGATAAGTTGATGAGTACGTCTCTCGCAAGCCGCTGGCAATGGTCGCGGCACCGCCGGGGTGTTCTGATAACCCTATTCCTAGTTCTCGCTACAATAGCTTCTGCCCAGGTCAATGCTTTATATATCGAGAACAATGTCGGGCAGGCTCCGAACAAGAACTCCATTATTGCGCTGAAGAATGATGGTACCGGAAAACTTACGCCGATTGCCCCAGGAAAGTTTCTCACCAACGGTACCGGGGTATTCGTCACCCCCAAAGTTGGCTCGCCCAGTCTTCAAGCTGATGGCGAAGTGGTGGTGAATGCCGCCGGCACGCTGTTGCTTGCGGTGAATGGCGGCTCGAATACGATCTCGGTGTTCGGCATTTCTAACACCGGGGTGCTCACCTTGCTGAGTACAACCCCGTTTCCGTCGCTGGGTTCCGACCCCGTGAGCATTGGTCTGGACGAAAACAGTCCGGCGGGTCCCTACGTCACAGTGGTCAATCAGGCGTCAGATCCGGCCCAACCCGGCCAGACCCCCAATATCGTAGGCTTTTTCCTGGATGAAACCACGGGCACACTGACGTCGGCGAAT
>Ga0070697_100002583_pt1 | contig 13925 bp, 11 predicted proteins | sample KBSK1501metaG_FD_65475 | JGI IMG/M metagenome (GOLD analysis project Ga0070697, IMG submission 65475) | Corn, switchgrass and miscanthus rhizosphere microbial communities from Kellogg Biological Station, Michigan, USA - KBS K1-50-1 metaG | ecosystem: Host-associated > Plants > Roots >...
CGTTTCTCGTACCGGAGATGAAACGCGCGACGTGCAGGAATTGACGCAGAAATTTACCACCGTGATTGAGAAATACGTACGAACTTATCCCGATCAATGGCTTTGGATTCACCGCCGCTGGAAAACGCGGCCTCCGGGCCAGCCTGAAATCTATAATTGACGGCCTTATGTCCGCGATAACTGAAGATTCAAGAACATCTCGTTCGATCGAGTCGAATATCACTCGTGCCTACTCATTCGCCGATTTATCGGCGTATTCATTTCGAGATCGCGTACTAATCCGATCGGCCGATTTAGCTTTTTATGTATTGATCAAGATCATCGGCCGCAGCACCAGATTCGAAATTGCCGGCTGGGAACATTGGGAGACGGTCACAGGCAAAGGCAAGATTCCAATTTACACGTTCTGGCACAACCGCGTCCTTCTCGCGACGTACTTTTGGCGACGGCGGCGAATCGTGGTGATGACTTCGCGGAGTTTTGACGGAGAGTACATCGCGCGCTTTATCCAAAGATTCGGATACGGGGCCGCCCGTGGGTCCTCTACGCGTGGAGCGACGGGCGCGGTGGTTGAAATGGTTCGCCTGATGCGCGCTGGTTTTCCGACGGCGTTTACGATTGATGGTCCCCGGGGACCGAAGTACATTGCCAAAATGGGCGCAGTAATGCTGGCCAAGAAAACGGGCAATCCCATTTTGCCCTTCACCGTTACCGCAGAAAGATTTCGCGAAGCGAAAAGAAGCTGGGACGGATTTCAGGTACCAAAGCTGTTCACGCGCGCGCGCGTCGATATCGCGCCGCCAATCTTTGTGCCGGCTGACGCTGACGAAAATCTGTTGGAAGCAAAGCGTGCAGAGCTGCAGCGCACGCTTGATCAAATCAATACCGCGGGAGACGACTGGCGAAACAACTTGTGAATGATCAATAGTGAATGGTAAATAGTGAATGATCTAAATGGACGAGTCACAATTCATTTACTATTTACCAATGACCGTTTACTGCTTACCGGAGGATTGATGATCAATCAGGAACGCATTAAAAACCTGCTGCTCGAGCTGGTACAGATCGATAGTCACTCGCGCAAGGAACGCGACGTGGCTGAGTTCATCAAACGGTATTGTGAAGGAATGGGCGGGCAAGTCGAAATCGATGACGCCGGCGAGAAAGTTGGCGGCAATACGGGGAATGTCATCGCGCGGTTTCCGGGCACGATTCCCGATGCGCCGCCCATCATGATGAGCGCGCACATGGACACCGTTGTTCCTGGTGAAGGCGTCAGGCCAATCGTTGAAGGCGACATTATTCGGACCGACGGGACGACCGTGCTCGGCGGCGATGATAAGAGTGGCTGCGCTGTCATCGTCGAAGTTATTAAGTGTTTGCAGGAGCAGAATATTCCGCATGCACCCATCGAAGCCATATTTTCAATCTGTGAAGAAGTGGGGCTGCTGGGCGCGAAGAATGTCGACGTCTCGAAACTCAAATCAAAACACGGGATAGTCTTCGACTCTGATGATCCGGGGTTTCTGTTCACGAAGGGTCCTTCATCGAACCACATGGAGTTTCGAGTTCACGGGCTGGAATCGCATGCCGGAGTCGCGCCTGAGGAAGGAATTTCAGCGATTAAGATTGCTGGTGAAGGGCTCGCCGTCATGAACCTCGGCCGCATCGATCAAGAAACGACCGCGAACATCGGACAGATTGAAGGTGGCATGGCCACGAACATCATTCCTAACCTCGTGGTGCTCAAGGGCGAAGCGCGCTCTCACAACGAACAAAAGCTCGAAGCCCAAACGCAGCATATGCTGAAGTGTCTGCAGGACGCGGCCAGAAGGTATCAAGTCACCGCAAACGGTAAGACGACGAAAGCGACGATCGAGGCGAATATACAGCGAGATTACTCGTCAATGGACGTGCCCGACAGTTCGTACGTGGTTCAACTCGTGCTTCAGGCAGCGAAGCGCATGGGACTGGACGTGAAAACTATGGCCTCGGGGGGTGGTTGCGACGCGAACGTTTTCAATCGGAAAGGAATCGAGTGCGCTAACCTCGGCACCGGCATGCGCGCCATTCACACCGTCAAGGAATGGCTCGACGTCAAAGATATGTACGCGTCCGCCGAGATGACCCTCGAGATAATGAAACTCAACGGCGAGCTTGCCGTCAGTTCACGATAATCCCAGATAAACTCCCGGGAGGTTCCCCGCTATGCACGCAAATTGGAAAGTTGCTTCCGTGCTCAAGTTGCGGCTGCAAAGCTTCCGCATCGGCAGCGTGATTCTGTGGTTAACGCTGTTCGCGCTAACAAGTTACGCGCAAAACTCCGCCGCAAAGCCATATTACGACCGCGGACTTCAGCAGTATGAGAGCGGCGATTACGACGCGGCGATTCGCAGTTTGACTCAGGCCTTGAATATCGATCCCGACGCCTATCTGGCCTATTACAGTCGTGGCCTGGCGAAGTACAAGCTGGGAAACTACGATGGCGCAATTGCGGATTACACCAGCACTATCCTAATGAATCCGCAGTACATCAACGCCGTTCATGGGCGGGCACTGGCAAAATTCAGCAAAGCCGATTACGACGGAGCGATTGCCGATAGTAATGACGTTCTCCATCTCGATCCGAAATACGCGGACGCTTACTACAACCGCGGCAACGCGTATTACCACAAAGACGATTTTGCCAAAGCCGCCGCGGATTATGCAGAAACGATTCGACTGCGACCGTCGTACGCCAACGGCTATTGGGGCCGCGGCAGCGCTAGAAGCAAAATGGGGGATGCGCAAGGCGCACTCAGCGATTATGAAAGAGCCGTCAATCTTAATCCGCAGCTGGAATCAACCCTGAGACCTTCTATCCGCGATCTTCGATCGCAGCTATCAAGCTCGCCCTCCCCATCGACATCATCGTCATCGCGCACGCAGGAAATCGTGTTCGGTGCGCCCCGGCTTTACGAGCACAAAAGCGGTTGGTTCTCGTTGTCAATTCCTGAAAATTGGAAAGTGGAAGACAAGAGTTCGGAAAGCGAAGCCATCGTATCACTCTACGATCCGACTCAGAATGCCGTCGTCGTAGTCAGGGTATATTCCCCTGCCAGAGGCAACACACAGGCAGAACTAGGAGACCTGCTCAAGACATTCGTTACCGAGCGAATGAGCAGTTTCGAAGGATATAATGCCGGTGACTTGAGAACCCAGAAGGACGGCAGTATCGGGTTGGCCTTCAAATACAATCAGGTGCTCGAAGGAAAGAACTTTCCGATGTTCGGTGACGCCTTCATCGAACAGCACAATGGGCTGGTCGGTATTTTGGCGCTGGTCATGCCAAAGGATCAGTACGACGTGAAGCAGAAAGAAGCGTACGAATTATTGAACAGCTTTCGCGTCATCGGCGCAAGGTAATCAACCGAGGTGCGTTCGCGGACCGCTCGTTACTGCTGCGGATCCTGTAATCGTTCAGCTTCGACCCATATCTCGCCGTCCGCATACACTTCTTTTTTCCAAATAGGCACGGTTTTCTTCAGCTCACGTATCGCCCACTCACAGGCTTCAAACGCGGCGCGACGATGCGGCGCGCTGACAGCGATCACCACGCTGGTTTCCCCAATATCGAGGCGGCCAGTACGATGCACAATGCCGATATGCGCGATCTCGAATTTTCTGTGTGCCTGTTGACCCAACCGTTTCATTTCCCGCAACGCCATTTCTGAATAAGCTTCATAAACGAGGTAAAGAGTTTGCTGGTTGCCAGTCCATTCGCGCGCGTATCCGTCGAGCGTTACCGTTGCGCCGCATTCGGGAATAATTACCCGACGCGCGACTGCACCTACGTCGATGGGTCCGGTCGTTAATTCGAAGAAGTCGTCGTTTGAAGTTCCAGCAGACAGAATGCCTGCGCTTACGGGTTTCGAGCCACCACTGACGGGTGGAAATAACGCCAGCTCATCATTGTCTGAAATCTGCCGATCAGGTTCTGCGTATTCCTGGTTGATGGCAAGCAAAAGAGAGCTTCCAAAGCGTGCCAGGGGTGGATATCGCTCCAGCAGTTGTCTACGCGCGTCCTGTGCGGTGCATGGCGCTCTTATTTGAAGCTCCGTTTCCTCGAACCCCACCACGTCGCGTGCCGCCCCGAAAACCAGAACGCGAACGGTGACTGTGGAATGGTCGGTAGCAGTGGCCATTTAAATCTCGATACTTAGCACGTCGGCTATGCGCCGGGGCCAGTGCCCGCAGTGTCGCTCAGTACGAACGTCCGCCTCGGTATGCCGCGGTTGCTCAAGTTCATTCCACTTCTATTTTTCTTCCGCCGTGGCCGTTCCCTTTCGCGATGCCATGCAGTCGAGCCCGTTCTTCGTAACTCTTTACGACGCGAGCCAGCACGTCTCGCAACTGATTCAGGCGCTCGGCCGTTGAGCGCAACTCCAGTAACTCTTGCTTCTTTTCAGATTCAATTTCCAGCGCCGCGGCCACGAGGAACGAAAGTTTCTGGGGTTCGGTATCACTAATGTCCGGCAAGTTCCCCCGCTCGTCGTTTATTATCCGAATCGAATTAGCCACGCGCATGAACATGCGGGCGACCTCCCGAGCATTGCTGGTGACCTGCTGATCACCCTCTTCGTCGTCTTCAAAAAAATTTACGCGCACGACGAGGTAAGGATTGTCGCGTTCGGCGTACGCTTCGACCTGGTAACGAATAACACCGACGGCCAGAATATTTGAACGACCGTCGGGCAGCGCCTGCGTTTCAGTCACTTCGGCGACACAACCCACGTGTCCTGCCGGCGGCATGTCTTTGTCCGACTTGTCTTTGTCAAAGTAGGACAAACCAAACAGATTGTTTCCGGGCCGAATGTCCGAAAGCATCGTCCGATAGCGCGATTCGAAAATGTGCAGTGGCATTGGCATGCCGGGAAACAACACAACCGGCAGCGGAAAAAGCGGCAATTCACGGACGCCACGTACTTTGTCCAGAGCTTCACTCATCGTTGCTGCTCGATTGCACCGACCCGACGGCCACTATTTGCGAGAAATTAGAGCTACGGCATTATCGCAGACCAAGTGACAGAAGTCAGCCGCTTTGAGGCCACGCGAGGTCAGCGTAATCTGTGATAGTCTAATGCTTTCACCACTTGTAAAGGAGCTGGAATGAGTGAGCTGGCTGAACGTGAATGTGTTCCATGTCGCGGGGGGGTGCCGCCGATGGCCGGCACTGAGATTCAAAGCCTTCTTGGTCAGTTAAGTGAATGGGACGTCGTTGACGAGCATCATTTGCGCAAAGAGTACCGGTTCACGAACTTTCGAGAAACCCTGTACTTTGTTAATCGCGTGGGCGAGTTAGCGGAAAGTCAGGGCCATCATCCTGATATTTGTTTTGGCTGGGGAAAAGCTGAAATTACTATCTGGACACACAAAATTGACGGTTTGACCGAGAGCGATTTCGTGTTGGCTGCGAAAATCGACAAGTTGTGATTTCGCCGGCCTTCGCTCATCCTCCAAAGGGCAACGGACGCCGTTGAGGACAGCATCGAATTCGTGACTTCGGCGATAAGGTTTTCCCGTTTAATTACCAAATGAAACGCTTTTCCTTCTTCATTTTCGTGGGCGGCACAAGCTTGTCTTTTTTCTTTCTTGCCGGCAGTGCCGCGCAAGAGCCAAAACCGCAAAAACCTGCTTCGCCACCAGCCACTACCGAGCAGACACAAGAGAAGGCTGAGATTGTCAATATTCGACGAGTGCGGCTGCCCATAACCGTCACCGACAAGAAAGGCAACTTTGTTTCGGGACTGACGGCAGTTGATTTCCTGGTCACCGAAGACAAAATGCCACAGCAAATAGACTCGTTCACTTCGGAGGAAAACAACAACCTGCCCCTTTATGTAGCAGTGTTGATGGATACATCGCCTTCAACGGCGGGCAAATTGAAGTTCGAGCAGGAGTCAGCGATGAATTTCATTCAAACTGTCGTGCGGCCGAAGCGTGATCGAGTACTGTTTGCGACCTTCGATGATCAGGTAACACTGCGACAGGATTTTACCGATCGACTGGAGTTGCTGGATCGCGCGGTTTTCGCAATTAAGAAAACCGGTGAGAAAACTGCACTGTTCGATGCGATTTGGGAATTCTGTGACGAGAAGATGCGATCCGCTCAGGGCCGGCGCGCCCTCGTGGTGATTACCGATGGCGACGATACTTACAGCCGAGCCGACATCAATGACGCCATCGACATTGCCCAGCGAACAGAAACTACCTTGTTCGCCATCTCAACAAAAGCTGGTCTGTCCGGCTCGGTGCCGGGAGTCGAAGCGGGTCAGGCGAAAGACAAAGGCGACAAAGATCTCGACCGATTGTGTGAAGAGACGGGCGGGGCTGCTTTCTTTACTGGTGATATGCTTTCACTGGAACGATCATTTTCAAAGATTGCAAGGGAACTCCGGTCACAGTACTTAATAACGTATCGGCCTGCCAATGATCGGTACGATGGCAGCTACCGGCGCGTGGACGTAAAGCTTACGAACGGACACGAGAATCTGCGGCTGCGCACGAAGAAGGGTTATAAAGCTGTGGCTGACAGCGTTACTCCGAAATGAAATCTCGTAGGAATTTATTTTTGTTCGTCGCTTTAATCACGGCAACTTTGCTTGCTGCGAATCATTTTGCCTCTGGTGCGCAGAATCCTGCCGAGTCTCAGGAAAAGAGCCGGCCGCGGCGAAGTACGCCTTCGCCGACCCCGCGACCTAAGGCTGAAGATGATGTCACGCTTTCCTCTGATGAGGTCGTGCGGGTAGAGACTAATCTGACCAATATCTTTTTTACTGCCGCAGACAAGCAAAAGCGTTTTATCGACAACCTCAAACGCGAAGACGTGCGTTTATTGGAGGACGGCGTACCCCAGCAAATCTTCACCTTTCAATCAAACGTGGACTTGCCCTTGTCCCTGGCGATCCTGATAGATACCAGCGGTTCAGAGGAACGGACACTGCCCGAAGAAAAAGCTGCAGCGCGCACATTCCTCGAATCGGTGCTGCGTGCCAATAAAGATGAGGCCGCCATCGTATCTTTTACCGGAGAGGTGACTCTGGAACAAGGATTGACAGGAAACGTCGCGCGATTACGGCAAGCGGTTGATCGGGTCGAATTCGTTGCGCCGTCGGGTTACGTGGGCGGAGGCGTTGTGGTCGGTGGAACGCCGCCAATCTCGGGCACCCAACAAACGCTGGCGGGAGGCACGGCGATCTGGGATGCAATCTGGGCCACGTCAAACGAATTGCTTTCAGCATCTGCCCAACACACTCGCCGCGCAATCATCCTCCTTACCGATGGCGAGGATACTGTTAGTCAGGTCCATATGCGGGACGCTATCAATCAAGCCCTAAAAGCTGATGCCCTAATCTATGCCGTCGGCATTGGCGACCGCTATCAATTTGGAGTTGACGAAGGTTCACTGAAAAAACTTACAGATGCCACCGGCGGAAGGGCGTATTTTCCCCGCAACGAGCGCGATCTTCGGGATGCCTTTGCGCAGATTGAAAAGGACCTCCGGGAGCAATATCTAATTGCCTATGCGCCCTCCAACAAGTCGCGCGACGGCTCTTACCGGCGAGTCACCATCGAGATAATCAATCCGGAGGTGCGAAAGCAAAGCCTCAAGCTGAATTACCGTCCCGGCTACTTTGCGCAGGCGCCCGGCTCCGGACCCCCTTCAACCACGAAAAAGCCTTAGTTTTCGCCTGTTTTTCTCATGGTAAACATCTTTTAGCTCTGCTATACTGCGTTGTGCTATGGGCTGTTAGTACCCCGTAGCTGACGCTTTCTTTCCATTCCCGTTCGACCGTTCACGCTAAAACTGCGAGACGGATTCTTCTAAACTTTCCGTCTATCAATCGTCGACAGCGCGCGATGTGCTGATGAGCAAACTAGCTGAAAATCCCGCAGTAGTTCTCGTTGTTAATGACGATCGCGTTGCGTGCGACCTGATAACCGAAATGCTCGAGCCGCAGGGCTACAAGATCATTTCTGCGACGAACGCGCATCAGGCCCTCGAAATTACTTCCGCACGAAGAACGGATGTCATCATTAGCGACGTAGTGATGCCGGGTATGGACGGCATGGAACTGTGCCGCCGCCTTAAGGCGAATCCCGCAACTTCCGACACACCTGTCCTCCTCGTCAGCGCAATTCGCAAAGAAGAAATAGATTTCTCGGAAGGCTTTGCTGCCGGCGCGGACGAATACATTGAGATCCCATTTCGGCAAGAGGAGCTACTGGTTAAGGTGGCTCGCCTGTCCGAGCGTCACCGAGTCGAGCGACGATATCGCGACATCGTGGAAAACGCTGCGGACATCATCTACACAGGCGGCATGGACGGCGTTGTCACCAGTATTAATGAAGCCGGGGCGCGATTCTTTGGACTACCTGCATCCGAATTGATCGGCCAGCCGCTCGGCGCACTGATGGGCGAAGATATCGCCTCTCTTGATACTGAGAAGTTGCGAAATCTCAAGTCGTCAGGGCCGGTTCGCTTTACACACTGCCTGAAAAACGCGCTTGGCGAGGAACGCTATCTCGAAGGGATTGTGACACTCGAGCAAGATTCCACGGCAAAGCCGATCGGGATTCGGGCGGTAGTTCGTGATGTCACCGAACGTCAACGCGGGGAAGACGCTCTGAAAAAGCAGAGCGATAAATATCGTCTTCTGTTCGACTCGAATCCGTGTCCGATGTATGTTGCCGACGAGTCGACGTTGAGATTCCTCGCCGTAAACGACGCCGCCATAAATCACTATGGTTACTCGCGCGAAGAATTTCTCAGCATGACTGCACTGGAGATTCGTCCTGAAGAGGAAGTTCCTGTGCTAATGGAGTATAGAGAAAAAACCTCGTCGGCAAACCACGAGGCGGCAAGTGTTTGGAAACATCGGAAAAAGGACGGCACTCTTATCGATGTCGAAGTGAACTGGCATCGCATCGACTTCGGCGGCAGGCCTGCGTACCTGGTTGCCGCGGTTGATATCACCGAACAGAAGCGGGCGGCTGTGGCCGTGCTCGAAAGCGAAGAGCGATATCGCGAATTGTTTGAAAATGCGAACGACATAATTTATACCCACGACCTGGCCGGCAATTTCACCTCCCTAAATAAGACTGGCGAACGGGTCACCGGTTATACCCGCGAAGAAGCCCTGCAGATGAATATCGCGGATGTTCTCATCCCTGAGTCCGTGAATACCGCCAGGCAGATGTTGGCCCGCAAAACACACGAGAAAGTTGCCACTATTTACGACCTCGAAATCTTTAATAAGCAAGGCCAACGGGTGGCGCTGGAGGTCAGCACCCGACTTATTTATCAAAACGGTAAGCCCATTGGCGTCCAGGGTATTGGCCGGGACATAACATCGCGAAAAACCGCTGAGGATGCGCTGAAGGAAAGTGAAGAAAAGTTTCGGTCCATTGTCGAAACCACGAACGAATGGATTTGGGCAATCGACCTTGAAGGAAAACATACTTATACGAATCCAGCTGTAGAAGAGATTTTGGGTTATTCCGGCGAAGAAATTTTGGGGACCCGCGCGCTTCCGTTCCTGCACGAGGAAGACCGGCGTGAATTTGAAAAGCTACTGCCCCAATGGATCAACGAGAAGAAAGGCTGGAATGGCCTGGTTTTGAGATGGAAACACAAAGATGGTGCGTATCGATACCTTGAATCGAATGGTTTGCCTGTGGTCGATGAGCAAGGAAACCTGGTTGGTTATCGAGGCGCCGATCGCGACATCACTGAGCGAAAATTGGTAGAGGAAGCGCTGGCATTGCAAGCCGAACGCGCGGCTTTGACTAACCGGATTTCTCAGGCAGTCCGTCGCACTCTTGACGTGTCGGAGGTATTCCACACCGCCGTTTCGGAATTAGGAACCTATCTCGGGGTCGATCGGTGCTCGCTGTTCATGAAGAACGAGAAAGCCGGACAAGTCGTCAACGTGGCCGAGTATCACGTTCCCGACGTCATTCCGGCTGGCAGCGATTTTGATTTGCCGCAATTTCAGGACTTGAATGCGGCAATGGAAAAATACGGCGCGCTGGCCTTTGATGATGTCGCAAATGACGAACGAATCCGTGACTTATATAACGGGATACTCAAGCGATTCAACGTTAAGTCGATCATGTACGTGGGGGTATCGGTTGGCGAGGAATTACTCGGGGCATTCGCCCTATCGACGACGAAACAGCGACGTCGCTGGAGCGAGATTGATATTGAAGTTGCCAGGACGGCCGCGGATCAGACCGGTATCGCAATCCGCCAGGCGAATCTGTATCAAAGAGCAGAAGCTACTTCGATGCGTGAAGCGCTGGTCAATAAATTGAGTTCGGCAATTCGCGCCTCGCTTACCGTCCACGATGTGCTGGATACCGCGGCCCGTGAATTAGGCCATGCCTTGTCAGCATCCCGCGTGCGGGTTCGGCTTTACGATGCGAAAACCGATCAATCATCAGTTCAGAGAGAGTACATAGCTGACGGCGAAAGCGCACCTGAATTTGATCGAGAACATGAAGAACTCGTGCGCGAACACTTTGTCACGTCGTCCGAACCTCTGGTGATAAGTAATGCCGAGCATTGCTCTGATCGCTCAGCGACTTTTGTGCGTCGCGTGCGCGCCCACCAGAGACAGACAAGCCCAGACTCACAAATTCATTACCCGCTTACCGTTAATGGAGTATTGAGCGGCGTGATCTCGATCTATCAAACCGATTCAGCGCGTCGCTGGGACGAAGATGAAATCTTGCTGGTCGAGGCCGTTGCCACACAATTGGCCACTGGCATCGCTCAAGCCGAGCTATTTGAAATGGTGGCGCGGGCGAAAAAAGAGTGGGAGTCAACATTCGATGCGATGTCGGACGGCATGTTTATCTTCGATCCATCCGGACGATTAATTCGGGTGAATCGGGCTGGGGCGGCCATGGACAACTCGCAGCCGGAAACAATTCTTGGCCGACAGTGCTGCGATATTCTGAAGGCAACCTCGACCGATACTGCGTGTATTGTGGAGCAGGCTTTCCGTCATTCGAAGCGCATCAATGTCGAGGTGGTGCCGGAACATTTGAATCGACCCGTGCTCGTAACGTGTGAACCGGTTTTTAACAAACGAGGTGAGACGATTGCCGCGGTCTGCATCGCGCGCGACCTCTCCGAATTACGCACCGTTCAAGCGGTTGCCCGAGAGCGCCAGTCGCTGCTCCAAAACATTCTCGAGAGCGCGCGCGAATCGATCTATGCGCTCGACATTCAAGGCCACTACAAGTGGTGCAATCAGGCGATGCTCGACCTGACGGGATACAAGATGGACGAGCTTATCGGTCATCACCTCCTTGAATGCGTTCACCAAGACGACCATGAGATGCGGCGTCAACGGTTTGCCGCCGCGTTGACCGGCGAACCCCAAAGTTTTGAATTGCGTTATGTAGCGCGTGATGGAATGGTACGTTATGCCCTGGTCAATAGCGCGCCTATTGTGGTCGATGGTCAGACCACGGGCGTTCTGGGAATCGCTCACGATATCACCGAACAGAAACAGGAACGTGAACGGGCAGCGCGTGCTGACAAATTACGGGCGTTAGGGCAACTCGCATCTGGTGTTGCACATGACTTCAACAACTCTCTGGCTGCAATTCTTGGACGTGCGCAACTTATTTTACGACGCGTCCAGGACGAGGAACTCATTCGCAGCCTTGGCATCATAGTGACTGCCGCCGAAGATGCTGCGGCCACCGTGCGGCGAATTCAAACGTTCGCACGCAAGTCGCTGGTTACTGAACTTGAATTGCTCGATATGGGCAGCCTGCTGCGCGACGCCATGGAAATTACCCGGACGCGTTGGCAGAACGAAGCGCGGGCCACCGGCATCAACGTGGATGTAATTCTCAAGGCGGAGGACGGAATGCTCGTGCGAGGCAATGCCTCAGAGTTGCGCGAGGTCTTCGTTAATTTGATAGTTAATGCCGTCGATGCGATGCCGGAGGGGGGCAGTCTCACGATTTGCTGCAAGCATAAGGGTGATCGTCTGCGACTGCGCTTTGCCGATACGGGCAAGGGAATGACAGACGAGGTCCGCGAGCGAATCTTCGAGCCTTTCTACACAACCAAGGGCGTGCACGGCACCGGACTTGGACTGGCAGTAAGCTACGGGATCATCGAACGTCACGAAGGCGCATTCAGTGTCGAGTCAAAAGCCGGAGAGGGCACCACATTTTACATCGACCTCCCCGTCGCCGATTATGCCGAATCATCGAAACATGATGATCGGGTTGATGCGCAGACTTCCTCGCTGTCTGTTCTGGTTATTGATGATGAACCGTTCGTGCGCGAAACGCTCGCGGATATGCTTCTGGACTTAGACCACAAAGTCGTAACCGCCGAAGGCGGACGTGAGGGACTGGAGAAGGTGACAACTGACGATTTTGATCTGGTATTCACCGATTTGGCCATGCCGGAAATGGATGGCTGGGAAACTGCGCGCGCTATTCGCCAGCATCGCCCCGATCTCCCCGTTGTGCTCGTAACCGGTTACGGTGCCACCGCGCATCCTCCTTCCGGGGAGCAGGATCTGGTGGCCGGCATCATCGGCAAGCCATTCGATTTCGATCAGGTCACCGGAACCATTGCGCGTGTTTGTAACGGCGGCGCTGGTTTGCGGGCGTGAGGACCAGGGACGTTCGCTTGTTCAGCGACAAGTGCGAGAACTCGCTACGGAAATCCGAGGGCGGTCGCATCGCCATCCCATTTCAGGCGTCCGTCGAGTTCGTCATTCAGGCGATTTAGGTTGGCGGCTATCAATATCATTGCTGATTGCAATGCCTGGATTGAATCCTCGCCGTTTGCGAGATGCGTGTTTTGGCTGCCAATGCCAATGATTTGAAAAGGGCAAAAGTAAGATAATGCGTCAGCATGTGGTTGAGGCTTGCCGACGAGCACACTTACAGTTCTTCTGACGTTTTCTTCATCAATCAGATAAAGCCTGCGGGTTGCTATTATTTCACCGAGGGTGTCGAAATCCATTCCCCTCTCCAGCGCTGCGTCTCTTTCGCCAATTTCAAATATCGAGGCCTAAAACAGTTCCTGAGTTCCTCTCGGGGAGATTTAAATCTCTTACAAGGATTTTCCTAGCGAGTGGGCGTATCCATTCGCGTGCGGATGATCCATGAAGGCGTCGAGGCTTTGACTTCCGTCATATCGATCCAGCCAGACAAGCGCGTGATGGCCATCGGAGCGCCGTCAGTGTGTTGTTCTGATTGGTGTGAAAACCCGGGAACCGTCGCCTGCGTTGAAGTTGTCGTTGCGTTTGTCATGGCCGTTTTCCTTTCTCAGTTGATTATTTGCTGTTTTCCTGCCGTCTGCTTACTGCCGACTGGCTCCTGTTAGTTCACTGTCATCAGGCCCGCGCTGGCGGTAAAGCCTACGCCGAAGCCGACGACCATTGCCGGGCCTGCCCACTCTTTCTTTTCGGCCAACATGAAGCCGGTCGAAGCGCTGGACAGGTTTCCGTAGTTCTGCAGAACTTCGTAGGACTTGTTCACTTTCATTGAATCCGTGTCCAGGTGAAGTTGCGAGCAAACACCATCAAGAATCTTTTTGCTGCCGGTGTGAATCAGGCAATCATCAACCTGGCTCAAATCGCTAACCGGCGATTGCGGGTTGTGGAGCACATCGTTAACGGTCGTCACTGCGTAGTGGGCGCCGCGAGCGGGAACCGCTGGTCGCATGAAGTATTGCGGCTTGCCATTCAACGCCGGGTGCGAGCTGTGGCTGACCATCGTCAACAGATTCACATCGTCCGGCGAATCATTGGTCAGGTGCGAGATCGGTCCGAAAGAAGGCTTGCCTGACTGGTCCGTTCCGAGCAGCAACGCCACGGCGCCATCGCCGAACAACATTGACT
>Ga0070697_100002584_pt1 | contig 13924 bp, 15 predicted proteins | sample KBSK1501metaG_FD_65475 | JGI IMG/M metagenome (GOLD analysis project Ga0070697, IMG submission 65475) | Corn, switchgrass and miscanthus rhizosphere microbial communities from Kellogg Biological Station, Michigan, USA - KBS K1-50-1 metaG | ecosystem: Host-associated > Plants > Roots >...
ACCCGCGTCTCCTCGCCTCGTGCCAGCAACAGCACGGGCAACGTATGAGGCGAAGGATGATCAATGGGAAGGAATCAAGAAAGATCCCTCAGCAGGTTGTCCAGATAAGAATGTCCACGGCCGGTACACCTTCACCCCGCCCGCCAGCACCGGGCTCCGGTCGATGCGTGACCCGTCGACCCCCGACCTGACGATGACTGCTTCCGGCCCGATAGCGGCTAACTGGCTGGCAGGCGGAAGATGCGCCGCAGGGCTGCAAGCGCGTCGAGGTCGGGCGGGACCCGACCGCGACAACGGCCGGGCCTTGACGTCGCTCCCGCTCGGGCACTTCCGTGCGAGGATGACCGTGATGGAGTCTTACGTTGAGCGTCCGCCGTTGCCGGGATTGGCGGGGGTGGTGCGGACAGTCTGGATCCAGCGCACCGGTGAGGCGGCGTACGTGCAGCGGCACCTGCCCACGGGCGGGGTCGAGATCCACTTTCCGATCGGTGGCCATCCCCAGCTGGTTGGTCCGCTGACCGGTCCGGAGATTGAGGTCATTCCGGCGCACACCACCATCGTGGGCGTGCGGTTCCACCCGGGGACCGCGCCGCCCCTTCCGACGGTGCTCGACGACCTGGTGGACCAGCGCCTGGGCCTGGCGGAGCTGTGGGGAGGTTCAGTGGACCGCCTGATGGAGGCGATGGCCCGGGCTGGGACGCCCGGGCGGGCGCTGATGTTCTTGCAGGCCCGCCTCGTGCAGGGGTTTCGGCGTGCGGTCCGCGTGGATCCGCTGGTGGGCGAGGCCGTGAAGGCGCTGATGCCCTGGCACCCGGTCAACATCGATACCCTGGCCACCCACCTGGCACTTTCCGCGAGCCAGCTGCGCCGCCGCTGCCTGCACGCAGTTGGGGTGAGTCCCAAGGTCCTCCAGCGGACGTTGCGATTTCAGGGATTTCTTGCGCTGGCCCAGGCCGGCGTCATGGCCACGGGCCGGCGGGTTGCGGACGGCATGGCAGGACTGGCGATTTCCGCGGGGTACGCCGACCAGGCACACCTCAGCCGAGAATGCCTCCGCCTGACTGGTCTGACCCCGCGCCAGCTCCTCGGCGGCAGCATCGACCGGTGTACCTGCGGCCACGAGCACTCCGCCTCCTATCAGCCCTTCCTTGCTACCCGGAGCAGGCCGCCACTGCGAGTCTGACCCTGCTCGATTCGTTCAAGACCCGTCGTCACGCCGCTCATAGTCTCGAACTCGTGCCCGGCCGCGCTCGGCAACTGGGCCTCGGCGTATCACGCGGGCAACTACCCCTGCAGCGGCCAAGGCGGTCATGGCGGTCATGGCGGTCATGGCGGTCAAGAACGCCGACGACCCGCACCGGTTCTTCGACTTTCCCAAGCCATCTAATCAACAGCGAAGGAAGGACATGAGCAAGGTCTTCAGCGCCCACGCCGTCTCCGTCGACGGCTATATCAGTGGTCGCACCCCCGACGGCGACAAGGAGTTCGGACGCGGTCTCGGTGACGCGCCCATGCTCTTCGACTGGTACTTCGCCGGGAACACGCCCGGCGTGACCCACCTCCACTACGAGGTGGTCCGATGATCCTCGTCACCGGCGGGCTGGGCATGATCGGCGCCCACACCGCCCGCGCGCTCGCCGACCTCGGGCACGATGTCGTCGTCACCGCGCACCGCCGGACGGAGGTCCCGTCGTTCCTCGACGGGCGGGTCACCGTGGAAGCCCTCGACGTCACCGACCGGGACGCCTTCCCCGCCCTCGCCGGCCGCCACGACATCAGCGACATCGTGCACCTCGCCGGCAGCATCCCCGGCAAGGACCCGCTCTGCTTCTTCCGCACGGAGACGACCGGCCTGCTCAACGCGCTGGATGCCGCCCGCACCTGGGGCGTCCGCAGGTTCGCCGTCGCCAGCAGCCTCGGCGTGTACATCGGCCGGACCGAGACCCGCTGGCACGAGGACCTTGCGCTGCCCGCCGCGGAGCTGCCGCACCTCATCGTCGCCTTCAAGAAGGCCGTCGAGCCACTCACCACGCACAGCCTCCAGGGCAGCGGCGTCCAGCCGCTCGTGCTCCGGATCGGGACCATCTGGGGACCGCTCGTCGACCCGGAATCACCGTTCTTCCACATTCCCCCTTACATCAGCGCCGTGCTCCGCGGCGAGGAGCCGCGGCCGCTGTACGCCGACGACGGCGGGGACTGCTGCTACGCACCCGACGCCGGGCGCACGATCGCCCTTCTGATGACCGCGCAGACCCTGCGGCACGACACCTACAACGTCTCCAGCGGCCGGCCGGCCACCAACCGCGAGTTCGCGGACGCCCTGCATGCGATCACCCCCGGCCTGCGGCTCAAGCTCCGGCCCGGACGGCAGCACGGCCCCGGCGACGACCCCTACCTCGACACCACCCGGCTCATCCGCGAGACCGGCTTCACGCCGGCCTTCGACGTCGCCACGGCGGTCGCCGACTACGTCGCGTGGCGCGCCGGCAATCCCCGCTGAAGGAGCACGCACATGCTTGACCCCGACGTGCGCCGCGTACTCGACGGCACTTCGATCGCGCACCTCGCCACCGTCCTGCCAGACGGCTCGCCCCATACCGTTCCCCTCTGGATCGGCACCCACGGCGACCGGATCGTCTTCCTCACCGGTCCGGGCTCGCGCAAGGCACGCAACCTGCGCCGCGACCCTCGGATGGCGCTGTCCATCGCGCCCGCCGACAACCCGTTCGAGCCCGTTGTCGTCCGCGGGCGGGTCGTCGAATGGCTCGAGGGCGATGCGGCGTGGGAGATCATCGACCAGCTGTCCGCGAAGTACACCGGTGCGCCCTACGCCCGAGGGCACGAGCGCGTCGTGGTCGTGATCGAGCCCGAGCAACAGACCGTCGGTGTCGGCTGAGCAGCCCCGAGCCCACCCCGAGGAGGACGTGCCGCCACCGAGCCAGCTGAAGCGCTCACCCGGAGCCAGCATTCACGACGACAAGCGGGGCCAGAGATCTTGACGAACGCAGACGGAGACTCGGGGGAATCAACGAGCCGAACCGGGATCACGAGAGGGCCGCGCTACGGGCTCCGATCCTGCGGCGGCGTAGCACCGCTGGTGCCCGGTAGCGTCGCTCAGCGGCCGCACCGGCCACGATCAGGAAAAATGCCCGGGCAGCAAAGAAGCCTGGGCTCGGAGCGGGGCCTGGCCACCCCGAGCCCAGACGGGAAAGGCGAGAATACTCTCGGCCCTTCAATGAAGATCATGCCGGTCGATTCTTACAGCACGCTAGGACGCAGCTGTGAACCCGCTTATCAAGTGGATTTACCGGGTGCGGGGCTGCGCCGCGACGTCACGCGCTCGCTGGCGGGTGATCCGCCACGGGCGGCCACGACGCGAGCTGCTCGGTCACCTGGCCGGGGAGCTCACCCGAGGTCCAGCCGGCCAGATCCCGGGCTTGATCGGCTGACTGGCGGCCGCGGCCGAGGGGTACCGGTGCGCCCAGAAGGGCCGAACTCGGGTATTCACCGGTGCCTTCCGGCGCTGATTCGGTCAGCTTGACCTGCTGAAGCGGACCTGACTGCAGCGGTCCCGGCTGCGGCGGGACCTGCTGGAGCGGGACCTGGGGCAGTTGCAGCTGCGGCAGTTGTGCCTGCGGCAGTTGTGCCTGCGACAGTTGTGCCTGCGACAGCTGTACTTGCTGCGGCGGGACCTGCTGCCCGCGCTGTGCGCATTCATCGCGGTCGAGGAACTCGGCGAGGTACTCGGCCTCGTCGGCGTCGATCCCGATGACGACCCGGGGCTCACCCCAGGGTTCCTTGAGCGAATAGCCGACGTAGCTTACGACCGGCTGTCCGGGCGCGACCGCGAGTCCATGCAGCGCGCGCCATTGTTCCCATGCAGATTCCAGGCGCGTCGCGGCGCGCTGAGCACGTGCGACCAATTCTGGATCACGCATCGTGCGACCCTCCCCTGAGAGCGGACCAGCCCCGGCAACGTGCCTTCCGGGATGTGCCTGGCGGGCGATTTCCCTGCCGGACAGCACCCTCGGTGCGGCACTCCGCCACCGGGGCCGACCCCCCATTCCATTGATCGAGTGCTGCCGCATTCACCCTGGGCGGCACCTGACGGGCGCCTGCATGGCGAAGACGGCAGAATGTCACTCGGAACGCTGCTGCGGAATACCCGCGAGCAGTGCACGAACCTCAGTCTCCCGGTAGCGCCGGTGTCCCCCCAGCGTGCGGATCGAGGTCAGTTTGCCGGCTTTCGCCCACCGTGTGACGGTCTTGGGGTCGACGCGAAACATCGTGGCGACCTCCGCCGGCGTCAACAGTGGCTCGGCTTCTGGTGTACGTGCGGACATGTGCGTGGCCTCTCCTCCTGGACCAATGCTGCGATCCTGCGTCTCTTGATATTGCCTGGTGCTCCATGGGGGAGCGTGTCGGGGATGTCCTATATGGCCGACAGGGACCATATTGCCATCACCAGCGGTGACGCGTCGACCACCAGGCGCAAAGTTTCTGTACCGGGATGCCCAGTTACTCCGCCGATCACTGTCACTCAGGGTGAGTCTAGCGATACTTATCGTCGCATCGCGCCAGATTCGGAAATAACTGTCCGGCAGTATTCGGCCGGAGGCCCCCGGGGACTGTGCCGGCTCCGGGGGGGACAACTCCCCCGAACCCCCCCGGTACTCAGTTGGCCTGCTCGAATGCAGCGAATGCACGCCACCGGTTGCGGGCGCGCATGTACATGGCGGCGGCGAGCTCGCACTCGCCCCAGGCGGCGCCGTCGATGGCCGCGCGGATCTCGGCCACCGACTGATCCTCGCAGAGCGCATCGTCGCCGACCAGGTGCACGAGCCCGCCGTAGTCGAGCTCGACGAGCGAGTACGGGTGGAATCCCTCCAGCCAGCGACCGACCTCGGCCAGGTCGCCGACGGCTCGCGCCGACACCGGCTCGTAGATGCGGAGATACGCGGCGTAAGCCATCACTGTCGTATCGTGACATACCAGAACGCCCTAAAGGCAGTGGTCAAGGTAACAACATCATCTCTACTATCAGTTACCAGCCAGTACGGAACGCATCGGGCCTTTCCGCCTCTCCGGGCATCACGGGGACCCGGGCCGCGACCCCGCGCACGCAATACGCTTGGTTCCGAGCCGGTTCAACGAGGAACCGCAACGGCACGAGAAGAGTCGCCACCGTGACCAACGTGTTCGCGATACCCCACCAGGAGAACGGCGCCGCCCCCGGACCACAACCAGCCGGGCGGGCCCAGTTTGAGCAGGCAGGGCACGAGCAGATCGTTTTCTGCCAGGACTACCGCTCCGGGCTGAAGGCGATCATCGGCATCTACTCCACCGCGCTGGGCCCGGCGCTGGGCGGGACCCGCTTCTACCCCTACGGCACCGAGGACGAGGCCCTCGCTGACGTGCTGCGGCTGTCCGCCGCCATGGCCTACAAGAACGCACTGGCCGGCCTGGACCACGGCGGCGGCAAGGCGGTCATCATCGGTGATCCGGCCCAGGTCAAGACCGAACCGCTGCTGCGCGCCTACGGTCGCTTCGTCGCCTCCCTCGGCGGACGCTACGTCACCGCCTGCGACGTCGGCACGCGCAGTGAGGACATGGACATCATCGCGAGGGAATGCCGCTGGACCACGGGCCGGACGACCGCCAACGGGGGCGCGGGTGACTCGTCCGTGCTGACCGCCACCGGCGTCATGCACGGCATGCGCGCGGCGGCCGAACACGCCTGGGGCAGCACCAGCCTGCACGGCCGGACGGTCGGCGTCGAGGGCGTCGGCAAGGTCGGGCACCGCCTCGTCGGCCATCTGATCGAGGCCGGGGCCGAGGTGGTCATCTGCGACGTCAGCCCGGCCGCGGTCGACGCCGTCCGCGCGCGCCATCCGGAGGTCCGCGCGGTCGCGGACGTCGGGGCGCTGGTCGCGGAGAAACTGGACATCCTGTCCCCGTGCGCGCTGGGCGGGACGCTGAACGAGCGGGTGGTGAACGCGCTCAGCGCGCGCATCGTCTGCGGCGGCGCCAACAACCAGCTGGCCCATCACGGCATCGAGAAACTGCTCGCCGACAGGGGCATCCTCTACGCGCCTGACTACGTGGTCAACTCGGGCGGCGTCATCCAGGTGGCGGACGAACTGGCGGGCTTCAGCTTCGAGCGGGCCCGGGCGGCCACCGAACAGATTTTCGTCACCACCGGCAAGGTTCTCGCCATCGCGGACGCCGACGGGGTGCCGCCATCGGTGGCCGCGGACCGCCTGGCGGAGCGGCGGATGTCCGAGGTCGGCCGGCTGCGCGGAATCTGGCTGGGCACGATGGGATCAGCGTAGGCATCAGGGGTGCAAAGCGGGTACGGTTGTACCTGTACGGATGCTGGTAACGTCGCGCTCTCCGCTGCGGGGTGGCGACGGCGTCATATGACGCACCAAACCAGCGAGGCGGAGATCATGGGGCCTGACTGGCTCCGAACGTTCGAGGGGGTCGAGCCAATGGGGCGCGGCCGAGCCAAGGCCAAGCAGGTGAAGGTTGCTCGTCAGCTCAAGTACAAGAGCGACGACACAGACCTTGACCGGCTGCGTGCGGAGCTGGGTGTCGGTGCTGACTCCGGCGACGGCAAGTACGATTCCGCCGCCGGTGACGACGACGATGAAGAGGACGACGACGAATCTCCCGAGGACGCCTGGAAAGACGCCGAGGACGCCTGGCCGCGCTGACCGCGATCAGGATCCGACGCCCAGGCCGTCCAGCACGTGCTTACCCCGGTCATCTTCTCCGACCGGGACGGGGTACTGTCCGTCGAAGCAGGCGCGGCATAGCCGGCCTTCCGGCAGCGTCGTCGCTTCGATGAGTCCTGCCAGCGACACGTAGCCCAGGGTGTCCGCGCCGATCGAGGTGCATATCTCCTCGGGCGAGAGATGCCCCGCGATCAGTTCGGCGCGGGTGGCGAAGTCGATGCCGTAGAAGCACGGCCAGCTCACCGGCGGGGCGGCGACCCGCACGTGCACCTCCCGGGCGCCGGCCTCGCGGAGCATGGCGACGAGTGCGCGCTGGGTGGTGCCGCGGACGATCGTGTCGTCGACCACCACGAGCCTGCGGCCCGCGATGGCGTCCCTGAGCGGGTTCAGCTTCAGCTTGATGCCCCGCTCCCTGATGGTCTGGCTCGGCTGGATGAAGGTCCGGCCCACGTAGGAGTTCTTGACCAGCCCCTGGCCGAAGGGGATGCCGCTGGCCTCGGCGAAGCCGATCGCCGCGGGCGTCCCCGATTCGGGTACGGGGATGACCAGGTCGGCGTCTGCCGGATGCTCGGCCGCGAGCCGCCTGCCGACCGCGACCCGGGTGGCGTGCACCCCCCGGCCAGAGATCGTGGTGTCCGGCCGGGCCAGGTAGACGTACTCGAACAGGCACCCGCTCGGCTGCGCCGTCGCGAACGTCCGGGACCGCACCCCGCGCCCGTCGATGCAGACAAGCTCGCCGGGCGCGATCTCCCGCACGAACCTGGCCCCCACGATGTCCAGCGCGGCTGTCTCGCTCGCCACCACCCAGCCGCTGTCCAGGCGGCCGAGTACGAGCGGCCGGAAGCCATGCGGGTCCCGCGCCGCGTACAGGGTCTGCTCGTCCATGAAGACCAGCGAGTAGGCCCCCTTGGCCAGCGGCAGGACGGCAGCCGCCGCCGTCTCGACTGGGCTGGTCAGGGAGGACGACCCTGCTAGCCCCCGGGGGGACTCCATCCCCCCGGACCCCCCTGGCAGTTCTCGTGCACGGGGGGCGCCCGCCCCCCGTTCCCCCTGGCCCCCCCGCGAGGACATGGCCGGCCCGCCCGCCGATTGACCGCCGAACGGGCCGTCGGTATCCGCCGCATCGCCGGGAACAGCCGTGCTCGCTTCGTTGAGTGCGGCCGGATCGCTGACGAACAGCGCGGTGAGCACGTCGGTGTCGGACGTCGCCGCGATGCCGGTGCTGCCTGGCCCCGGGCCGCCCAGCAGGCCGGCCAGTTCGCGGGTGTTGATCAGGTTCCCGTTGTGGCCGAGCGCCAGGCTGACCATGCCGGTCGAGCGAAAGGTCGGCTGGGCGTTGGCCCAGGTCGAGGCGCCGGTGGTCGAGTACCGGCAGTGGCCCACCGCGATGTGGCCGCGGAGCGCGGTCAGGGCGGGCTCGTCGAATACCTGGGCGACCAGGCCCATCTCCTTGTGCACCACGATGCGGCTGCCGTCGCTGACCGCGATGCCGGCCGACTCCTGTCCCCGGTGCTGCAGGGCGTACAGGCCGAAGTAGGCGAGCTTGGCCACGTCTTCGTTCGGGGCCCAGACGCCGAACACGCCGCACGCGTCTCGTGGCGGCCGGTCCTCGGGGAAGAGCTCATCCGTCAGACGACCGTCGGGGGGTGTCACCGAGTCAGTCTATTCAGTGTCTGACCTAGAGGTTCGTGTTATCCAGACTCCGCGACGCTTCTCGCCGTAGCCACGCACCGACCGCTCGCCCGGGCCGAAAGGGCCCGCACTCGCGGCCGGTTCTGGATAACACTCACACAAGTGGCAGGTAGGCGGCAAGATCAGCGCGCGGGCCGCTGGCGTGGACGGCGCCGGAGCGGACCGCATCGGTCCAGTCGAGCCGGCCGGCGGCCAGCCGGATCCAGGTCAGCGGGCCGGTCTCGACCACGTTCGGCGGCGTGCCCCTGGTGTGCACCGGGCCGGGCAGGCACTGCACGGCGGCCACCGGCGGGATCCGCACCTCCAGGACGCGGCCTGGATGGCGAGCGGCCAGCGTGTACAGCAGGTACCTGGCCGCGACACGCTGGTCTTCCGGCTCGGGATCGGCGCCCGCGTCCAGCGCCCGCAGCACGGCCGCGACGCTGTCTGGTCCGCGCGGATCTGGTCGCCGGGGAGGCACTGGCCAGGCCGCTCAGCCGGGCAACGCGGGGCCGAACAAGGCGGGCAGCGTCCGGGTGTGCACGGCGGCGAGCTCGGCCAGCGGGATGGCGAAGCAGCCGTCCACGGTCAGGCTGTCCCCGCCGGTGGTGCCGATGGCCGCGGCGGCCACGCCGTGGGCCTCGGCGAGCCGGCCGAAGGCCGTCTGGCCGCCCGGGCGCACCGCCACCACGGCACGTCCGGCCGATTCGCTGAACAGGGCGGTGAACGGGTCGCCGGGCAGCCGTACCGTGCAGCCGACCCCGCCGCGCATGCAGGATTCGGCGAGCGCGACGGCCAGGCCGCCGTCGGACAGGTCGTGCGCGGCGGCCAGCAGCCCGTCCGCGGCCGCCGCCGCGAGCAGGGCGGCCAGCTGCCGTTCGCGGTCGAGGTCGGGCGCTGGCGGGCGGCCGCCGAGGTGACCGTGGCACACGTGCGCCCAGGCCGAGCCGCCGAACTCCGGCTCGGTCCGGCCGAGCAGCATAAGGCCGGCCGGGGCGTCCCCGCCGGTCGAGGCGGGGAACGCGACGCCGACCCGTCGGCGCACGTCGTCGTGGACGCCGAGCACCCCGATGACGGGGGTGGGGTGAATGGCCGCCGTCCCGGTCTGGTTGTAGAAGCTGACGTTGCCGCCGGTGACCGGCACCCCCAGGGCGGCGCAGCCGTCGGCCAGCCCGCGTACGGCCTCGGCGAACTGCCACATCACCGCGGGATCGGTGGGAGAGCCGAAGTTCAGGCAGTTCGTGACGGCGAGCGGGCGTGCCCCGGTCGCCGCTACGTTCCGGTAGGCCTCGGACAACGCCAGCTGGGTGCCCAGGTACGGGTCGAGCCGGCAGTAACGGCCGTTGCCGTCGGTAGCCAGCGCGATGCCGAGGCCGGTCGCCTCGTCCACCCGGAGCAGCCCGGCGTCTTCCGGCATGGCCAGCACGGTGTCGCCGCGGACGTAGCGGTCGTACTGGTCGGTGACCCAGCTCTTGTCGGCCAGGCCAGGCGAGCCAAGCAGGGCCAGCAGGTCCGCGCGCAGGCCCGCGCCGTCAGCCGGGCGGGGCAGTGTGGCCGGGTCGCGAGCGGCCAGCGCGTCCTGGCTCGCGGGCCGGGCCTGCGGCCGGTGGTAGACCGGGCCGTCGGCCGCCGAGGCGGGCGGGATGTCTGCCACCGTCTCGCCGTGCCAGGTCATGACCAGGCGGCCGGTGTCGGTCACCTCGCCGATCACGGCGGCGCGCACGTCCCACTTGGCGCAGACGGCGAGAAACTCATCCACGCGGCCGGGCTCGACGACCGCCATCATGCGTTCCTGCGACTCGCTCATCAAGATCTCGGGCGGCCCCAGCGACGCGTCCCGCAGCGGCACCGCGTCCAGCCGGACCAGCATGCCCCCGGTGCCCGCCGCGGCGAGCTCGGTGGTGGCGCAGGCGACCCCGGCCGCGCCGAGGTCCTGGATCCCGGTCACCAGGCCGCCCGCGAAGAGCTCAAGACAGCACTCGACCAGCAGCTTCTCGGTGAACGGGTCCCCCACCTGCACGCTGGGCCGCTTCGCGGCATCGCCGGCCCCGGAAGCGGACACCGAACCGGACGCGTCATCGCCGAACGTCGCGCTGGCCAGCACCGAGGCCCCGCCCACGCCGTCGGGCCCGGTCGCGGACCCGAACAGGATCACCTTGTTGCCCGGCCCGCTGGCCGCCGCGACCTGCAGGTCACCGTGCCGCATGATCCCCACGCAGAGCGCGTTGACCAGGGGGTTGCCCGCGTAGCTCGGGTCGAAGTCGAGCTCCCCGCCGATGTTGGGCAGGCCCAGGCAGTTCCCGTAGAAGGAGATGCCGCCGACCACGCCGGGCAGCACCCGGCCGGTGTCGGGGGCCTCGGCCGGGCCGAACCTGAGCGCGTCCATCACCGCGACCGGGCGCGCGCCCATGGCCAGGATGTCGCGGACGATGCCGCCGACGCCGGTGGCCGCGCCCTGATGGGGTTCCACGTAGGACGGGTGGTTGTGCGACTCGATCTTGAAGGTGACCGCGTAGCCGTGGCCGATGTCGACCACGCCGGCGTTGTGGCCGATGCCCGCGAGGAGCGCGCCGGACGGCGGCGCCTTGGCCGCGAACTGCCGCAGGTGCACCTTGGAGGACTTGTAGGAACAGTGCTCGCTCCACATGACCGAGTACAGCGCCAGCTCGGCGCTGGTCGGCCGCCGCCCCAGGGTGGCCACGATCTTCTCGTACTCGTCCCGGGTCAGCCCCAGCTCGGCGAAGGGCTGCGGCAGATCAGCCTCGGCCGCCGCCCGCGCCACCGTGTCCACCGGGCTCACGCCGCCACCTTGGCCACCACAGAGGCGAAGAAGCCGAGGCCGTCGGCCGACGGGCCGGTGAGCGGGTCGACCGCGTGCTCCGGATGCGGCATCAGCCCTACCACGTTGCCCTCCGCGTTGCACACCCCCGCGATGGCGCCCGCCGAACCATTCGGATTGTCCCCGGCGTACCTGATAACGACCTGCCCGGACGCCTCGAGCTCCGCCAGCGTGCCCGGGTCCGCCACGTAGGCGCCCTCCCCGCTCTTCAGCGGCACCACGATCTGCTCACCGGCGGAGTAGGTCCTGGTCCACGCGGTGCGCGCGTTCTCGACCCGCAACAGCAGGTCCCTGGTGATGAACTTCAGGCCGGCGTTGCGGGTCAGCGCGCCCGGCAGCAGGTGCGCCTCGCACAGGATCTGGAAGCCGTTGCAGATGCCGAGCACCGGCAGCCCGGACCGGGCGGCGGGCACTAGCTCGGCCATCACCGGGGCGAACCGGGCGATGGCGCCGCAGCGCAGGTAGTCGCCGTAGGAGAAGCCGCCAGGCAGGATCACCGCGTCCACGCCCCGCAGGCCGCGGTCGCCATGCCAGAGCGCGACCGGCTCGGCCCCGGCCAGCCGCACCGCCCGCGCCGCATCCCGGTCATCCAGCGACCCAGGAAAGGTAATGACCCCTATCCGCACCCCAGGAAGGATATCCGTATCCCTCGCGAGCCAAAGGGCGCCCGGTGGCGACTGGACTGACGAGCGACGAAGGAGCGAGGAGGGAAGGAGTCGCAGTGAGGGGGGATGGGGAGGTGGGCGGGGCCCGGAGGCGAGCGAGGCCGGCTAACTGGCCGCGCGGAGCTGGCGCAGCGGGGCGTCGTCCGGCCACCTGATGCGCTTGCGCATGGTCACGACCGTGCCGCGGCCGGGACGGCTGTCCAGGGTGACGTTGTCCACGCAAGCCCGCATGACGGCCAGGCCGCGGCCCGATTCGGTCAGCTGGGCGATTGGCGTCTGCTGCGGGTCCAGCTGCGCCTCCGGCGTGCCGCGCCCAGCCGAATTCGATAGCGCCAGGCCGACCCCCTCGTCGGCCACCTCAACCTGGCAGCCGACTGCGCCGAGGCTGGTGACCACCGCGTAGCCCCGGACCTTCCGGCCGCCGTGGGTGAGGACGTTGGTGCAGGCTTCGGTGGCCGCGAGCAGGATGTCGTAGACGGATTCCTCGTCCATGCCGAGTCCGCGCAGGGTATCGCCGAGGACGCGGCGCATCACCGGGACGCTGAGGGTCTCGCGCTGGAAAACCAGGCAGAACTTCACCTCAGGCACCGGCTTCGCTCGCGTCTTCCCACCCGTATTCACAAGGCCCCTTTCAAATACTGTGCAGCGCTCTCATGGGTCGAGTGATTCCCCGTTAACGCGACCGAAATCCGGCGTCGCCAAACCGTAAGGCGACGCGGCTGCTCATGCTCCCCCGGGGTGCAGCGTAAAGTCCTCTATGACCGGGTTAGATAGCAGATCCCGGGCCAGGTTTGTGATAGCGGTCACAGCCGCCTCGTCGGCAGGCCCGTCCAGCTCCACCTCGAATCGCTTGCCCTGCCTGACCCCGAGTACCTGCCCGAACCCCAGGCGGTGGCAGGCGCTGGCGATCGCCTCCCCTTGCGGATCATGTATCTCGGGCTTGAGCATTACTTCCACGATCATCCGCGCCACGTATCCTCCAGGGCGATCAGGGCATATATCGTCAGGTGAGGAGCGTCCCACGGGTAACGCGACGCGTGCGTCCCCACCGGGCACGCAGCGTACGCGACTGCCCCGAGACAACGCAGTCCGGGAACCTTCAGCCGTAAAGGCCGGCGCTGGTGATCCCAGTCCCGGCCCGGAAAGGAGTGGCACGTGACCGTCGAATCCGGCGCCGCGACCACCGCCGCACCAGCACTCGACCAGCCCGCACCAGACACGCCAGACCAGGCGGGCGAGTTTATCCAGTTGCTCACCCCCGAAGGTGAGCGGATCGACCACCCCGACTACCCGCTGGACCTGCCCGCCGACGACATCAGGAGCATGTACCGCGACCTGGTGCTGGTCCGCACCATCGACACGGTGGCGATCTCGCTGCAGCGCCAGGGCGAGCTCGGCATCTGGGCCTCGCTGCTCGGCCAGGAAGCCGCCCAGATCGGGTCCGGGCGGGCGCTCAGCCCGGACGACATGGTGTTCCCCACCTACCGCGAGCACGGCGTGGCCTGGTGCCGCGGTATCGATCCGGTCAAGCTGCTCGAGCTGTACCGGGGCGTCAGCCACGGTGGCTGGGCGCCCGAGGAACACAAGTTCGGTCTGTACACGATCGTGATCGGCGCCCAGACCCTGCACGCCACCGGCTACGCGATGGGCATCCAGCGCGACGGCGCCGACCGGGGCGAGGCGGTCATCGCGTACTTCGGCGACGGCGCCACCAGCCAGGGCGACGTCAACGAGGCCTTCGTCTGGGCCTCGGTGTTCAACGCGCCCATCGTCTTCTTCTGCCAGAACAACCAGTGGGCGATCTCCGAGCCGCTGGAAAAGCAGAGCCGCATCCCGCTCTACCAGCGGGCCCGCGGGTTCGGCTTCCCCGGTCTCAGGGTCGACGGCAACGACGTGCTGGCCTGCTACGCGGTAACCCAGAAGGCGCTGCAGGCGGCCAGGGAGGGCCAGGGACCCACCCTGATCGAGGCGTTCACCTACCGCATGGGCGCGCACACCACCACCGACGACCC
>Ga0070697_100002585_pt1 | contig 13923 bp, 13 predicted proteins | sample KBSK1501metaG_FD_65475 | JGI IMG/M metagenome (GOLD analysis project Ga0070697, IMG submission 65475) | Corn, switchgrass and miscanthus rhizosphere microbial communities from Kellogg Biological Station, Michigan, USA - KBS K1-50-1 metaG | ecosystem: Host-associated > Plants > Roots >...
CACAGCCACGGGCCCCCGGTCCGGCCGGGGTGACAACCCCGGGTCACGGCAGCTTGCCGCCGGACTGGTAGCGGCCGAGGATCTCGCGGGCGGTGGCCAGCAGCGCGGCCCGGACCGACGGCGGGTCCAGGACCTCGACCTGATCGCCGAATCCCGCCAGTCGGTGCGCGGCCGCCCGCTCGTGCTCGAACGACAGTGTCACCACCCGCCAGCCGTCCTGGCCTGGTGGCCCGGCCGTGTCCAGCGCGGCCGCGGCGGCCGGGCCGAAGATCTCACCGAACGCGTCCAGCGCCCGGGGCGAAGCGGCCAGCCTAATCTGGAGCCGGGGTCTGCTCGCCTCGAACTCCGCCGACCAGCGAGCCCAGAAGGCGGCCAGCTCGAAGCCGGCTGGCCGCCCGAAGGGCTCCGGCAGGACCCTGGCGGCGGACACGCGCCCGGCCCGGAACACCCGGACATCGCCGGCCTCGGCCACCAGGTACCAGGTCCCCGCCTTATTCACCAGGCCGAGCGGCCCGACGACGCGGGGCTCGCGGTCCGCGGGCGGGTACCTGACGGCCAGCTTCCGGCCCAGCCGCAGCGCCTGGGCCAGGTCCCGCAGGCAGGGCACCGCCTCCTGGCCGCCGAACCACCGCGGCATGTCGAGATGCACCAGCGCGGCCGCGGTGAGCCCGGCGGTGACCCGGATCTGCCGGTGCGCGGCGGTCAGGGCGCCCTCCAGCCCGAGCTCGCGCAGGATGGTCGGCACGCCGAGGATGAGCAGCGCCTCGGCCTCATCCGGCCGCAGGCCGCGGAGCGGGAACCGGTAGCCGTCCAGCAGCCGGCAGCCGCCGCCCGGTCCCGCCTCGGTGACGACAGGGACGCCCGCCGCGCTGAGCGCCTCCAGGTCCCGGTAGACCGTCCGGACGCTGACCCCGAGCTCGGCGGCGAGCGCTCGCGCGGTCGCCGCGCCCCGCACCTGGAGCAGCAGGGCCAGCGAGAGCAGCCGGTCGGCACGCACAAGCGAAAGGTTAGCCGCTATCGCTGACACAAGATGTCAGCGATAGCGGCGTATCGTCCGCCAGATGATCACCTGGACCGACTTCAACCGGCAGCAGCCCACCCTGGCCGACGCTGGGCGCAGGCAGTTCTACCAGTTCGGCATCGGACTGGCGTTCCTGGCCACGGTCAGGGCCGACGGCGCCCCGCGGGTGCACCCGGTCTGCCCGGTCATCAGCGCCGCGGGCCTGCACCTGCTCATCGTGGCCGGACCCAAGCGGCAGGACCTGCGCCGGGACGGGCGCTACGCGCTGCACAGCGAGACCTGCCCGCCACCCCGCCAGGACGATGGCTTCGCCCTGGCCGGCCGCGCCACGGAGGTGACCGACGCGGCGCTGCGGCAGGTGGTCCGCGCCCAGGTCCTGACCGAACGTGACGGTAAGGTGTGGCCCGGTTTCGACGAGGACGTCATATTCGAACTAGGCATAGAGCGAGCGCTGCTGACGCTGACCAAGGCCGACGGTCAGTTCCCGGCCGGGCCCACCATCTGGACGGCAGGGAACGAGCCTGGCACATAACCGGTGGGTCCCTCCGGTATTGTTGCCTAGCAATAGCTCAGGGCTCGCGGGGTCTTGGGTCCGGAGGGAAGGATCAGCGACACGATGAGCCATGCAGCGGCAGACCGGCACGCCTGGACCGAACCCGCGGTCGAGGACCTGGGCGGGGGCGTCCACCGGATCCCGCTGCCACTGCCGCTGGACGGGCTGAAGGCCGTCAACGTCTACGCGATCACCGATCCCGGGGGAGTCGACCTGATCGACGCCGGGATGGCGATCGTCGCGGCCAGGGAACGGCTCACCGAGGCGCTGCGCCAGCTCGGATACGGGCTCGGCGACGTCCGCAACTTCCTCGTCACCCACATTCACATCGACCACTACTCCCTCGCGGTGGAACTGCGGCGCGAGTTCCGCACGCTGATCTCGCTCGGCGAGGACGAGCGCGCCAACATGATCGCGACCAGGGAGATGATCAACGGTACCGGCGGCCACCGGGTCTTCGGCGCGGAGAGCCTGCGCAGGCTCGGGGCGACGGAGATGATCGGCCGCTTGTCCACGCTGGAGCGGAACGGCCCTATGTTTACCGACTGGGAGGACCCGGACCGCTGGGTGGCCGACGGCGCCGACCTGGACCTGCGGACGCGGACGCTGCGGGCGGTGCACACCCCCGGCCATACGCTCGGCCATGTCGTCTACCACGACGCCGCGTCCGAGATCATGTTCGCCGGAGACCACGTGCTGCCGCACATCACGCCCTCGATCGGCTTCGAGCCCGCGGGCAACCGGATGGCGCTGCGCGACTACCTCAGCTCGCTGGCCCGCACGCTCGCGCTGCCCGACGCCCGGCTGCTGCCCGCCCACGGCCCGGTCACCGGCAGCACCCACGAGCGGGTGAACGAGCTGCTCGCCCACCACGACGCCCGGCTGGCCGAGGCGGCCGACGCGGTGCGGGCGGGCCACGCCACCCCGTTCGAGGTGGCCCGGGCGATCAAGTGGACGAGGCGGCAGCGCCTGTTCGACGATCTCGACCTGTTCGCTCGGATCCAGGCGGTCAACGAGACGGCCGCCCACCTCGAGGTACTGCTGGTCCGCGGTCAGGTCACGCGTGAGACCTCGCCGGTCGGCGCCGACCTCTACCAGTTGCCCGACGGCACCGACGGTGTCAGCCAAAGGTGAAGTCGTAGGCCTGCACCGCCGCGCAGCGCCCAGCCGGCCACTTGTCCACCGCGTTGTGCCTGCCCCAAATCGGGGGTGGAGGGGCCCAGACAGCCAGATGCCGGGCCCGGCGGGAGGTCGGGCCCGGCATCGTGGTCGGGAGGCGAAGCTAAGCCAGCACTCAGCTGGCGAAGTCGAGCAGCGGCTGGGCGCGGCTCGGGTGACGCAGCTTGGACAGCGACTGCTTCTCGAGCTGCCTGATCCGCTCGCGGGTCAGGCCGAGGGCGCGGCCGATCTCGTCCAGGGTGTGCGGGTTGCCGTCGTAGAGGCCGAACCGCATGGCCATGATCGTGGCCTCGCGCGGCGTCAGCGCGTCCAGCGCGGAACGCAGCTGCTCGGCCATCAGCTGACGGTCGACGAGTTCGGAGGCCTCGGGTGCGTCGACGTCCTCGATCAGGTCGCCGATGCTCGTCTCGCCGTCCTCGCCGATCGTCGAATCGAGCGAAATCGGCTGCCGCGACGTGCGCAGCAGCTCCTCGATCTGGTCCGGGGTCCGGTCGAGCTCGACGGCCAGTTCCTCCGGGGTCGGCTCGCGGCCCAGGCGCTGGTGCATGTCACGCTCGACCCGGCTCAGCTTGCTGAGCATCTCGAGCACGTGCACCGGCAGCCGGATGGTCCGGGCCGAGTCGGCGAAGCCGCGCTGGATGGCCTGCCTGATCCACCACATGGCGTAGGTGGAGAACTTGTAGCCCTTGGTGTAGTCGAACTTCTCCACCGCGCGGATAAGGCCCAGGTTCCCTTCCTGCACCACGTCGAGAAGGGACAGGCCACGGTCGCTGTACTTCTTGGCCACCGACACGACCAGGCGCAGGTTCGCCTCGAGCATGTGCGCCTTGGCGCGCCGCCCGTCCTCGGCCACCAGCTCCAGATCACGCCGGAAGGCCTCGTCCAGGCCGGTCGCGGTGTCCAGCTTGTGCTCGGCGAACAGGCCGGCCTCGATCCGCTTGGCCAGGTCCACCTCCTGCTCGGCCGTCAGCAGGCTGGTGCGCCCGATGGACTTGAGGTAGGTGTGGACCGAGTCGCCCATGGCGGGCGTCTGGTCGTCCAGGTCAACCTCAACAAGCTTGTCGGCGTCGCTGAGCGCCGCCGCCTCTGCCTCAAGGCTCACAACATCGGAGTCGGCCAGGTCAATATCGGCGTCGTCCGCCAGCTCAGGGCCGGGGTCCGCCGCCTGCGCCTGCTGCTTGGCGGCCCGCGCGGGCGCGGAGCGTGCCGGACGGCTCTTGGAGCTGTCCTTGCTCTCTCCTGGTCCGCCCTGGGTCTGGGCCAGCTCGTTGGCCAGCCGCACGCCGGCCTCGCTCAGCTCGCGCAGAATGGACCGTCCCTCGGCCGGGGTGAGTCCTGCCTGGTCAAAGGCCGTCCTCAGCTCCGCAAGAGACAGGTGACCCTGGCTTCGCCCACGCTGGATCAGGTCATTCACCCGGGTCGTGCTCGCCTCGTCATCCGAGTCGGCGATGCGCTCGACTGCTGACGTCGCCATGGCGATCCGCGGCATGAGACACCTCCCTCCTCCTCGTAACAACGCACGCATTACTTACGTCGTTCAATTGGGTTTCCACCAAGTACCCCTCGCCGCCCCGCGTAGTCCTCAGCGGGAGAGACATTAGTCCGGGCACTAATAAATAACGCTCTCCACCTCAGTTTGTTCCCGCCGTAGCAGCTCTTGCCGGAGCCGTACGATGTCGTGCTTCCCGCTCGGGAGCATGGGAACGGCATCGACCATTACGACCCTGCTTGGAGCAGCGTAACGCGGCAGCCGCTCGCGCACATGCAGTCGGAGCAATTCCGGGGCCGGCGGGTCGCCCGGATCAGCAGGCACCACGACCGCGACGACCCTTTCGCCCCATTCCGGATCGGGTTGCCCCACCACCACCGCGTCCCGGACGCCCGGGCAGGTCTGCAGGGCCGCGGCGACCTCGCCCGGGACGACCATGTGCCCGCCGGTGTTGATGACGTCGTCCGCCCGGCCGCGCACGGTCAGCCGCCCGGCAGCGTCCAGCACGCCCAGGTCGCCGGTGCGGAACCAGCCGTCGCCCGGCGCGCGCGGGCCGCCGCGATAGCCGGAGAACAGCACGGGGCCGCTGATCCAGATCCGGCCGTCGTCGCGGACCTCCGCCCGCACGCCGTCCAGCGGGACGCCGTCGTACACGCAGCCGCCGCAGGTCTCAGTCATGCCGTAGGTCGTCACCACCGGCACGCCCGCGTCCCGCGCCGCCGTCAGCAGGCCGGCCGGCGCGGCGGCCCCGCCCAGCAGCACCGAGGAGAAGTCGGCCAGCGGTGTCGGCAGGCCGGCACCCCCCTCGGCGAGCAGCCGCTGCAACTGGGTCGGGACCAGCGATACGTGGGCGCAGCCCGAAGCGGCCACGGTCCCGGCGTCGGCCCGCTCGGCCAGCACCGGCTCGGTGCCGGTGACCAGCGAGCGCACCAGGACCTGAAGGCCGGCCACGTGCGTGACGGGAAGGCAGCACAGCCAGCGCTCGCCGGGCCGGGCGCTCACCCGGTCCAGCGAGGCCCGGGCCGAGTGCCGCAGCGCGGCCGCGCTCAGCTCCACCCCCTTGGGTACGCCGGTGGACCCGGAGGTGCCGACGACGACCGCCGTACCTTCGGCCACTCCCTCATAAGGTCCCGAACGAGTCGTGGTGACTCCCTCGGCGTCCTCCACCGAGCCCGGCCCGAGGGCGCCGATCACCTCGGCGAGCCGCGCGGGCGGCAGCCCGGCGTCGAGCGGCACGATCGCGGGCCCGCTGCCGTCGAGCGCCGCCGCCAGCAATTCGACCAGCCGCGGGGTCGCGGGCCCGACCAGGACCGCGCGCAAGGGACGCAATGTCACGATCGTTAAGGTTAGAACCCTGACTCCTGGAGGTTACGAGTGACCGAACGGCGGCCGCCCGCCCCGGAACCCGGACTGGCGCGCCATTCCGGAACCCCGTTCGAACGGCGGGGTGAACCGCGCCACCCTGTGATCATTCTCACGGCCCCATGACCCCGCGCTATTCGTCGTGGATCATTACCTCCCTCATAGGGGGAGTAGCGATCCACGATCACGAAGGCGGGTCCCCGTGAGGAGGGAACTGGCCGCGATTCTCGAAGGGCTGCGGGCGTTCGCGATCCCGATGCCGGTCAGGTTCCGGGGGATCACGGTGCGCGAGGGCGCGCTGATCGAGGGGCCGGCCGGGTGGGGGGAGTTCTCGCCGTTCGCGGAGTACGGGCCGAAGGAGAGCGCACGGTGGCTGGCCAGCGCCGTCGAGTCCGCGACGGCCGGGTGGCCCGCGCCGGTCAGGGACCGGATCCCGGTGAACGTGACCGTGCCCGCGGTCGGGCCCCAGCAGGCGGCCGCGATCGTGGCCCGGTCGGGTTGCCGGACCGCCAAGGTCAAGGTGGCCGAGCGCGGCCAGGCCGAGGCGGAGGACATCGAGCGGGTCGAGGCGGTCCGGGCCGCGCTCGGCCCGGACGGCAGGATCAGGGTCGACGCCAACGGCGCCTGGGAGCCGGGGCAGGCGGCGCGGATGCTGCGGAGGCTGGCCCGGTTCGGGCTTGAGTACGCCGAACAGCCCTGCGCCACCCTGGACGAGCTGGCCGAGCTGCGTCGGCATATCGACATCCCGGTCGCCGCCGATGAGTCGATCCGCCGGGCCGAAGACCCGCTGCGGGTACGCGCGGCCGGCGCGGCCGACATCGTGATGCTCAAGGTGCAGCCGCTCGGCGGGGTCCGCGCGGCGCTTGCGGTGGCGCAGGCCTGCGGCCTCCCGGTCGTGGTGTCGAGTGCGGTGGACACCTCGGTGGGACTGGCCGCCGGGGTGGCGCTGGCCGCCGCGCTCCCCGAACTGCCCTACGCCTGCGGGCTGGGCACCATGTCGCTGCTGGCCGGGGACGTGACGGCCGCCCCGCTGCGGCCAGAGGCGGGATCGCTGCCGGTCCGCCGGCCCGCCGTCGACCTCGATGAGCTGGCCCGCTGGGAGACCGACCCGGCCCCCTGGCGGGAGCGGGCCATGGCGGCAGCCAGGTACCTGTCGTGAACCCGGCCACCGCGTTCGGCGTCACGTTCAGCGACGAGCTAATCAGGTGCGGGCTGCGTGAGGTCGTGCTGGCGCCCGGCTCGCGCAGCACGCCGCTGGCGATGGCGTTCTACGAGGCGGCGCGGCAGCGGCGGCTGCGGCTGCACGTCCGGATCGACGAGCGCTCCGCCTCGTTCACCGCGCTCGGCCTGGCCAAGGCCAGCCGCCGTCCGGTGGCGGTGCTGTGCACCTCGGGCACGGCGGCGGCCAACTTCCACCCGGCGGTGATCGAGGCCGACGAGTCCGTAGTGCCGCTGGTCGTGCTCACCGCCGACCGGCCCGCGGAGCTGCGCGGGATCGGCGCCAACCAGGCCATCGACCAGATCAAGCTGTACGGCGCCGCGGTGCGCTGGTTCTGCGAGGCCGGCCTGCCCGAAGCCCGGCCGGGCGCGGCCGGCTACTGGCGCTCGCTGGCCTGCCAGGCCTGGGCGCACGCGGCGGGCCGTGTCGGCGGCCTGCCCGGCCCGGTCCACCTCAACCTCCCGTTCCGCGAGCCTCTGGTGCCCGGCGGGGACGAGGAATGGCCAGACTCGCTGGACGGGCGCCCCGGCGGGCAGCCGTGGACCCGTTTTGCCCCAGGGGGGCCAGGGGGGTCTGGGGGGACGGGCAGTCCCCCCAGGAGCAGGGGGGGTCTGGGGGGGATCGTCCCCCCGGGGCAACACTGGGTCGCCCCCCCGGGGGAGATGCAACTGCCGTGGACCGAACGTGGCGTGGTGGTCTGCGGCGACGGCGACTACGACGCGCCGGCCTTGGTCGAGCTGGCCGGGCAGGCGGGCTGGCCGGTGCTCGCCGAGCCCTCGTCCGGCGCCCGCCGCGGCCCCGGCGCGCTGTCCGCCTACCAGTACCTGCTCGCGGCGCCGGAGTTCGTCCGGGTGCACCAGCCCGACCTGATCGTGTCGGCGGGCCGGCCCGGGCTCTCCCGCCCGCAGCTCGCCTTCCTGCGGCCCGGCCCGGCGAGCACAGGATCGGCACGCAGGCACGTGGTGGTGGCGCAGGGACCCGGGCGCTGGGCCGATCCGCAGCGTGCCGCCACCGACGTCGCGGCGGCCCTCCGGCTCGCCGGGACGCCCGGCGGCTCCGGCTCGCTGGGGGGCTCGCCGGGGGGCTGGCTGGAGGGCTGGCAACGGGCGGACGAGGCGGCGCGCCGCGCGGTGGACGCCGTGCTCGACGAGGACGACAGCCTGACGGAGCCGCGACTCGCCCGCGACCTGGCCAGCGCACTGCCCGAAGGAGCCATGCTGTGGTGCGGATCAAGCCAGCCCGTTCGGGATATTGATTGTGCTCTTCCGCCGCGTGCGGACCTCCGCGTGCTGGCCAGCCGCGGTACCAGCGGGATCGACGGCACCACCTCGTCGGCGATCGGTGCCGCGCTGGCCCACGGCGGCCCGTCCTTCGCGCTGATCGGGGACCTGACGTTCCTGCACGACGCGGCGGGCCTGGCCCTCGGCCCGGACGAGCCGCGTCCCGACCTGTGCCTGGTCGTGGTCAACAACGACGGCGGCGGCATCTTCTCCGCCCTGGAGCAGGCCGCGTTCCCGGGCCCGTTCGAGCGGCTGTTCGGCACCCCGCACGGCGCCGGCCTGGTCCACCTGGCCGCCGCGTTCGGCCTGCCCTACCAGCGGCTCGAGCAGCCGGGCGACCTGACCAAGGCGCTGCAGGGCACCGGCCTGCGGATCGTGGAGGTGCAGACCAGCCGGGCGGGGGGCACCGAGCTTCGGGCCAGGCTGCGCGCCGCAGCCGCCGCCGCCATCCGCGGGATCTTAGGTACATCCCTGGGTGTACCGGCGCTGCGACCAGGGGCGGACGCGGAGAATCCCGGATCGGGATTACTGTCAGGATATGGCTGCGAGGAATGTCGCCGCGGGGCCGCGCCCGCCGCTCGCCGACCGGCTGACCCCGGCGCAGTGGCTGGCGCTCGACGTCGTGGCCGCGGTCTTGGTCGCCCTGTGGGTGGTGTTCGACCTGCGCCTGCGGCACGGTTTCCGGGTCGAGCTGCCGCCGGCCTGGTTCGGCGTGATAGGCGCGGCGGTGACCCTCCCGGTGGCGGTGCGGCGCGTCTGGCCGATCCCGGTGCTGGCCGTGGTGACCACCGCGGTGGCCACGCTGACCGCGCTCGGCCGCGCCCAGCTCGACATGGACATCATGCTCGGCATGGCGATCTACACGGTGGCGGTGACCTCCCGCCGCCCGGTCGCGGTGGCGGCGCTGGTGGGCACCGAGACCGTGCTCATCTGCGGGCTCATCGCCGCGGCGGCCGGGGCGCGCGGACCGGCCGACACGGTGCACAGCCTGCTGGCCGCCGGGGCGCTGTGGTTCGTCGGCGACAGCGTGCGGGAGCGTCGCCGGTACCTGGCCGCCTGCCGGGAGCAGGAAACCCAGCGTCAGACGGAGCACGGCCGGCTCGCGGTCCGCGAGGAGCGGGTTAGGATCGCCCGGGAGCTGCACGACGTGGTGGCTCACACGCTGAGCGTGGTCACCTTCCAGGCCGGGGTCGGCCGCAAGATCGGCGCCACCCGGCCCGCAGAGGCGCTGCTGGCCCTGCGGGCGGTCGAGGTGACCGGCCGGAGCGCGCTCGAGGAACTGCGGCGCATCCTGGGCCTGCTGCGTGACGACGACGGCGAGGCGCCGAGCCTGGTCCCCGCCCCCGGGGTCGGGGACCTCGAGGAACTGGCCGGCACCGTGCGGGCCGCCGGGATACCGGTCGCGCTGGCCGTCACCGGCGAGGTGGCGGCACTGCCGCCCGCCGCCTCGCTGACCGTGTACCGCATCGTCCAGGAGGCGCTGACCAACGTGGTCAAGCACGCGCCCGGCGCGCAGGCGACGGTCCGGCTGCAGGCGGCCCGGGACGGGGTGCTGATCACGGTGGACAACGACCGCGGGAGCAGCGGCCCGGCGGGCTCGCGGCCCGGTGAAGGCGCCCGGCCCGGTGAAGGCGCCCGGCACGGCCTCGTCGGCATGCAGGAACGGGCTGCGGCGTTCGGCGGCACCCTGGACGCGGGCCCCGCCGCGAGCGGCGGGTTCCAGGTGACCGCCTTCCTGCCCCTCCCCGGCCAGCCCCAGGTCGGGCAGGTCGCATGAGCATCGGCGTTGTCGTCGCCGACGACCAGGCCATCGTCCGGGCCGGGTTCCGCATGCTCATCGATTCCGAGCCCGACCTGGCCGTGCTCGGCGAGGCCGCCAACGGCGCGGAGGCGGTCGCGGTGGCCCGCCGGACCTCGCCCGACGTGGTGCTGATGGACATCCGCATGCCCGTGCTCGACGGCATCGAGGCCACCAGGCGGATCACCGCCGCCGGGCCGCTGCCCCGGGTGCTGATCCTGACCACGTTCGACCTCGACGAGTACGTCTTCGGCGCGCTGCGGGTCGGCGCGAGCGGGTTCATGCTCAAGGAGCGGCCGCCCGAGGAACTCCTGTCCGCCATCCGCGTCATCGCGGCGGGTGAGGCGCTGCTCGCGCCGAACGTCACCCGCCGGCTGATCGAGCACTTCGCCCGGCAGCCCGACCCGACGCGGCCGCCGCCCGGCGCGCTGGAGCAGTTGACCGTGCGCGAGCGCGAGGTGCTCGCGCTCATCGCCACCGGGCTGTCCAACACCGAGATCGCCGAGCGCCTGATCATGAGCGTCCCCACCGCCAAGACCCACGTGAGCCGGATCCTGGCCAAGCTCGGTGCCAGGGACCGCGCCCAGCTCGTCGTCCTCGCCTTCCAGTCCGGGCTGGTCAGACCCGGTTAGCGGTACATCCGGAGTCGTAGCCGCCGGGCGCCGCTAACGCGGCAGCCGCAGCGGAATCGGGTTCCGCGGGCTGACGACACGAGCCGGGCCGCGGATCAGCATGGGCGGCATGTTCTTCACCTACCTATGGCGCGAGCTGCGGCGGCGGATGCGCCAGGCGGTTTTGATCGCGCTGGGCCTGGCGCTCGGCGTCGGCCTGGTGATCACCGTGACCGCGGCTTCGAACGGCGTCAAGGACTCGCAGGCCACTGTGCTGCACACGCTGTACGGCGTGGGCACCGACATCACCGTCACGCAGCCGCCGGCCAAGGGCTCGGGCGGCGGCACCTCGTTCGGCTTCCGGCAGGAGATCAAGAACGTGCGCAGCGGGCAGATCGCGGCGGGTACCCAGATCAACATCAACCAGCTGGTCAACACCCAGTACGGCGCGATGAGCTCGGGTTCGCTGGCCCAGGTGGCCCGGCTGAGCGGCGTATCGGCCGCGACCGGCGGGCTCGCGCTCACCGACGTGACGGTGAGCGGCACCGTACCCGCGCTCAACGCGGGTAGCGGGAGCTTCAGCTCGAGCTTCACCACCGATACGTTCACCGTCGACGGGGTGGACCTGGCGAATACCTCGCTGGGGCCGCTCAGCGCGGCCAGGCTCACCGCCGGGTCGGCGCTCACCGCCGCCGACGCGCACGCCAACGACGTGCTGGTCAACTCGAGCTACGCGACGGCGCACAAGCTGAGCGTGGGCAAGACGCTGAAAATCGGCGGCACCAGCTTCAAGATCACCGGTATCGCGAGCGTGCCGCAGAGCGGCAACCCGCCGGATGCCTACATCCCGCTGGCCAGGGCCCAGAGCATCGGCGAGGCCTCGGCCAGCGCCAAGCTGACCGGCAAGGTGAACACCATCTACGTGTCCGCCGCGAGCGCCACGGACATCCCCGCCGTCCAGGCCGGCCTCAGCCGCCTGCTGCCCGGCGCCACCGTCACCGACCAGGACAACCTGGCCGGCGAGGTGACCGGATCGCTGGCCAGCGCGTCCAGCCTGGCGGCCAACCTGGGCCGCTGGCTGTCCGTCGCGGTGCTCGCCGCCGCGTTCGGCGTGGCCAGCGTGCTGACGATGGCGGCGGTCTCGCGCCGGGTCAGGGAGTTCGGCACGCTGAAGGCGCTCGGCTGGCGGAGCAGGCGGGTCGTCGGGCAGGTGATGGGCGAGTCGCTCGTGATCGGCGTCGGCGGCGCGGTGCTCGGGGTGGGGCTCGGCTACGGCGGCACCGCCCTGATCGACGCCCTGGCCCCGAAGCTGACGGCCACCGTCGGGGCGAGCAACGCGGCCTCGGTGACGGGTGCCGGCCGCTTTCTCGGCACGGGCGCCGCCCAGGCGCTGACCGGCGCGGGTCACTCCGTCTCGGTGACGCTGACCGCGCCGGTCACGGTGAGCATCATCGGCCTCGCGGTGCTGCTGGCGCTGGCCGGCGGGCTGATCGCGGGGTCGTTCGGCGGATGGCGGGCGGCCCGGCTGCGGCCCGCCGCGGCGCTGGCCCGGGTGGCGTGATGGCCGACACCGTCTACCAGCTGTCCGGGGTGGTCAAGAACTACCGGAAGGGCCGCGGCTCGGTCCTGGCCCTGCGCGGCGTGGACCTGGTCATCCGTGACGGCGAATGGCTCGCCATCCAGGGCCCGACCGGCCACGGCAAGTCCACCTTGCTGCAGATCCTGGGCGGCCTGGACCGGCCGACCTCGGGTACGGTCGAGTTCGACGGCGTGGACCTGGCCAGGCTCCCGGAAACCAAGGTGACCAGGGAGCGGGCCAGGTCGATCGGGTTCGTCTTCCAGACCTTCAACCTGATTCCGACGCTCAGTGCCGCGGAGAACGTGGAGGTGGCGCTGGTGCCGCTGGGAATCCCCGCGGCGGAGCGGAGAATGCGGGCCGAGGAGGGGCTGTCCGCGGTCGGCCTCGGCGACCGGCTGCGGCACCTGCCGTCCGAACTATCCGGCGGCCAGCAGCAGCGGGTGGCGATCGCCCGCGCCCTGGTCAAGGAGCCCCGGGTGCTGCTCGCCGACGAGCCGACCGGAAACCTGGACGAGGGCACCAGGGACGAGATCATCGCGCTGCTCGAGGACCTGTGGCGGCGCCGCGGCCTGACCATGGTGCTGGTCACCCACGACAGCGCCGTGGCCGGTCGCGCGCCGCGCCTCGGCTTGATGAGGAACGGCCAGTTCGAGGAGGCCTCGTGAGCCGTGGCTGGCTCGCGGGCCTGGCCCGCCGTCCCGGCTCGGCAGACAGGGCCCGGCACCCGGACCCGAGGCCGGCGTGCCGGTGCGCCCCGACGTCGAAGCCGGCGCCACCTCGGCCTCGAAGGCCGACCATTTACCCGACTGTTCCGCGCCCACCTTGAGCGTCATGCCGGCGCCCCGGATCCGGCGCCCGCTGCCCGGCGGCAGCACAAATCCGTCAGCCATGTTCCTCCGTCCCGTCCCCGCGCTCCGCGATTCCTCCGTCGCCCCGCTGGCTATGTTAGGAACGATGACGGGAACGGTTCTGGTACTGATCGTGCTACCCAGCGGGCCCCGTGGCCGCCGGTAATCGCGGCCAGCTCGCGGACTTCCTGCGCTCCCGCCGGGCCCGGCTGGCTCCGGCCGACGCCGGGCTGCCCGCCGACAGCGAACCCGGACGCCGCCGGACTCCCGGGCTGCGCCGCGGACCGGGTCGCCGCGCTGCTGGCCGGGCCGTCGCCCTTGCCGGGCCGCGGCCACCTGGTCATCGACACCGCGGCCCGCACTCCCGCGGAGGCGGTCGCGGCCATCATCGCCGCGATCCCCGAGAGGCCCGATCATGTTCCAGCCGGTCCGGACTGACCCGCCCGCGGACCTGGTGCGGCGGATCACCTTCGTGCCATTCCTGGCCGACGGCCGGTGCGTGCTCATCGACGAGCCGGACGGCCCGGCGCTGCCATCCGGGGAGGTGCTGGACGGCGAGGACTACCTGCTGGACACCGTGCTGCGAGTGCCGCTGCAGACGGCAGGCTTCCGCTACCAGCGGTTTCATCCGTTCGGCGTGGACCGTGACCATCTATACGCGTGGATCGAGGGCGGCCCGTACACCGGCAGCAGGCCGCACCGTACCGCGGTCCTGAGCTTCTGCTCCGCGGCGGACGCGGCCCGGCGGCTGCGCGAGCACGGCGAGCCGGTGCTCGCCGCCGCGGTGCGGGCGGCGGCTCAGTCGTACCGGACGCTGGACGAGCAGGCGTTCTACGAGGACAACCGGCGCACCCTGGAGCGAGCCTACCTGCGCGGCACCACGCCCCGGCAGGGCTCCGGGTTCGGCGGCGACGAGCGGGAGTGGGAGCAGGCCAGGCGGCACATCACCGAGGGGATCGCCGGCGACGGGACGTTCCTGGACGT
>Ga0070697_100002586_pt1 | contig 13917 bp, 20 predicted proteins | sample KBSK1501metaG_FD_65475 | JGI IMG/M metagenome (GOLD analysis project Ga0070697, IMG submission 65475) | Corn, switchgrass and miscanthus rhizosphere microbial communities from Kellogg Biological Station, Michigan, USA - KBS K1-50-1 metaG | ecosystem: Host-associated > Plants > Roots >...
GACAACCGCGGCGAAGTGATGGAGCGGACGCTCCCGTATGAGAACCGCTTCGGCGCGGATCCGATGGCGGAACTGGAAGAGCTGGTCGGGATGGCGGAGCTTGCCGAGATGTTCACCCAGGACGGCACCGTGGACGACGTGATTCACGCGGTAGTTCCGCGCTAGGGGTTTGACACTCTGTGAGACTTCTGAGAGGATGCTCACAGAGCACCGGGAGCCCCGGTGCCACTACAGAAAGTGAGACCAGAGATGACCACCACCAAGGCCACGGCGAAGGCGGACTCCCCGGCGAAGACAACCGCGTGGGGTACGGGACAGGCTGAGGTTCTGGCCGGCGTCGACCTGAAGGACAAGGCCGAGCTGGAGGGAGTCCCGTTCTGCATGACGGGCTTCAAGTTCACCGTGAACGGTCAGGGCATCGGCTACGTGTACGTCGAAGCCGAATTCGAGCCCGACGGTGAGCGGTTCATGTTCAACGACGCCAGCACCGGCATCCGCGCCCAGGTCGACACCTACTTCGGGAACAAGGGAGTCAAGGTCGAGCTGGACAAGTGGTACGACGTCCAGATCGTCGCTCCCCGCGGACTCCGGGTGTCCCGGTACGAAGCGCTGGACGGCCGCGGTAAGACGGTTCAGGCGAAGACGTACTACCTGACCACCAGCGGCTCTCGGGACTGATCCACTGACCGCTGTGTGACGGCGCAACCAACCCTCCTTCCAGCCGCTCACACGGCACCAGCGAAGCCCCGGAACCGACTACTCCCTAGGTTCCGGGGCTTCGTTCATCTCCAGACCTGAATCCGCGCAAGTGAAGGAAATTTCCTGATGAGTACTCCGAAAGCGAAGTTCTCTTACCCGATGGTGATCCTGGCCGGAATCACACTGGTGTTGTCGTCGTTCGGCCTATTCGAGCTGGCTCACGTCTACGCGGCGACCCCGGCACCGTTGGCGTTGCTGGCGGTGGCTGGCTTCGATCTGACCGCTCTGGCGGCCGGCCACCACGCGCTCCGGGTGGCCAGGGACGGGGACAGCCCCGGTCCCTGGAACGCGCTCCTGGTGGCCGCTGCTGGCCTGTCAGCGGTACTTCAGTACGTCCATACCCAGCTCGCTGGTCAGCCGTGGGCGGTGGGCGTGATGTACGCGATGTTCCCGATTGCCACGGTCCTACTCTTCGAAGGTACGCTCCGTCGCGCCCACCGGCTGAACGGTCGCCGTACTGGTCGGGTAGCTCAGCCGCGCGCCACGTTCGAACTGATGCAGTGGCTGACCTACCCGCGGGTCACCGCGCGTGCGTTCAAGATGGGGATCTTGGACCGGTCTCTGTCGGGTGATGCGGCGTTCAAACTGGCGTTGCTGGAGCTGACCGCGGACGATCCCGATGACGTACCGGTGGCCCCGTTGCGTCAGGTGGAGTTGGACTACAGCCGTACCACCGGCAACCGTGCCGCCATTACGTCCGGCATCTCGGCGGATTCCGCCGGCGGATCCGGCAACGATCCGGCGGACACGGCGGAATCCGCTGAGATTCCGCCGGATCCGCGTCCGGTGTCCGCTCTGGTTCGGGAGTTTTTGCAGGTCAGAGGCGCGGACAAGGCTGGCAAGGATGCCGTGCTGGAAGATGTGCTGAAGGTCAAGCCGGGAGCGAATCCGGCAACTGTCCGGCGGACAATCGACCGTGAATCCGGCATCAGGAGTGCGTCATGACGGAGTGTGCTGCCAAAGAAATCATCAGCAAAGCGATGGATCCACTGTCCGATGATGAACGCGCCAGGGTGATCCGCTGGGCGGTGGACCGCTTTGCAGCACAGTGTGGAGCAGTTACTGATGGTCTGGCGGCTACGGGGAAACCCGGCGATCTGGTGTGCGTGAAACCGCTAGGCCACCCCGGCACACACCGCTCCATAGAGGGAGCGATCTGGTGACCTGGCTGGGAACTGGCAAGACCGTAGAGGCGCGTCACCGCAACGGAGTGCCGTGGTACGACGCGCCGATTCCCCGGCGGTGGCATCGATGCCGGCCACAGACCGATGCATGGGTGAATCTCCGTCGGATCCAGCGATGCGCATGTGGCGCGACTCGTGACGTGTATCGCGGCCGCTGGTCCTCCTGGGTGTGGAAGAACACGCGCCGACCTGGCGGTGTGCGGACCAATAACCCAGTCTGAATGACGAAAGCCCCACCGGATCCGTCTGTCCGGTGGGGCTCCCGCCGCTACCGAAACCCGCGCAAGGGAGATAGCAATGAGCAAGATACCCGGTCCTGACAGCCTGATGTGGCGATTCCTGGCCGGCCAGCCGATGGACGGTCAATACCGCACGGATGCCCGGTTCTTCCGCCGTGGCCGTCGGCAACTGGCGAAGGTCGACCCGCATCGGTGGAGCTACCTTCCCGGCTACCAGCGGTCGCTGGTGCGGCTGGCGTCCACGGCCGCGGTTCCGGGGGTGGTGTGGCAGTACTGGACGCATCCGGCGCGGACGGTGGCGGTAGCGGCCGTGCTGGGGCTCCTGGCGGCTCTGTGGGGCTCCTGGCGCGCCTGGCGTGCCTGGCAGCGACACGACACCTATCGGCGCTACGTGAGACCGCTCCACGCCGCTCTGAGCCCGATTCTGGGTCTCCCGTCAACCACGCGGCCGCTGGACTACCTGGAAATCCCCCAGACCTTCCGGACCAGGGAAGAGACACCGGCGCGGATCGGACTCCCCCAGGGTTTCAACCCGGCACCGGCGAACCGGGAGATGGTGGCCGGCGCGGCGTTGTCGTACCTGGGGCTGAACGAAGACAACACGGACCTGATCTGGCACTTCGTGGCTGATCCGGTGCTGGAGTTGAAGATGGCTCCCCAGCCGCCGGACAGGGTCAACTGGGCGGATCACCTGGAGCTGATGGAGTCGCTTCCACCGGGTGAGATCTTCGTGGGGCTGGGCGCGCGGGACAAGCCGTACGTGCGGAATTTCAACGCCGGGGAGGTTGTCCATGGCGGGTTCAGCGTTCAGACGGGTAGAGGGAAGTCGGCCGCGGCGATGGCCTGGAGTGCCCAGGCTCTGCACTCGGATCCGACCACCACGGTCACGTTCATTGACCCGAAACAGTCGGCGCTTCCGACCTGTCTGGTGGGGGTTCCGGGCTACCGGCTGGCGAACGATCCGGACAACGTACTGGAGATGTGGGATGCCATCTATGCGTTCGAAGCTGAAGTGGTACGGCGTCGACGCTCCCGGATCCTGGACCCGACGCTCGAATTCCCGCTCATGTACTTGTACCTGGATGAGCTGTCGGAATTCATGGATATGTCTCGGGAGACCTGGACCGACATTCGGGAGAATCCCGAAGCGTACGGCTGGGAGGATTCACTCCCGAAAACGGCCCCGATCATCCGGTCGATTGCACGCATTCTGCGGATGAGCCGGGAGTATGGCGGCCGGGTGATGGTGTTCACCCAGCGGCTGGACAATGCGGCCACCGGTGGAATCGGGCTCCGTGACCTTTTCGGATGGCGCGGTCTGGCCGGGTTCCGGAAGAACCAGTGGATGATGCTTATTGGCACGATGCCGGTCCCGAAATCGGTCAAGAGAATTGGCCGGTGGATATATTCCGACGGTGATAAGGAAGTGTGGGTTCAAAATGTTTATGGTAGCCCCGAAGAATTGCGGGACTGGGCGATGGCCGACCGTCGCGCGGTGGACACTCGCGTCGGACACTCGTCGGTTGTCGGTGCCTCACCTGGGGATTCTCCCCGGAGTGTCCAATGGGAACTGGTCGGGCTCCAGGCCGGCGCTGACCACATCGATATGCCGGTTGGCACATTCCGCAAACACCGCGCGAAGTATGGCCCTATCCCTGGAGAGGGATTGCAGGGTCGCTCTCCGACATGGATGAAAGAGGATCTGGATAAATGGATCAGCAATTATTCAACATCGTCGTCACTACAACCGGCCGGGAGTACACCTTCCGGCTGCCTATCCAGCCCGGAGAGTACATAACTGAGATGGCGCTTGTTATGGATTCCCCGGAGTTTGTGGGTGACCTTCTACGATTCCCATTCGCGATGACCAGTGACCGGTTCTACATTCGCCGCTCACCGGACCCGTCAGTATAAAACTGACCCCCGCACGGTCGCCGCGTGCGGGGGTCAGTTTGTCCGTTTGGAAACGGCGGGTTAGTCGTCCCCATCGTCGGGGAACCAGCGGCTAACCCGCCGTTTCTTTTTCGCCGGCGGATCGTCTGTGGAAGGCTCTTCGGTCTTGACCGCTGCCTTCTGGGTCTTCGTCTTCGGCGCGTTGGCTTTCTTCTCCAGCGCTGCCTTGTCCTTGCGGAGTTGCTCCAGTTCGGCCTTTTCGGCTTCCCGGTCAGCCTTCTCCCGATCGGCCTTCTCCTGACGGAGTGCTGCCAGCTCTGCCTTGTCCGGATCTTCGACCTCTTCGGTCTCTTCGACCTCTTCGGTCTCTTCGACCTCTTCGGTCTCTTTCACGCCCATGACGGTGGGTGTCCTTTCTCAGAAGGTCGGGAAACTGATGGCGTCTAGCTTGATACCGCTGGCTTGCGCGGTAGCGAGATTCGCCGTGACGGAGACTACACCGGTGGTGGCGACCTGGACCGCGCACAGAACGGTTCCGCCAACGCCGCGCATGACCCATTCCATGGATTGTGTGGGACGGTATCCGGTCGGAAGGGTGAAGACGGTTGCCGCGGTTCCGCTGACCACCTGGCCGCGTAACTGGACCCGTCCCGTCGCATCGATGAAGTAGCCCGCGCGTCCACCGGCCACGTCGACCCAACTGTTGGCGAACGTGGGCGCATGCCACGTCTCACCCTCCACCTGGGCGTACCCGTTGATCAGGGTTAGGTAGGTGGTGAAATCGCCAGACAATCGGAGCGCGGATGATTCGATTGTGGCGGTAGTACCGGCAGTGAGACGCATGCTGTCTACGTCAAGTTCGGCGGTGGAGTGCCCGTCGGTGTAGCCCGAAAGATCGAAGGTTGCCGGGGTAGCACCGGTCAGCGTGGTCGGTCCGGCGATTCGTACATATCCGCGGTTACCGCTCGAATGGGGATCGATGATTGCTGGTGTGACTTCGCTGGGGTTGCTGGTGTAGAGCGCGATGGCGTTCGGGTATGCCGTCCCGTTGATCACGACCAGCCCGCCGACGAGACTGCCGCGGACAACGACGTTGGAGAATTCGGCAGACCCGTCTGCCATGATGGCCCATCCGCTGACGCCAGCCACGTAGTTTTGTGACTGGATTCGCTCGATCACTAGTACGGTTCCGCCGACGATGGCCGGTACGGCGTAGTCGAAGCCCATTACCACTTCTCCCCGTTGACGGTCATCGTGGCGCGGTCACCGGATTGTCCACCGGTCCAGACGGCGATGATGTGGGATCCGCGGCTGAGCTGCTGGTCACCACTGGCCTGGCCGAAGGATCCGTCGTACGACAGCCCTAACGAATTCGCCGGGTCCACGGTGTCCAGGTAGAGCTGGACTCGGGGTACGGGAGCCTGTCCGGGCCGGGTGGTCTGGGTGATGACCGATGACACCCGCCAATTCGCCGGACCGCTGTCCGGACCGAGCTGGACCTGTCCCGAGCCGGTGGCGTCCAACGTAATGGAGGATCCGGCGGTGAGGCTGTACGTGCCGTCCACTACTCACTGCCCTCTCCGGTAGCCCACAGCTCCGTCACGACGCTGACGTTGACGGTTCCGGTGGAAGCGGCCACCCACACGTCCACGGTGCCGGTGACCTTCAGGGGGACGTTGGCCGGCCAGAGCGCCATCGTGGAAGCGTCCTGGGCGTTGGCATCGCCGTAGGCCACAAGAAACGCTGATGAGCTGATCAGGAAGCTCTGTGCGCGTCGATGGTCGGCGCGGAGGATATTGAGCGCGTTGGGGAGTACGCCGATGCCGGATCGGGTCAGGGTGGACCCACCCTTACGCGGTAGCTCCTGGGTGCGGACAGGTCCGGTGATATCGACCTTGACCGCGGTCTCTCGTCCTTCGGGCTCTTCGACCTGGAGCACGTCTTCCAGGTCGGGCTGAAGTTCGGGGGTGGGGTGACTCATGACGCTCCCTTGCTGGCTGATTTGGCGACGTTGGCGACACGTCCGACGGGTACGACGTTTGATGCGGCTTTGGCGGCTCCACCAGCGGTCCGGGTGATGGCCTGGCCAGCTTTGGTGGAATTGACGATCATCACGAGTCCGGCGATGGTCAAGACAGCGCCACCGGCGACGTACCCGACCCGGAGCCAGTTCTCAGAGTTGGACACCCATTGAGCGGTTCGCTTCAGCAACACCACAGTGTCTTTGGCCGCGTCCAGCGGGTTGGTGGGATTGATGACGTCTCCGACCTTCGACAACCACGACTTGGATCCGTCCACCGGGTTGTCCATGAACCGCTTGTAGCTCTTCTCCGGGTCGGTGGTGGTGTATGTCGTCCAGGGGTACCAGTTGACTCCGTTGGTGGAGACAGTTCTCATGGCGAGCGCGTTGGTCTGAGGATCGTAGAGCTGATCATTGGAGCTGATCCCGAACTGTTTCCGCCGTGCTGGACCCAGGTCGCCGCGCATGTTGATCTGCCAGTAACCGTAGGAGTCGTCGCCGGTGGAGGCGTTGGTGTTGTGGGCGTTCTGGTTCCCGCCGCTTTCGGCCATCGCTATGGCGGCCGCGGTTTTGGCCGCGGAGTCGGGGAGCCCGACGGACTTCGCCAGGTTGTAGAGGTCGCTCTGTGAAGCCATCGGACTCCCTCCCTTCTAGGCGGTGTAGTCGGACGCACCGGCGAACATGTGTACGTCCTGGGTGGTCATGGACGGGCCGGTGGCTAGATCGTTGGCAGAGGCGGCCGACTGACCCGGTCCCGCGTTCAGAGGTCCGGTCTTCGTCTCGGTCCAGAGCGCGTGCCGGGACGTGAATGCGAGTGCGACAGTGGCGAGTGAGCCGATGACGAAGATGGTGGGATCCTTCGCCAGCAACGAAATCCCCGACACGATGCCGACGGAGATGATCGTTGCCTGCCGCTCCGACTTGTCCACGTCCTTGACCCCGGCGGGGAGTCCCTGCATGTCCGCGGTGGTCGGGGTGAACTTCGTGTGGACAGCGAAGACGACGCCAGCCACGGCGAGTCCGCTCATGATTGCCGCGTCGGGCTTGAGAGCCATTGTGGGTGACGCCTTTCTACTTGGTTTTGAACGAGACGGCCGGGGATAGCTTGCCGGGGCTCCCGGTGGACGTGTCGGCTTGGACGGCGACGCTGTAGGTGGACTTGGACTTCAGGTTGGTCAGGGTGACCGCGGGTCCGTCGGTGGCGTTGGCGATGACTCCGTTGCGGTACCAGCGGTAACTGGTTGCGTAGGGCACCTTCGGCACGCTGAGGGTTGCGCGCGAGTTGGTCACACTCACGATGGATGGCCGTGCGGGAGTTCCGACAGCCACCGCGGGTGTCTTGACCGTGATCGTGCTGGACTTCGGCCCGATCCCACCGGCCGACGACACGGCGGCGACCTGGATGACGTACGACGTACCGGGGGTGAGGTTGGAAAACACCAGCGGTGACCCGCCACCGGTGGCCGATGCGGACGCGCCACCGTTCAGGTACCCGTTGTACGTCGTCGCGCCGGCCACCGCGGGGAACGAGACGGAGACGGTGGTGGGTGACGTGGCCGTGCCGACCACACCCGACGGTGCCACCGTGATGGGGGTGTTACCACCGGGGACGATGGTGTGTGAGCCCACCGGTGGATAGCCGGCAACGCCGATAGCCGCGCGGGCTATGTCCTGTTGCTCGGTCGACAACGGTTTGTTGTCGAGAAAGTTTCCGAGCGCAACGGCGATGACGGAGTACGACCAGCGGCCGTCTTGCTGGAGCCGATCGGTCACGTACTCGGTCCATTCGGAGTTGGAGGTTCCCCGGAACCCTCCACCTGTCTGACCGGTCCCGCCACCATCGGACGATCCGTAGGAGTTGTCGGGCTTGACCGCGCCCGCGATTCCGGGCAGGGTGCCGGGATCCTCCATGCCGGGGTCCACGGCATCACCGGCCCCGACGCTGGAGCGGGACTTCCAGTAGCGGTAACCGACGAACCCGGCCGCGGCAACAACGATCGGGATCAACACCTTTTTGTTGACCTTGCCGACCTTCGGTACGTCTACCTCAGCCATCGGTGTACTCCCCACCCGCGTCCGCGAAGTCGTTGACCGTGGCAACGTCCGTCATCACGGTTTCCGACGGGAGCCCGAAGAGGCTTGGGATCTGGGCGAACGGTGCGGGTATCCAGTGGTGGGTGCCGGTGCTGTTGGGGGTGTACGGGGCGGTATCCGTCATCTGCGGCTTCGCCTGTGGGAGCGCGGGGGTCAACCCGGTGTAGCTGTGCAATTGTGCGTCCTGGCCGAATTTGCCGATCGGGTTCTGGTAGAGCCCGAAGACTTTCGTGTCGGTTCCGAGACGGTAGCGGCCGACGTTGGCCGGGTCGCCGGCGTACACCTCATTCGGCTGGTTCGTGTGGTCGTAACTGTTGGTGCCGTTCACCAGGTACTGGAGGTTTTCGCCGGGGTCCACGCCGGCGTTCTGAGGCATCCGACCGATGATGTACTGGTTGTTCTGCCCTTGGGTGGCGTGGGTGTAGCGGCGGTACGAATCCGGCACGTAGTTGGTGTCGGAGTGGTCCACCATCATGCGCTCTTGCATTGCCTGTTGTGCGCGGCCGTAGGGCTCCCCGGTCGGGACCGGAGCCTGTCCGTTGTACCAATGGGTGATCGGTACCTGAGCCAGGTTCGGCTGATTCGACTGTCCCGCGATCTCCTCATCGTTGGTGAGGATGCTTCCGGTCTGGGTGTGGCTGGGGGTGGGGACGGGGTTGAACGGGTCGGGCTCTGGATCGGGGCTGAAATGGTCCTTGTTCAGCCCCGGCACCGGCGGCTTGGACGCGAAATGTCCATTCCGTACGGCGGTTCCGCTGTACGGCGTGTCCATCAGCGACCCTGAGCCTTTTTGGTCCAGTCAGCAACCCCACCGAACAAAGCGTTGATCACCTGGGGAGTCTGGCGGCCGGGGAGGACCAACGCGGTAACCAGCCCGGTCCCCGCGATGATCACCGCCACCTTCTGGAACGTGCTCATGCTTACTTACCTTTCTGATGGTGGAACCGATCCGGCGGTCCAGTGGTGTTGAACCATGAGACGGCCGATTCGGCGGGAGACGGGACGAGAGGGTTGGTGCGGGTGAGTAGTACGGTCAGGAGTGCTGTCCAGGCGAGGATTTCGGCACCTTGCGGCCAGGCCTTCTCCGCGAGGGAGAACCCGACTGCGGCGAGTCCGGTTGCGACGGGCACACGCCAGTCCATTGGCTGTCCGTGGAAGACGGTGGTGTTGGCGATGGTCAGCCCGCCCATTGCGAGGATGGGGCCGGTGGTCTTGCTCACCAGCTCCCTCCACCCGTCGAACCGCTACCGGCGTTTCCGTCGGTGGAGCCACCGCCGCCACCACCACCGCCACCGCCGGCGGATCCGTTGGGGGTGTACCCGATCCAGGTCTTGAAGACGTAGACCTGGGAGCCGAAGAGCGCTCTCATCGTGCCGGTTGCCACGTTGACTCCCGTCCGTTGCTGACCGATCCCGGCGGTTCCACCGGCCGCGGTGATGAGCACCATGTGCGCGGCGGATATGGCGATATCGCCGGGTTGGACCTGCTTTGCGGTGATGGTCTTCCACTCCGGGGACAGCCGGTACAGAGCGGTGTTGGCCCACTGATTCCCCGGCGGCTGGATCCCCGCGTCACGGAGTGCCTTGTCCACAAAGCTTGAGCAATCGGAGTAGCCGGGTTGTGTCCGCTTCAGTTGCGAGTAGACGTCACCGCGGTACTTCTGTGCCGCGGCGACGACGGCCGCACGTCGGGAGTCCCCGAACCCTGAGGATGCCGGAACGACGACGCCAGAACCGGGGTCTGCGGTGGGTTTTCCAGTGACCGGTGGCGGCTTACCACCGGCCGCATCCCTGATGGCCTGGAGCGGTGATACACCGCGCAAACCGGCGTACACGAGTACGGCACCCGCGGTCGCCACGGCGACCGCTGAACCAGAGATGCCTGCACTCGTGCCGGTCATCGGTCAGGAGCCGATCTTCGCCATGATCCGCGGGTAGACGACAACGCCGATGACGATGCCGATGATGAGTGTGGAATAGGGCTTGAAGTACTGCATTGCGTCTCCTCAGAACGGGAAGTGTCGAGCTGGGTGGGTGTTCGCCGGTGGATCGGTGGATCGGCGGATCGGTGGATCAGCGGGCGGTGAGTCCCTTGATGTTTCCGCCGGGAGGACGGACGAAGTTGTAGAGGCACGTGAGGGTGTGCGTACCGGATCCGCCGATGGTGCCGCGGAAGCCGAGGGTGTCGGCCGCGGACACGGACAGGTACTTGTACCGGGCTTCGTAGCCGGCCTGGGCGTTGCCGTCGGTGTTCCAGGGGAGGGTGAAGACACCCAGATCCCTACCGCCGACGGGGTTGACGGCCGCGGTGAGCGTCTTGGTGTAGCGGTAGTACCGCTCCAGCTCGCGGATCCACTTTCTCTTCGACCTGTCATAGGGCACGTCGTTGTTGAACGGGATCTGGGTGAACGCCGGCCAGTCGGAGTCACCCTGTGACCGTGACCCGGTGGAGTCCTTCATGATCAGGTGCAGTGCCCGGTAGGAGCCTTCCTGCTGTTGGAGCTGGAGGTCGACGGAGCCGGCGGTGGTGGTGATGATGTTCCGTCGGAGGTAGAGCACCGAACCCAGACCCGGCGGGGTGAGCACGGTCTGATTGCCTTGAGCGTCTTTGCCGGCCGACTGGCGGTAGGAGTCCTGCCAGATGGTCGTTACCAGCGTCGGCTGGGTGGTGACGGGCGGGGTGGAGAACACCGCGGACGACGCGGCCAACGTGATGTCCAACGCATAGGCGTTGTTGCTGTTGGTGTTGGGGAGCACGCCGAGCGGCTGGGACTTGACGAACTGGATCGGGATCTGGAGCACGAAGCTCCCGTTGCCGGCGGTGGAGACTTCGGTGAAGGTCTCGGAGTCGCGGGGGTCGTCGCTGAAGCTGAACCCGCCCCACTTGACCACCATTGCGAATTCATGACCGGTCATCGGACCAAGGATCGGCTGACCGCCGGTGTCCGACAGGGTGATGGACGCGATGTAACCGAAGATGCCGTCGTTGACGGTCTGGAGGGTTCCCGCGCCGGCTCCACCGCTGGCGGTGAGGTCGATCCACAGATCGGCCAGGAATCCGTTCGTCTTTGGCGCGAACGTGGGCAGCGGCTGCTGAGACGTGGACAGGACGTTGGTGTAGACCGCGGTGTGCGTTTCCAGGTCCAGGGTGCCGGGGAAGAACGGACGGAGCTGGATCGGAGCGTCTTTCTTCGCCGCGGCCTTTTCGGGGGCTGCTGTCGTCATGCGGGGATTACCTCTCGCCGTGTAGGTGAATGCCGGGGGTTATTACCCGGCACCCGTTCCAGGGGTTGCCACCTGGCACGGCTGTAGCGTAAACCCGTAAATGGGCGCGATCGTTACCCGAACTTTGCATCTTCAAACGTCTTCACCGCTATCATCTTCGTCATGTTGAATCTTCGGAAACGCGCGGCGGAAACGCTGGAAGACGTGTCGGATGCATCGAAACGGATCGGGCAGACGGCCGACTGGGCGAGTCTGGCTCTGATTGCTGTTGCCGGCGTTTCAGTCATGGCTCTGATGATTGCGATAGTCGCGTTGGAAAGGGCGAGCTATGAACGATGAAGCTCCGAAGGAACGGGGATTCACCCAGGAAGAATCGGACGCGGCAAAGTACCTGATGGACGCGGTGAACATTCACGTGCAAGCGTCCCGCGCGTCGGGTCGTACGGTTCCCGGCTACGTGGCCGTTCGGCTGAGTGACGGGAAATCCCCGACGGGGGTTCTCTACGACAACCGGCGGGACGCCATCCGGCACAATCTGCACGACGCGAATATGTTCTACGTCAAGGTCGGGAAGGCCACCATGTCTTTCCGTGAGGCGTTGATCGTTCTTCAGATGAATCGGATGGCGCGGAAGAACGGGGTTGTCTTCGCCAACGAAGAGGTAGTGGCTCCGCAACTGACCGAGCTGATGAGACCGTTCATCGGCCGCACACTGAGAGGACTGAACGGTGGACGATGAGAGCAAGGTCGCTCCCCACGGCCGCAACGACGACGGATCCCCGAAGACGCCGTTCGGGGTGAACCTGGACGGCACGCCGCGGAAGTCCAACCGTGGCGCGCGACCAGGCCAGCGCCGCGGGGGAGCTGGACGGTCGAAGTCCCGGCCGGGGGTCAAGTCGACCTCCGCCAGCGATGCCCAGCGGAAGGCGATGCTCTGCCAGTTGGGGGAGATGACGTTCATTGGTCCGCTGGCCGCTCTGTCCGTGGCTCCACCGATCGTTTCCCGATTCGGGAAGGAACAAGCGGACGCACTGGCCGGGGACGCGGTGATTCTCCAGGAGTACATGCCGCATGTGGCCGACGGTCTGATCGTCCTATCGCAGTCGAAGCCGGGAGCGTTGACCTGGCTGGACCAGGTGGAAGAGAAGGCTCCGTTCCTTCTCCTGGCTTCAGTCGGCGTTCAACTGACCAAAGCATTGGTGAACAACCATCTGAACCCGAACCCGGCGCTGGCGAACGCCGGCCGGCTCCGCGCACAGATGAACCAGCAAGCGATGATCCAGGCCATTGAGAACGAAGCGGCGGCCATGGGGATCAACGTGAACGGTGAAGAACCGACGTCGGTGATCCCCCAGGAAGACGCTGCCTGATGGTCACCCGTCGCCGCACGCCAGCCCAGATCGTCGCCGATGCCCAGGTTGTCACCTTTGATCGGGAATTCTTTCTCCGGGAGGTCTGGGATTACCGGCCGGGAGAGCATGTGACGGTGTTGGCTCCGAGTGGTGGCGGGAAAACGCACCTGGCGTATCAGCTACTCCAGGTGACCGCGGAGCCCGAGCTCCAGGCGTGCGTAATCGTTATGAAACCGAGAGACGAGACGGTGGACAAGTGGAACCGTCGACTCAAATTCAAGGTGGTTCGTGATTGGCCGCCGGCGAAGATCACTGGGTTGATTTCGAAACGACCTGCCGGTTACGTGCTATGGCCGAAGGAAAGCCAGGATCCGGACGAGACGGATTACCGGCATTACCGCATTTTCCGGCGCGCCATCCTTGACAACTACTACAACGCCGTATCTACGAAGTCGATCAACCACAGCGACGGGAAAATCGTCTTCGCGGACGAAGTAGTGTCGCTGGAAGATGAACTGGGGCTCCGTAAGGAACTGCAACGGGTTTGGTCGAAAGGTCGCTCCATGTCCTGCGGATTGTGGGGAGCGTCTCAGCGACCGGCGTACATCTCCCGATTCGCGTACCAGGCACATCACCTATTCCTGGGGAATGACCCCGATGAAGACGTACAGAAACGATACGGCGAAATCGGCGGAGGCATTGACAAGGAACTGGTGAAGGCACTCTGCGCCAGGCTGAAGGACAAGCAATTCGTCTATATCCACCGCGATACTCGCTCCATCTGCATCGTGAACCGCTAGCAACTTGCATGACCCGACTGCAACCGGGTAACCTCCCGTCCGGGAGTGATGGTGCCCGGTAGACCATCAGTTAGCCCGGTTGTAGTCGTGAAGTGGCTCTCAGACCCCATGCTGAGGCTCCAGTAACGACAGCGACCGGGCTTTCCCCATTTGGAGGCTTTTCCGTCATGACCACATACCTCTCCAGGTCAGACTGGAACGCGCGGCCACCGTCGTCCACGCCAGTCCTTCTGACCCCCTCCCTGGTCGAAGGTACGTCGATTCACTGGCCGGGGATGGGAACCCGCTACCTACGCGCCCAGGAAGACGTTGCGCGGGCTCTCCGCGGCTGGCAGGACTACCACATGGATGA
>Ga0070697_100002589_pt1 | contig 13915 bp, 14 predicted proteins | sample KBSK1501metaG_FD_65475 | JGI IMG/M metagenome (GOLD analysis project Ga0070697, IMG submission 65475) | Corn, switchgrass and miscanthus rhizosphere microbial communities from Kellogg Biological Station, Michigan, USA - KBS K1-50-1 metaG | ecosystem: Host-associated > Plants > Roots >...
TCGCGGTACTCGTAATGCCTCTCGCTCAGCCAGATGCGATATGCGCGGCCCTCTTCGCCATCCCAGCGATGGTAATCCGAATGATAATCGTCGTAATAGCGCACCCGCGCGGCGCATCCGCTCGTCAACAGCGGAGCAAGCATCGCAGCGCCCAGCACAAGTGGCCCCAGATATCCCTTTATTCGGAACATTTCGCAACCTCCTCTGCTTTTCACTGCTTCTCATCGTGTTCTTGAGCTAACCTTGCACAGATTTGTGCGGAATCGCCCGGATTACGGGGCGCTTCAGGGCAGCCATTCATGAAACACGGAAAGCGTGTCCAAGTTGCGATTTGTTCCCAGTGAACTTCAAGAAGGGGTCAGTCAGAACGTGAGCGCCGCTAGGCCTGCGCTGCTTTTCTGGCCTGCTCGGCATCGTAGCTTTCCCCGTAAATCGACGGCACCTTCGCTCCCATGCATCGCAGATACGAGCTCAGTTGTCCGCGGTGATGAATGGTGTGGTGCAATCCCGTCATCAGAAATGTCACCGCAGGCCGCTGAAACATTCCGCGAAAATCCACGATCTTGATCAGCTGTTCGCCAGTCACTTTCGCCAGCGCTTCAAGGCTTGCCGCATAGTGCTGCTCATACCATGCTGCAATTTCCGCGGGAGTCTTCAGGTTCTCCGGTAGCACTGCCGCTGTGCTGAACTGTCCATTCACGACAGTCTCCACAAAACGGATATCTGCTGCCGCGATGTGCCTCAACAGCTCCATCGCGCTCTTGGATACCGGGTCCGGCCGATACTCGGATTTATCGGCGGGCACAGCCTCGATCACTTTCTTCGTCAGCTGGCTCTCATTCTTCAACGCCGGAAGGTACACGCCCTGCAGCAGGAACATCGCGTTTTCCGCAGTCATTTCTTTCATTTCTTGTCCCTCTCTTGTGGATGTCAGATTTGGTCCGTTTCAGTGCTCTGTTGGATGTATGGCTCCGCTACGCGTTTCATCGAGTATGCTATTTAAAGCTGCGAAAATCAGGTGTCTTGCTCCCTGGAATTTGGGCCATCCTCCGTCTCGACGCAAGGCTAAACAGTCTCTAGCTCATTCATACCGGAGCGTCTGGATGGGGTCCACTCTCGTCGCTCTCCTCGCGGGGATATAGCAGGCTGCCAGCGCGACTCCAAATAGCACTGCGGTCACACTCGCAAAAGTCGCCAGGTCAGTCGGCGCAACTCCAAAGAGCAAGCTAGCCATCAGCCGCGTCAGGAAAAGCGCTAGCACGAGTCCGAACGCAACGCCAATTGCGATCATCCCCGCGCCCTGTTTCATCACCAACCCGAGCACATCGCCGCTCTGCGCGCCTAGCACCATGCGAAGTCCAAACTCTTTTGTCCGGCGCGCCACGGAATAGGAGACCACTCCGTAGATCCCCACGGTCGCGATGGCCAGGGCAACCACGGAAAAGAGCGTCAAGAGCAGCGTCAAAAATCTTGGCCTCGCTTGCGCGCGGGAAAGAACGTCATCCATCAACCGCACATCCGCAAGCGGCAGCGAGGGATCGATTTCATTCAGCCGCTGGCGAACCTCTCCCGCGAGCGATCTCGGGTCTCCGCTACTCGCGCGCATCACCACGTACATGTCCGAAACCCCAGCTGCCGCCGGCTGCCGGTAAGGCAAATACAATTCGGTGCCTGCGGGGCGGTCCAGTCCGGCATTCTTCACGTCATCCACGACTCCAACGATGGTGCACCAATCCTTGGCGCCGCCTGGTCGCACGCGCCGTCCAATGGGATTTTGATGGGGCCAAAAGGTCAGCGCCATGGATTTGTTGATGATTACCACCTCGGGACCGCCCTGCACGTCGCGATCATCAAACAGGCGGCCGTCCATCAGCCGAATACCCATTGCCGCGAAATAATCTTTGCTGACCGCCTGATAAAAATCCACGTTCTGTATCGGCCCATCTTTGGTCATCACAAAACCTTCGATGTCCGTGTCGTTCATGTTCGGAGGCCGCATGGGCGCCAGTCCGCTCACCAGCGCCGCAGATTGCACGCCTGGCAGATTCGTCAGGCGTGCATCGAGCCGTGTCCACAGATCCGTGATCTTTGCCGCATCAGTGTAGGTTCCACTCGGCAGTGACACGTGCATGGTAATCACGTTGTCGGGACGCAGGCCGGTGTGAACCTCCTGTAACTTCCAAAAAGCGCGTAGCATCAAGCCGCAGCCGATCAGAAGCACCAAAGCCATCGCCAATTCGCCCGCCACCAGTGCCCGGCGGAAGAACTGCGCTCCAGCCGCCGCTGTTGTGCTTCCCGCCGTGTCCTTGAGAGATTCGGAGATTCCGCTGACGATTAATGGCGCGAGAGGCGCCAGACCGAAAAGCACTCCTGTCAGCAGGCTCACCGCCAGCGTGAAAACCAATACGCGCCAGTCCATTGCGATCTCATCGGCGCGGGGGATACCGCCGGCATTTGTGAGCTGAACCAGACGCACTCCTCCAAAGGAAAGTGCTATCCCCAGCAGGCCCCCGCACAACGCAAGCAAAATGCCTTCGGTCATAAATTGGCGCGCCAGCCGGGCCAGGCTGGCTCCCAGTGCCCCGCGGATCGCAATTTCCCTGCGTCGTGCTTCCGCACGCGCCAGCAACAGATTCGCCACGTTTACGCTCGCGATCAGCAGCACGAATGCCACTGCTCCCAGCAGCATCAGCAGCGCGGGCCGCACACTCGAGACCACTTCGGCCTGTAACGGGAAACTGACGATCGTATGATTCTTTGGGTCAAAGCTGTGCGTCTTAGGCGCGCGCTTTTCGCCGTAACTCTGAACGAGCGATGCCAACTCGCCCTGCGCTTGCGCCGCCGATACTCCAGGCTTCAACCTGCCTAGCAAGTAGTAATTGTGCGAACCCCGCCCTCCCGGTTTTGCCGGGTCCAGCTGCAATGCTGTCCAAACTTGCGCGGGCTCCTGTTCGCCCGGCGGAAATTGAAACCCTTTCGGCATGACGCCGATAATCGTGCATTTCCGCCCGTCCAGCCGCGTTTCGCGTCCCACTACATTCGGGTCTCCGGCAAAAATGCTCTGCCACGTGCCATAGGAAATGTCCGCGACAACGGAGCCTCCGGGAACATCGTCCGATTGCGCAATCAATCGTCCGGCGACGGGAGCCACGCCGAGCGTTTCCAGCAGTCCCCCGCTCAGATAAGCTGCGGTGACCCGTACAGGTTCCGTCGTTCCAGCAAGATTCGCACCTCCGCTAATCCAAGCATCCAGCGATGCCCAGGAATGCGTGTCACGCTTCAAATCGATAATTTCCGGCCCCGAAGTCCAAAACCGGTGCAGCCCGCCATTTGGAAACGTTGGAAACTCCGTGTAGACGCGAACAAGCTGCTCCGAGTGCGAGTAGGGCAGCGGCTGAAGCAGCACGGCGTTCACCACGGTAAAAATCCCCGTTGTGGCCCCAATCCCCAGCATCAGGCAGAGGACTGCCGCCGTGGTGAATCCCAGGTTCTTCCCCATCATTCGCAAAGCGAACTGGATGTCTTGCCGAAGAGTTCCCATAGAATGCCCTCCGGACATTAGTACGTACTATAGCTGAGTATGTTCCCGACCTTTTAAACCCTTTGACGAGCCAATCAATCCGTTGTTTCAGCACCAGGCAAAAAAATCAGCATGTGCTCGCTGATTCAGCCGGAGCGAAACAAGAAATGCCAAGTCACATCCACCAGCGCGTGCACAATCGCTGACGCAAAAATCGAACCTGTCTTGCGCCAAGTCCAACCGTAAGAGATCCCGGCGATGGACGCGAGAACGACGTAGCGCCAATTCGGAAACCCGAGGTTCGTGATGTGCGAAAACCCAAAGAGCACCGATGCCGTCCACCAGCCCGCCAAATCACTCTTACTCGAACGCGCCAGCATATTTTGCAACAGCCCGCGGAAAAGAAATTCTTCCGGCCATGCCGTAAAAAAGAAAATCCCCAGCGAGGTGAACAGCAAAGAAGTCCATGCGTGCCATTGTGGAGCGAACGCCAGGAAGTGCATCGCGGTCCCCAATGAAATGGCAATGCAGCCAAACACGACGAAGCTGCCAAGCACGAAGAATCCCCAGCACCGCCCCCAGCCAATCGAATAACCGATTCCATCCACGCGACGCACCAGAACGAACGCCGCAAGCGCAACGTTCAACGCCAGCAGCACGGTGAACACATAGGCGAGACGGCCGCTCGGATACGGCCACACCCAGTTCGACGGACCAAATTTCACCGCCACCCAAACGCCGGCCAACAGCACAAAGTCCTGCCAAGCGCCCGCCGGCTTCCGCTCGGCGGATGCGGCCAGGGCCAGCGGAGCAAAGACAAAAAATGCCACCGCTCCGACACGCGCAATGCCGAAAGTATTTGTTCCCAGCGAGTAAATCAGGTATGCAAGGAACGCGGCGGCGCCTAAGGCGATGCCCCCGCCGGGACCGAAGCGGGACGCCAGGCCATCGGCTACGCCTCGTGCAGCGAAAAGCAGCATCACCAGAAAGAAGAAGGCGAACGCTGTCAGCGTGGCTGCGAAATCGCGGCCCCCATAGCCTTGCCATGTCGCATACAACGCTCCTGCAAGGCACATCCCGGCCCACAGGCCGAGCATGGGAAGCACACCGAGTTGGCGCGTCGCTGGCAAATTGGTTGCTTAAATTTCAGAATTGAAAGAGAAGATTGTAGCGCAGAGTCATGGCATCCCAAATTCCACTAAAGCTACTGCGGAACCATGCCGGTCTCCGTGACGGGAATTTCCGGGGCGGTGGGCAAGAACCATGAAGCGCCTGGCGTACGTCGACTGGATGCGCGGCCTCGCGTGCGTCCTGATGTTTCAGACGCACTGCTATGATTCCTGGCTTAGCCCGGAGGCGCGCAAGTCTACCCTCTGCGTTTGGTCTCAACTTGGCGGCACGCTTCCCGCTCCGCTATTCCTATTTCTCTCTGGCATTTCCCTTGCGCTGGTGACAGAGCGCCTCCGCGAGAAAGGCATCGCGCGCCGCGAGATCGCGAAAACAACCATCCGTCGCGGCGCCGAAATTTTCGCGCTAGGCTTGCTCTTCCGCGTCCAGGAATATGCGCTGGGCTACCGCTGGTCCCCGTGGACCGATCTCTTGCGCGTCGATATCCTCAACATGCTCGGCCTCTCGATGATGCTAATGGGCATTCTCTGCTGGCTCAGCGCCGGCCGCACCCCTGCCAACGCATCCATGCTTTCGCAATCCGTCAGGGCTTCGCGAGACCGAGGATTCTTGGCCGGCCTTTTAGCCGCCGCGCTTGTAGCCATCGTGACACCGCTTCTTTGGACCACCCATCGCCCCAGTCGCCTGCCTTGGCCCCTTGAGTCGTACATCAATGGCGTCCACGTATTCGGCGCCCCGCAGCCGTGGCTTTTCCCGCTTTTCCCCTGGTCCGCTTTCGCGTTTGCCGGACTCGCCGTCGGCTTCTTTCTCTTCACGGACTTCGCCAAGCGCATGGAAGGCATCGCTTTTGCCGCCCTGGGGGCGGCAGGCGCTCTTGCCTGTTTCCTTTCAATCCAGTTCGATCATTCGAACGTGAAACTCTATCCCCTCTACGACTACTGGCACACCAGTCCGAATTTTTTCCTGATGCGCTGCGGCGTCCTTCTAATTATTTTGTTTTGCGTCTACGCCTGGTGCCGCTGGGGCCTCGCCCAAATGGGATTCAGTCCCATCATCCAGCTCGGCAAAACTTCACTGCTGGTCTACTGGGTGCACATTGAATTTGTCTACGGCTGGCTCTCGATCCTGCCTAAGCGCCAGTGCGGCATTCTTCAGGCCACCATGGGTCTAATCATCATCTTTATCGCCATGCTGGCGGTTTCGATGCTGCGCACTAATTGGAAGAACCGGCGTGCAAAAGCACAGACGCTCGCCGCAACGCCCTCGACTGCCTAGGAAAATGTCTTTTTGGGGGGAGATTGAGTAAGAACGCTGCTCCGGTCTAGCGTTTTACAGCGGGGTTCTGTTCACGTTGCTGTTCCTGCGGAATCCGAATAATAATTTCGCCCGGCCGCGCGAGACCAAGATCGTCGCGCGCAATTTTTTCGATCAATCGCGGATCGGTCTTCAGATCCTTCACTTCCTGCTCCAGCGTCGCATTTTCCTTGCCCAACTGATCGAGATCCGCCTTCACTTTCCTTATCTCGCTCTGCGTGCGCCGCATCGCCAGGAAGCCGTGCGTTCCAAAAACATCGTGCACGATCATCACCGCGATGAGCAATCCAAGCAGTCCGCGGCCATAGTGCTGCAATAGCGACCGGAGTTTCTCTTCCGCGGAAAGTTTCTTCAATTTCTTCTTCAGCTTTCCAATACCCACTTCGTCGCCTCGCGTGTCAGTCTCGCGGATGCCTCGGCGCTATTTGCCTCCACATACAAGCGCAATAGCGGCTCCGTTCCGGATAGCCGCAGCAGCATCCACGAACCGTCCTCAAAACAGAATTTTGCACCGTCGGTCCGGTCAATCGATACAACTTTCCGCCCCACAAGTGTCGAAGCGTCCACCGCCACTTTCCGGACCGCGTTTGCCTTTTGTTCGTCCTTGAGGTGCAAATTCTCCCGAACCGGCCAGAATTCGCTTCCCACCTTTTTGAAGAGCTGGCGAATCTGTTCTCCCAGGGAAGCGCCCCGCGCGGCGATCATCTCCGCCACCAGCAGGCACGCCAGAATTCCGTCTTTTTCGGGAACATGCCCGCGAATCGTCAGCCCCGCGCTCTCTTCTCCTCCGAGAGCAATCTTGTCCTCGCGAATCAGCTGGCCGATGTATTTGAAGCCCACCGGCGTCTGATACGTTTTCTGCCCATGCGCTTTCGCCGCCGCATCGATCAATTGCGAAGTTGCCACGCTGCGCGCCGGAGGCATCTTCCAGCCGCGCGTCTCGACAATGTAGTCATAGACCAGCGCCAGAATGTGGTTCGGCTGAATCCACGTGCCGTCGCGGTCGATCATTCCAAAGCGGTCCGCGTCGCCATCCGTCGCCAGTCCCGCAGCCGCTCCCGAATCCAGCACCGCCGCACGCAGCGGCGCGAGATTCTCTTCACTCACGTCCGGCCCCGTCCCGTCAAACAGGCAATCGCGGTTCGTGCGCATTGCCTGCACTGAGACGCCGTGCTCCGCGAGCGCGCGATCCAGGTATCCCGCTCCGCATCCGTGCAGAGCGTCAGTCACGAATTTGTCTTTTGTCTTTCGCAGCGTTTCGAACCGCACCAGCTCTTCCAGACGCTTCAAGTAATTCTCGCGAAGATTCACTCGCTCCGTCTTCAATTCCCCCGAGGGCACAGCAGGGGAGGCAGGGTACGCGCCGTCCTTGGCAATCATCTTTGCCACGCGCGCCTCTACATCCTTCGTGACTTCCGGAAGCGCAGGCCCGGCATCCGCTGAAGAAAATTTCAGCCCGTGATATTGCGCGGGATTATGGCTGGCCGTGAAGTTGATCGCTCCATCGAGCTTCTGCCTCCGTATTTCGTAAGCCACTGCGGGTGTGGGTGTAAACGTCTCGCAAAGCAGCGTTCGAATCTTGTGCTGTTGCAGAATCGCCACAGCAAGCTGCGAGAACTCTTCGGAGTAAAATCGCGTGTCGTACCCGACCAGAATCGTCGCATTCTTCGTTTTGCTATTTACGTGCTCCGCGATAGCCGCCACCGCCAGTCGGACGTTCGCGAACGTAAAATCGTCCGCAATCAATCCGCGCCATCCGGAGGTGCCGAACTTGATCGGAGAAGCATTCGTCATAGGGGAAGCGCTCATGGCGTCGTATTCTATTCTGAGTTGCTCGAAGACGAAAGCATTCTGAGCAAGTTCCCGGAGAGAACCACATGAAGACCAGCGAAAACTACAGGCTCGTGTTCGTCACCTGCGCAAATCACATGCAAGCAAAGCTCATCGCCCGCTCCGTGGTCGAAAAGCGCCTCGCCGCGTGCGTCAACATCCTGCGCAGCCCTATCGAGTCCCATTATCGTTGGAAGGGCAAAGTGGAAAAGGCTCGCGAACTCCTACTCCTAATTAAGACCACTGCGACAAGACTTGTCGCCCTCGAAAGGGAAGTAAAACGCCTCCACAGCTACGAAATGCCAGAGTTTTTGGTGTTGCCAGTGGTTGCCGGATCCAGTGATTACTTGGCCTGGCTAGCCAACGCCGTAACTCTGTAGGGGCACGGCATGCCGTGCCCGTCCGTTGCTACACGTACAACAACGCCTGGTCCAAATCCGCCATAATATCTTCCACATCTTCAATCCCGACCGAAATCCTCACCAATCCTTCCGTAATCCCAATGCGCTCCTGCACTTCCTTCGGCATCGAAGCATGCGTCATCTGCGCGGGCAGCGAAACGAGCGTTTCCACTCCGCCCAGGCTTTCCGCCAGCGAGCACAACTTCAACTGATTCAAGAATCGCCGCGCCGCTTCCAAAGAACCTAAATCAATCGCGATCATGGCTCCGGGCCCCTTTTGCTGCCGTCGCGCAATTTCATGTTGCGGATGCGTCGGCAGTCCTGGGTAATGCGTCTTGCGAACCTTCGGGTGAGCGTCCAAGTGACGCGCCACTGTAATGCCGTTCGCGTTGTGCTGCAGCATGCGAATGGCCAGCGTCTTTATCCCACGCGAAATCAGAAAGCAGTCCATCGGCGCCAGCCCCGCGCCCGCCGACCGCTGTATGAAATAAATCTTTTCCGCGTCCTCCGGGCGCGTCAGGACCACCGCTCCTCCGGTCGAGTCGCTGTGCCCATTCAAGTATTTCGTCATCGAGTGGACCACAATTTGCGCGCCCAGCTCGATGGGCCGCTGCAAATAAGGACTCAGAAAAGTATTGTCGACCGCCAGCGTGACATTCCGCTCGTTGGTCAGTTTGGCGATCGCGCCGATGTCCGTCACTCGCATCGTCGGATTTGTGGGTGTCTCGATGTAAATCAGCTTCGTGTTGGGCCGCATCGCCCCCAGCACGCAACCGGGAATGGATGTATCGACGAAGCTGAATTCCAGCCCGAAGTGCACAAGAAGCTGCGTCGAAAGGCGATACACGCCCCCATACACTGCTTCCGACAGCACCACGTGGTCCCCCGGCCGCAACAAACGAAACACCGCGTCGATGGCCGCCATTCCCGATGTGAAAACATATGCGCTATGGCCGCCTTCCAGCTTTGCGACAGTCCGCTCAAGAGCTTTGCGGTTCGGATGGTTTGTCCGCGCGTAGTCGTATCCCTTGTTCTTGCCAAGTTCCTCGTACACATACGTCGAGGTCTGATAGATTGGCGCAACGATCGCACCCGTGGCGGGATCAGGCTCCTGCCCAACATGAATGGCGTTCGTGGCAAATCCCATTTTGCTCTCCTCTTCCCTCGGGAGTCCTGCTCCCGTGCCGCCAGGCCGCTGCAGCGTAGAAAATCTGCTGTAGTTCCCCTGTGATGTGGAAGGTTCAGGACTAGGGGTCCATTGCTGCGCTCGCGGCTCCCAAATGCCTGCCGCGCAGATTCTTCAGAAGTTACAGGAGCAAAACCGGTGAGTCAAATCTGCTGCGCTGCTGTGTGGCGTGGAATACATCGCTCCGTCGCCGTTTACCGATATCCGGGGAGCAGCATCCGGACGCTGGGTTGCATCTCAGACCAGAGCGGAGTAACTTGACGTCATATTGATATTGGCTTTCCGTGAAGGATGGGGTCTACCGGAACATGAAGTTTTCTCGCGCTGAATTCACAGGTCTCTGCTTTGCATTCTTGGTCGCAACTACCCTCGGCGTAGCTGCGCAAGATCCACCGGCACTTCCGCCGAAGGCGCCGCCGCAAACTTCGGGACCCAGCCGCTTGACGATCGAAGTGACTGGCGGCGACAAGTCCGTGCCCGTTGAAAATGCCAGCGTCTACGTGAAGTATATCGAGCAGCGCTCGCTCAGGAAGGACAAGAAAGTCGAATTGAACGTCAAAACAAATCGCGAAGGCATTGCGCGTGTTCCGGACGCGCCAATCGGCCGCGCTCTCGTCCAGATTATTGCCGACGGTTGGAAGACCTACGGACGCTGGTATGACATCACAGACCCTCGACAAATTATCAAAATACGCCTCGAGAGGCCGCCCAAGTGGTACTAAATCGGTCCGAACACGAGAGGGAACGAAGAAACGGCGCATCACTTGAAAAATTTTCCACCTGAACTCTCCTTTCCGTCCATTGCCGCGAGACTGACGTAAAGCTTTCCTTCTCATGCCGTTGGAAAATCTTCCAAGAAAAATGCATTGCACTGAAATTGTGCAAACAGGAGAAGCCCGTTGAAGAAAGTGAGGTTAGCTGGCAGCCCGAGGCAATTTTCCACACACTTTTCAACATTTGTGTTGAAAACTTAATCATGCAGAAATATATTCTTGAGAGTTCGGCATGAATATTGCCCAGCGCTTCCTCCGAATTTTGACCCCCGCCCATCCGGATGGTAGAGTGGCTCATCGGCTTACCTGATGAACGAGACGTTTGACGGAACTTTTTCACTTTTACAAATGTTGTGGGGCAACATCGTAGCGCGGCCGCTGCGCAGCTTCCTCAGTGTGGTCGCCATCGCGATACAGGTCATTCTGGTTCTGCTCATTGTAGGTCTCACTTCGGGGGTAATTTCCGAATGGGGAAAGCGCGTCGAGGGCGTCGGCGCCGATCTTCTTGTGCAGCCCCCAAACTCCTCTATTTTCTTTGCTTTCTCCAGCGCCGTAATGCAGGAATCTTTGGCCGATAAAATCGCTGCATTGCCCGGCGTGGATGAGGTAGCTCCGACGCTTATCCTTACGGAACCAAAGAACTTGATTATCGTGTATGGGATTGATTACAAACGCTTCAACGCCCTCAGTCGCGGCTTCTTATTTCGCTCTGGCCGTCCCTTTGAATCCGCTGATGAAGCCATTGCTGATGACATCATCGCACAAACCAAGCATCTTAAAGTCGGCGACCAGATCACTCTTTTGAATCATACGTTTACGATCTGTGGCATCGTGGCGCATGGAAAAGGCGCACGCTACTTTATCCCGCTGAAGACCGCGCAGGTCATCGCCGGTGCGGAAAAGCGCGTCTCCATGTTCTACGTCCGCAGCAAGGGCGACACCGAAGGCACTCGCGCACAGATTCTCACCCTCGATCCTCTGGATCGCGTGCGGTCCATGTCCGAATACGTCACGCTCATGAGTTCCTCCAATCTTCCACAATTAAGACCGTTTACTCGCACCATGGTCGGTCTCGGCATCGTCATCAGTTTCCTGGTCGTGCTTCTCAATATGCACACCATGGTGATGGAGCGCACCCGCGAGATTGGAATTCTCAAGGCGTTGGGTCTCTCCAGGCTGGGAATTATGCGCCTGCTGCTCGGAGAAACGTTTATCCTGACGATTATGGGATGCGCCCTGGGAATTGTGCTTACGTTTACGTTCGAAGCCATCATGAAAGAGACGAACCCAGGCCTGATGATTCTGATAACGCCGCAATGGGTCCTATCCGCCACCCTGCTGGCACTCGCCGGGGCCGCCATCGGCGCTATATATCCGGCGCTTCGCGCGGCGAGCTACGATCCGGTTGTGGCACTGGCCTACGAATAAATCTTATCGTCTCGGGCCCGTCCTCTTTTCCGTGTGCCAGACCATGTGCTTTTTGGCGACATGAGCTTGCGCTCCCGATTGTCTCGGTTCAGCCAAGCTGATACCTTTAGGCCGCTCTCCAGCTGTTCCACTCTGGAGCAATCCCGCCGGCCGGGCGGCGAAAACAACTTAAGGAGCAGCAAAATGAAGCGATTGTACCTATTGCTGGCAGCCGCAGGTCTGTGCATGGCCGTCGGAACCGCCGCGCGTGCTCAGATGGGCATGGACTTCTTCAGGAAGCCGGCGATTGCCAGCCTCTTTAAACCTGTAATCGGGAATGGTGCTCTGTATGAATCCACCAGTGCTGGTCAGTCCAGCGCCGCGAAGGACACCATGGAAGTGTTCGTCGTCGGCAGGGAATTGGCGGACGGAAAAGAAGCTTATTGGCTGGAAATCGGACGCCAGATGAAAGGCGTCGACGGCAGGATTTACAACAAAGTGCTGGTTTCCGGCGATGACTTCAAAATCCACCGCACGATCATGCAGCTTCCCGGCCATCCGGCCATGGAAATGCGCGTTAATCCCTCCTCGCGTGCGAATAAGGACATGGAAGAGCAAATGAATAAGTGGAGCCAGGTCGGAACCGAGACCATCACCGTCCCTGCTGGAACTTTCTCCTGTCAGCACTGGAAAAAGAACGACGGCAAAGGCGATGTTTGGGCCAACGACAAAATTTCCCCCTTCGGTATGGTGAAGGAAATCAGCGGCGACTCGACCCAAGTGTTGGTGAAGGTGATCTCAGATGCCAAGGACCACATCACCGGACCCGTTTCCCCCTTCGATCCACAGGCCTTCCGCCAAATCATGATGGAACAAATGATGAAAGAACGGCAGCAGAATCCCTAGCCCCTTCGTTTTGCGCTTGTTCCGGTTCATCCGGAAATGGAGAAGCGTTCCCCCGTTAAGAAAATGGAGCGAACGCATGAAGACGCAACGGAACCACTCCACGCCGGAAGCCAAAGTTGCCATCCTAAGGCGGCGTCTCCTGGAGCAGGTTCCGATCTCGCAGCTGTGTGACAAAAAGGGACTCCAGCCCGCGGTCTTCTAGCGCGGGCAGAAGGTGTTCTTCGAGAACGGCGCGGCTGCCTTTCAGCCGAAAGCGCGTCCAACCCTTCCGCAGAGCAGGACCGACATGCCCGAGCTGGGAATGAACGTCTTGCAGCAACGGCAGTTTCGTCGCTAGTCGGCCGCGAGAAAAAGCCAAGGCGCCAGTCTCCGGGCGTTTCCGCTTGACGGATGGTGGATTACTTTCGGTTTGCCCGTGATTCGCTCGGAATCGCCGGACATACGCTAATTTGACACTGGGAATCGCCGAGCTGTTATAACAGAGGTTTCGCTGTTCAGCTCCTGACAGCACAATGTGCAAAAACGACAAAGATCGGAGGAACGCCCAGAGTCGGGCGGCTTGGTCTAGGAGCGTCCGACCTTGGGCTTCGACTGAGCTCCCAGCGGTTCGCGGAAAGGATCCATCGGAATCGGCGCGTACTCGACCTCGATGATCTCGAGATGCTCCGTCTTTCCTGGCGCAAGCAGGTTCACGCGGTCGCCGGGGCACGACTTCATCAGCGTACTGCCGAGAGGCGAGCGCCAGCTGATGTAGCCGCGGTCGAGGTCCACCTCGTCGATGCCTACGATCGAGACGACGTGTTCGAGGCCAGCGGCATCCTTGTAGGTCACGGTTGCGCCGAAGAAGACGCGCGTAGCGGCTGACCCTGGCCGCGGAGCGGCGGGATCGACGACCACGGCCGCGTCAATGCGTTTCGTGAGAAAGCGAATCCGCGAATCGATCTGGCCTAACCGTCGTTTGCCGTAGAGGTAGTCGGCGTTTTCACTGCGGTCCCCGTTACTAGCAGCCCACGCTACGACCTCCACCACCGCGGGCCGCTCGCGACTCAGTAGGAACAAATGCTCGTCTTTCAGTCGCTGCAACCCGGCGGGCGTGAGGTAGTTTTTGAGTGTCGGGCCCGCTTCCTCGAGCACCGGTCCTCGGAGCGGCCGCTTTTCTCGCATTTGCCAATCTGTCATGGGATTTCGTGTACTGACCCAACCTCGGAAGGTCCGCTCCTCGATCCCAATAATTCCTCGCACGGTAAACGTGAGGTAAGCGGGCTAGATGTTGAATGATACATCGGTCTTTCCTGTGACACTCTTAGAAAATGCGGTGACCCCTCCGATTGCATATCAAGGCAAAGAAGTATGCGGTTCACCTAAGCGATGAGCCGACGAGGTGCCCATTTCCAATGAAGTATTTGTTTTCGACCTGTAGGCTCACGCTGATTCCGGGCGGTTGGTCGAC
>Ga0070697_100002591_pt1 | contig 13911 bp, 9 predicted proteins | sample KBSK1501metaG_FD_65475 | JGI IMG/M metagenome (GOLD analysis project Ga0070697, IMG submission 65475) | Corn, switchgrass and miscanthus rhizosphere microbial communities from Kellogg Biological Station, Michigan, USA - KBS K1-50-1 metaG | ecosystem: Host-associated > Plants > Roots >...
GTAAACATTCACCCCGCCTGCGCTGTGTGACATGTACCTACTGCGCATGCAATCCGGATGCGGCGTGGATGAATATTTCGACCGCTCCTTTGGCTCCCAGGATGGGTGATGGCTGCTGGCCCAGGATCCGCCACCCGTGGTCTTCCAGCGCGCGTGCTGCGGTCTCCGCGGCGGCTGCGACCTGCTGCGGCTGGTCGGCAAGGGTGGCGGCGTGCAGTTCGAACGTTGGCTTGACCAGCGCGATGAGCTGTGCGGCTGGGGCCAGCAGCTGCCGGTCGACCTGGCCGATGGCCTCGGCGACGGCCAGGTAGGACAGGTCCATCGTGATCAGGTCCGCCGGCTCGGTGATGAGGTGCGGGCCGAGCCGGGCCAGGTTGGTGCGCTCGAGGTTGATCACCCGGGGGTCGGCGCGCAGCCAGCCGCGGAGCTGGCCGGCGCCGACATCGACGGCGTAGACGCGGGCCGCCCCGGCATCGAGCAGGGCCTGGGTGAAGCCGCCGGCTGCCGCGCCCAGGTCGAGCGCGGCAGCGCCGGCCGCGTCGATCCCGAAGGCGGCCAGGGCGTGGGCCAGCTTGATCGTCCCGCGCAGCAGGCGGGGATGGCGTATCTGGATGGCGGCGTCGGCTCGCACGCGGGTGCGCGAGCTTTCCGCGGGCACGCCGTTGACCAGGACCGCGCCTTCCTTGATCAGCCGGGCGGGATCGTCGAGGCCGGGGAAGCGGCGCTGGAGCAGGGTGAGCAGCGCGACGACTGGGGCGCGGCGGGCAGCGGGCATGGCAGGGTTCTCCGTGGGCTCGGACCGGTGGACAGGGACCGAGCGGTCAAGGAGGACCACGGGCGGGGCCACGAAGGCACCCGTCGTGCCCGCGCACGCCAAAATGGCCGCTGCCGATGGCAGCGGCCAGGTAGTCCGCGGGGATCTAGTGCTAACGCAATCGCATGATCGTCATGCTACCGGCCGGCTCAGCGTGTCAGCTTGCTTGCAGCAGGCCGGTTACGGATGAGCATGGCTGATGCCCGGGTTGCCGCCTCCCGCCCCCGGCTGCGCTGCGTGCTGCCCGGGATGAGGAGACCAGGGGCTGCGGGGTTACGTTCCGGCGGCTGGTGCCGTGTTGTCGTGGTGGCTGTGCGTGGTTTCCGGAATGATGGCGGGCTGTGACCGATGCGCTGCCAGGGGATCCGCGTGATGCGCTGATCGCGGCGCAGGCGGAGCGGATCGAGGCGCTGGAGGCGCTGGTCGCTGACCTGCGGGAGCAGCTGGCGGCGGCGCTGCGGGCGGGGTCGCGGAACAGCGGGAACTCCTCGATGCCGCCGAGCTCGGATGACCTGCCCGGGCGGAAGCCGCCCCGGAGGCAACGGCGTGCCGCGGAGCGCGCGGGGAAGAAGAGGCGGGGGAAGCAGCCGGGCAGCCCGGGCGCGTCGATGACCTGGGAGGTCCCGGACCGGACCGAGGACCATTTCCCCGAGGGTTCCTGTTCCTGCGGCCGTGACCTGGCGGACGCCGCTGACCTGGGGGTCGCCCGGTCATTCCAGCAGGAGGAGATCCCGGCCGCCCCGGCGGAACGGGTTCAGCACGACTTGCACGAGGCGCGGTGCGCCTGCGGCAGGGCCCATCTCGCGGCGCGCCCGGCGGGCGTGCCGGACTCCGCCCTGTCGATCGGGCCGCGGCTGCGGGCCCTGACGGTTTACCTGGTGGTTTTCCAGCATGTGCCGGTCGAGCGGTGCCAGCGGCTGATCGCTGACGTGACCGGTGCCGCCGTCTCGGAGGGGTTCATCCATTCCTGCCTGGCGAAGGCTGCGTCCCTGGCCGCGGACGTGGTGCGGCTTATCCGCAACCTGATCGCCGCCGCGCCCGTGGCGGGGTTCGACGAGACGACGCTGCGGTCCGGGCCGGCCGGGGAGAAGAAGTACGTGCACGGCGCGTTCACCGAAGAGTACTCGGCGTTCTGGCTAGGCGCCCGGAGCCTGGACTCCATGCAGGACGCCGGGATCCTGCCGGATTTCGCCGGGATCGTGGTCTCCGACCGGTACCAGAACTATTTTCACTCCCGGTGGAAGCACGTCACCGGGAACCAGGCGTGCCTGTCGCACCTGCTCAGGGACTACGAGGACTGCGCCGAGAGCTACCCGGGCGCCGTCTGGCCCGGGCAGGCGCAGCGGGCGCTGCGCGGCCTGATCCACGCCTGGCACACCGCCCGCGAGCAGGGACTTCCCGCCATCCCCGCGGAAGCCCTCAACCCGCTGGGGCACGAGTTCCGGCATGCTGTCCTCGCCGGGCTGGCCAGCGTGTCCCGCGTCCCGGGCCCGAAGAACAGCACCAGGCAGAAGCCCGGTCGTGAGCTGCTCGAATTCTGCAAGGACCGGCAGGACGACGTGCTCCGCTTCACCACGGACACCAGAATCTGGCCGACGAACAACATCAGCGAGCGCGGAGTCCGGCCCCTCAAAACCCAGCAGAAGGTCTCCGGCCGCCTGGCCAGCGACGACGCCACCCAGGACCGCCTGGACATCCGCGGCTACATCGACACCGCCCGCAAACACGGCAAGAACGCCATGGACGTCCTGCACGACCTCATGCTCGGCAGGCCCTGGCGACCGCCAGCACAAGCGTTCTCCCCGTAACGACCGATCAGAACCTGCGCTACCCATCACCGGACGTGAATGGGCTGAATGTTTACCTTTCGATGTCGCCGGTTACCTTGCGCTTGTCCAGTGCGCGGATGACCCGGTCGTCCCATCCGATGCCGCGCAGGCGCGCCATCGCGGCGGTGTTGTCGTAGCTAGCCCTGCGTAGCTCGGCGCACCCGGCCGCCAGGTCAAGCAGCGCCCATGAGGGCATGGGATTCCCGTCGCGCGACTGGCCGACGGAGCCAGGGTTCAGCAGCAGGCCGCGCTGAGCGTCCCCGCGCAGAATAGGATAATGGGTTTGCCCGAGGATCATGATCTGACCTCGGCGGGGGAGCCATCGGCGGGGATGGCTATCGTCCGGGTAATAGCGGCCATCGAGGGGATCGTCGGGGGTGCCGTGGACCATCGTGACCTTCCACCCCATACGCTCGAAGTCGCGGGCAGGCTGGAGCGTCCTCAGCCATTCCAAGGCGGCTGGACAGTTCGCGGCCAGGTCTTCGGCATTGCGACGTGCGATCTGCCCCATAATATGCGGCGGGGCATGCTGAGCGCCGAGGACCCAGGCATCGTGATTACCCAGGACGGCAACCGGTTCGGTCCCCTGGAGCAGGCGGAAGGAGTCGGCCGCCCAGGGGTAGTAGCCGAACATATCCCCGCAAAACCAGATCTCGTCAGCCCCGGCTAGCTCGATATCGCTCAGGACAGCCTGCAAGGCGAACACGTTGGAGTGAATGTCGCTCAGCACAGCGACAAGCATGGCGACCGCCGTCTCGGTAGTATCATCCAGCCGCGGTCAAGCACAGAAATCCCCCGCCTTAGGCAGGCGTGTGCCCCGTATCGTCCATCGGGACGAGTACGTGCTCGAAGGCGCGGATGGCCATCAGGTTTTCCCGGTAATTCAAGCGGCCGAATTCCTCATCCCAAAGGTGATTACGCAGAAGGATATCGGGTTCGTTGAATCCCGCGCTTGCGCGGATCGCGGTCGTTCCGGAGAAGCGGGGATGGATCTCGAAGACATACAGGTTGTTGTCGTGCACACGCAACTGGATGTTCAGCGGTCCACGGCTGCCTAGCCGCTTCGCCAGATCCTCGCAGAATTCCTGGATCGCCCGGTGCCGGACCACGAAGCCCTGCGAGATCCCGGTCGAGATCGCGGCGGTTCCCTCTCCGTAGTTCTTGGCGGCCAGCAGTGAAAGCCCGATCAGCTTCCGGCGGATGACTATGCTGTCGATAACGTTTCCGGACTTATCGGACAGAACGCCGACCGTGTATTCCGCGTCCGCATCGCCAATGTAAGGCTGCACCATCGGCTGGTGTTCCGTGCGAACGAACGGAGCCAGTCCCTCCAGTTCCCTGCGGCTGATGGCCAGATGCACCCCGCGGGACCCGCCTGTTTCGCGGCTGGGCTTGACGACCAGCGGGAAACCGAACTCGCTGACCGCCTCCTCGCGCCGATCCCAGGGATACGACGGTATGAAGTTGAGCCCAAGCTCCCTTAGCTTGGCTTCTGCCTGCTGCTTGTCCATCATCAGCGGCATGAGCTGGGCATCGTTGGCGATCACCGGGACCGGCAGTTCGTCCCGGCGGGCGGCCAGCAGGGCAGCCTCCGGCTCTGTCCCTGGGAGGACCGCCGCCAGTTCATGGAGGTCGATCAGTTCCTGGATTCGTTCAAGGTAGCCCGGTGTGCTGGCTAGGGGTACCAGCGCCCTGTGATCGGCTACGTAAAGTCCCCAGGAGAAAGGATCCGCGTCGGTACCGACAATCTCCCACCGGTCGCGGACGCTGTCATCGGCCCGCATCAGGGAGTGGAGGATGCCCGCGCCGACGCTCCGTCCGCCCACGCCGGTCACCAGGATCCTCGCCTTGGCCGCAGAACGCGGCTGAGTGCGGAGATCCTCCCTGCGGTGCGACGGCCCATTGGCCGGCAGTGTCGTGCGACGTGCTGGCGGCTGATCCAGCGCGGCGGCGCCGCGGATCACGGACACGACGAGATCTTGCTGCTCATGCGTCATATCGTGAAAGAGCGGAAGGATGAGCGAGTCTGAGGTGAGCCGCTCGGTCACCGGCAGCTGCGGACCCTTCCGGTCCGCGTACGCGGGCTCGAGATGGGCTGCCATCACACCGCGCCGCGCCGACACACCCGCCTCCGCGAGCATGCGCATGAGCTCGTTCCTGCTTACCGGGAAGCCGTCCGGCAGCACAATCCAGAACCCCTGGTAATTCGTTGTTCCGTAAGCAGGGTCCCGGGCCGTCACAAGACCGGGGATGTCACCTAGGCAGGACTGGTACCGCTCGGCCAGGGCACGGCGCCTGGCCACCATGCGGTCCAGTTTGCGCAGTTGCACGAGACCCACGGCGGCCTGAATGTCGGTCATCCGGTAGTTGAAGCCGACCTCCAGGTACTGCTCGATCACCGGCTGCTGATTCGCATGACGTTCAGCGGCACTGACGCTCATGCCGTGCTCGCGCAGGCGGCGCAGGCGAGCAGCGATGTCCGCGTCAGCGGTGATCAGCATCCCGCCTTCCCCCGTGGTGAGGAGCTTGCGCGGGTGGAAGGAAAAGGCGGCGAGAGACGCGCCCGCGCCCACCGGACGGCCCCGGTAGGTTGCGCCGACGGCGCACGCGGCATCTTCGATGATGGCGATACCCCGCGGCTCGCACAGTATCCGCATCGCATCCAGATCGGCCGGAATGCCAGCCTGGTCGACCAGGATGACCGCCCGCGTCCGCTCGGTCAGGCAGGGCTCCACCATATCCGGGACGAGATTCTGTGTCGCCCCGTCAACGTCGGCGAAGACGGGTTCCGCCCCGACGTAGCGAACCGCGTTGGCGGTGGCGATGAACGACAACGACGGAACTACTACCTCGTCCCCCGGCTGGATTCCAGCCACGATCAGAGCCAGGTGCAAGGCCGTGGTGCACGACGACAGGGCGACTGCGTGGCTCGCGCCGATAGAGGCGGCGAAGGCCTTCTCGAACTCAGCCACCCGCGGTCCCTGCGCGACCCAGCCCGAGGCGATGGCCTCCGCCGCGGCCGTGGCCTCGTCCTCCCCGAGCCAGGGGCGCATCACGGGAATAGTCACGAGGCCACCTCGGCTGCGGCCTGCCCGCGCGGCCGGGATGTCCGGCCGTCCGGGCCCGCACCGGGGCCCGCGTTTCTCGCGACGGCGCCCGCTGCCGTGAACCGGCCGATGGCGCAGGCTCCGATGACGCCTCTTCCGGGCGCGGCCGGGCGGCGTTGCCTAGTGATCATTGCTTGTCTCCCCTCCAGGACTGCCGCTCGGTGTCGCGCAGGACGTGACAACACGCCAGTCAGAGGCAACCATATCGCCTCTTTCGTGACCGTGCTCGGGCCCGCCCCGCCGGCCGTCCTGCGACGGTACGTGCGCCGACGGCGATCAGCCGTTATCACGCTGCGGTCAGCGGCAAATCCCCGCGGACGGCAGATTTTCCTTAGGGGTGTAATCTTCCCCGTTGCGGCCTGCGTCTACACTAATGACGGGTTAGGGATACGGCGGCACGGATTGCCGCCGATCATCCCTGGCCGTCGGCTGCCCCAATGTCCATGCGCCCGCTGATGCGGATGCGCCCGGCTGGGGCGACCTACGGGTACGCAGTGCGTATAGGGGGAATCGTGGAATCAAGTCAGGACAACGGCCAAGCAGGCGCCCAGCCGATCGGGGTCGCGGTCGTGGGCGCAGGCTACTGGGGGCCGCTGCTGGTCCGTAACTTCGCCGGGTGCCCAGAGTTCCGGCTCCGCTGGGTGTGCGATCTCGCCAAGAGTCGTGCCGAGGCCGTGGTCGGGGCCTATTCGACGATAGAGACGACAAGCGACCTTAGTGCGGTCCTAGCCGACCCGCAGGTTGACGCGGTCGCTATCGCCACCCCGGCCGCTACTCATTTCAACCTGGCGTCAATGTCTCTCCAGGCGGGCAAGCACGTACTGGTCGAGAAGCCACTCGCCGCGACCCACGCGGAGGGATCCGAACTGGTCGACCGGGCCGAACAGAGCGGCCTGGTCCTGATGTGCGATCACACGTTCTGCCATACGCCAGCGGTGAAAAAGATCCGCGAGATCCTGCACTCGGGAGAGCTCGGCGATCTGCATTTCTTCGACTCGGTGCGGATCAACCTGGGCCTCGTGCAGCGGGACATCGACGTCCTGTGGGACCTCGCCCCGCATGACCTGTCGATACTCGACTCGATCCTGCCGCCAGGGATAGAGCCGCTGGCGGTGACCGCGCACGGCGCGGACCCGATCGGCGCCGGGCACGCTTGCGTCGCCTTCATGACCATCGAACTGACCGGCCACGCCATTGCCCACCTGCACATGAACTGGCTGTCGCCCACCAAGGTGCGCACGACTCTCATCGGCGGCTCCAAGAAGGCGCTGCTATGGGACGACCTCAATCCGATCCAGCGCCTGACCCTGTTCGATCGCGGCGTGGATCTAGCCGATCCCGAAGATATGCCCGAGCAGGCGCGCAGGGATGCCTTCGTCTCCTACCGCACCGGAAATGCTTTTTCGCCGGCGCTGCCGGAACGTGAGGCTCTCCGGGGCGTCGTCGAGGAATTCGCGGCCTGCATCCGTACCGGCCGGGCGCCACTCACCGACGGGCGTGCCGGACTGCGCGTACTCGACATCCTCGAGGCCGCTTCGCGGAGCATGTCCTTCCACGGCGCGACAGTCGGCTTGCGATCCAGCCGATGAATGTCCTCGCGGGCCCGGATCCCAGGCAACCTGCTCGCCAGGGCGCGCGCACTCCGGGGCCCGGTTGCCGGACGCCGGACGTGCGAAAGTTAAGGAAGTGCAGGATGACCACAAACGGCGAGCAGGACCGGCAGGCCAGAGACGATCAAGCGCATCCTGCACGGCATGTCTCACCATCACGGCGGGGACGTTGGCCCTGGATTGCTGCCTCCGTCATGGTGCTGGCCGGCGTGACGGCCTCCGTTGTGTACCTGACCACCACCGGCAACTCTCACTCGGACGCGCTCGGTACCGGCACGACCGCATCGGCCGGGCCGACCGGTCTCAACCCGGCATCTCCGGCAACCTCGGTACCGGCGCAAGGCGGCACCACGACCGCCAAACCCAAGTCCGCGGCGGCCCTCGGGCTCGCCGCAGGCGCCCTGAACTTGCCAGAAAAGTCCAAGGCTCAGGCGGCGAAGTGGTATGCGGGACGCGGGGGGGCCGCCCTGGCCGTTGTTTCCGAGCAGGTGGGCTCGGTGACACAGGCAGGTTCGCTCCGGCAGTACGCCACGATGAAGGCGTCCTGCTCCACACTTGCCGCGGACGTGAGGACCGCACAGTCGGCCCCGCCGATCCCGCACGCAGCGATGCAGGCGCTGTACGCGAAGGCGCTCACGAATCTTGCCGCGGGCGCGGCGGATTGCACGAAGGCGATATCCAAACGGCCCGAAGGTGACGAGCAGGTCCGTACGAATCAAGATCCAGCGCTGCTCCGCCAGTCGACGGCCGAACTCCAGGCCGGTGCCAAGAACCTGTTCCGGGCCACCGCGGAGATCAAGGCGCTCAGCCACCACTGAGACCGGCAATCCGGTTCGAGATCCCGGCCTGACTGACCAGCGGCCCGCAGAGCGGGGGAGATACCGGCGTCCGTCACCTCGCCGCGGCGGTGCGCTTCACTTCCGCGTTCAGCTGACGGTCAATCTTGGGCACATCGTGCAGCGCCACCTTGACGGAGTCCGTTCCTGACCCCGATTTCAGGCTTTGCGCAGCGGCGTTGACGTGCAGCATGAGCGCGCTCCAATACCCTTTCGGATCGGCACACGCCGGCATCGGGTTGCTAGTCGCCGCGTCGACCGCGGGCGCTGCTTTCTTCAACGCGGCCTGCTGCGCCTGGATGTCGCCGTTCCTGCTGGCCACGACGACGGCGTCCACCGCGGCGACGACCTCCTTGCCCGGTCCGTTCTTCCACGTGGTGTAGCGCTTGGGGCAGGCGATCGAAGCGGTTCCGTGGCTCGGTGTCGCGGTGGCCGCCGGTGACGCCGATGTCCCGGACTGCGCCGCTGAGGTCCCGGAATTCGCGGTACAACCAGCCAGGACGGCGACGGTGCCGGCCGCCGCGGCTAGAACGGTGAGAGGCTTCATCAGGTGCTCCAGGTTATTCCGCTTGCTAGATAGACGCGAGATCAAGCTTGGCGGATGTCTCCGCCTAGAGGGCGCTGCCCCCGGCGAAGCATCACGATGCAGCGCTCGGGCCTTTCGTCATCACATCGTCCCCGACTCTCATATAGAGTTCCGAACGGGCACATCTAATACGTCAACCGCCCCGCAGCACGAAGCGTCATACGAGCGGGCATGCGTGAGCCCTGCCTGCCAAGGCAGGCGTAAACGCGGTGGCGACCGGATTCCGGTCAGAAGGGAGCAGGGGGGAATGCAGGGGATGAAGGGCGAACGCTGCCTGGTCACAGGTGGAGCGGGCACCATCGGCTCGACCATCGTGGACCAACTCCTAGCAGTGGACGTAGCCGAAGTCGTCGTGCTGGACGACTTCGTTCGCGGGCGCCGGGAGAATCTCTCCGGTGCGCTCGCCTCCGGGAAGGTAAAGCTGGTCGAGGGCGACATCAGGGACCGTCGGCTTGTGACGACCCTGATGAACGGCATCGACGTGGTATTCCACCAGGCAGCCATCAGGATCACGCAGTGCGCCACCGAGCCGAGGCTCGCGGTGGAGGTACTGGTCAACGGCACCTACGAGATCGTCGAGGCCGCTGCTGACGCGGGTGTCCGCAAGGTAGTCGCCGCGTCATCGGCATCGGTCTACGGGCTCGCCGAGGAGTTCCCGACGAGCGAACGGCACCATCCCTACGCGAATGACACCATCTACGGCGCCGCCAAGACCTTCAACGAGGGCTTGCTGCGAAGCTTCGGCGCGATGCGCGGCCTGGACTGGGTGGCGCTCCGGTACTTCAACGTGTACGGCCCGCGAATGGACATCCACGGTTTGTACACCGAAGTCATGATCCGGTGGATGGAGCGCATCGAGGCGGGCCAGCCGCCGCTCATCCTCGGCGACGGCACTCAGACCATGGACTTCGTGTTCACCGAGGACATCGCCCGCGCGAACTTGCTCGCCGCGGCCAGCGACGCCACGGGCGAGGTCTTCAATATCGGCACCGGGACCGAGACCAGCCTGCGTGAGCTGGCCGAACTGCTGGTCCGTGTCATGGACCGTGATATGCAGCCCGAGTTCGGCCCGCCGCGGACGGTTAATGCGGTTACCCGTCGGCTCGCGGATGTCTCCTGTGCGGCCGAGCGTCTTGGCTGGAAAGCCGAGACGGGCCTCGAGGAAGGTCTCAGGAAGCTCGTCTCGTGGTGGCGCGCGGAGCAGGCCGCCGGGGCAACCTCATGACGGCGATGACCGGACGCCCTCTCTTCCGGGGTGCCGACTCGGCCGTGATCGATGCGGGCAGCTCATGCGGGTGCTGATCGCGGGGCGTGGCTGGATGGCGGTGCGAACGGCTCGGCTGCTGGCAGGGCTCGTGGCCGCGAGTGACCTCGACGTGCGCCTTGAGGTTGTTCGCAACCGCAACGACACGGGCGAACAGTCGTGGCTTCCGTCCCTGGTGGCGTTCGCTGTCGCTCGTGACTGGCCCATTCACGAGCGTGCGGAGCAGGCCAGTCTCGGTCCCGGTGATTTGCTGATCTCGCTGCAGCACGACCGGATTGTCGACTGCACCCGGCTCGGCGGTGCCTCTGCCTACAATCTCCACTTTGCCTACCTGCCGCACTACCGGGGTAGCCTCACCAGCGCGCTGCCGATCCGGCACGGCGAGACCCAGGTCGGCGTTACGCTTCACGTGCTGGTGGCTGCCGTCGACTCCGGGCCGGTCATCGCTCAGCGAGCATTCGAAATCCCGCCCTTCTGTGCGGCATACGATCTCTACCGGCTCTACCATGCCTACGGCTTCGAATTGCTTAAGGAGCATCTGGAGGCACTGCTGAGCGGTGATGTCGCGGCGGTGCCGCAAGATGAGGCGGCCGCCACCACCTTCTTCCGCAGCGCCATCGACTTCGCCGACGCAGACCTGCGCGACTTCGATCGCACCGCGACGGAAGTGCGGGACTGGCTGCGGTCACTCATCTTCCCGCCCTCTCAGTACCCGACGTTCCGAGCCAGGAAGATTGAAGGCTGTTACGCGCTGAACTGGTCTTCGATGAAGCCGGAGCCGCCTGGCACAGTAATTCACGAGGAGCCAGACCTGGTGATCGTGGCGTGCCGGGAGGGTCTGGTCGGCGTGGAGTTCCTGCCGGCCTGATCATGGCGATTTCGTCATCGTGTCTGCTACCAGGCAAGCCCAGCGTCCGGACCCCGGCCGATAACGGAGTGAGCCGGGCGGACGCCAGCAGCGCCCGGTGACCGTGAAGTCCAGATCTAATGCCCTCGACCGCCGCACCGGTCCGTAGCGGTCGGCCGGACCATCCGGTCCCCGTGGGACGAGAGGGCAAAAATCGAAAAAGTGTCATCTAGAGCGCCATACGCGCAATCCAGATGGCCACGTTGCGCGTCTAGTTGACAAGGCGGTTTCTCGGCGGTCCCGCAAGCAGGCGGGTTCACGGCCTGAGGCGACCGGCGCCGGGGCCCGCAAGAGGCATTCAAGGGGTGGGAAGTCAGATGAGAAAGCACCGTCCGTCGGGCTCAGGGCGCACGGCATTCTCCGCTCACGCGCTAGGCCGGATTTCTAGGCGATACCTGAGACCGGCCGCCGTCTGGGCGGCTGCGATCCTGGTCGGCGCCCTGGTCGTCGCCGGGCCCCAGACGTCTGTCCCGGCAGCCAGGGCCGCCTCCTGTGCCAACCCTGTAGCCTGCGAGAACCAGTTGCCCGGCACACCCCAGTCGACCTGGGACATGAGCTCGAGCCAGGGCGGGACAATCCAGGGTTTCGCCGACCCCTTCAGCGTGAACGTCGGTAATACGATCAATTTCAAGGTTCAGTCGGCAGCGTCGAGCTACAAGATAGATATCTACCGGATTGGCTACTACGGCGGAGACGGCGCGCGCCTCGTCACCACCCTGTCGTCGCCGAATATCACGACGTCGCAGAATCAGCCCGCCTGCAACACGACTCAATCGACTGGCCTGGTGGACTGCGGAAACTGGGGGGTTTCCGCGAGCTGGGCGGTTCCGGCCACGACCGTCTCCGGTATGTACATCGCCGACCTGGTGCGGACCGACGGCACCAGCGACATGAACCAGATCCCGTTTGTCGTGGCCAACAATGCCAGCACGGCGAAGATCGTCATGATGACCAATGACGAAACCTGGCAGGCCTATAACGCCTGGGGCGGCTACAGTTTCTACTCCGGCAACTCCACCGGCTCGCCTTGGTGCTGCACGAGCGCGATTGACCCCGGCCGCGCCGTTCAGCTCAGCTACAACCGCCCGATTACGACGCGCTTCAATGCGGTAAATGCGGGCGGGCCAACCTACTTCTACGCCGATGAGTATCCGATGATCAGGTTCCTGGAGGAAAACGGCTACGACGTCAGCTACGCGAGCCAGTCGGACGTGGGCGCCTCGGGCGGCGCGGCAATGCTGGAACAGCACAAGATGTTCCTGACCGCCGGGCACTCGGAGTACTGGGATCCGGGCGGCCGGAACAACGTCACCGCGGCCAGGAACGCCGGCGTCAACGTCGCCTTCTTCTCCGGCAACAACATGACGTGGAAGACCCGCTGGGCGGCGAGCCAGTTCGGCAACGAGGCCAACCGCACGCTCGTCCTTTACAAGGAGAGCTGGGACAACGCCCGGACCGACCCGCAGGATCCGCCGACCTGGACCGGGTACTGGCGAGATCCGCGCTTCAGCCCTCCGGCCGATGGCGGGAAGCCGGAGAACGCGCTCACCGGCCAGATCTGGGGGGTCGACTGCTGCAATGCCACGTACTCGGTGCCGGGCACATACTCCAAGCTGCAGATCTGGCGAAATACGGCGGTAGCGAACTTGTCGTCGAGCCAGACCTACACGATGCCCACGGACACCCTGGGCTATGAGTGGGACGTACCGGTGGACAACGGGTTCCAGCCGGCAGGCGAGATCAAGATGTCGCAGACATGCGCAACGGTCCCGCAGTTCGTGCTGGACATCGAATCAGACACCGGCTCCAGGCAAGCCTGTAACAGCCTGACAATGTACAAGGCCGGTGGCCTGGTGTTCGATGCGGGCAGCATCCAGTGGGCATGGGGCCTGGACTCCCGGCACGACGGTGAGGTGCCGGCGAACACGCCCGATCCGGTCATGCAGCAGGTGACCGTCAACGTGCTCGCGGACATGGGCGCGCAGCCGACGACGCTCATCTCGGGCCTCGTCGCGGGCAACGCGTCCACCGACACCACCGCGCCCACCTCCACGATCACCGCGCCGTCGGCCGGCGCCAGCATCGCGAACGGCAGCACGGTCACGATCAGCGGGACGGCCGCCGATGCCGGCGGCGGCGTCGTGGCGGGCGTCGAGGTGTCCACCGACGGCGGGTCCACCTGGCATCCGGTCACCACGATATCTACCCCCAACACCAGCGTGACCTGGAGCTACACCTGGTCCGCTGCGGGCAGCGGCTCGGTGAAGATCTTGTCGAGGGCGACCGATGACAGCGCCAACATGGAAACACCCGGGGCCGGAGTGTCGGTCACGGTGAACTGTCCGTGCGGCCTGTTCGGGGCCAGCTACGCTCCCAGTGTCACGGCCGTGAGCGATTCTACCGCGGTCGAGGTCGGCGTGAAGTTCCAGTCGAGCATCTCCGGCTGGGCTAACGGCGTGCGCTTCTACAAGGGCGCCGGTAACACCGGGACCCACACCGGCTCGCTCTGGTCGTCCACCGGGACCCTGCTCGCTACGGGCACGTTTAGCAACGAGACGGCGAGCGGATGGCAGTCACTGCAGTTCGCAAATCCGGTCCAGATCGGCCCGAATACGACGTACGTCGTGTCCTACTTCGCGCCGAATGGCCACTATGCCATGGATCAAGATCTGTATGACCTAGCGTACAACACGCCTCCCCTCACCGCGCTCAAATCCGACTACACCACTACCGGCGGCGGGAACGGCGTGTTCAACACCGGCGGGCCGGGCTTCCCCACGTCCACCTTCGAAGGTTCGAGCTATGGCGTTGACGTGATCTTCGCCACGACGGGGACGTCTAGCCCGCCGACGGTGCTTAGCTCGACGCCGGTGAGCGGTTCGTCGAGTAACCCGGTGACGACGGCGCCGACGGTGACGTTCAGCCAGGCGGTGGTGCCCAGCTCGGTGTCGTTCACGG
>Ga0070697_100002592_pt1 | contig 13902 bp, 13 predicted proteins | sample KBSK1501metaG_FD_65475 | JGI IMG/M metagenome (GOLD analysis project Ga0070697, IMG submission 65475) | Corn, switchgrass and miscanthus rhizosphere microbial communities from Kellogg Biological Station, Michigan, USA - KBS K1-50-1 metaG | ecosystem: Host-associated > Plants > Roots >...
GCTTAGGAAGCTCCGAGCGGAGTAGTTCTTCACACACGCCACTGAAGCCGTGGATGATATCGAAAGAGCCACGCTGGACAATCTTCGCGGCCCATCGCGAAAACCACGAATGCGTGATCTCTTCGATTTTGGTCCAGCCGGTAAAGGTCACAAGCCTGTAGCCGATTCTGCTGATAACGCCATGAAGCAAATTTGTCCTGACTCGTTCGGGTGGAATCCCAAATCTTTTCGCGATTATCTTTGGATAGTTTGTTAGCACGTAGACGTCCTCTCCCGCCCGAATCAGTTCCCGCGTCAGATCAAACGCATGAAACCGGCCATGGACGACCATCGCTGTTTTCATCTACCGAGGCACGTTGTAAGAATTGTTTGGAGGCGGTCGCGATACGTATTCTTACCGCTCGTAATGCGCGCGTGCGCACGTTCGGCCATTTGTCTGGCTTCAGGTTGATGCGCGACCAACCACTCTGCTTTGGTAATCATCTCCGGGATATCGCGAAAATAGAGAGCACCTTCTTCGCCAAACATCTGCCTATGATCATCCGTCGCTTCCGCGAGTATCACTCCCTTCATCGCGGGCACCTCGTAACTACGCATCGTATGACCGTCGCGGTTCGCCTTGCGCGTCAGGCAGAGGCAGACCTTTGCCACCCTGGTCGCCCTGCGCAATACTGCCGGCTCGGCGTGTCCTTTCCAGAACGGCTTTGTAGCGTGAGATCGCTCCCAATAATCGCCGTAAATCGCGAGGGACAGGCCGGAGGCCGGCAACGCGGCGCAAATCGGTATTCGGTCCTCGTCGGCACCACCGACAAAAAGGACGTCGCTTCTAAGTGTTCCGTGTTCGTCATTCGACGGAGCTTCGGGAAAATGTAGTTCTGGATCGTATCCAAATGGAAGATAGCTCACGCGTTTGCAACCGAGCGCTCGTAAATCGTGCAGGTTCGCATGCCGCGGGGAGAACACGGCAAAATAATTTGGGAGGGCCTTCAAGAACCACGGCGCCAGGTGCATCCGATTCCACGGATCGTCCGTCAGGTAGTTCGCGACTTTGACATCGGCTTTGCTCAATTGACCGAGAGCCTCAGCATTCGGCGCGGAAATTCCTGTCACGACAACGACTTCCGATTTGTGACGCGCGCAGGATTCGACCACCTTGGCACTAAAACGATTGAGCCGCGTTGGACGGCGACGGCGAAAGTACCAATTGAACCGGCGCAACCACTTGGGAGCCTCCATCGCCTCACGCGGCTCGATCACCTGTAGATCTAAACCAAGCTGCATTCCCGCGCGTTCAAGCGAGCCGCCGATGTTTGTGCCACCGCGATTGCCAATAATGGTCACGCGCCGGCCTGTAAATGGTGATTGCTTCACCGTCGTTTCGCGAATGCGTACAGGCGTAGCCGAACTCGGCCAAATAACCAAATCGGCACCGTAAGCCCGGTGACCGTAACGAGCATATACAAAACACGCAGGTACAACTTTGTCGCAAGGCTCAGGCGTACGTTCTTTAGTAGGTTCTTCGGTCGCATGCCAAAGGCGACCCCCAATGCAAAACTCAACGATTGTACCCGCCGGTATTCGACCAGCCACGGTGGGTAAGTAAACAGAAGCAACTGTTGGAAGATCATCTTGCTGATCGCGTCGCGGTCTTTCGGACGGGTGAACGGCTCAATCGCATCAAACACAACGCGTCCGAGTTGCGCCAGCGGCAACTCCCGTTCGCGTATCGGCCACTTGGGCGCGCGCGGCCGACGCGCGTACGAATCGACCGACTCGCCAGGTAATTGAATATCTTTTGCGATCACCACCTCGTTCAACCCAACAAGGTGACCGCCAGCAGCAATCATTCTGCAGGCGAGAAACGTTTGATACATTTCGCTTCCATCCCAACGATCGCTCGCGTACTGTTGCGCCAATTTTCGATTTAAAATAACGCCGCTAACGAAACTGAAGTTGCGGAAATTAGCCGCAGCCGCGGGAACGCCGGCACCAATGATTCCGCTCTTAGTCGTCCGGCGAAACGCCGCGCCGCTACTCAGCTCAGTGTAATTCGTTACCGCCACTTCTGGACTATTGTACGTTCCTAATGCTGTCGCGACCTGCTGTAGGGTATTTTCGCTGGAAAGCCGGTCATCGTTACCCAAGAGAAAGCAGTAGCGGCCGCGCGCCAAAGCGATCGCACCCCGCAGATTTCGATCGTAGGGCGATCGTTGCGGCTGAAGAAAATAGCGGTGTCGCATCCCAGATGACTCAAGAAAGTGGACCAATTCACCCGCACGGCCGTCGGTTGACAGACCATCGGAGATGCATACCTCGAAGTTTCGGAATACTTGGCGTTCCAACCACCGCAGCGATTCTAGCAGGAACGACGTGCGATTGAATTGCGGAATACAAATTGAAAAGAACGCCGTTTCTTCCGCCGAGGTCGGGTAAGTCGGTCGAGCCACCATGTCTGTCGTTTACGAGAAAGAGCTACGACGTCATCAGGTAAAGCGAGGAGGGGAAATGTTTGTCAGACTGGGAAAATGGAGGCATGGTCGAATCGCGCAGCCCATCGAAATCCGCTTCGCTAACATACGTTGGGAATATCTCTCGCAATTCGGTCTTCCGCTCGTAGTGAAGATGACTAAGGCAAAAAAGAATGCGCATGCGCGAGTTGTAAATAAGATATGCGCGAACCAGCGATGTTTCAGTAGCCGAAAAGAAATTGTGAAAGAGATCGCGCGGATAATCGTACGGCAGATAAATGTCGTGGAAATGGACGACCACGCCTGATTTGAGCCTCGGCAGGACCTCGAGAACCAGGTAGTTTACATCGCCCAGCGGTTTGACCGAATGTGAGGAATCGATGAACAATACGTCGCTAGGCTCAAGCCGCTCAAATAACGCAGGGTCGACATCTTGCACTGCAGTCTTCATCAATTCGATTCCCGACAACGCCTGTAAGCCGGCGGCGGGGAACGGCTCAATGCAGATCAACGCTGGCTCAGCGTTCTGATTTAACCGCAGCGCGTTTAACATGCACCACGTCGAGAGGCCGCTTCCCACTTCGATGATGGTGCGTGGTTGCAGGTGGCGAACTACGCAATGCAATGCTTGCGCCTCGACAGGCCCAAAGCCGGGCCCGAGGTTTCGTCGCTGCGCTTCGGCATAGATTACGCCGGATGCATATTCGTCGTAAAACGGCAGGCAAATCCCCCGCAATGTGCGCACTTGTTCGTCAAGATCGACAAGTACGCCAGGCAGCTTGGAGGGATGTGCCCACTTGTCGCGCGTGCGTTCCAGTTCCGCTATGTTCGGTACTGGAGAGTAGTAATGCACGGGCAACACATGAAACCCTAGCCGTTCGATCGCTCGGAACGTCCTGTATCCGGCCCTTTTGGCCGCATCTTTGATGGCGCGTTTCATCGATTGCCTAGGTGGTGGACGTCGAGCGCCGGGATAACCTTCTGGATTTTCGGTTCGTAGCTGCCGTTGACCAATAGGTGAAAAGCGATCGGCTCTCGCAGATCAGGAACTTCGTAGGTGAAACCGAATCGGTCTTGCACCTGCGCCGCGCCATGCAATTCGCCTAACAAGAACTTGGCGAGCCGAAGTTTTCCGGGAAAGACCGGGCAGCGTCGCAAGAATGGTTGCCAAACACTCCTCACGATGCCTCTAATTTCTCTAGCACGGGCGCGAATTGTATTTCATAATTCCAATCTTGAAATATTCGCTGACGTCCGCGCTCGCCCATCATGCGAGTCTCATTCTGATGTTCAAAAAACCAGTGTAGTGCTCCTGCAATACCATTGGGATCGTTTGGATCGCAGGTACGGCCGGAGCCGGGCTTTACAAACATTTGATTCCAATCAGGCAAATCGCTGACCAAAAGCGCAAGTCCGCACGCCATATACTCGAATGGCTTGTTCGACGCGCCTGTCATCGAGTGCAAATTCAAATCTTTGCTGTTCATCGGCATCAAAGCCAGACCGACATGGGCTTTGCGGGTCTCCGATAGCAAGGCGTTCCGCACCAAAGAACCAAGATACTCGAATCGCGTGCGTAGCCCTAGAGAATGTGCGAATTCTTCCAGTTCGCGAACGTAACCTCGGTGGCCGACCGTTTCGTAGCCGGCGATTCGCAGCCGGACAGAGCTCGGCAAATCTGCGAGGGCGCGAACTACGGACATTGGCAGACGATCAGGAACAATCGACCCGTGATAAAAGACGATGAGCTCATCCGAAACTTTGGTCGGCTGCACCTCGGCGTCTTCGCGCGCTGGACAGTTCCACACGCAAATCACTGGTCGTGACGTTGCTGTCTGTTGTTTAAACAACTCCACTCGCCTTTCGTTAGGCAACACACACAAATCGGCGCACCGCGCCAGCTTCTTCCGAGTCCACATTAGAAACCTTTGAAAGAAGCTAGGCGCTAAGGGCTGAGAGCTAGGATCGTCTTCCACCGGTTTCAGCGCGTTTTCTACTTTCGCCTTTCTACTTTCTAATTGCCCTGGCGAGTCGTGTTCGTGATACAACACGCGGTACCCAAGCCCCTTCAAAATTAGCGCAACGGCACAAGAGAGCAGGTCCGAAGCATAAATCCATTTCGGTTTCCACCGTAGTGCGGTGATCAACACCCAATCATTGAACGCTAGGAAGTGCAGCTTCTGCCACAAACCTGGTTGCTGAAATTTCCACCGGCGCACTTCGATATTTGGATGGGGTGGAAACTCTAATTCATTCGCGCCATGCGCGCCGGTTCCCAGAAACAGCACCTGCCAACCGCGATCCGCCAAAATCCGTGAACTATGATCCAGCGGCGGGTACCCGGCCGGATTCGTGTACTGCACATAAAGGATTCGGTTGCTCACGATGCGTTCGCCGTTATCGGTTAATCGTTATCGGTTATCAGGTTGAAGACCCGAAGCTAGTCGCTGACAATTGACAACTGGACCACTTCCACTTTCTACATTCTACTTTCTACTTTTCATCGAGCCAATCAGGAGCCGGAGTAGCATTTTCCAATTGATCAACTTCCGGCGCGAGGACGGGCTGAAAGTAAAGGATCAATCCGCCATAAGCCACCGCATCATATCCGTGACCGCGGATTGTCTGATGCGCTTGCCGACAGGCTTCTCTTTCACAGGTCGCGGTGTGGTATTCAACGGTCAAAAACTGGATCACTTGAGCGGCCAGGCTGCGCTGGGCCTCCGCAATAACAAGCGATTCAGCGCCTTCGCAATCGACTTTCATCAACCGAACCGACGCGACATTCCTTTCCGAAAGAATTCGATCCAAGGTCGTTGTCTGGACTTCTTCCGCTCTATTACCGAATCTCCAGTGTCTAGTAAAACTACTCGCGCCAGTATTGGTGGATGGTCGCAAGTAAAGCAGCGTTGTCCCCTCCTCGTCGGCAACCGCTACTGAGACAACATCAACGTTTGTCAAAGAATTAGCAGCTGTATTTTGTTCCAGGACATCACGAAGTCTCGATTGAGGCTCGATGGCCAGGACGCGCCCATTTGGGCCGATTCTTCGCGCTGCCAGTACTGAGAAATAGCCTTCGTTAGCTCCCACGTCCACAAAGGAGTCGCCTGGCCGAAGCAGGGTCAGCATCGCACAAGTGAGCGGTGCTTCGAATTCGCGATTCTTGAGCATCGACAATCCGAAAATGCTCACCGGATCGATCCAAAACTTAGCGCCACTCAATGCCTGAACTTCCACTCGGTTAATTTGGCAGAGTTTCTTCGCAAGATCAGCTAGTTGCGCTGGGCGCAACCGCAACAGCGCTTCATACAGCCGGTAGTTCACAGCTTAGCTCTCCTCCAGACGCCACTAGCTCGCTCTGGCAGGCTCCTTTGCGCTTCGAACCAGCCGTCGATACAACGCAAGCATCGTAGTAGCTACACATGACATCGAGGATGGTGTAGCCGGTTGGATTGTCGCGAGCATGGAAGGATCGGTCACGATCGTGCGCAAACGGGTCAACCACGTGCCGGGTTTGCCTGCGTCAACCAAAAAGCCATTTACGCCATTCGTGATGAGTTCCGCGATGCCGCCAAGATCAGAGCCCAGGACGGGAACGCCCGCAGCGAAGGCTTCAAGAACAACCAGGGGCCCCGTCTCAAGCCACTGTGATGGGACGGCAACGGCGTCGTATTTGCGCATGGTTGAGATAACTTCTTCAGCGGGCACGGACGCCTTGAATTCCACGCGACTGTCGCCCATCGCGAGCTTTTTAAGTCCGTCAGCGTAAGCCGCACCGCCTTCGCCTTGTGGACGTCCATAAATGTCGAGCGTAATGGGAGCAGAGGGCAAAGAGCAAAGGGCGGAGATGACGACGTGCACACCCTTGTTTCGATCGAGCCGGCCGAGGAAAACGAGGCGAAGCGGGCGATCGTTCGTGAATCGCTCTGGGAGGGCAACGCGCGTGCGCGCATCAGATGTCGGATGTCGGACGTCAGACGTCAGATTTCCTTTGGTCTTCGCCCCTTGTCCGCCAAAGGACGAACTCGCCGCAGCGAGATCCGTGCTCTTCGCTTCCTGCTCCCCAGCCCCTTGCTCCAAGCTCTTTGCTCTTTGCTCGATGCCTTGCCGGCAGAGCGTGATCTTGTTCTCAGGTACGCCGTTCCGAAGTAAGACGTCGCGCACCCAATCGCACACCGCGACAATGTGATCGACGTCGGCGAGCAAGCCGCGTGTTGCGTGGTGTCGTTGCTCGACCAGTTCGCGCATCCTGAGAGCTGTCCAAATACTGCCGCTTTTGCCAGGGCGTTTGAGCAAAGGGCGAAGCGCCGAGGGCATGAACGAGAGCACTTCAGCTGCGAGTCGGTTCATGCCGAGCCCGTGAAGTGTGCAGGCGGTACAGCGGCGGCCGAGCATTTCGCCGTCACAAGGTATATTGCCCCATCGCATCATTGTTCCGCGTGTACACGTCACTGTTGGCGTGTGATACGTAAAAACGACAGGAATCTTTCTCGCCTTGGCAGCTCGGACGATCTTCAACGACACGCCACGAGTGAACGCATGTAGGTGCACAATATCGGGCCGTTCTTGGTCAAGAATCTTCACAAACTCTCGCGCACCAAGCTCGTCTCCCTCGCTATAGAGCTCCGACACGTCGCCGACCTCGTTCGAAACGGCGAATCTGCGGACCCGCAGATCTTGATGCGTGTAACTTTCCGATCGACCTCCCGGTGCCGCGATCAGCACGTCGCAGCCCTGTTCGTCTTTCAACAAACGGGCCAGTGATGCGACGTAAACTTCGGTGCCGCCTACGGCATCTGGATAGAAGCAAAACGGGACCTGAACGACTTTCATCAGTTATCCTTTAGCTGCCTCAAAATATACTGTCTCGAAGGCGTGATCTGGGTCATCCAAAACAAGCTCGGTTGAAGAGCCTTGGCCTGGGTGAAAGTTGCGGATGGAAACAAAACCACACTCTTTGAGGGCCACCTCAACCGAGCGCTCGTCCCATGCAAAACGATGGTGCCCGCCCATCCGAAACATTTGATTGACTACGTCAATGGGCAGGCGAAGCGGCCGAACGGCACCGCCGAGATGCCGAGTGTAGGCAAAGAAAGCCTCATCACCAGAAACGTAAGCGCGCAAATAGATTGCGGCGTTTGGGACACCGATTCGCAAGACGCCGCCGACGCGGAGAATACGGTGAACCTCCCGCAGCAGACGAATTGCATCCTCATATTCGAAATGTTCGAGAACGTGTTCTGAATACACCAGATCTGCGACTCTATCTGCCAGGGGCAGCGGTTGCCGCATATCCCAAAGCAGATTAACACCAGGAAAATTGGCGCAATCAATATTGAACCACCCGACACACGCTCGCGGGCCGCAGCCCAAGTGAACCTTCACGTCCCGTAGTTGCTGCACGCGTCTCAAATGTTTGCGTCGGTGAGGTACAACAACATAAGACCAACGTAGGATCGTCAATGGCCACTCCTGGCGTATTGAACTCCAAACGTACGAGGGAAAAATGGTTCGGGCTAACCGCCCTAGAGCTCTCACGTGGCTGCTCGAATGGCTCGCTTGGCCGAGTCATACCATGCCCGCGGTATGTAAGTCGCAAGTAATCGCCGCCCAATCCCACGACGAAACAACGTCGTTGGAAGATTTATTGCCGCTCGCGAATAGCACCGCCGCGCATCACGGTTCATCTCAAACCCGAAGTATTTGTCGGCGAAATCGAGGTACTGCATCGCATAAATACTTCTCCGATGCTTGCGCTTTTTCTTCTCCAACAGCTTGTCTTCTTCTTCTTCTGAAAAGACTCGGTCGAGCAGCCGAATTATTGAAGTCTCCTCCGTCCGGTCCCGCGCGATCGTCGCATGATGGTTTGCGCCGTGAACACGGTATTCGGCCACCACTTTGTTCACGTAATAAAACCCATACCGGCGCGCCAGCATGACATTGAAGTACCAGTCGTTGAAGGCGAGCCCCTCAGGAATCGGCCACGCGCTCATCCAGGCTTCGCGGCGCGCGATAACGGACGGCGCGCAAATGAAGTTCCGCTGCAGCAATGCAATCAATTCGTTTCCTTTGAAATCTGCTCCATGATGCACAACATCGCACCTCTCACAGTTGATCTTCCCATTGGCATCGATCATCGCGACGTCGCCATAAACCAGGCCGAGCTCGGGATGTTGTTCAAACTTGGGGAGTGTGTCCGTTAGAAAGTTAGGCCGATAACGGTCGTCTGGATCGATGCGCACCACGTATTTGCCCCGCGTTTCTCTCAGACCTTCGTTGACCGTGAAGACGTGGCCTTTATTCACGGAGTGTTTGATGCATTTGAGTCGCGGATCGGAAAAGCCGCCTAGAATCTCTAGTGTGTTGTCCTGCGAGCAATCATCGATCGCGATGACCTCAATATCATAACCACCGCGCAGTTGGAAGATGCTCCTGAGGCAATCGGGCAGGTAGCGTCCGTAGTTATAGCAGGGAACAACGAACGAGACGAGTGGCGAACCAGTCTTCACTTTCGCCAGGCGATGGCATCCTTACCCACTACGCTTGCCGGAACGCCGACCACTTTCGCTCCGTCGGGAACATCCTTCACCACAACTGCCCCCGCACCAACAAGCACCCCTTGCCCGATCGTGATCTTCTCTTTCACCACTGCCCCGGCACCGATGAAAGAGCCGTCGCCAATCGCGACATCACCGCAGATGATCGCTCCCGGGTTGATGTTCACGAAATCACCGATCTTGCAATCGTGCGAGACTGAAGCGTTGACGTTAAGGATGCAATGCCGCCCAATGCGCACGCGCGTGGTGACGATGAAGCCCGGCGCCAGCAGTGTCCCGTTCCCAATCTCGACTTCGTAACCGATACTCACAGTCGGATGTCGCAGTGTCCACGGTCGCAGCCCGGATATTTGGAGCGCTTCGAGCTTTTCGACGATTTCTCGCCGGGTCGGGTTGTCGCCAAAAGCCGTGATGTAATTCAGTCTGTCATGCTCCTTTCCGATTTGCCCAAGGGCAGACAATCCGCCAAGAATCTCGCTGCCTAAAAATGGCCCGACGGGTAACTGATCATCAATGAAACCAACCAGACGAAGTGGTTGTCCCGCATTTACCAAATCGTGCAGATACGAGCGGACTTCGCTTCCATGACCGCCGGCCCCGATGATAACCACATCCTGCCCTGTCATCGCACAGCCGGCGCCATGCTGCGCGCCATTGATTCCATCAGGCTGACAAACTCCTTGTGTTTTGTGTCGCCGAATTGTGTCAACTCTTTCATCCACTTCGCGTTTCGGTAGAAAATCGATTCCGGATCGTCGATAAGACCGGTCACGATCGCGTCCACCATTTCTTCTGCGCCAAGATCGACAGTTACTTTCGGAACAAAGCCGGCTTCGCGCATGCGCTTCGCTGAAACGTGGTAATCCCGCGAATCCTGATCGGCGACCGGCACAAACTTCGGCACGGCTTTGGGCAGAATGCGCTTGAAGATTTCGATCAAGTCCACAACGCGCAAATTCTCATGGGCGATGTTGTAGATCAGATGATCGGTCCCGGTGGCCTCGGCGAAATGGATGAATGCGCGGGCGCAATCAGAGATGTGCAGAAAAGGGCGCCATTGCTGGCCATCACCGAAAATGCGCAGCTCATTATAAAGTACGCCCATAAACGCGAAGATGTTGACCACAAGATCAAAACGCATCCGGGGTGAGTAACCGAACAACGTTCCGTTGCGCAAAATCACCGGATGCCAATTGGAAGTCGCCATCGACGCAAGAAGCTGCTCGGAATCGACTTTCGACTTCGCGTAAACAGTCAAGGGTTTCACCAGCCCGGTTTCGTCCAGTTCGCCCGGCGCTTCGCCGTAAACCGAGCAGGACGACGAAAAGAGAAAGCGGATGTTCACTTTCTTTGCTGGCTCAGCGAGGGCTTGCGTCGCCTTAAAGTTGATTTGGTTGGTCAGCTCCGGATTCAACTCAGCCGATGGATCGTTGGAAATCGCCGCCAGATGAATAACGCAATCAATGCTTTCCAGGACCCGCTCGCATTCGCTCCGATCATCGCAAAAGAGACGAATGTCCTCGCGGATCAGTTCGATCCCGGGTCGGAGTGAACGCAAATGCGAGACACCGAAATAACCAAGATCGACGACACGAACTCGATGCCCGCGTGCCAACAGTTTCGGCAGAAGGACCGAGCCGAGATATCCCGCGCCGCCGGTGACAAGGATGTTCATGTCTTAAAGTAGGAGCTCACAGAGGCAGGGAGCAAAGAGCGAGGGGCAGAGAGCAAAGCGCAAAGAGCAACGATGTCATTGGTTAAAGTAGGCGATGACGGAGTTGAACAGGTAATCCATTTCTTCGGCGGTCATGATCGTGTGCAAGGGTAATGAGACAACGCTGTCCTTGATGCGATTGGTGAAGCTCAAATCCTGCTCACGATACTTTCCGCGATAGAATTTAAGGTCGTGGGTCGCCGTGTAATACCTTCGCACCGCGATGTTCTTGCTCTGCATGTAACGCACAAACTCGGATGCTTCTTTGTTCAAGATGATCGGAAAATAGAGATAGGGACAGGTCACTTCGGGGCGTACCTTCATTCGGCGAAGCAAGCCTTGCGCCTCCAGTTCGCCAAAGAACCGTTCGTACCGGCCGGCATTTTGCGCGCGGGTGTTCATAATGTAATCGATTCTTTCCAGATTGCGCAGCCCGACTAACGCGCATATCTCCGTCATTTTGGAATTGAGCCCGGGCACGTCCACATCTCCGCGGCTCTTTTCAAACTGCCCGAAGTCACGGAGCCGCAATAGGTAATCTGCAATTTCGGAGTCGTTAACGATGCAGCCGCCGCCTTCCATGCTGTTGAAAACCTTGGTTGCATGGAAGCTGAGCATTTCACTAAACCCATAGGCACAAGGGAACTTGCCTTTAAATTTTGAGCCAAAGGCCGGCGCATTATCCTGAACCACGATCAGCTTATTGGCCTTCGCGAAATCGCCCAACCTTTCCAAGTCCGTCAGATTCCCGTAGGCGCCTACAGGTACGATCATTTTGATGTGGGGCGAGTCGACCGTCACTTTTTCCAGATCGAGAACCAATCCTTCATTCACATCACAAAAAATCGGACGCAGGTTGTTCGTGACCAGGGCGTTGATAGTTCCGGAAAAGGTGAACGAAGGCACAAGCACTTCGAACGAGTCGTGCGGACCGTATCCCAACCTGGCTTTCCAAGCCTGGATGAGATGATAAAGCGCCAGCTCACCATTGCAGTTGACTGATGGCTTGATCGGACATCCAAAATACGCCTGAAGTTGCTCCTCGAACCTGCGTACGTGCTTTGAGTTGTTCGTGACCATTCCTGAGCGCAAGCATTCCTCGAGGTTCGATTGAAGCTCGGACAGCTCGGGCATGAATGGTCTAACGATATTGATCTCCATTTGTGAAAACCGGTGATTAGCGCCCCAGAACAAAACTCATACGGATAAATTGTTCGCCGCACTCATGGTATCATTGCCACAACATGGCTGGCAATTTCGAGCGCCGCTGTCGCGGCTGGTGACGGTGCATTGCAAACGTGCAACGCTTTCTGTTGCTTCAAAATTACGAAGTCATCCACCAGACTTCCGTCGCGGTTTACCGCTTGTGCACGGACCCCTGCTTCGGCGCGAACCAAATCATCCTCCGCAATATCAGGCACGAGCCGCTGCAAATCGCGCACGAACGCGCGCTTGCTCAATGAGCGCCACATTTCCTTCATGCCCTCGCTCCAATAACGCGCCGCCAGTTTCCAAAAACCCGGAAACCGGAGCATGTCCCAGGTCTCACGCAAATCGACGTCGGTTTTGTGATATCCTTCGCGTTTCAGCGCCAGGACTGCGTTCGGGCCGACGTGGACGCCGCCGTCCACTGTCCTGGTGCAATGCACGCCAAGGAAAGGGAAACGCGGATCGGGGACCGGGTAAATCATGCCGTTGACCAAATGTCTGCGCTCCGGCTTCAGCTCAAAGTATTCGCCACGAAACGGCACAATCTGCATGTCGATCTCGGCTCCGGTCATCTCTGCCACCTGGTCACTGTAAAGCCCGCCGCAGTTGATGAGGAACCGCGCTTCAAAATCGCCAGCGGTTGTATTCACTATGTGGGTCTCGTTTTTCGTCGTAATCCTCCGAACGCGGGCTCTAAATTGAATGTCACCACCGCGCTCCCGGATTCCCGCTGCAAGTTTGCTGCCAACCAACCTGTAGTTAACGATGGCTGTGCTTGGAACGCGAATCGCCGCGATCCCGGAGGCGTGCGGCTCGATCTCTCGCAGTTTCTCGGCCCCGATTTTCTCTATGGCGATACCGTTCTCAATGCCGCGCTGGAACAGATTTTCCAGTCGCGGCAGCTCGCTTTCTTCGGTTGCGACAATCAATTTCCCGCAGATCTGCTGAGGAATTTCCTGGGCGCGACAGAACTCAACCATGGAAGCATTGCCGCGCCGGCAGAGTTGCGCTTTCAAGCTGCCCGGCTTGGAATAAACACCGGAATGAATCACGCCGCTGTTGCGGCCAGACTGATGCGCGCAAATCTCCTGTTCCTTTTCCAAAAGCAGGACGCGCTTGTTAGGAAACCGCTCAATCACAGCATTTGCGGTAGCGAGCCCGATGATTCCACCACCGACGACTACGAAATCATACATACGAGCCGTCAGTAACGTGGGGGGTTCTGCGACGTCAGAGAGAAGACCGCGCACTCACGCAACAGCGGAGCTGCTCTGTTTAATAGCGCTGCCATAAACGCTAACGTATTCAGCCGCTACGTCGCTCCAGTTTCTCATCCACACGCGATCCGTTATAGTCATCTGACCTGTTGCGACTTGAACCAATTTTAAAGCAATATCCGTAGGATCGAACGGGTTGAAGTATACCGCGGAGTCGCCAGCATATTCGTGAAACACCGGAATATCCGAACAAGCAATCGGCAGCCTGGCATACAATGCTTCGATCAACCCTAGTCCCGCGCCCTCGAACAAGCTAGGGAACACAAACCACGCAGCGCGGTCGAAAAGCGTCTTCAGGTCACGCTCGGAAACGAATCCGGCGAAGTGAACTTGGTGCTCTAAATTCAGCTCGCGAATACGGCGTTCAATAACCGGCCAATGGTGCTTTTGCCTCCCGCTGCAGATTAACCGTAATCGCACGCCGAACCGATCCCGGGCAAGTGCGATCGCCTCCAGAAGGCGTTCATGGTTCTTGTGCTGATATGTGACGCTTGGGAATAGCCCATAGGGCGAATCCAGATTGATTGTTTTGACCATGCTGACCCTGTCCTCGCCATTTCCCGACCGGTAACAAGCAATTGGCGGAGCCCAGCGAATGACCGTTAGCTTATCTGCTGCTGGTGGCCACCAGGACATGATATCGTCCCTAGCGCTATTGCTGCCGGTTGTCAGATGAT
>Ga0070697_100002593_pt1 | contig 13902 bp, 11 predicted proteins | sample KBSK1501metaG_FD_65475 | JGI IMG/M metagenome (GOLD analysis project Ga0070697, IMG submission 65475) | Corn, switchgrass and miscanthus rhizosphere microbial communities from Kellogg Biological Station, Michigan, USA - KBS K1-50-1 metaG | ecosystem: Host-associated > Plants > Roots >...
GAAAATCCTGGGCGAGGGCCTCGGTCGACAGCACCGAAGGGTGATCGGGGGCGAAGGCCGCCAGCAGGCCCACGTAGCGCTTGGCCAGCGTGCGGCGCTGCTGAGCGGAGGGCTTCTTCTCGGCCAGCGTCTTCTTGTAGTCCCGCGCCATCTCGGCCTGCGCCTGGGCGAGGGCGGCCGCGCGCTCCTCGGCCGGCGCCGTCTCGGGATCCAGCTCCTTCTCGACGAGGATCGCCTTCCCGCGGTGGTCGGGCACGCCGCCGAGGATGATGTCGGTCCCGCGCCCGGCCATGTTGGTCGCGATCGTGACCGCCCCGTAGCGCCCGGCCTGGGCGACGATCTCCGCCTCTCGCTCGTGGTACTTCGCGTTCAGCACCACGTGCTTGATGTCGGCCTTCTTCAGCAGGCCCGAGAGGTGCTCCGACTTCTCGATCGAGATCGTGCCCACCAGGACCGGGCGGCCCGACTCGTGGAACTCCTTGATCTCGCCGACCACCGCCTCGAACTTCTCCCGCTCCGTGCGGTAGACGACGTCGGGGTTCTCCACGCGGATGAGCGGGCGGTTGGTGGGGATGGCCAGGACTTCCAGCTTGTAGATCTTGTCGAACTCCGGGGCCTCCGTCTCGGCGGTGCCGGTCATCCCCGCGAGCTTCTTGTACATCCGGAAATAGTTCTGGAAGGTGATGGTGGCGAGCGTCTGGTTCTCGCGCTCGATCTTCACCTTCTCCTTGGCCTCCACCGCCTGGTGCAGGCCGTCCGACCACCGCCGGCCCGGCATGAGCCGGCCGGTGAACTCGTCCACGATCACGACCTGGCCGTCGTTCACCACGTAGTCCACGTCGCGCTGGAAGAGCGTGTGCGCGCGCAGGCCCTGGTTGACGTGGTGGAGGACGTCCATGTTGGACGGGTCCCACAGGTTCTGGACCCCGAGCAGCTTCTCGGCGTGGGCCATGCCGCCCTCGGTGAGGGTGACGGTCTTGGCCTTCTCGTCGACGATGTAGTCCCCGGTCTTCTCGAGCTCCGCCCGCTCCTCCGCCTTCTTGTCGCCGGTGATGCGGGCGCCCGGCTTCAGCTTGGGGATGATGGCGTTGATCCGGTAGTACTTGTCGGTCGACTCCTCGGCGGGGCCGCTGATGATGAGCGGGGTGCGCGCCTCGTCGATGAGGATGGAGTCCACCTCGTCCACGATCGCGAAGTTGTGGCCCCGCTGGACGTAGCCCGCGAGGTCGAACTTCATGTTGTCGCGGAGGTAGTCGAAGCCGAACTCGTTGTTGGTCCCGTACGTGATGTCGGCCGCATAGGCCACCTGGCGCTCGGCGTCTCCGAGGTGGTGCTGGATGACGCCGACGCTCAAGCCCAGGAAGCGGAAGATGCGGCCCATCCACTCGCTGTCGCGCTTGGCCAGGTAGTCGTTGACGGTGACGATGTGCACGCCATTGCCGCCGAGGGCGTTCAGGTAGGCGGGGAGGGTGGCGACGAGCGTCTTGCCCTCGCCCGTCTTCATCTCCGCGATCGTGCCGCGGTGCAGGGTCAGGCCGCCGATGAGCTGCACGTCGAAGTGGCGCATGTTGAGGACGCGCCGGCCCGCCTCGCGCACGACGGCGAAGGCCTCCGGGAGGAGGTCGTCGAGGCTCTCGCCCCCCCCGCCCCCGTCGCCTCCCCCCCTCAGTCGGCGCTTGAATTCTTCCGTCTTGGCGCGGAGCTCGTCGTCGGAGAGCGAGACGATGGAAGGCTCGAGCGCGTTGATCCGCTGGACGACCGGCCGGATCGCCTTCAGCTCCCGCTCGTTCTTCGTCCCGATGATCTTGGTGAGTACGGTATTAAGCAGCACGCGCCCCGATTCTTAGCGCATCAGAATATCAGCGGGGGCGGCGGGCGGTCAAACGACCGCGGTCCTAACCGAAGCTGCGGTACTCGTCGAGGATGTAGTGGATGGGGTTCTGGGCCTGGTCCCGGACCCACACCTCGTAATGGAGGTGAGGGCCGGTGGAGCGGCCGGTGTCGCCGACGAACCCGACCACGTCTCCGCGCTTGACCCGCTGTCCGGGCTTCACGTTGAAGCCGCTGAGGTGACCGTAGCGGGTCACGATGCCGAACCCGTGATCGATGATGATCGAGTTGCCGTAGCCGCCCTTCTGCCCGCACGAGACGATGACGCCGTCGGCGGGAGCCTGCACCTTGGTCCCGACCGGCGTGGAGATGTCGAGGCCGGTGTGGAAGTCGCGCTGGCCGGTGAAGGGGTCGATGCGGTTCCCGAAGCCGGCCGCGAGGTATCCGCGGACGGGCCAGATCGACGGGGTCGAGGCCAGCAGCACGCTCTGGTCCCGATAGAACTCCTCGAGACGGGCGGACCGCGCGGTGAGGGCGGACACGCTGCGGTCCATCTCGTGGAGGGCGGCGGGATCGAGCGCGGGCGCCATCGACTCGGTGCCGATGGCCCCGCCCACGCCGCCGACGCGGGTGTCGGGCAGGGAGTGGTCGAGCCCGGCCATGACGCCGAGCTTGTTCACCATGCCTTGCAACGTGTCGATCTTCGAACGGAGCCGGCCCGCGTTCTGCTCGTACTCTTCCGTCTTGACGCGCAGCGCCCGGTTCTCCGTCCGTAGGCGACGGAGCTCATAGACCTCGGCGGTGATCCAGACGTAGTGAACGAGGACGCCGGAGATGGCGAGGACGCCGACCGTCGTCAGTCCCGCCAGCCATTTCGTGAGGCGGACGGATACGTGGAGGCGCCTGAACCGTGCCTTCGCGTGGGGCACGATGATGAGGGTGTAGAACTCGTTGGCCATCTCTCCTCCGAGTGAGCCCCGTGGGCGTGCACGACGCCCACGAAGGGAAGGGCCACCCTGCGGCTCTGGGAACCCGCGGAAAAACCCTGGGAAGCTACCACATGCCCCCCGGGGGGTCAACGGTTTCCTCCAAGAAGTTGGAGAAAAATGCAGCCTTCTGTAACGGGGATCACATTCCGGGTGGTGTTATCCTCCCTGCCGGGGAGGCTTCGATGTTCGACCTGATGACGACCGCGATGGCCGCCAGCCTGGGGTTGTGGCTCGCACCGACTCCATCCGCAACGACAGGCTACCGGGTGATCGACACGCTCAGGCTCGGCGGCGACGGCGGGTGGGACTATCTCGCCTTCGACCCGGCCTCGCGGCGCCTCTTCGTCTCGCGCGGCACGCACGTGGTGGTGGTCGACGCCGATACCAGGGCGGCGGTCGGCGACATCCCCGACACGCCCGGCGTGCACGGCATCGCGATCGCGACCGACCTCGGGCGCGGCTTCGTGAGCAACGGCCGGGCGGGCACCGCGACGATCTTCGACCTCAAGACCCTGGGCAAGATCGGCGAGGTCAAGACCGGCGAGAACCCGGATGCGATCCTCTACGATCCGGCGACGCGCCGCGTGTTCACGTTCAACGGCCGCGGCGCGGACGCCACCGCCATCGACGCGGCCAGGGGCACGGTGGCCGGCACCGTCCCCCTCGGGGGCAGGCCGGAGAATGCCGTGACCGACGGCAAGGGCCGCGTCTTCGTGAACATCGAGGACAGGAGCGAGATCGTGGCCCTGGATTCGAAGGACCTCCAGGTCAAGAGCCGCTGGCCGCTCAAGCCCTGCGAAGAGCCCTCGGGCCTCGCGTTCGATTCCGCGCACGGCCGGCTCTTCGCGGTTTGCAGCAACAAGCTGATGGCCGTCGTCGATGCCACGAGCGGGCGGGTCGTCACGACCCTCCCGATCGGCAGCGGCGTCGACGGCGCGGCCTTCGACGCCGCCACCGGCCTGGCCTTCAGCTCCAACGGCGAGGGGACCGTGACCGTCGTGCACGAGGACTCGCCGGAGGCGTTCCGCGTGGTCGAGACGGTGAAGACGCAGCGCGGGGCGCGGACGCTCGCTCTAGATCCGAAGACCCACCGGATCTTCCTTTCGACGGCGGAGTTCGGGCCCGCGCCGGCGCCGACGGCGGAGGTGCCTCGTCCCCGTCCGAGCATCGTGCCCGGAAGCTTCGTGGTCCTCGTTCTCGGCAGATAGAGAAGCCCCCGCCGGCGGATTCCGCCGGCTCGGGCCGCGCGCCGCGGAACTGAAGTGCTTCGGCCACGTGCCGGGCGGCGACCCCTTCGCGGCGGTCGAGGTCGGCGATCGTGCGCGCCACCCGCAACAGACGGTCGTACGCGCGCCCCGTCAGCCCGAGCCGGTCCATCGCTCGCTCGAGCAAGCCGCGGCCGTCGGGATCCGGTTGCGCCACGCGCAGGAGGGCGGCGCCCGCCAGGTCGGCGTTGGTCAGCACGCCGGTGAGGGCCGCTCGCGCCTGCTGCCGCCCCCGGGCGCCGCGGACACGGCGCGCCACCGCCGAGGAAGGCTCCCCGGGCAGGCCCGCCATGTCGGCGTAGGGCAGGGCGGGCACGTCCACGTGCAGATCGATCCGGTCCAGCAGCGGTCCCGAGACCCGCGCCTGATAGGTCCGCACGCGTCCCGGAGAGCACGCGCAGCCCCGGCGCGGATCGCCGAGGCCCCCGCAGGGGCAGGGGTTCATCGCCGCGACGAGCTGAAAGCGAGCAGGCAGGCGGACCCGGCCGCGCACCCGCGCCACGGTGACCTCCCGGTCTTCGAGGGGCTGGCGCAACGCCTCGAGGACGTTGCGCTTGAACTCGGGCAGCTCGTCCAGGAAAAGCACGCCATTGTGGGCGAGGCTGACCTCTCCGGGCCGCGGGATCGAGCCGCCTCCGACGACGGCGGCATCGCTTGCGGTGTGATGGGGGCTGCGGAAGGGCCTCTCGGTGAGAAGCGCATCGAGGCGCGCGCCGCCCGCGGAGTGGATGGCCGTCGTCTCGAGCGCCTCCTCGGGAGTGAGCGGGGGAAGGATGCCCGGAAGCCGCCGGGCGAGCATCGTCTTGCCGGAGCCCGGCGGCCCGGAGAGGAGCAGGTTGTGGCCTCCCGCGGCGGCGATCTCGAGCGCGCGGCGCGCGAGGACCTGGCCGTGCACGTCGGCCAGGTCGGCCAGCGCTCGCTCCGCGCGCAGGACGGGCAGCGGTGTGGGAGGATCGGGCCGATCGGTGCTGCCGGCGAGGCCTACGGCGTCGGGAAGGGAGCGGACGGGATAGACGCGCACTCCCGAGACGAGCGCGGCCTCGGCCGCGTTCTCGGCCGGGACGACCGCGGCCGCCAGGCCCCGTGCCCGGGCCGCGAGCATCATCGGCAGGACGCCGGCGACCGGCCGGACGGTCCCGTCGAGCGCCAGCTCCCCCACGAGGAGCACGTCGGCCAGCGGCGCCGGGCTGAGCGCACCGTCGGCCGCGAGCAGGCCGATCGCCGTGGCGAGGTCGTAGGACGAGCCCATCTTCCGAAGGCTCGCGGGCGCCATGCTCACCGTGATGCGGCGGTCCCACTTGAACGCGTAGCCGCAGTTGCGCAAGGCGGCACGGATGCGTCCCTCGCTTTCCTTGATCGAGGAGTCGGCGAGGCCCAGCATCGTGAACTTGGGGAATCCGGCTGCGGTGTCGGCTTCGACGCGGACGAGGTGGGCGTCGACACCCACCACCGCCGCGGTCAGTGACGTGGCGAGCATGGCTCTCCCTTCCGCCGGCGAAAGGGGGAGAGCCTGCGGCCGGCGATCAGAGATTAGGGGGAAGGCCGGCCAGAGAAGGTCCAGGCCCGTCCGCTAGCGAGCCCCGCTCAGTCGGCGCGGCGGGTGTAGAGGGTGAGGGTCTCGCCGGCCGCGACACGAGTGCCGTGCAACCGGTTCCAGGACTTCACCTGCTGGATCGTCGTCCGGTACTTGGTGGCGATGGCGCCCAGCGTGTCCCCGCGGCGTACCTTGTAGGTGACGCGCCGGCCGGAATCGTCGGCCGGACGCGCGCGCGAAACGCCCTGTGCGTCCGCCGTTCGCACTCCGGCGGCCGCCCGGCGCACCGGGGCCGAGCGCGGGTCGATCGGAATGATCAGCTCGGCCCCCTTGGCCAGGCTCTTGCCTTTGGCGAGTCCGTTGGCGTCGGCGATGGCGGCTGGCGACGACCCGTAGAGCTTGCTCAAGCTCGCCAGCGTCTGCCCGCGCGCCACGACATGGGTCCGGAACGTCACCCGCTTCTCCGGGGGGAGGTTCGCGAGGCAATCGCCCGCGGGCCCCGCGGCTCCCGTCGGCACCTTCACGCTCCAGCCGCGCCCCGCGGGTGTCGCGAGCCGCCGTAGCTCGGGGTTGAGGAGCTGGATCTGTCCGACCTCGGTCCCCGCGCACTCGGCCACCACCCTCAGGTCGACCGCGTCCCTCACCGGAACCGTGTCGAAGGTCAGAAGCGGCTCGGGGTTGACCTCGAAGCCGTACTTCGCGGGGGCCTTGGCCACCACGATGGCCGCGTGGATCATCGGGACGTAGTTCTTCGTCTCGCGCTTGAGGCCACGCGTCCGGGCCAACTCCCAGAAGTCGTCGACGCCGTGGCGGTCGAGGCTGCGGCCTACCTTCCCTTCGCCCGCGTTGTACGCGGCGAGGGCGAGGTTCCAGTCAAGGAACATGTCGTAGAGCGAGCGCAGGTACTGCGCCGCGGCCCGCGTTGCCTTCTCGGGGCTGCTCCGCTCGTCGACCCACCAGTCCTGCTTCAGCCCGAAGCGCTTGCCGGTGGCGGGCATGAACTGCCAGACACCCTTGGCCTTCGTCCGCGACAAGGCGCCCGTCTTGAAGGCGCTCTCGACGAGAGCGACGTACGCGAGGTCCTGGGGAATGCCCTCCGAGTGGAAGACCTCACGGATGCGGGGCAGGTAGCGCCCGCCGCGGGCCAGCGCCTCGGAGAACCAGTCGCGCAGCGGCCCCTGGTAGAGGTCGATGCACGAGAGGACCTCGTCGTTCAGCTCGATCTTGACGTCGTTGACCTCGGTGCGAAGCGCTTCCTGCGCGATCCGGCGGGCTTCCTCGCTGAGAGGGCCCGCGGCGACGGGAAGGTCGGCGACGTCGTCGATGGCCGCCGGCTCGGGCAGCGTCTCGCTGAACCCGTCGCCCGCCGCCAGCGCTTCGAACTCGCTGAGCTGGATCGCTTCCAACGTCCGCTTGTACGCCTCCGCCACATGCTGGTTCGCGTAGGCGCCGCCGGGGGCGTTCAGGTAGAGATCGAGGGCCCGGTCGAACTCCTCCCGGGCGCGGTTCAGGTGGCCGGCGTGGCTCTGCTCGATCCCCCCGGCCAGGCGCGCGTCGGCGGAGGCGATGAGGCGGCTGAGGGGGTCTTCGGGGGCGCGGGCGGCGTCGCGGGCCGAGGTCTTGAGCGGGCCGCTGCCGGCGCAGCCCGAGGCGAGGGTGCCAATGGCAACGAAGAGCACCCACTTCCCTGGCCTGGACATTACCGTCCCCTCCCGACCGGACCCGAAAACAAGTAGCGGATTCTAGCACGCCGGGAAGAACCTGCAAACGGCGCGGGTAACATCTTTCAAAGCTCGACCGGAAACAACAGAAGGATCGGGAGTTAGTTTCCGTCGACGACGAGCACGTTGGCGCCGGCGGCGGCGTCCTGGGCGGCCGGCGTGATGATGGCCCGGCGCGCCACCCGGATGATCCGGCCCTCGCGAAGGGCCCGGCGCACATCGTCCTCGGAGACGAAGTCGACCGCCGGCGGCTGGGGAGCGCCGCCGGAAGGTGCTGGCGGCGCAGGGCCGGGAACGGCGGGCCCGGCCGAGCCCAATCGCTGGTCCAGGAACGCCGCGACCTGGTCGCGCAAAGGCGTGGCCGCCGACCCGCCCGCGACGGCCGGCCGGCTCCGGGCCTCCCGGGGAAGCTCATAGGCCAGCCGCTTGATGTTGATGAGGTGAAGCGGAGTGATGTTGTCGGAGGTGATGTTGCCGGCGTACGCCCCGCAACCGAGGCTCATCGAAGGGGCGAGCCCGGTCGTGTAGCCGGTGGCGCCCATCGAGGTCTGGCTGTTGGCGATGATGCGGTAGACCGGCTTCCGGAGCGCGAACTCCCGGATCACCGCGTCGTCCCGGCTGTGGATGCCGAGGGTGTGCCCGGTGCCGCCGTAACGCAGGAGCTGGAGGCAGCGCTCGCACCCCTCGTGCCAGTCCTTCACGACGTAGAAGGCCAGCACGGGCGAGAGCTTCTCGATCGAGAGCGGGAAGTCGCGGCCGACGCCGGCAAGAGGTGCGATGAGGGCGCGCGTCTCGGGCGGCACCTTGATCCCCGCTTTCTCGGCGATGTACGGGGCGGGCTTGCCCACGATCTCGGGGTTGGCGAGGCGCTGAGGAGTGACCACCACGCGCGACAGCGCCGCGACCTCGGGCTCGCTCAAGAAGTACCCGCCGTTCTTCCTCACCTCCGCGATCACCTGGTCCTTGATCGCCTCGTCGCAGACGATCGACTGCTCGGACGAGCACAGCGTGCCGTAGTCGAAGGTCTTGCCGTCGAGGATGTTCTGGACGGCCTTCGGCACGTCGGCCGTCTTCTCCACGTAGGCCGGGACGTTGCCCGGTCCCACGCCGAAGGCCGGCTTGCCGGAGGAGTACGCCGCGCGCACGAGGCCGATGCCGCCCGTGGCCAGGATGACGCCGGTGTCCCGCGCTCTCATCAGCTCCTGCGTTCCCTCGAGCGATACTTCGGTCAGGCACGACAGCGCGTCGGCGGGCAGGCCGGCCCGCATCGCCGGGCCGTGCATCACGTTCACCGACTCCAGGATGCAGTTGCGGGCCGAGGGATGGGGGCTCATCACGCATGCGTTGCGCGCCTTGATCGAGATGAGCGCCTTGAAGATCGCCGTGGAGGTGGGGTTGGTGGACGGGACGACCGCGGCGACGACCCCCATCGGCTCGGCGATCTCCACGACCCGCGTCTGCGGGTCTTCGCGAAGGATGCCCACCGTGCGCAGCGGACGGATGTAGTTGTAGACGTCCACGGCCGAGAAGAGGTTCTTGGCCGTCTTGTCCTTCGTGTTGCCGAAGCCCGTCTCCTCGTGGGCGAGCCGGGCCAGCCGCTCGGCTTCGGCGCGGGCGGCCTCGGCCATCGCGTCGACGATCCGGTCGACCTGCTCCTGGGTGAGCTCCTTGAGGGCGTCGGCCGCCTTCTTGGCGCGGGCGGCCAAGCTTCGCGCCTGCTGGATGGAGAGGAGGTCCTTGTCCTCGATGGCCATGGCCTTCGGCGGAGACTAGCCCTTCTTGCTGCCGCCCGTCACGGGAGAGGGGGTCGGGGGCAGGACCTTCTCCACCTCCTGGTGGGGACGGGGGATCACGTGCACCGAGATGAGCTCGCCGACCCGGCGGGCGGCGGCCGCGCCGGCGTCGGTGGCCGCCTTGACCGCCCCCACGTCGCCCCGCACGTGGACGGTGACGTATCCGGCCCCGATGTACTCCTTGCCGACGAGGAGCACGTTGGCGGTCTTCACCATGGCGTCGGCAGCCTCGATGGCCCCGACGAGACCCTTGGTCTCCACCATGCCCAGCGCTTCCATGGCCATCGCGCTCTCCTTTTTGCGGCGGGAGCGGAGTGTAGCACGTTGACACCACGCGCGCCCATCCGGTATTGTTCACGGGTTTGTCCGACCAGCGTCGCGCACACTAGCGTCCTTAAGGAGATTTTCAGATGCAGCTCGGTCGTTCCGGGTGGAGGATCCTCGTCGCGGCCGTGGCGTTCCTGGCCCTCATTCCTGCCTTCAACGCGTGCCGCCGCCGCAAGCCGGCGGAGGTCAATGCCATCGTCTCTTCATTCACCATCAACCGGCCCCGCGCCCCCCTGGGCAGCGCGGTGGAGATCACCTACAACTGGAACGTCGAGCCGTCCGCCAAGAAGCTCGGCAAGGACTACAAGGCCCTCGTGCACTTCCTGGATTCGCACGGGGTGATGCTCTTCGACGACGACCACATGCCGACGCCGCCCACGACCGCGTGGGAGCCGGGCAAGTCCTACAGCTACACCCTGACGAAGTTCATCCCCATCTACCCATACGTGGGCGAGTCCGAGGTCCGCATGGGCCTCTACCGGGACCGCGAGCGGGTCGCCCTCAAGGGCGAGGACACGGGGATGCAGGAGTACAAGGTCGGCAAGATCGAGCTGTTGCCCCAGACCGAGAACATCTTCCTCGTCTACAAGGAAGGTTGGCACAACCCGGAGTCGCGGACCGACAACCCCGGCCTCGAGGTGACCTGGACCAAGAAGGACGCCCTCGTCTCGTTCAAGAACCCGAAGAAGGACGTCATCGTCTACCTGGAGGCCGACACCAACTCCAAGGCGTTCGACGCGCCACCCGTCCTCACGATCGCGGTGGCGGGCAAGGTCGGGCTGGTGGTGCCGATCGAAAGCTCCGAGGTCCTCCTGAAGAAGATCCGGGTCAAGGCCGCCGACCTCGGCAGCGACGAGTGGGTCGACCTGCGCCTCTCGATGAACCAGTCCTTCGTCCCCAAGCTCAAGGGCGTCAACGCGACCGACGACCGCGAGCTGGGGCTGATGGTCTATCACCTCTACGTGGGTGAGGCGGACAAGCTGGGCAACGTCCCGAGCGTCGTGGACGCGGTGCCGGTGAGCCTGCCCGCGCCGGCCGCCTCGCCCGCGGCCGGCAAGGGTCCATCGCCCCGGCCCGGAACCAAGGCCAGCCCTTCGGCCAAGGCGACTCCGAAAGCGTCTCCGAGGGTGACGCCCAGGAAGCCTTAACACGTCAGTCTGCCGTTAGTCCTTGCCCTTGATCTCCAGGTCCAGGCGCAGGGTGAGACGCTCCAGGCGTTGGTTGCCGGAGAGCTTGACGATCACGGCCTCCGGCACCGACTCCTCGCCTCCATCCACGTCGAGACCGAGATGGATCTTGAGGACCGAGGCGTCCTTCAGCAGGGAGGCGGGCACCTCGACGCTCGCCTTCCGCTTGATCTCCTGCCGCGCGCCCTGCTCGGGCACCAGGATCTCCTGCAACCGGCGCTCGACCTCGCGGCTCGCGCGGCTCGTGTGGCGCGGCGCGGGCGATGCGGCCATCGTCCTCAGCTTCTCCAGCTCCTGGTGGATGTCGACCCGGCCCTTGGTCCGGACCGCGCGCACCTGGTGCTTGTCCGTGTCCTCCTCGGCGAACTCGAGGCCCACGTCCTCGGCCGGGGGGTCGGGAACGAGGTCGGCGAGGGCGTGGGACGCGGTCGAGGAGGAGACGGGCCGGGATCCAGGGCTGGGGGCGGGGACCGGCGCCCCGGCCTTCAGGCGGTTGTCCTCCGTGAGCTTCTTCCGGACCGACGAGACGGCCAGCCGCGATATCGTCTTGAGCGTCTCGAACACGCCGATGCCGTGAAGGGCCGCCGCCTCGAAGTAGGGCGCACCCCCGGCGTTGAGCGCTTCGGTGAGCTCCTCCACGGGGAGGATGTTCCGGAGGTCCCGCTTGTTGTACTGGAAGACGACGGGCACCTGGTCGATGCCCAGGCCGAGCTCCGCCAGGTTGACGCCGAGGTTGTTCAGCGACTCGAGGTTGGTGTCGAGCGCCACCGCCTGGCTGTCGGCGACGAAGACGACCCCGTCGACCCCCTTCAGAACGAGCTTCCGGGTGGCGTTGTAGAAGACCTGGCCCGGTACGGTGTAAAGCTGGAGCCGGACCTTCATGCCCCCGATGACCCCCACGTCGAGCGGCAGCAGGTCGAAGAAGAGCGTGCGGTCGGTCTCCGTCTCGAGGCTGACCATCTCGCCTCGGGACTGGGGGGCCGTCTTCTGGTGGATCGCCTGGAGGTTGGTGGTCTTACCGCACAGGCCAGGACCGTAATACACGATCTTGGCCGTCATCTGCATGGTCGTGTAGTTGAAGAAGACCACGGTGGAGCGAGTTTAACATTAGAAGCTTATGCCCGCCCCGGCGGAGAGGCGGTGGTCCATGGGGATGAGAGGCGTGCCGGAAAGCCCCAGCTTGCGGTACTCGACCTTCACCACGAGCAGCCCCAGCTTCACCTTCGCGCCGAGGATGCTGGCCCGCACGATGCCGGTATCGCTCAGCGTGCCGAGGGTCTGTCGAAAGAGCCCGATCCCCAGCCCGCCGTACGGGGTGAGGAAGCCGATGGGTGGCGCGAGGAGGGCGCTCCCCATGAAGGAGGTCATGTTGCCGTCCGGCCTCTCGCCCGGGATGCGCGCAGCCTCCGCCTCGAAGCTCACGACCTGGAACCAGGTCGATGAGAGAGCGGCGCCGTAGCCGCGGCTCCAGGCATCCCCCGGCGAGGGCCAGGCGGCGAAGACCGTGGCATCCCCCGCCCGGGCGCTTGCCGCTCCCCCTACCAGGCCGAGCGTGAGCATGACGAGGACGGCGCGGCGTGCGGGCAGCATAGCTGTAAGTCTATACCGGGAAATGCTTTAAATCCAAGGACGGGACAGCGTTGACAGCCTCCGTGGGCGGACCTAGAATCGGGGGGTCGTCAGGCCGCCCCCGCCGTTTCGCCCTTCGATTCTGGCCACGAACATGATCGCCTACGTTTCCCAAAGCGCCTTCTGGGGACTCCTGATCTCCGCCGTGGAGGTTTACAAGCGGGAGTGCTTCGGCCTGGTCATCGGCTACCGCGACCGCAAGGGCCCGGAGCAGCGCTACATCATCGAGCATGCCGTGCCGTACCAGAGCGCAGGGCGCCGGCACCGGACGGTCACGAACAACCCGCGCGCGCACCGCCGCATCGAGCGCTTCCTGCAGAGCATCCCGCAGATGTCCGTGATCGGGGACTTCCACTCGCACACGATGTGGGGGTACAGCCGGGCGGCCAGCAGCCCCAGCGAGACCGACCTGGAAGGGATGAAGTCCGAGAACGTCTATGTGATCATGAGCGTCAACGACCGGCTCCGTGAGGTGCCGTGGAGCTACAACGACGACGGCTCCTTGTCGGGGACGACCGACGACCACCACTTCCGCCTCACCGCCTACACCGTTACCCCGGCACGCGAGCCGCGACGGCTCGCCATCCTGTGCCCGTATGCCCTGGGGTTCGGCGCCCGGCCCCTGAGAGCCATTCTCTAGCCCGGCGTCCCGCGGCCACGGGCTTGCGCTCGAGGCCCTTTCGGTCCGCCGCCGACATTTGCGGCATGCTCATTGCTATGCTTCCTTCAGGTCCAAAAACAGAGGAGGTCGGGCTTATGAAGTGTCATCGGGCACTGCTCGGCACGCTGGCCGTGCTGGCTCTGGCGCTGGCGCCGGCGTGTCGCAAGACCGCCGAAGGCGTGAAGGAGGATTCGCGCGAGGATGCCGAGAAGGCCAAGGAGGGCAGCGCGAAGGCGGCGGAGGAAACCAAGGAGGCTGCGGGGAAGATGAGCGATCAGGCGGCCAAGGCCGGGGAGAAGATCGGCGAGGCCGCCAAGGACGCCGGGCAGGCGATCAAGGAAGGGGCGAAGGAAGTCGCTTCCGAGGTCGACGCCAAGAAGCAGACCCTGGACGTGAAGACCGCTCTGATGGCCGACAAGAGCGTCGACGCCTCCCACATCGACGTCGACACCGATGCGGACACGAAGACGGTCACCCTCAAGGGTTCCGTGCCGTCCCAGGCGCAGAAGATGAAAGCCGACCAGATCGCGCGCGAGAAGGCCGCGGGGTACAAGATCGTCAACCACCTCACGGTCAGCGGCAAGCCGTCCGGGCCGCCGAGCTAGGCTTCATTGAGCTGGGGGGCGCTAGCGGCGCGCCCCCCAGACCCCCCCTCGCTCCGCGGGAGTGAATCCCGCTCCGCTCGCCGCTCTTGCCCCGCGCAGCGTACTAGCAGGGCGCGGAAAAACCGCCGATGAAGGTCATTCGGTCCTCGGTTGAGAAGATTGGCGCGATCCAGACGCCTGGCGGGCGCAGCCATGATGCAGCCTCAAGTACTACTTGAAGCGACTTGTTCTGGAACAAGTGCGAAAGGTAACAACGTCGCGGTGTCAGGAAGGCTGCCGATGGTTCTCTCATGCTGTCGACGCAGTGAGGTTGCGTATCCGCACCAGGTTGTAGGCGGCCAAGGCGAAGATGAAATTCCAA
>Ga0070697_100002594_pt1 | contig 13901 bp, 10 predicted proteins | sample KBSK1501metaG_FD_65475 | JGI IMG/M metagenome (GOLD analysis project Ga0070697, IMG submission 65475) | Corn, switchgrass and miscanthus rhizosphere microbial communities from Kellogg Biological Station, Michigan, USA - KBS K1-50-1 metaG | ecosystem: Host-associated > Plants > Roots >...
CAGGGACGTGAGGATTTCCTCGTTGACCTCGCCGAGCTCCGGCGCCGCGCTGCGTAGCGGCAACCGCTTTTCGCCGTGCGAGACCGGATGCCCGAGGATCGTGAGATCGCCGAGCGCCGGCGAGTGGACCGGCTGCGCCATCGCCAGGTGCTGCACCTGGGGGTCGGCGAACGACTCGTTGATCTTGTAGATCGGACCGCAGGGCACGCCGGCGTCGTTCAGAAGCTTGATCCACTCGGCGCTCGTCTTCTGCCGCGTCACCGGCATGATGACTTCCATGATCGTGTCGCGGTTCGTCGAGCGCGCCTTGGAGGTCGAGAAGCGCGGGTCGGTCAGCAAGTCCGGCCGCTCGATCGCGCGACAGAACCGGCCGTAGATGTCGTCGCCGGCAGCGGCGATGTTGATGTGGCCGTCCTTCGTCTCGAACACGCCGGTCGGAATACCGGTGGGATGGTTGTTGCCCGCTTGCGGCGGCACTTCGTGACTCATCAGCCACCGCGAGGCCTGGAAGTCGAGCATGGAGAGCATCGCCTCCAGGAGCGAGGTGTGCACCCACTTGCCCTCACCGGTGGTCTCGCGCTCGATGATCGCGACCAGGATGCCTTGAGCCAGGAAGATGCCGGAGCAGAGATCGGCGATCGGAATCCCCACGCGTACCGGCCCCTGGCCCGGGATCCCCGTGATCGACATCAGCCCGCCCATACCCTGGGCGATCTGGTCGACACCCGGGCGGTCCCGGTACGGGCCGCTCTGGCCGAAGCCGGAGATGCTGCCGTAGATGATGCGCGGGTTGATCGCTCTCAATGTCTTGTAGTCGATGCCCAGCCGTTCCTTCACACCCGGACGGTAGTTCTCCACGACGATGTCGGCGTCGCGCGCGAGCTTCTTGAAGATCGCCACCCCCTCAGGATCCCTGAGGTTCAAGGTCATGCTCCGCTTGTTGCGGTGGAGATTCTGGAAATCGAAGCCGTGGCGATTGCCGCCCATGCCGTCGCCGGTGCGCCCGCCGGGCATCTCGATCTTGATGGCCTGGGCTCCCCAGTCGACCAGCTGTCTCACGCACGTGGGGCCGGCCCGGGCCCGGGTCAAGTCGAGGACCTTGAAGCGCGCCAGCGGGAAGGAGTTGGTCGTCATGGTGCCGGCTATAATACCGCTTCGCCGCGCTGGATGGCGCCGGAGCTTCCGCGCTCCTGTAGAATCGCCCCATGCCCAGAGACGAGACGCTCCCCAAGCTCGAGATCGTGACCGAGATTCCCGACAAGGCGCTGGTGATCTTTGCGCACCCCGACGATGCTGAGATCGGGTCCGGGGGCGTCGTGGCCAAGTGGGCGGCCGCGGGGTGCGAGGTGACCTACGTTCTCTGCACGAACGGTGCGGCCGGCACCGCGGACCGCGCGTTGACGCCGGCCGCGCTCACCCGAAAGCGCGCCGACGAGCAGCGCGCGGCCGCCGACTTCATGGGCGTGCGTCACGTCGTCATGCTGGGCTATCCTGACGGCGGCCTCGAGGACACCCGGGAATTTCTCGGCGACATCGTCGGCGCGATCCGGCGATATCGCCCGCACACGGTCTTCGTGCACGACCCGTACCGGATCCGAGGATTCCAGCATCGCGACCATCGCAAGGCCGGCATCACCGCCACCGACGCCGTCTATCCGTACGCGCGCGATCATCTGCACTTCCCCGAGCAGATCACGCGGGACGGGCTCGAGCCGCACAAGGTGCGCGAGCTCTGGTACTGGGGCGCCGACGAGCCCGACGTCATCGTCGACGTCACCGACTCGATCGATCGCCAGATCGCCGGATTGATTCGCCACGAGAGCCAGGTGCCCGGCTTCAACGTGCCGGAGGGTCATACGATCGGCGAGCGAGTGAAGAAGAACGCCGCCGAGCACGCCGAGGGCTACGGGTTCCAGTACGGCGCAGTCTTCAGACGCCTCATCGCGCGGAGGTAACGACCAATGGCAGCCACGATCGCACCGGCCGCACTCAAGAGTCTGCTCGCGGGCAAGGAGCCATTCGCCCTGATCGACGTCAGGGAGGCCGGCGAGTACAACAGTAGCCACATCCCCGGCGCGAGCCTGATCGCGCGCCGGCAGCTGGAGCTTCAGGCGCCGCAGGCCATGCCCTTCAAGGGCACACCGATCGTGGTGTGTGACGACGACGGCCGGCGGGCCCGGCTCGCCGCGGGAACCCTGGAGCGCATGGGCTATCGCCAGGTCTCGGTGCTCGACGGCGGAATCAACCGCTGGGTCACGGACGGATTCGAGACCGAGTGGGGGATGAACGTCCCGAGCAAGGACTTCGGCGAGAAGGTCGAGGTGGTCCACCACGTACCCGAGGTCGAGTGCAAGGACCTCGCGGCGCGCATCCAGAAGGGCGAGAAGTTCGTCATCCTCGATTCGCGCACGCCCGAGGAGTTCCGGCGCTTCTGTATCCCCGGCGGCCGCAGCGTGCCCGGGGGCGAGCTGGCGCTGCGCATCACCGACATCGCCAGGGATATCGACAAGGACACGACCATCATCGTGAACTGCGCGGGACGCACGCGCAGCATCATCGGCGCCCGCGTCCTGCAACGCATGGGGATCCCGCGCGTGTACGGCCTGAAGAACGGAACCTCCGGCTGGGTGCTCGCCGGCCATCAGCTCGAGACCGGCGCCGATCGCGTGCAGCTTCCGGAGCCGTCGGCGGCGGGAGTCGCTGCGGCCGAAGCCTACGCCGCCAAGCTGGCCGCTGAGGACGGCGTCCGCTATCTCGACATCCCAGCCCTGAAGAGCGTGATCGCGCGCCGAGACCAGGCGACGATCTATCTGATCGACGTGCGGACCGCCGAGGAATACTCGGCCGGTCACATCCCGGGCTTCAGGTGGTTCCCCGGCGGCCAGGCGGTGCAGCGCTGCGACGACGTGGCCGTCGTGAAGAACTGTCAGATCGTCTTCGCGTGCGACAAGAACGCGCGCGCCACGTTGATCGCCTCGTGGTATCGGCAGATGGGATTTCGCGAGGTCTTCGCCGTCGACGGCGGCACGACCGCCTGGGTGGCGAGCGGCGGCTCGCTCGAGCGAGGCCTGACGGAAGAGACCCCCGCCGGCTATCAAGATGCGCGCGCGAAGGTGAAGTCGATCTCCCCGCCCGACCTGCAGGCCTCGCCACCGGCGACCGTGATCTTCGTCGATACGAGCCAGGACTTCGCGCGCGGTCACGTGCCCGGCGCGCGCTGGGCGCCGCGCGGGTGGCTCGAGCTCTGGATCAGCGACGTCGCTCTGTCGAAGAGCGCGCCGATCACGGTCACCTGCGCCGACGGTCGCGGCTCGGCGCTCGCCGCCGCGACCCTCGGCGAGCTCGGCTATCAGAATGTCTCGATTCTCGAGGGTGGGATGGCCGCGTGGCAGAACGCGGGCCTGCCGGTCGAAAAGGGCCTCGCCGGAGTGATGGCGCCGCCCACCGACGTCGTGCCGGCCGGGCCGGACCGGAACTTCGCCGACATGCAGAACTATCTCAGGTGGGAAGAGGCGCTGGGACACAAGTACGCGCCGTCGCAGCCTCCGGCGTAAGGAGTCGACCGACGGTCGCGACCACACGGCTCTACCTCGAGCCCGAGCATGGCTTCGAGGCCGACGCTCGCGTGGTCGAGGTGAGCGAGCGCGCTCTGGCGTTCGACCGCACCTGCTTCTATCCAGGCGGCGGGGGCCAGCCCGCCGACGACGGCACGGCGCGAATCGGTGACGATGAGCCACTCGCGATCGTCTCCGCCCACGCCGACGCCGATGAGGTCGTCTGGCACGTCACGCAGAGCTCGCCCCCAGCGGATCTCCTCGGCCGGCCGGCGAAGCTGATCGTGAACAAGGCCAGGCGGCTCGCGCTCACGCGCTACCACACGGTGCTGCACGTCCTGAACACGATCGCGCTCCGCGACTACGGCGGCTGGATCACCGGCGTACAGATCGGCGTGGACCAATCGAGGATCGACTTCAAGCTGGACGCGCTGTCCGCGGCGCTGTGCGCGGAGCTCGAGGGCAAGGTCAACGCCGTGGTCGCCGGCGCCCACGCGGTCAAGGCGTACTACGTCTCGGAAGAGGAGTTTCGGGCGCGCGACGATTTGCGGCGGACGCTCGAGGCCAGGCCGCCCGTGTCCAACGGCCGCGTCCGGGTGGTCGAGATCGAGGGATTCGACGCTCAGGCGTGCGGAGGAACGCACGTCGAGACGACGTCGCAAGTCGGGCGCTTCGCGATCGTCCGCACCGAGAACAAGGGCAGGATCAACAAGCGACTGTACGTCCGGCTCGACGACACGAGGCCGCGAGCCGAGGGGAGGTAGCGATGGCCGTCGAGTTCGGTGTGCTGATACCCACGCGCGAGGCCGTCATGTCCGGTCATCCGGAGACGGCGCCGCTCCTGACCATGGCCGAGCGTGCGGAGGCGGCGGGCTTCGACTCCGTGTGGATCGGGGACTCGCTGATCGCCCGGCCCCGACACGAGCCGCTCACGTTGATGGCGGCGATCGCCGGGCGCACCCGGCGCGTGCGCCTCGGCACCGGTGTGCTCCTGCCGGCGCTGCGCAATCCGGTGGTGCTGGCCCACATCGTCGGCACGCTCGATCGCGCGGCGGAGGGCCGCCTCATCCTGGGCGTCGGCTTCGCCGCCGACAACCCGTCGATCCGCAAGGAGTTCGCCGCCGCCGGCGTGCCCTTCGAGCGGCGGATCGGCCGCTTTCTCGAGACGCTCGAGATCTGTCAGGCGCTCTGGCGTCGCGATCACGTGAGCTTTCAGGGCAAGCACTTCACGCTCGACGACGTCACGATGGAGCCCAAGCCCCACCGGCCGGGCGGCCCGCCGATCTGGATCGGCGGCAGCGGGCCGACGGCGCTGCGCGAGGCCGCGCGCTTCGACGCGTGGTTCCCGACCGGGCCCAGCGTGGAGTTCTTCGCCGAGCACTTCCCGGGCGTGCAGAAGGCGGCGCGCGCCGCCGGGCGCTCGCCCGACGCGGTGACCGGCGCGGCGTACGTCACCCTGGCGCTCGATTCGAACCGCGCGGCCGCCGAGCAGCGGCTCAACACGTTTCTCGAGACGTATTATGCAGCGCCGGCGCGGACGATTCTTGGCCGCCAGGCGACGTACGCCGGGCCGATCGAGGGCTGTGCGGAATGGCTCCAGCACTGGATCGATGCGGGCGCGCGGCATTTCACCTTGCGCTTCGCCGGAGGCGATCAGCTCCAGCAGGTGGACGAGGCGGCGTCGAAGCTCTTGCCGAGGCTCAAGCGCGGCTAGCCTCGCCTCGGCAGGGGCGCGGCGCGCGAGCCGAGTTACGCGAGCTCGACCTCGGCGCTCATCGCGATGGTTCCCTCGGGCGTGACGGCCCAGAGCTCGCAGCCGCCGCCGTTCGCCGTCGGCCGCCCGCGCAGCTCGAACGGCGCCGTGTCGAAGAGAGGCGCCCGCGCCTGCGTCGTGTAGGCGGAGATCCGGCGGCCGGGATTCCGATCGCGCGCGAAATCGATGAGCAGGGTCGTCGTCAGCGGGCCGTGGACGACCAGACCCGGATAGCCTTCGACGTCCATCGCCCAGGCCCGGTCGTAGTGGATCCGGTGGCTGCTGAAGGTCAGCGCCGAGTAGCGGAAGAGCATGACCGGATCCGGTGTCACGCCCTGCCGCCACGGGACGTCGGTCGGCGCCGCGTCACGACGCGGCGCCTGATTGCGCTCGCCCGCCCTGACCTCGTCGCGGAACACCGTCCGGCGCTCGTCCTCGAGTGCGATGCCGTGAGGCCCGTTCACGCGGCTGGTCACGGTGGCGAATACGAGGGTGCCGGTGCCGCCGAGCTTCACCGAGATGTCGGCCAGCCTGGTCTCGCGCCGCACGGTCTCGCCGACGCGCACCGCGCCGTGGTAGCGCACGCGCTCTCCCGCGAACATGCGGCGCGGCATTGCCATCGGCGGGACCACGCCCGTATCCTGCGGGCTTCCGTCGGGCCGCAGCGCGTCCGACGCAACCCTGGGCAAGAAGTAGAGCGCGAGCCACGCCGGCGGCAGCACGTCGCCCTCTCGAAATTCTGGGTCGGGCCGTCCGAGCGCCAGCCGCAAGAAGTTCGCGGGGCCGGCGTGGATCACGTCGGTCGCGATCTGGGTTCGGCCGATGTGCGTTCGGAGGTTGTCGAGGTCGAGGGTGGTCGTCATGGCGTCCCTATCGATCGCGGAAGCGTTCGATCACGGTCTTGCCGTAGCGCAGCACGTCGTCGGGCGTCTTCACCTGGGCGGGAAGCCCGGCCGCCGAGCTGACCGGCACCGCCACGCGCGTCACGCCGCGCCGGGCGAGCGCTTCGATCTCTTCGGGTGTGGTCGGCGCCGACACGGTGATCTCGATCTCGGCGGGATTGCGCCCGGCTTCCTCGGCGGCCCGGCGCATCTCGTCGAGGAGCTCGGGCGCGGCGCCGCGCGCCGGGAAATAACCGTCGCCCAGGCGCCCCGCTCGCCGCGCCGCCGCGCGCGTGTCGCCGCCCACGACGATCGGGATCTTTCGGTCGGCAGGCAGCGGCCGGCAGAAGACCTCGTTGAACGAGACGAAGCGACCCTTGAAGCTCGCGCACTCCTGGCTCCAGAGGGCGCGCATGGCCGCGACGTACTCGTCGGTGCGCGCCCCCCGATCCTCGAACGGGACTCCGAGGGTCGCGAACTCCTCGGCCAGCCAGCCCACGCCGATTCCCAGGAGCACGCGACGTCCACCGGCCAGGTGATCGAGCGTGGCGACGGCCTTGGCCGTGACCACGGGATTGCGCTGCGGCAGGATCAGGATCGCCGTGCCGAGCTTGAGCGTGCGCGTCGCGGAGGCGATGTAGGCGAGCCAGATCAACGGGTCCGGGATCGGGAAGTCCTCGAGCCCCGAGCCCATGCGGCCCGTCTCCGAGTAGGGATAGCGCGACTGGTAGCCGTGGGGCACCACGACGTGCTCCACGGTCCAGATCGAATCGAAGCCGGCGGCCTCGGCCGCCTGAGCGAGCTCGACGGCCGCCGGGCCGCTCGCGTACCGACCGAGGCTCGCGTACCGTAGCCCGAAGTTCATTTATCGAGTGCTCGAGTCCGGAACCACCGAGGGTGGCGAGAGATAGACACTTGTGGCTCCGCTCGCCCGCTCAACCCTTCTTGTCGCCCGCTCAACCCTGTTTCTCGCCCGCTCAACCCTTGTCGTCCGCTTCTCTTGTCGCCCGGTCAGCCCTTGTGCTCTTGTAGACACTGGAGCGCGAGTCCGCCGTGGCTCCAGGCCGCGCCGGCGGCCATCGCCATCGCGACGAACGTCGTCTCCGCGATCTCCGCGTCGGAGGCGCCGGCGGTCGCCGCCTTCTTCGTGTGGGCGTCGATGCACCAGGGACACTGCGTGATCTGGGCGATGCCGAGCGCGATGAGCTCCTTGGTCTTGCCCGGGATCGCGCCGTCCTTGAACGCCTTCTGATCGAACTCGAGGAACGCGCGGTACGTCTCCGGCACGAGCTCGCGCATGCGCTTGAACTGCGTCTTCACGTCGACGTCGTGAAACTGCATGACTTCCTCCTTGATTGGGTCGCCCGGCGTCAGTGTCGCGAGCGTCGCGCGACGAAGCTGTGCTGCGTGCAGTCCGCGGTCGGGGCCGACGACCTCTCCCAGATCGTTGATTCCGAACGCCAGGGTGATGATCGCACCGGGCACGTCGCTTGTCGCGAACTTGCCCTGGTCCAGGACAACGCCGTGCCCGTCGCCGTTGGCGTCGAACGTCACGAAGTGACGGTGGCTCAGCACGTACGCGTGAGCCCGATCCTTGATGGCGCCGTCGCCGGTGCCGTTGGCGTCCGGGACGTCAGGCGCCACTCGCCCGCCAACCCACCGACTGGTGGTCGCTACTTCAGGCCGTAGAAACCCTTGGCGCCGCCCGCCAGGATCTGGCGCTTCGTCTCCGCCGACAGCTCCTGCCGGTCGGCGATCAGCTTCGGCGCGCCGGGAAAGAAGCCGTCGGGGTGCGGGTAGTCCGTGGCCCAGAGGATCTTGTGCGGGCCGATGTAGTCGGCGAGCACCGAGAGGCTGCCCTCGACGGGCTCGAACGAGATCCAGCAGTTGCGCTGGAAGAGCTCACTCGGGCGCATCGTCAGGCCCGAGTCGTTGAAGCCCTGGTCGTCGAAGTGGCGATCCATCCGGTCGAGCCACGGCGCGATCCAGCCGCCCCCCGACTCCATGAAGCCGATGCGCACCTTCGGGTAGCGGTCGCACACGCCTTCCCAGATTACGCTCATCGCCGCCAGCATCATCTCCATCGTGTGCGAGATGATGTGCCGGGCGCCGCGGTTCTTGAACCGGTCGACGCCGACCTGCGGCATGCCGCCGCTGGCGCCCTCGTGCAGGCCGATCGCGAAGTCGAGCTCCTCGACCTCTTTCCAGAACGGCGCGTAGTCCGGGTGGTGCAGCATCCGGCCGTTGTACGGGTTCGGGCGCAGGAAGCCGCTGCGCATGCCGAGCTCCTTGCGGGCGAAGCGCATCTCCTCGATGGCGAACGGGATCGACTGCATCGGCAGCATCGCGACGCCGAAGAGCCGGTCGGGGTAGGGCTTGCAGTAGTCGGCGAGCCAGCGGTTGTAGGCCCGGCACATCGCGGCGGCGAGCCCGGGGTCCTGGACGGCGCCGCTGAAGAGACCGATGCTCGGATAGAGGAAGGCCGCGTCGATGCCGTCGAGGTCCATGTCCGGGATCCGCGCGTGCGGATCGAACCCGCCCGGGCGCCCCTCGACGTATTTCATGGTCGCTTCGTTGATCTTGCCGTCGCGGGCACCGATCCCGCCGATGGCGCCCATGCCCTTGGGGCTCCCGAGCACCTTGCCTTCGACGAGCAGGCGCTCCTTGCCGTCGGTGTCGATGATCATCTTCGGCGCGCGGTCGCGATAGGCGGGGTCGATGTACTTATCCCAGATGTCGATCGGTTCGAGGATGTGACCGTCTGCGTCGATGACGTTGTACGTGCGCGCCATGGTCGGTCTCCCTTCGGTCCGGAAGCTTCACCCGATTCCCAGCCGGTCCACAGAGGATTGCGTTTCTCAGCAGCGGAGTCAAGGAGGCGCTTGAAGGCTGCTACACTACCGGCCCGACCTCTCAGAAGGAGACGATCATGCGCCTGCGTTCCGCCGTCGCGATCCTGACCAGCGTGCTCGCCGCCTCGGGCTGCGCGAGCACCGTCCAGCGTCCGGCCGATCTCACCCAGCTCAGCGTCACGGATGCCGCGCAGTTGATCCGTGACGGCAGGGTCACCAGCGTCGAGCTGACCCAGGCGTACATCGCGCGGGCCGAGGCAAACCCGGGCCTCAACGCGTACGTCACCCTGGACCGGAGCGGGGCGATGGCCGCTGCGCGGCGGGCCGACGCCGACATGGTGGCCCGAAAGACGGTGGGCCCGCTGCACGGCGTGCCGCTGGTCGTGAAGGACAACACCCACGTTGCCGGCTTGCCGAACACGGCGGCCACCCCGGCACTGCGCGGCTTCGTCCCCAGGGAGAACGCGCCGACCGTCCAGAAGCTCGTCGACGCGGGCGCCGTCGTCCTCGGCAAGACGAACATGCACGAGCTCGCCTTCGGCATCTCCGGCTACAACGAGGGATTCTTCACCGCGCAGCCGATCGGCACCCGCAATCCGTACGATCGCACGCGCATCGCGGGCGGTAGCTCCAGCGGGACCGGCGCGGCGATCGGCGCGCGGCTGGCGGCGGGTGGACTCGGCAGCGACACCGGCGGCTCGGTGCGGATTCCCGCGGCGTTGTCGGGCGGCGCCGGACTACGCCCGACCATCGGCCGCTACAGCCAGGACGGCGTGACGCCGATCTCACACTCGCGGGACACGGTCGGGCCGATGGCGCAGACGGTCTCCGACGTGGCCCTGCTCGACGCGGTCATCACCGGCGGCCGGACGCCGGCGCCGGCGCCGCTGAGCGGCGTGAGGCTCGGGATCTATCGCGGCTACTTCTTCACGGATCTGGACGCCGATACCCGCACGGTCACGGAGGGCGCGCTCGAAAAGCTCCGCCGGGTGGGCGTCACGATCGTCGACGTGGACATGCCGGATCTGCAGAAGGCGAACGACGCGGTCAGCTTCCCGGTGGCCCTCTACGAGGCGTACGACGACCTCAAGGCCTATCTCGCCCGGTACCAGACCGGTGTGAGCGTAGAGCAGCTGGCCGCCCAGATCGCGAGCAAGGACGTGAAGGGAACCTATGACGGTCTGGTCGTGCCGAGAAAGCTTCCCGCGTCGAACGGCGTGGTCGACGCCGGACCGGTGTACGCCGCGGCCATGCGGGACGGGCGCCCGGCGCTGCTCAAAATCTTCACCGACGCGTTCCAGCGCTACGGCATCGACGCGCTGATCGGCCCGACCACACCGGCCGTCGCCGCGACTCAGGGTCCAGAGGCGAGCAGCGAGCCGACGTTCCTGCTGTTCATCCGCAACACGGATCCGGGGAGCAACGCGGGGCTTCCCGGGCTGACGATCCCGGCGGGTCTCGGATCGTCCACCGGGCTGCCGGTCGGCATCTCGCTCGATGGGCCGCAGGGCAGCGATCAGCGCCTGCTCGCGATCGGGATCGCGATCGAGCGCGTGCTGGGCCGGACGCCGCCGCCCGGACGCTAGCGGTCGCGCGGCGGGTCTCGAGCTGATTCCGCTGGGCTCTGGGTCTTCGGCCGCGTCGAGCGCTGGGCCAAGCGCACGGGACGCTTGAAGCGAACGGGCTGACGCTCTCACCGAGCCGGGCGGAGCCGCGACGCGATGACGAAGGCGGCCAGCGGCGCCGCCACGAAGCTTCCGAAGAGCCACGTGCCGGCGAGCGCCGCCGCCGGGCGCGACGCGCTCCCGGCCAGGCCGGCCGCGTTGGCGATGACGCCGGACAGCGCGGCGCCGAGGGCGACGGCGAAGAGCTGGGTGCTCGGAATCATCGACGCCGTCAGGGCGCCCTCGTCCGGGCGCGCCGAGGACAGGATGGCGGTGCCGATGTGGGCCCAGCACGTCCCGATTCCGATTCCCACGAGCATGAGTGATACCGCGATTGCCGCCACCGGCCCCGTGGCGATCGTGAAGAAGAGGCCGGTGAATCCCGCCGCGCTCAGGAGCGGGCCGAGCATGATCACCGTGCGTGACCGCGCCGGAGGGACGCGAGCGCTCAGAAGCGTGCCCGTCGTCCACGAGAGCGACTGCATCGCGTAGAGATATCCGGCGGCCGCGGGCGTCACGTCGTGCAGCACCTGCACCAGCAGCGGGACGTAGACGCCGCCGGGCGTGGTCGACATTCCGAGCAGGAAAACCATCCAGAACGCCTTGCCGATCCGGCTTCGGAGCGACAGCATGCCCGTGGGAAAAAGCCGTGTCGCCGTCCGGCCGTCGAACCGAAGCATGAGAGCCACGGACGCGACTGCGGCGGCGAAGAGCGCGACGCGCGTCCATGCGCGTTCCGTGTTCGCGATCGAGCCGATACAGAGCACACTCGCGCAGATGAGCGTGAGTCGTCCAAAGGGCACTCGCGTCGCTCTCGCGTCGCGCGTCTCGGACCGGGGCAGGATGCCCCACGTCAGCGCGCCGGCCACCAGCGCCATCGGCGCCATCGCCCAGAACGCCGCGCGCCAGTGCCCGAGCCCCGCGAGGACCCCGCCCACCACCGGACCGCCGAGCGCCGGAATCGCCCACGCGCAAGAGATCACGGTGAGCATGCGCTGCCACAAGGCTTCGGGGAAAAGCTCGCGCACCATGCTGTGCGCCAACGCGATCAGCACACCGCCGCCGAGACCCTGCAGCGCGCGGCCCCCGACGACCACCGGCATGCTCGGCGCCGAGGCGCAGATCGCCGCGCCCACGACGAACACACCGACGGCGAGGCCGACGGTACGGCGCATGCCTATCTTGAGCACCACGACCGAGCTGCCGGCGCTGCCGAGGATCGAGCCGACGGCGTACGCGGTCGAGGCCCACGCGTAGATCGCGAGGCCGCCGATCTCGGCGATGGCCGAGGGCAGGACCGTGGCGGTGATGAACGCGCCGAACGCGGGCGCGAGGATGCTGGAGACGACGACCAGAGCCGAGAGGACGGGCGGCGGCCGGCGCGACGCTGCCCGGGGGCCGACTTGCACGGCCGAGACATACCGCCGCCGGCGGCGGCTGTCAACGAGCGGCGGCTAACGTCTCAGCGAAAGAGCCCGCGGAACCAGCCGGCGATGGCGCGCACGATCGGCGCTTCGGTGAGTGAATCGCACGACGCGGGCTCGCTGCCCTCACGGAAGGCTTCGTTGATCGAGTCTTCGCCGCCGCAGACGCGCCGGCCGGTCTCCGAGTCCACCCGCGTCATGACGATGCCGGGCGGCGGCGTGAACGGCGAGGGCGGTGTCTTGCGGATCGCCTTCACCATGACGTCGGCCCAGATCGGCAGCGCGATGTCCGCGCCGGCGAGCCCGATCGAGCGCGCGTCGTCGGCGCCCACCCACACGCCTACGACCAGGTCGGGCGTATAGCCGACGAACCACGCGTCGCGCAGACCGTCGGTCGTCCCGGTCTTTCCGGCGGTGACTTCTTGCAGGCCCCAGCGCGCGCTCGACCCGGCGGTGCCGCGGCGCATGACGCCGCGCATGAGATGGGTGACGATGAAGGCCGATTCGGGCGAGACGACCCGCGTGGGCTCCGGCAGCGGCTTGAGCGAGACCGCCCCGGCGGAGCTGAGCGTGGTCGGCCACACGCGGACTCCGCCGTTGGCGATGGTGGCGAAGGCCGTGGTCATCTCGAGGAGCGTGACCTCCGAGGTCCCGAGCGCCAGCGATGGCACCGGCGCCAGCGAGCTGGTGACGCCGACGGCGCGGGCGACCTTCGTCACGTACGGAAGACCGACGCCCTGAGCGACCAGCGCGGCGGGGACGTTCAGGGATTCTTCGAGGGCCCGGCGTATCGTCACCGGCCCGTGGAAGCGGCCGTCGATGTTGTGCGGCGTCCATTCGCCCCCGCGCGCCGGGATCGCGATGGGCTCGTCCTCGACCAGGGTCGAGGGGGTGAGCTCGCGCGCACGCGCCTCGAACGCGGCCAGATACACGAGCGGCTTGAAGAGCGAGCCGGGCTGACGCCGTGCTCTCGTCGCGTGGTTGAACTCGCTCTGGGCGAAGCGCCGGCCGCCGACGAGGGCGCGGATCTGTCCGGTCGCGGGCTCGATCGCGACCACCGCGGCCTGGAGCGAGTTCGCCGGCTGGCGCCGCGAGCGCTCGGCCTGAGCCAGCCGCTCCCGCACCGCCGCTTCCGCGGCGTCCTGCAGGCGCCGGTCGAGGCTGGTGACCAGCTGCACGCCGCCGAGCGCTTCGCCGCCGCGATGCGCGACTTCGCCGCGCACGAGCTCCATGAACCACGGAGCGGGCGCGGTCGCTTTCTCGGTCGGTCGCGTCGGCCGGGTCATCGCCACGCGCGCCTCGGTCGCGCTCGCCGCGCCGTCCTTCACCATCGCCTCGAGGACCCGGTCGCGCCGGTTCCGAAGAACGGTCGGCGATTCGACGAAGATGCGGTTGGGCGCGCGGATCGCCGCGGCAAGCAGCGCGACCTCGTCGAGCCGGAGCGCCTCGAGGCTCTTGCCGAAGAGGTGGCGCGCCCCGGCGCCGACGCCGAGCACCGCGCCGCCTCGCTCCTGACCGAGGTAGACGGTGTTGAGGTAGGCCTCCAGGATTTGCGCCTTCGAGTAGCGCGCCTCGAGCACGAAGGCGATGCCGATCTCGCGCGCCTTGCGCCACCAGCTGCGCTCGCGGGTCAGGAACAGCCCGCGCGCGAGTTGCTGCGTGATCGTGCTGGCGCCGCGGACCACGGTGTTCTCGCGGGCGTTGGTGACGGCCGCCCGGGCGACCGCGAGCAGGTCCACACCGGAATGGCGCATGAACCGGCGGTCCTCGGCG
>Ga0070697_100002595_pt1 | contig 13900 bp, 12 predicted proteins | sample KBSK1501metaG_FD_65475 | JGI IMG/M metagenome (GOLD analysis project Ga0070697, IMG submission 65475) | Corn, switchgrass and miscanthus rhizosphere microbial communities from Kellogg Biological Station, Michigan, USA - KBS K1-50-1 metaG | ecosystem: Host-associated > Plants > Roots >...
CTGCCCCTAAGTCATCAGGCAGGCTTCGGACCGGCAAAAACAGTCGCCCGCCAGAAGCGGGGCGATTGCGAGCCTTCCTAACGTACCGGACATGAGCACAACAAGCACTCCACTTATCTCCAAGCAGGGAAGGAGGTTTGTCATCGATGGCAACTGAGGTTGTTGCGGCAAAGGCCGCGATTCGCGATCAGTTTGGCGATCACCTGCTCACTCCGAAGAACTCGGCCCTGGTGGTGATCGACTACCAGCCGAGCCAGCTCGCGGGCGTCCGGTCGATGGATCGCGACCTGTTGCTGAAGAACGCCGTCTCGACGGTGAAGGTCGCGAAGCTGTTTGGCGTTCCGATCGTGCACTCGACGGTCAACGTCAGGACGGGTCGCGGCAAGCCCACGCTCCCACCGCTGGCCGAGCTGCTCGCCGACAACCCGCCCATCGACCGAACCACGACCAACGCATGGGAAGACCCTGACTTTCTCAGCGCGGTTCGCGCGACGGGCCGGCGCAAGCTCATCATGTGCGCCCTCTGGACCGAAATCTGTATGGCGTTTCCCGCGCTCGACGCCATGCGTGAGGGCTACGAAGTCTATCCAGTCGTCGACGCGATCGGCGGCACTTCCGTCGAGGCCCATCGCGCCGGCCTGGAGCGCGTCGTACAGGCGGGTGCCAAGCCGACCAGCTGGGTTGCGCTGGCGGTAGAGCTGCAGCGCGACTGGGCCCGCCCGGAAACAGTGCAGGAAGTCGTCCAGATCGTTCTCACCGAACGGCTGCTCAAGGAGGAATGACATGACAACCGCAATCATCGGAATCGGAAACATCGGCGGAACAGTGGCTCGCGAGCTTGCGTCGGGCGGCGAGCCAGTGGTCATTTCGGCGGTAAACCGCGACGACCTCGCAAGGCTGGCCGCCGAGATCGGAAGCCGGGCAACTGCGGCGCCGAGCAACCGCGATGCGGTGCAGCGCGCAGACACGATCGTCCTGGCCCTGTGGCTTGGCCCCATGAAAACCGTGATCGACGAGGTCGCGGACATCTTGCCCGGCAAGCTGGTCATCGATACGTCGAACCCGATCTCGGTCGGTGCTGACGGAAACATCTCGCGAACGCTTCCCGACGGCCAGTCCGCCGCTGAGGTCGTCAGCGGCTGGCTTCCGAAGGGTGCCAGGTACGCCAAGGCGTTTGGAACGCTACCGGCCCCCCTGCTTGGTTCGAGCGCGCATCGAACACCGGAGCCTGCGGTGCTCTTCTACACGACGGACGACGCCGCGGCGGCGTCCGAGGTCGAGCGCCTCATAGGGCTTGCCGGCTTTGAGCCAGTGCGAGCAGGCCTGGTCCGCGATTCGCTGCGAATCGAGGTCGGCGGCGACCTGCACGCGTTCGGTGGATTGAACGGTCGCGCGGTCGACAGGCAAGAAGCGGACTCACTCGTCAAGTCGTCCAAGCCCGCAGCGGTCTGACCACAAGCTGGGGGGTGGCCGGCGCGCCAAATGGACCGGGTGGATGACCCGCGGCGTCTACCGCGATCGCGCGGGCAGGCCAGGCGACGCCGCTCTTACACTCGCGTCGATGTCCAGACTCCGGCCCGGCCGGCGAACCGCCGCGATCCTGGCGATCCTGCTCCTCCTTGCCGTAGCCGGCTCCGACTTCTTGATCGCGGGGTTCTGGCTGAGCCATCCGATGCTCACCGCGATCGTCTCCGCCCTCGTGGTAGTCGTCCTCTCTGTAGCAGTGATCGAGGTCGTTCTAAACCGCCGCGCTGAGCTGCGTTGGCGAGTCCTCGCCCAGACGGCGCTCGTGGAACTTGGCGAAGCGGCGAGCAACACGTGGAGGGCCCTGGCCGAAGTGCTTGACCTGCAGGGGGCGTCCCAGATGTCCTCAGACCGGGTGCGAGCGGCGCTGGTGTCGGATGCCACGGGTCCGAAGGTTAGGCGCGAAATTGAAGCCGGCCTGTTGAATGCCCAGCTTCGAGAGAACCTGGCCGGCCGGCTGGCCGACAGGGTTGCCGACGGCCACCAGATCCTCGGACGCTGGGCGGTCGCGCTGACCGCGTCCGAGACATATGCGGAGATCTTCGATCAGCACGTCGAGCTGTACAGCCGGATCGATGGGCTCCTGCGGTTCCTGCGCGAGGGGTACAGGGTGACCGATCCGCGCGGGTTCCGAAACAGGGCCCGGCGCGAGTACTCGTCGCCGGGCGGCGAGGCCGATGACGAGTGGTTCGTCGACAACCTCATTGGGACCATCAACATCGGCGCCAGTCTGGAAGACGCAACCTGGGACCTCGCGCTGCGGGTCCTGTCGCAAGCATGGTGGGATCGTCGTACGTCCCGGCTCGCCGCAGCCACCCGGGCAGCTCGCCCGTTGCCGGCTGCCGACCGCTGATTCATATCGCGTCGGCGAGCGACGCCGCTCCTGCTGCTCGACGCAATATGCTGGATCGGTGCTGGCGGAGCTCGAGCGTATGCCGCGGCTGGGGCTGGCCACGCTGCCCACGCCGCTGCAGGAGACGCCGCGACTGGCGGCCGCGCTCGGCCTCGACCACCTGCTGCTGAAGCGCGACGACAACACCGGCCTCGCGCTTGGCGGCAACAAGGCGCGAAAGCTCGAGTACCTCGTGGCTGACGCGGCCCGCGCCGGCGCAGATGTGCTGCTCACCCTGGGCGCGCCACAGTCCAACCACTGCCGCATGACCGCGGCCGCGGCGCGGGTCGCCGGCATGGACGGCCACTTCGTGTTCGCGGGCCCGCCCATCGACGAAGTGCAGGCCAACATGCTGCTCGACCGCTTCTTCGGCGCGACATGGACGTTCGCCGGCGACCGGCCTGCTCCCGAGCGCATGGCGCAGGTGGCCGAAGAGCTCCGCTCCCGGGGCCGCCGTCCCTACGTAATACCCAGCGGCGGCAGCAACGGCCTCGGCGCGCTCGGCTACGTGGGCTGCGCCTTCGAGCTAGCGCAGCAGCTGGGCGATCGCGGAGAGCGCCCGCGCTACATCGTGTGCGCGGGCGGATCGTGCGGGACCCTCGCTGGTTTGACACTCGGGGTCGCGCTCGCCGGAATCGGTGCGCAGGTCGTCGGCGTCAGCATCTCGCGCTCGGTGCCCGACCGCGTCGCGCGGGTCCGCGAGATCATGGCGGAGTCCTGCGAGCACCTCGACCTTGCACTGCCCGACGAGGCGCCTGAGGTGTGGGGCGACTACATCGGGCCCGGCTATGGCATCGCGACCGAGCTGTCGAAGAGGGCGCTCGAGACTGTCGCGTTCAGCGAGGGCATCCTCCTCGACCCCGTCTACACGGCGAAGGCGTTCGGCGGGCTGATCGGCGAGATCGAGCGAGGGCGGGTGAAGCGCTCAGACTCGGTCGTCTTCATCCACACCGGCGGCACGCCGGCCTTGTTCGCCGACCCATCGCTCTACTGGCACGCCGACTAGAGCCGGGCCGACCGCCACGCCCTTGTCAGGCGAGTGCCGCGGGTGACGAGTACCAGCATTTCGACGACCTCGTCTATGTCTGGGTAGCGTCCAGAGATGTAACCGAGCGTCAGCACTTCGGTGGCCGCGATGTGGATGTCGGCGACCATCTCCAGGCGCCTCCGCTCGGCGCGTGTCGCGGCAGGGTATCCGCGGGCCACCAGCTCGTTCACCAGGTCCTTACGAGTGTTGCCGGTGAGGCTTCGGCTGGACTCGCCCAGGGGTGAACCCGCGTGATGGCGCACCCTGAGAGCCAGCCGAAAAAGGTCCGGATTGGCAGCCAGGACCTCGACAGGCGTTCTGAACTCTTGACGCAGCTTCTCCTCGTCATCGGGCGCTGCCAATGCCTCCCGCCGAGCCTTGGCAAGCTTGTCTCGAAGCTCTTCGAACAGGCTGTCCGAGAGTGCCCGAATGACGTCGTCGCGGTTCCGGAAATGCTCGTAGAACGTCGCACCCCCGACACCAGCCTCCTGCGCGACAACGCTCGCGGCGACCCGGCCCTCGCCACCAGCCAGAATCAGTCGCCGAGCTGCGCCGAGCAAACGCTTGCGGGTACGTAGCTTCGCCTCCCGCCGGCTGATGGTCCGGGTCGTGGCCGGTCGCAAAGCCCGGCGCCGTTCGGTGGTGGCTCCCTTGCCCGCCATCGAGCAAACAGTAGCAATTGGATGGGTGAAGCGATACTTGTCAGAGGAATTGGCCGAGAGTACTATCGGCGAATCTTGGCAAAGGATCGCTACCACATGATGGCCGCTGATGTCGAGATAGCAGCCCCGGAGCGACCGGATGAGTCCCTCCGCAGGTACCTCAGTGAGATCGGTCGCATCTCTTTGCTGACGGCCAATGAAGAGGTCGACCTTTCGCGGGCGGTCGAGGCCAAGCCGCTTCATGAAGCGATGAGGACCCTGGGGGTTCCCGAGAGCATCGACGGGCGGCGGCGACCGGTGGATGAGATCCTGCCTGATGTCATCAGCCGGCTCGCACGAATGAGACGCAAGGGCAACCAGGCTCGTGTTGCGCGTGAGCTCCTCGGCCTTGTCGATCTCTGCGCGATCCCGGCCCTGCTCGAGGTCGTAGAAGCCAAGAGCCGGCGTCGCGAGACGGGTGCATCGCCCGCACGCGTCCGCTCGGAGGCGATTGCTGCCTACAGAGCGGCCGGCGCTCATCTCGCCGGGAGATTTGAGCACGCCCGAACAGCCCGGCAACGCATGACCGAGGCCAATCTGCGCCTGGTGGTCTCGATCGCCAGGAGGTACGCCGGGCGCGGCCTCTCGTTGCTCGATCTAATCCAGGAAGGCAACCTCGGCTTGATCCGTGCTATCGACAGGTTCGACTATCACCGGGGCTACAGGTTCTCGACTTACGCAACGTGGTGGATTCGCCAGAGTATTCGGCGGGCTCTGGCCGACCAGGCCCACACGATTCGGCTCCCCCTGTACACACTCGAAACCATTTACCGGCTGACGTGCACTTCGTACCGACTCCGTAAGGAACTGGGCCGAGAGCCAAGTGAGGAGGAAATCGCCGGGGAGATGGGGATCAGCCCGTCCAGAGCGCGCGATGTCGTCAGGTGTGCTCAGGCGCCGATATCGCTTGATACGCCGATCGGCAAGGAGGGGGAGTCCAGCCTTGGCGACATCGTGGAGGACCATGCTGTGATCTCACCGTCGGACATCGTGTCGCGCACCATGCTCCGCTCGGAGGTTGATGACATCCTGGATATCCTCGCCCCCCGTGAGCGGCGTGTTCTCCAGCTTCGTTATGGCTTGGTCGACGGCCAGCTGCGGACGCTCGGGGAGGTTGGCAAACGCTTCGGGGTGGGGCGTGAGCGGGTTCGGCAGATCGAGGCCGGCGCCTTGTACAAACTCCGCCAGCCCGAGCTCTCAGCGAACCTTCGCGACTATCTCTCTTGAATCCCGAGCACAGGCACCCGGTGGACCAAGAAACACCGGTTCGCCGAACGGAGCCATAGAATCGCCAACGAATGCAACTTCACGTTGGTCCACTTTTGGGGCTGTTCATCTGGTGGCTTGGAATTGCTGTGGTGGGCTCGCTGATCGCGTCTGCGCTCGTCGATGTTGCGTACTCCCGGATCATCTATCTCTTCGTTGTGATGCCGGTCGGGGGAGTGCTCTTGTTTCCGATCGCATATGCAGCCAACCGTTGGCTTACGCCAGCGTTTGGCTCATGGCTGAGGCGGTCTTAGCGGCCAAGCGCGGGGCGGGCTGAGTTAACGCTGAAGGCGACCCCTGTGGGCAAACGGGGATTGAACCGCAAGCTAGTGAACTATCGTGTGATCGCCTTGTGGTGGCTCATTCCAGCGACCGTCGTGATGTTCGCGGCTGCCGCGTCATTGATTCCATTTGGGGCATGGGTGCTAGCCACGTCGAAATGGCCATCTTGGATGAAAGGACCTTTGAAATGGCCGCTGGGTGACAACCTCTCGAGGCGCGTAGTTACATTGCAAGCCTGGTCATACGTGTTCGTGGGTGCTGCATCGCTGCTGCTCACCGCTTTGCTTGTTGCGTTCCCCACCCTGCTCGGGAACGACACTCCACCAGTCCGCTGGATTGTCGGGGCCGTCTTGTCCGTTAGCGTGCTTCTCATGCTTTGCGGAGTGGTGCCGTACGTGTGGAGTGTGGTGCTGTCGTACCGGCGAGCCTGAACCGTGCTGCATCCGGCGGTAGGTAGTATCTGAAAGCCGTACGCACCGGTATGCGGTGGTTGCGGATTCGGGGTCCAGAGCGGCTCGATCCCGGTACGAAGTTAGTCGCCCGGCTCCACGCTCATCAACCGCTTGGACATCGGTGCGAAGTACACCCGATACAGTCTGTTAGGGGTCAGCGCCTCGTAGGCGGAACGCGAGACCTCGAAAGTCAGCCCGCCTTTGCCCTCATAGGCGTAATAGACGTTCGTATCAGTCCAGTTCCTGAGCAGGTCAGTTACCCAGTTGCCGGGCCAGAGGCTAGGTCGAAGGCTTGTCAATACGCTTCGCACCCGGCCACGCATAACGTCAAGGAGCGTGGCGCTGGCCTTCCACGCTGCGTACAAACCGAGAACGACAAAGAAGAGCGCGCGGATGTCCTTCACAGGGTCATTCCATCCCCGTAGGGCGAGCAATGCGGCCGGCAGGCCTAGGCAGGCGAGCGCGACCAACCACCATCCGAGATCGAAGCCGAGCAGGTGCAGCCTCTGCATGATCGAAAGTTGACCCCTTCGATTCAGACCGAGCTGCGAGTAGGTGAAGTGCAAGGTGTGAGACAACCGTTCCTCCAGGGCAAGGTCACGGATTCGTCCTGAAAGCGGTTTGATTCGGCTCAGTTCGATCGGACACCAAAGCATCAGTCCGGCGCCCACTGCAATGACCGCGGCTAAGACCTCGTCCGCGGTGGCGTCTTTCGGCATCCCCAGCAGACCCAGGAGCAGGAGACAGCATCCAAAGATCACGAAACCAACCACGAAAGCCAGAACCGCGAGCAGCGCGGACGGAGCAGTTGCCGGCATCTCGGGAAGTGACTCATCAGGAATCACCATTTGTGGGAGAAATTGGGTGCCGTCCCACTCAAGCCGAGTCCTTCGCGATTCGGAGTCGCGATCCGATGGCGGCTGGCTCATGGCAGTCACATTGGACTCAGCGCACAGATTTTGAGATGGCCACCCCATGACGCTGCCACGCCGCGGAGGCCTCGTTCGCCGCTACACCCGGCAGATGGCCCTCGTCTCACAGGACCACGAACGCTTCCGGGGTATCGGATCGGCGACCTCACTGGACGCGACGCATGTTGAGCACTGCGACCAACACGAATCCGATCAGGGCCATTCCCAGCCCAAGCCACAGCACCCAAGGGCCTGAGCTCTCTCCTGGCCGGCTGCCGTCAGCCCACACATCGCCATCATCAGACCGTACTAACACGAGGGCGCCGCCCCACAGCCCGGCGGTCACATCCTCGCCAGCGTGAAGACGATCGAGCACCCGTGTGCCCAGGGTCGTGTCCGCCTGCAGACTCTGGGGTTGGCCGTGAATACTGACCTGAACGTAGTAGATGGAATCGAGGATGTTGCCATCCTTGTCGCGAGTGATGTCGTCGTGCACGTCAAGCACTGTGGCCGGCACCTCGACCAGGCACGTTGGAGGATTCGTCGACTTTTCACCGATGCATGCTTGCGCTCGGTTCAAGTTGGCCGAGTCGGCCATGGTCGCGGGAGCAAGACTCATGCTGCAGGCACCGACACCGATCAGGCCAAGAGCAAGGATGGCAGCCAGGCCCCGAGCTCTGCTGTGAGTCACGCCGACGATGCGGTGTCTTGTCGAAATTTCAATCCACCTGGTTTCGAATCCGGGCAACCGGCGCAGCGCCCAGACCGCCAGGACGAGAACGGCCTGGAGCAAGGCTAGGCGAAGCACGGCCTCCTCGAGTAGAGTGCCGACCAGGCCGCGCGGTTCCGAACGGCCATGCACGACGCTCACTCCTGCGACGAACTCGCCTGCGGTCCTCCCAAAAACCAGGAGCGGTACTTGCACCACCACATACGCCATGAGGATCGGATTCCACGACGGGACACCAAGGTTCGCCAGGCCGAGCGAGAGGACGCCTAGAAGGAAGAGGTCGGCCGCCAACGCCTCGAGCCGCCAACCGCTGTGTGGAAACAACGACTCGAGGCCCCAACCGACGCCGGCGACCGCTCCGATCACGCCTATGACCACCACGACCACGAGGGTGATGCCGATGATTCCGAGGCCCGCGTACTGGGTCTTTGCGTCGCCGAAAACCAGCATCAGGATGCCGATCACCAGGTCGACGACGAGCCAAAATGCCAGCCTCAAGACCGGGCCAGTCTAGGCCCGAATTCGTCGATTGACGAAAATCGGTAATCGGGTGATCCGGAGGCTTGTCCGACAACCGGGGCTGACTCGGGCCGCTTCTTCGGACGCCGCTACCTGTCAGACCCTGGCCCGGAGAATGTCAGCGGAACTGCGGGACCGGATTTAAAGCACTTCGCGCGAGATGAAGGCAAAGACTCACCGTCCGACCGAAAGTCTCAGGACTTCGTCGGTCAGATCCTCACCGTCGCCGTGTCAGCAGTCGAACGCAAACCAGCACAGCTCGTTGCGCAGCCGCTGGTCGTCGAGCACAAGCTCTCGGATCTCGTTTGGGAGTTGAGCGCGCTGCCACTGGCACTCCAGGCGGCCGGCCGCCTCGCGCTCGTCTTCAGCCGCTGCCGCCTTCGCCGCTCTGATCGCGTAGGCTGCAGCACCGAGCTCGTGGGCCGCCACATGGCCAACCGCCGCGGCCTGGCCGGCAGCGTACGCGGCATGCCGTGCCGCCCCACTCAGGTCTCTGGCCGCGGCGTTGGCATGGCCGGCCGCCGTGCGGGCCTCTCCCCACCTGATCTCACCCCGCGCCCAGGCACGCGCGAGGTCGATCGCCCGACGCGGACGGTCGTCCCTCGGCCGTCCCCGCTCGAAGTGATGCAGCACGTGCTGCGCGCAGTCAGCCGCCCAGATCGCCAGGAGGCGGTGATCATCGTCTTGGAGGCTGCCGCCGCGACGGAAAGTGATGAACCGCGGATCCCGGATCTTGGGGAGGATCACCAGCTGCCGATCTCGCTCGGGTCAGAACCGCTGCAGGACCAGCACTGATCGACCCGCCGTCCGCACCACATCGCTGACGGCTCGCGTTTCTGGCTCGGGCTGCAGCCGCTCTGTGTCATAGAGAAGCCTCCACGGACCGCCGTACTGCTTGGGCAGCGTCCACTTGACCTCCCGCGAATGGGCGTTGAACACCAGGACAAACGAGTCATCTGAGAAAGGCTGCCCGCGTTCGTCGTGGCCAGGGATCCCTTTTCCGTTCAAAAAGACCCCTAGCGAGCGCTCATGCCCGGCTACCCAGTCCTTGTCGGTCATCACCTTTCCGCTCGGCTTGAACCAACCAATATCCACAGTGCCGCGAATCGGACGCCCCTGGAACCAGCGACGCCGGCGAAACACGGGGTGCTCGTGTCGCAGCCTGATCAGCCAGCGGGACACCTCCAGCAGCTCCCCGTCGACCTGATCCCAGTTGACCCACGACAGCTCGTTGTCCTGGCAGTAAGCATTGTTGTTGCCCTTCTGCGTCCTGCCGAGCTCGTCACCCATGAGCAGCATGGGCACGCCCTGCGCGAGGAAAAGTGTGGTCAGGCAGTTACGCTCTTGCTTCGCGCGCAACCTGATGACGGCGGGGTCGTCAGTCTCGCCCTCGACCCCGCAGTTCCACGAGCGGTTGTACGATTCCCCGTCAGCGTTTTGCTCGCCGTTCGCCTCGTTGTGCTTCTCGTTGTACGAGACGAGGTCGCGGAGCGTGAAGCCATCGTGCGCAGTGACGAAGTTGATGCTGGCCACCGGCCGGCGTGAGTCGTTCTGGTAGAGGTCGGAGCTGCCGGTGAGCCGCGACGCCAGCTCCGCGACGGTCGACGGGGCGCCCCGCCAGAAGTCTCGCACCGCGTCTCTGAATCTGCCGTTCCATTCCGACCACAGGGCTGGAAAGTTGCCGACCTGGTAGCCGCCCTCGCCGATGTCCCATGGCTCGGCGATGAGCTTGGCGCGGCTCACGACGGGGTCCTGGTGGATGAGGTCGAAGAATGTCGAGAGCCTGTCGACTTCGTGAAATTCCCGGGCCAGCGTCGCCGCCAGGTCGAAACGGAAACCGTCGACATGCATCTCGGTGATCCAGTAGCGAAGCGAATCCATGATCAGCTGCAGCGTGTGCGGATGCTGCACGCTGAGGCTGTTGCCGGTGCCTGTGGTGTCGTAATAGAACTGCGGGTCCTCGGCGACGAGCCGGTAGTACGCAGCGTTGTCTATGCCGCGGAAACAGAGGGTCGGCCCGAGGTGGTTGCCCTCCGCGGTGTGGTTGTAGACGACGTCGAGGATGACTTCGATGCCTACTTCGTGCAGCGTGCGGACCATGGCCTTGAACTCGTTGACCTGCTGTCCGCTCTGACCGCTGCTTGCGTATCCGTTATGCGGCGCAAAAAAGCCGATCGTGTTGTATCCCCAGTAGTTGCGGAGCGACATGTCGAGCAATCGATGGTCCTGCACAAACTGGTGAATCGGCATGAGCTCGACAGCGGTAACGCCCAGCGTCTGCAGATGCTCGACCACGGCCGGATGCGCAAAACCGGCATACGTGCCACGCAACTCTTCCTCCACATCTGGATGACAACGCGTCATTCCCTTCACGTGCGCTTCATAGATGACCGTTTCATGCAGTGGGGTTTCGGGGGGACGGTCGCTCCCCCACTCGAAATACGGGTTGTGCACGACAGACCGGAAAACATACGGAGCGCTGTCGGTGGTATTGATCGAGCTCTCATTGCCGAGCTCGTATGAGTAGCAGGCTGGGTTCCACCGGATCTCTCCTTCTATCGCGCGGGCGTATGGATCCAGCAGGAGCTTGCTTGGGTTGCACCGCGCGCCTCGCTCGGGCGCATATGGACCTCTGACGCGGTACCCATAGCGCTGGCCGGGCTCGATGTTGGGCAGGTACGCGTGCCACGAGAAAGCGTCGACCTCCTCGAGCGGCACTCTATGTTCCTGCCCCTCGTCGTCGAAGAGACACAGGTCGACCCCGTCGGCGACCTCGCTGAAGAGGGCAAAGTTCGTCCCGGTGCCGTCGAAGTTGGCGCCTAGCGGATAGGCGCGGCCAGGCCAGACCTCGAGGTCATGCATGCTCGACGACCTCGACCTCTGTGCAGTCGGGCACGCACAGGTTCACGCGCACGACGACACCGTCTCGCTCGAAGACGATTCGATCCCCATCCACATGCGCCTTGACTTCCTGCGCAACCGCGGGCATGCGGCGTCGCATCGCAATCAAGTCGCGGTACCAGGCGAGCATGCGTCGATGGTAAGGCTCGTCCAGCTCGTCCCATTTCAGCTTCGACTGCTCGAAGGTGCCTGGGTCTTGCGGGTCGGGCACCTCCTCTGGCTTCCAGCCGAAAGCGGCGAACTCGCGCCGGCGTCCTTTCGACACCGCCTTGCCCAGCGCCGGGTCGGCGTGGTCGGTGAAGTAAAGGAAGGGCGAGCTCGCCGCCCATTCCTCTCCCTGGAACAGCAGCGGCGTGAATGGCGTGGTCAGGAGCAAGGCGGCCGCTGCTTTTAGCCTGCCTTCGTCGACCAGCGCCGCGAGCCGATCACCCGCGGCCCGGTTCCCCACCTGATCGTGGTTTTGAGCCGCGACCACGAAAGCCTTGGGAGGAACACCGGCCGGTCTAGCGCCGCGCATCTTCTGCCGGTGGTGTGACCACATGCCGTCGTAGACCCATGCCTGGCGCAGCGCCTTCGCGAGCATCCCGGGAGACGTGAAGTCCTCGTAATAGCCCGTGCGCTCACCGGTCAATACGACATGAAGCGCGTGATGCCAGTCATCCGCCCACGCCGCGTCGAGTCCGTATCCGCCCGCATTGCGGGCGCGCACCAGGCGAGGGTCGTTGGCGTCAGTTTCGGCGAACAGCAGAACCGACCTTTGCAGCGCAGTCGAGGCCGCGTGCATTTCGGTGGCCAGCTGCTCGAGGATGTTCAGCGGCGAATCGTCGACGATCGCGTGCACCGCGTCCAGACGCAGGCCGTCGATGTGGTAATCGCGAATCCACATCAACGCGTTGTCCACGACGAAGCGACGGACCTCGTCGCTGCCGTCTCCATCGAAATTGAATGGAGCTCCCCAAGAGGTCCGATGTCGATCTGTGAAGTACGGGCCGAAATCGCCCAGGTAGTTGCCCACCGGGCCCGCGTGGTTGTAGACGACGTCGAGAACGACGCCGAGACCGGCGGCATGACACCTGTCGACCAGCCGCTTGAGACCGGGTGGCCCCCCATAGGCGTGGTGCGGAGCGAAGAAATCGACACCGTCATATCCCCACCCGCGATTGCCCGAGAACTCGGCGACTGGCATGAGCTCGATGGCGTCGACGCCGAGCGCGACCAGGTGTGAAAGATGGTCGATCACGCCGTCGAAGGTGCCCGCGGGCGAGAAGGTCCCTACGTGCAGCTCATAAAGGACGAGGCGAGAGAGCGACAGGCCATTCCATCCCGCATCAGTCCAGGGCTGCAGCTCATGGTCGACCACCTCAGACAGGCCGAGCACCCCATCGGGTTGCGAAGCGGAGCGTGGGTCGGGCCGCGTCTCACCGCCCTCGACCACAAAGCCATAACGCGTCCCTGGACCGGCCGCCGCATTGGCGCCTTCCCACCAGCCACCGTTGAGCTCGGTCATTGGAGCGCGACTCCCGCCGGACACGAGGTCGACGCGTTGTTTGCCGGGCGCCCAGACCCTGAACCGATGCATCGCGCCTAGTGAGATGCGGCGCCCCGCGCCAGGACGGCCACCGGGAACCGGTGCGTCAGCTCGGCGACCGGGACGCTAGGTCCGCCCTGCTGTTCTTCGCCCGTGAGCAGGCTTCCCCAGCTGCCGTCAGGAATGTCGATCGCGGTGTCGGCCCAATCGCCGCCCAGCCCAACCACGAGCCGGGGCACCACGACCAGCAGGCGATCGCGGACAAAGCCGACGGCATGGCGTGCCTTGGCTCCCGACGCGATGAGCGGCGTATAGCTCGAGCTGCCGAAAAGCTCGGGGTCAGCCCTGCGCCGCTCCAGAAGGCGGTTGATGAGCCACAGCTTCGGAGCGCCCTCGTCCGCCCGCGCCATGACGTCGCTCAATGCGGCGCCACGAATTTCCGACAGCAGGCTGGCGAGATGCCGAAAGTCCACCGGACGCCGGTTGTCCGGGTCGACGAGGCTCAGGTTCCAAACTTCCGTGCCCTGGTAAAGGTCGGGCACTCCTGGCGAGGTCATCAGGAGGGTGGTCTGGGCGAGCGAGGCAAGCCGACCGAGGGCCACCAGCTGGTGACGGCCGATGAACGACTCGAGGTCGCTCTTGAACTCGGCGTCCGCCATCACGCTGCCGGCGAATTGAGTCAACGCGTCCTCGAATGCCTGAACCCGGTTGATCCATGAGGTGTGGACCTTGGCTTCGCGGGCGGCTTTCTGCAGGAACGCCACCAGCCGGTGCTCGTCGACCGGCCAGGCTCCGACCATCGTCTGGTACATCAGGTATTCGAGGTTTCGGTCTGGGAATCCCTGCGCCCGGTGGCGCTCGTTGTGCTCGGCCCACCTCCGGACCGTTGATTCCCACTCCGCCGGGATCTCGGACAACAGGTTTGTCCTCGCCCGCACGTCGCCACTGCGCTTGGTGTCGTGGGTGGACAGGGTGAGCATCGTGGCCGGCCACTTCTCGGCGGTTCTAAGGCTGTGCGCGTGGAATGCGTCGACAGGCCGGCCGAACAAGCCTGGATCACCGCCGACCTCGTTGAGTGAGACGAGGCGGTTGTAGCGATAGAACGCTGTGTCCTCGACTCCTTTGGCCATCACCGCGGGCGTGACCTGCTGGAATCTTGCCGCGAAT
>Ga0070697_100002596_pt1 | contig 13897 bp, 10 predicted proteins | sample KBSK1501metaG_FD_65475 | JGI IMG/M metagenome (GOLD analysis project Ga0070697, IMG submission 65475) | Corn, switchgrass and miscanthus rhizosphere microbial communities from Kellogg Biological Station, Michigan, USA - KBS K1-50-1 metaG | ecosystem: Host-associated > Plants > Roots >...
AGAATCGGATAGGTCAGGCATCGGTCCCGCGCGACGCGTTCCCGCCAACCCCGCCAGGTCCGGAAGGAAGCAACGGTAACGGGCTCTTGCGTGTGCAGTGGGTCTCCGGTGCCTGACTTTATCTAGCAACCAAGTTGGACATTGCCCGATAGCTGCGTCACAATAACCGTTTTACATTTCAAACGGAGATCATAAATAGTGAGCCAGTCTGTGCGCGCAAGAGCAAAGATCAGCGCTCTTGGTACTTACGTCCCACCTCGCCTGTTAACCAATGAAGATCTAGAGAAAATGGTCGACACCAACCATGATTGGATCATGGACCGCACCGGAATCCGCGAGCGGCACATCGCTGACAAGGGAGTAGCCACCAGCGATCTCTCGGTTGCGGCCGCCAACAAAGCACTTTCAGAACGCGGACTGAACCCTACCGACCTCGAAGCCATCCTGGTAGCGACGGTGACGCCCGACATGTTGTTTCCTTCCACCGCCTGCCTGGTGCAGCACAAGTTGGGAGCAAAAGGAGCGTGGGGATTTGATCTTTCGGCAGCCTGTTCGGCTTTTGTATACGCCTTGCAGGTAGGGTCCCAATTTATCGCCACTGGCGCTCATAAGAAAGTAATGGTAATTGGCGCCGATGTGATGTCTTCGATCATCGACTACACCGATCGTGCTACCTGCGTGATTTTTGGCGACGGGGCGGGTGCCGTGATCCTCGAACCCGCCGAAGATGATTCCGTGGGCATGATCGACTTCATACACGAGGTGGACGGCTCCGGAGGATGTTCCCTCTACATGCCTGGTGGAGGCAGCCTGCATCCAGCCACTCACGAAACTGTGGACAAGAAGATGCATTACGTTCACCAGGACGGTCAGGCAGTATTCAAGTTCGCGGTGCGCAAGCAAGCAGAGATATGCGAGAAGATTCTTCAGCGCAATGGGCTAAAGGGGAGCGACATTGACGCCTTCATCCCCCATCAAGCCAACCGGAGAATCATTACCGCCACAGCGGACCGGCTGGGATTGAAGTCCGAAAGTGTAATCATCAACATTGACCGTTACGGCAACACCACTGCAGGCACCGTACCCTTGGCGATGGATACAGCGCGTCAAGAGGGCAGATTGAAGAAGGGTGATCTCGTACTACTGGCATCGGTGGGCGCGGGATTCACCGTGGGCGCTACGTTATTGCGATGGGCGTACTAGCCCGTCTTGACCTTGCTGGCTGTTCTTCTGCTGCTCGAATGGTTTTTGTAGATATTTCCGCGCCTCTTCTTGCGCACCCTGGGTGTTGTCGTTGGTCTGCAGAGCCTGCCGGTATTCATTGGTCGCGCGTTCGCGTTGTCCCGTGAGGTCGAAGATCTTGCCTAGCTGAATATGGCTCCAGACCTCCGTCCAGCGAGGTTCGCCATCGCCATTCAGAGATTCGCGATAGGCGTTGGCCGAAGCTTGATAATTGCGTTGCAAAAAGAAAACTTCTGCTACGCGATAGTGCGCCAGGGAACTGTTCTTGTTGACCTCGAGTGCCTTGTTGAACTCTAGCAGCGCCCCGGCAAGGTCACCCTGTTGCACTAACCCCTGCCCACGAAGAATTGACGCGCGCAACTTGACGTCGCTGGAATTCTTCAACACGCGGTCATCAGGATCGACCGAAATACGTCGAGGCTTGCCAAAGGTTTCAATCGTGAACGGCGAATTGGTGCCCACTACTTCGACGCGCTTGTCTTCACTTTTGCCGTTGGTGTCAATTTTCAATTGCACAGGCATGCGGAAAAGATCCAGATCCTGGGAAATCTCTCCCACCACACGAAAGCCCTTATTGTTCCCAAGGCGAAACACCGTGTACTTGGTCTTAAATTCGGGTGCGCCCGTGGAATCGAGCCATTGAGAGAAGAACCAGGTCAGCTTATCGCCGTAGTTCTGCTCAGCAATCGTGCGGAAATCGTCCAGAGTGGCAGACTTGCCTGCGAACTTCGCAGCAAAAGTACGCATGGTCTGATCATATTTCTGATCGCCCGTCACCCAGCGCAGCATATGCAGGATCATGGCGCCTTTATCAGTTACGAGGGATTGGAACTCAGGCGAGAAGATGTCGAGCTTGCCCGCGCTCGAAAGCGGAACCGTATCGTAGGCCAGCGCGCCTACGGACATATCTTTTACAGCTTCTTCCAAACCTGCCGTCCCGGCTGCATTCTCCACATAACGCGCTTCGGAGTAGCGCGCAAAACCATCACTGAGCCACCAGTCGTCTCTCGATGCGGGACTGACCGAAACGCCCCACCATTGGTGTGCAATGGTGTTCGCCAACAAACGATAGTTGACCTTGTCAGAAATCCCTCGACTAGCGATGGCGGCGATTTCCGGCGCCCAGGCTGATGGGACGGTGTCATCGGGTACCTCAATCACTTTGAGCGTAGTGGACGGCGCGGGACCATACAGGGTCACGTAATAGATGAATTCCTTGACCGCAGTTTCTGTGTAAGTCGCTCCCATCTTCTGATGAGCCGGTTTGAAGAAGACGTGAAGATCCAATCCAGCCTCGGTACTTTTGAACTCCTGGAACATTCCGGCCACGATAGTTCCGGGGAAACTGGGTTTGTCCCAGGTAAAGGTATAGGTCTTGGTGGGCACTGCTGCCGCTGCCGCTGCAACTTTTTTCGACGGCGGAGTATTGCTCTGACTTTCCTTGCCGCTTCCAATCACCAGCATGTGGCTGGGAACCGTGATGTTCATGGTGGCGGTGAAGCGGTTGATTCCGTACGCGTTCACCGGAAACCAGCGTCCCGCATACAGCAGGTAACTGGTTTCATCGCCAATCGACGCCAGTTTCAAACCTTGGACTGGGCTATCGTCCGCGCTCTCAAGTACACCGGCGTAATCGAAAGTCAGTGTGGTCGAATATTCTTTTGGCATTGTCGTCGGCAGTTGCACCCGGATTGTCGAGTCTTGGCTACTGCGCTCCGAAGTCAGGGGCTTGCCCGCGGCATCGAGCACCTTGGAGACCCGCAAACCATTATGGAGCTCAAAAGTTGCGACGTTGAGATCTTCCAGCGCGGTGAACTTTACCTTCGCGCGTGCTGCGATCTTATGAACATGGGGAAGGAGTTCCGCTTCAATCTGATAGTCGTCCACCCGCAGGCGCATCTTGTCCGCCGCCCAGGTGGGGACCGCGATGACCAGAAGTAAGCAGACCAAACAGATTTTGAAGACCCGACGGCTACGCCGGGGGTAAGAGATCGTCAAAAACAGTCTCCTGCAGAGCAACTAATTTCTTTGATGAGGATTGTTACCCAAAAGATGCTGTGGGGACAAGGGTTACACCCGTTTTTGCTGCTTTTATTCGCCACTAGCCTGCCAGTTCTTCTATCCGACTTGCGGATCTCCCGTGAAGGAGCCTGAGAACCATCTCAGCAGCACGGTCAATTGGATGGGTCGTCTCGGCAGCCGGTCCTCGCAGACGAAGTCTTACGTTGGCCAGACCTTCGATCATTTTGTCTCGCGCCGGGCCGTGGGGCAGAATTTCGTTCATCCTGGAGATCACTTTTTCCACCCTGAAATCCTGCTGCACCAGTTCCGGGACCACTTGTTCTCCGGCAATCAAGTTCACCATGGCGAAGTGAGACACCTTGATGCGCGGCCGTCCCAGCAAGTAGGTAAAAGAAGAAACCCGGTAGACCATCACGAATGGTGTGCCCATGACCGCGGCCTCAACCGTGGCAGTGCCACTGGCAATGATTCCAGCTCGCGAATGGAAAAGCGCCGGCAAGGATTCAGGAACAAGATGAATGATCCGACTCCCGCCAATCAGCGATTCGAGAAAAGTACGATCGAGAGTAGGCGCGACCGGAAGCAGAAACTCGTATTCCGAGGCCAGTTGGGCGGCAGATTCCAGCATCACGGGAAGGTTCATGCGTACTTCTTTCACGCGACTGCCCGGCATGAGAGTGATCCATGGCTTGGTCGAGTCCAGCTTATGTTGCGCGGCGTAGTCGTCGCGCTTGATCGTGGGCAAGGTTTGATCGCTGAGGGGATGGCCAACAAAGGTCGCATCCACTCCATGGTCGCGATAAAACTGTTCTTCAAATGGAAAAATCACTAGGGCTTTCGTGACGTATTTCCGGAGCAGGCGAACCCGCCCTTGACGCCATGCCCAAAACTGCGGGCAGACGTAATAAACCACCGGAATTCCCCGTTTGTGCATCTGGCGGGCGACACGCCAGTTGAAAGCGGGAGAGTCAATGACAATAGCGAGATCGGGGCGACGCTTGTCGGTCTCAGAGATCAACCGACGGAAGCGGCCGTAAATTTTCGGCAGATGGCTGATGATTTCGGATATGCCCACTACGGCAAGGTCTTTGGCGTCTACAACTGTGTCGCACCCGGCGGCCCGCATACGATCTCCGCCCACGCCAAAGAATTCTAGAGAGGGATCGCGATTCCGCAGCGCCTTGATGAGAAGAGCGCCATACAGCTCACCAGAAGCTTCTCCGGTAGAAATTAAAATTCGCACGCAACATTGTAAGGTAGCGCCGGCGTCCCCGCCGGCATCGATGTTCTTCTGCGTCCATCGCTACTCTCGAGGGTGCCCCCGCTCAAGCTTTGCTTGGGCGGGGGTTTTAGGCCTTTGTAAATCACAGACGCGATCCTGAGTTCTGCCCCCGTGCCCGGGTGAACGACGCTTCCTACGATAGCGGTGATGCGGGTGCGATCTGAAGGTTTCTAGCGGCTGGTGCGTCCGTCCGAAGACAAACCCGCCCAAGCAAAGCTTGAGCGGGGGCACCCTCGAGAGTAGTTGTTTCTCTAATCTCCAGGTTCCGGCAGGACGCCGGCGCTACTAATCGTCGGCGCTGGCGGTTACTTCTGGCCCGCTGCCTACTGGAATTTCCTGATCCTTATATTGCAACTGGTAAAGTTTGTAGTAGATGCCGCGCTGCGCAAGCAGTTGCTGGTGAGTTCCTTCCTCGCGCACCAATCCTTTGTGCATGACGATGATCTTGTCAGCTCGCTGCACCGTCGAAAGCCGATGAGCGATCACCACGGAAGTCCGGCCTTCCACCATGCGACTGAGCGCATCACGCACCTTAAATTCTGTTTCTGTGTCCACGCTGGACGTCGCTTCGTCCAGGATGAGAATCTTCGGGTTGTGCGCCAGGGCGCGAGCGAAGGAAATCAGCTGCTTCTGCCCGGTAGAAAGCGTTGAACCACGTTCGCGCACTTCTTCTTTGAAGCCCTGCGGTAAAGTGCGGATGAAGTCGGCAAGATTCACGTCGACCGCGGCCTGTTGTACAGCTTGGTCGGTAATGGATGATGTGCCCAGGCGAATATTTCCGTCGATGGTACCGGTAAACAGGAATGGATCTTGGAGCACCACGCCGAAGCGGCGGCGGAGATCAGCGAGATCCATATCTTTGACGTCAACGCCATCAATCTTTACCGCGCCTTTCTGCACATCGTAGAAACGCATGAGCAGAGAAATGATTGTGGTCTTGCCCGCCCCGGTGTGCCCGACAATGGCGACTGTCTCGCCCGGTTCAATAACAAAGCTAACATCTCGCAGCACCCAGTCTGGTTCCAGCAGAGGCTTCGTAGCGTGAGGGGCTCTCTCCTCCGATGCCGGTGCTCCCTTTCCATTCTTGCCATCACCGGTATCAATAGGAATGTTCCGGTAGGCGAACCAAACATGATCAAACTCAATGCGCCCAGGGCCTCCTGGCTTCTTGGTGACTGCAGGAGAAGTGATCTCAACTGGCGTATCCAGCAATTTAAAAATACGTTCGCTGGAAGCCATGGCCGATTGCAGGATGTTGTATTTCTCGCTGAAGTCCTGAATCGGCCGGAAGAATCGTTGCGCGTACTGTATGAAAGCCGCAAGAATTCCGATGGTCGAAGCTCCGCGAATCACGTCGTTTCCGCCAAACCAGATGACACAGGCGATGGCGATGGAGGAAAGGATTTCGACCACCGGGTAATAAACGGCGTGGGCCATGATGGCGTCTTTGAACGCGTCCATATGGGTGGCGTTGACATCGGAAAACTTATCGAACGCCCGTTTCTCGCGGTTAAACAACTGGAGCACGACCATCCCGCTGACATGCTCTTGCAGGTAAGCATTAATGCGCGCAATCGCCACTCGAATGCGGCGGTAGGAGTCGCGTACTTTGTCCCGGAAGATCTTGGTCGCGACGGCGATCAGCGGCAGAACGGCGAAGGTAATCAGTGCCAGCTTTGCGTTCATTTGCAGCATAATCGCTACAATGCCCGCGAGCACGAAAATATCTTCGAAAATCGAAACCACGCCGGACGTGAACATTTCGTTCAGCGCGTCCACGTCGCTGGTGACGCGCGTCACCAGCCGGCCAACCGGATTCTTGTCGTAGAAACCAATGTGCATGCGCTGCAGATGCCGGAAGATTTCCTTGCGTAAGTCGAACATCACCATCTGCCCGGCCCACTGCATGTAATAAGTTTGGAGATATTCCAACAGGAAGCTGAAGACCAGCAACCCGACATACAAGGCGGCAATCTGCGCGATACCAGCGAAGGGATTACTGCTCAGAAAACGGTCAAAGCGCGTGTGTAATCCCGGAACCGGCGCCAGGTAGCGGTCGATGACAATCTTGGTAAGGTAAGGCCCGAGAACGTCTGCGCCCACCTTTACAAAGATGGATCCCAGGGCGATTGCCACCTGCCATTTGTAAGGGGCGAGATAGCGAAGCAGCCGCTTCATCAGGCGGCTGTCATAAGCTTTCCCTAATACTTCTTCTTCGTGGGCTGAGGCCATCGGTTATTTAAAGATTACCTCAATTAGATCGAGGAGGAAGAGAGGAAGATTCGAAAAAACGCCTTACCACCGCACCGGCAGCGCCTCCAGCCCGCGCAGCACGGGCGTTGCCCGCCATCGCAGGGATTCCACCGGCACAGCGAGCTTGAGACAGGGCAGACGACGCAGCAGCGTGTTGATGGCGATCTGCCCCTCTAACCGTGCCAGCGGCGCCCCTAAGCAAAAGTGTGTCCCCTGTCCAAAGGCAAGGTGACGGTTGTTTTCCCGGGTGATGTCCAGCAGGCCGGAACGATCGAACTGTCGCTCATCGCGGTTGGCGGAAGCGATCACTGCCAGTACCAGTGCCCCGCGCGGGATGGTCAGGCCAGCAATCGTTATGTCTTCCAGGGCATAGCGTGGCGTGGCGGTTTCCAGCGGGTTGGTGTAACGCAACAGCTCTTCTATCGCCGGCTTGATCAGTGAAGAGTTGCCACGTAACAGTTCCAACTGACCGGGATACTGCAACAACGCCAGTGTCCCGGAAGAGATCAGGTTGACCGTGGTTTCGTGACCGGCAATCAGCAGCAGGAAGGCCATTGCCAGGAGTTCATCCTCGCTCAATCGATCTCCGGCTTCCTCTACCTGCACCAACGCGCTCAGCAGCCCATCCTGAGGCGTGGACCGGAGTTGCCGGAACAGCCGTCGCAAATAATGCATGAACGCCACCAGGGACGGGAGTGCCAGCAACATATTGGATTTCGTGGGTGTTTTGACTAGCGCCTTCGACCAGCTGTGAAACCGGTCTCGATCATCGGTAGGAATCCCTAACAACTCCATGATCACCGTTAAGGGCACAGGCAAGGCGTAGGCGCGCACCAGATCTATCGAGCTTTTGTGCTTCACTGCATCGATCAGCTGATCGCAGATATTCTGGATTCGCTCCTGCACACGCTCTACCATGGATGGCGTAAAAGCCTTATGAACCAATATCCGCAGGCGGGCGTGGTCGGGGTCGTCGAGATCGAGCATATTGCGTTGAAGCGGCTTTGCGAAACCCGGCAGCCAGGGCTGTTCCGAGGCATGCAAAGGATTCTTCGCAAGGCGGCCGTCTTTGAGGGCTGCGACCACATCGTCGTAGCGCGTGACCAGCCAGGTCCTGCCGAGTCCAGGCACCTCGATGCAACAAACCGGCCGTTCCGCGCGCAGCCGGGCATAGAACGGAAACGGATCGGCCTTGAACTCACGGCTAATGATGTTGACGGAGTAAGATTCGAAGCCGTCAATGGCGCACGCGGGCTTCATCATTCATTCAACCCCCGGTTGCCTCCGCGTCTCCGTGTTTATTCTGAAAATATTCGGACGAAAGACAAAATCACCGAGTTCATTGAAACTCCCGCAGAAGGCACCTCAAACGGCTAGGAGATTCTCCGCAGCACCAAGGCCGAATTCTTGGACCCGAAGCCTACGCAGTTACAGATGGCATGCTCGATCTGCGCACGCCGTCCTACATCGGGAACGTAGTCCAAGTCACAACTTGCGTCGGGAACCTCAAGATTGATGGTGGGAGGAATTCTGCCGTGTTCCATGGCCACCAATGTGGCGGCAAGGCTGGCGGCGCCGCAAGCGCCTTGCGCGTGTCCAATCTGTGACTTCAATCCAGACATTGGAATCTTGCCCGCATGCGCACCCAGCGCGAGTTTGAGTGCGCGCGTTTCCACGCGATCGTTCATTTCCGTGGAAGTTCCGTGCAGATTGACATAATGAATGTCTTCGGCCGCGAGCCTCGCTTCATCGAGCGCTTCAGTAATTGCACGCGCCGGTTCTTCCGGCGACTCGCTCATACGCACCCGATGGAAGGCCTCACAGGTGGACGCGTACCCGGCAATCTCTGCGTAGATGCGAGCGCCGCGGGCATGAGCGTGGTCGTAGTCTTCCAGGATGAACATCCAGGAACCTTCGGCCAAAACGAAGCCATCACGATCCGCCGAAAAGGGGCGTGAAGCGCGCTCGGGCGCGTGATTCCACGAAGCAGTCAGCGCCCGTAATAGCGAATAGCCTTTAATGATTCCAGGAGTAATCGGTGCATCGACGCCGCCGACCAAAAACATGGGCTGCACTCCCGCTTGGATATGCTGATAGGCGTAGCCAATGGCGTCGGTCGACGACGTGCACCCAGTCGTGATGACGTGACTGTAGCCGCGAAATCCGAAACGCATGCTGACTTCGCTGGGGATCGTTCCCATGGTGCCACTGGGGATGCAAAACAGGCTGACTTGTTTTACGTGCCCGCTGTGCCAGAGACGATACTGCTCTTCAGAAAATTCCTGTGCTCCACCGCCCGTGCCGAGGATCACACCAATCTCGCGTTTCTCTTCCATCGACATCGCGGCAGGATCGAGACCGGCATCGCGGATTGCTTCCGCGGAAGCCGCTACCCCCAGGGGTACGACGCGAGAGACATGTTTCCGCTCGTGAGGATCTACCCAAGCGAGTTCATCAAAGTCTGGAATTTCGCCCGCGATGTGTACCGGCAGATCGGAAGGATCAAAGCGCGAGATTCGTTTTACCCCGGATTTTCCCGTCAGAATAGCCTGGCAGAAAGCCGCCTTACCCATGCCATTGGGGCTGATGACGCCTAGTCCGGTAATCACAACGCGAGGAGGCATATTCGTTTTAGATGCTGGCCTGGGTCCGATGATAACGGCAACGTGGGATAATCAGGACAATGCCCCTGGGCCTTTATATTTCGGTGCCATTCTGTCGTACCAAGTGCAGCTACTGCAACTTCGCGTCAGATGTCTTCTCTCGCGCTGTTTTCCATCGCTACGTGGAACGCGTCTGTTCGGACATGGAACGTGCCAATAGTATCGCAGATCAGATGGACGGACGCTTCGACCGGACCCTGGATTCTGTATACCTGGGCGGCGGAACTCCCACGATACTCGATATAACGGAATTGGAACGGCTATTTGTCACAATTTCGCAAAATTTCGAGTTATTGCCAAACACTGAAATCACGGCGGAGTGCGCTCCCGGCACGCTGACCCCAGCGGTCGTCGAAGCGCTCCAGCGTAGCGGCGTCAATCGGGTAAGCCTGGGAGTGCAGTCATTCGTCGATCAGGAGACCGCCGCAGTCGGACGTTTGCATTCGAGAGACATAGTGTTGGCTGACATTGCACGCCTGCGCGCGGCTGGGATTTCCAACATCAACATTGATTTGATCGCTGGGTTACCCCATCAAACCCCAGAGAGTTGGCGAGTCTCGGTTGCTGAAACGATTGCTTCGGGCGTACCTCATGCCAGCATCTATATGCTCGAGGTTGACGAAGATTCCCGGCTCGGTCGCGAGTTAATCGCAGGTGGTACACGATACCACGCCCATTTCGTGCCGCAGGACGAAGTCACCGCGGAGTTCTACGAGATGGCATGCGATCGCCTGAATGCGGCTGGTGTACAGCAATACGAAATTTCCAACTTCGCGCGTGCCGGCCAAGAGTCGCGTCACAATCTGAAATACTGGACCCGCCAGCCCTATCTTGGATTTGGAGTGGACGCGCATTCCATGTTGCTCTCTCGGAAGTCAGAGAACGAGGCGGTCCGATTCTCTACACCAGATTCGCTGGAAGAATACGTCACGGAAGGGGCTCTCAAACCCAACGCGGTTGCATCTCATGCGGCGCTCGAAGAGACGTTCTTTCTCGGATTGAGGCTCAATTGCGGTGTGGACTTGAAAGAAGTGGCTGCGAAATTTGGGTCATCCTCGCTCGCCGGCTTCGCTGAGACCATGTCCGAATTTGTATCAGGCGGATTGATGGAGCGCGAAGATTCGTGGATTCGGCTGACTCCGCGTGGCAGACTGCTGTCCAATGAAGTCTTCGAGAGATTTGTTTCAGAAGCAGTGGCCAGTGATCAGTGATCGTGATCAGGGATCAGTATGGTCCGCTGTTCTCACTAGCAACTGACCACTGACCACAGGAGGTTAATCTTATGGGCCTTTGCTCGCATTACGACGGCGCTCATACTCACCCCGTAAATCGGGCACTGCACATGATAGCCATCCCGGTTGGCTTCTCGTCAATTGTGGTGGTGTGGTTCCACTGGATCATTGGACTGCTGCTAATCCCGACCGCTTTCGCCCTGGCTTGGCTGGGTCATTTGATTGAAGGCAACAAGCCGGCATTCCTCACCAATCCCGCACATGTCTTTGTGGCCCCGGTTTGGATGGCTCGCAAGGTTTTCGGCCTGAGCCACAAGAAATCGCAAACGCCCGGCGCACCAACGGTCTAGTTCTTCCGCACTCTTTCCTTCGAACTCCGCAATAGTGTGTCATGGCGCTGAGGCGTTCCAATGTCGGAAGACCAGATCATCGCGCTCCTGGGAGAAATCCGGGACCTGCAGAAACAACATATCGAGAACTACAAAGTGGCGCTGGCAAATCAACAGCAGGCATTGGATACGCAAAAGCAAGCGATACGCCGGGCGAGAACGCTGTTACTAGTGGTGGCCGGCCTGGTGCTGGCGATTTATCTTCTACCTGCCGTTTGGTGGGGACTAGGGTGGGGCCTTCGATGTGCGCTCCGCCGATAGTTTCTTAAGAATTAAAACCAACCGGTCGGTCTGGCGTTTTCTTCATCTTCCCTCGCTATGTTCTAATAAAAAGTTCGGCGCCAAGTCATTGCGGCGGCTGTCACGAACCGCAAGTTTGTATCGAAGTGTGGCGGAGGAACCTTGGATTTCCAACTCAACGAGGAACAAGTTCAACTCAAAAAAAACGTGCGCGAATTCGCCGAACGCGAAATCGCTCCCCACGTGATGCAGTGGGACGAAGCCAGCGAGTTCCCAATGGCCACCGTCAAGGAATTAGGCAAGCTCGGTTTGCTGGGAACGGTATTTCCAACCGAGTACGGCGGCGCCGGAATGGGTTATGTCGAGTACGTCACGGCTATCGAAGAACTCTCAAAAGTAGATGGGTCTGTAGGAATTATCGTGGCTGCGCATACTTCGTTGTGCTCGAACCACATTTTTCTCGCGGGATCGGAAGAACAGAAAAAGAAGTACATCAGCAAGCTAGCAACCGGCGAATTCATCGGCGCATGGGGCCTGACTGAGCCGTCTTCAGGATCAGACGCCGGCAGCGCCCGCATGACAGCTATCCGTCGAGGCGGCAATTGGGTCCTAAACGGAGCTAAGACGTTCTGCACCAATGGTCACTATGCCGACGTCGTGGTAGTGATCGCAGTAACCGACCGCGCGGCGCACACTCACGGCCTTTCCGCCTTCGTGGTCGAGAAAGGCACCCAGGGCTTCCGGCCAGGAAAAAAAGAGAACAAGCTTGGATTGCGCGCCAGCGACACCGCGGAATTGATCTTCGAAGATTGCGTAATTCCCGCCGGAAATCTTGTGGGCAAGGAAGGCGATGGCTTCATTGACGCCATGCAAGTCCTCGATGGAGGTCGCATTTCGATTGCCGCGTTGTCGTTAGGCATGGCAGAAGGCGCCTATGAGGCGGCGCTGAAGTATTCCAAACAACGCAAACAGTTTGGCAAAGCCATCAGCGAATTTCAGGCAATTCAATGGAAGCTAGCGGATATGGCCACCGAAATTGAGGCCGCGAAGCTGCTGACTCTACGCGCGGCGTCCATGAAAGACTCTGGAATGAAGACCACGTTAGAGTCTTCCATGGCCAAGCTTTATGCCAGTGAAGTTGCTGTAAGATGTGCCAACGAGGGTGTTCAGATCCATGGTGGCTACGGGTTTATCAAAGACTATCCAGCAGAGAAATTTTATCGAGATGTAAAACTATGCACCATTGGCGAAGGTACTAGCGAAATCCAGCGGCTAGTCATTGCACGCCAATTGCTTAAAGACTAATCCTCCTAGCATTCTGAGCACTCGCGCCTGCAGAAGCCAATTCCTCCTATAGGGTGCGGCCAACTCTGCACCTACTACTCTCATCCAAGCTCCACTCAAATTGGACTGTCGTAGTGTGGATGGAGCATTCACATGACAAAGCCTTGCGGTTGGCGTTCACAAGGGATTCGAAATAGATGGGAAACCTCAATTGCTCTCATCGGATTGGCCCTTGCACTTACGATGCAAATAGGCTGCAAAGGTCTTAGCGGCGCTTCTTCTTCTGTTACTGAGCCTGTGCCGAGCCCGCAACTGAATGATTCCATCAATCACATTATTTTCATGGCGCAAGAGAACCGCGGGTTCGATCACTACTTCGGAAAACTACCGGAGTATTGGCAGGTTAACGGATATCCAAGCCAAACTTTCGATGGCCTTCCCAGCAACGCGTCCAATCCCAGTTTCGACGGCCTAAGCACAGTGAACGCTTTTCATTTACGAACGGTTTGCGTGCAAAATCTGAGTCCAGGCTGGAATGAAAGCCATGTCGATTGGAATGTGAATAACCCGGTCGGACCCTGGGCCGGGGATGGATTTGTACACACTGCGGCGCATTTTTCTCAGACTGTCGGCCCCCCGGACGCCCCCATTTTTGATCAGCAGGGATTGCGCGCCATGGGCTATTACGATGGCAACGACTTGAACTATTACTACTATATGGCGTCGAAATTCGCGACGTCGGACCGCTGGTTTGCCCCGGTGATGAGTCGGACTCAGCTCAACCGTCTATATTTATTGGCGGCCACCTCGGCAGGACACGTTAATCCCCCGCAGACGGCGCTTCCCAATAAAACGATCTTTGAGTTATTAGAATCAGCCGGAATCTCATGGAAGATTTACGAAACCGATCCGGGCACAGCGTTTATAGGAAATTTCCAGCCTTTCGCCAACGATCACAAGGCCAACATCCACCCGCTCTCCGACTATTACAATGATCTGGCCAATGGGACTTTGCCAGCTGTGGCCATGATTGAGCCAGGGTACGCATCCGATCTGGATGAACATCCCGGCAATGGCAAAAGTATTCAGGCCGGCGCCCAACATGTGCATGACATCATCAAAGGCTTGATGCAAAGTTCGGCGTGGAAGGATTCGGTCTTCATTCTCACCTTCGACGAATTTGGCAGTTTTTACGATCACGTCTCTCCCCAACCTGCAACCCATCCCGGCGACACCGGGCCTATCGATCTAGGACCGAACGATGTTTGCAGCATAGTTACCGGTCCCAAT
>Ga0070697_100002597_pt1 | contig 13895 bp, 11 predicted proteins | sample KBSK1501metaG_FD_65475 | JGI IMG/M metagenome (GOLD analysis project Ga0070697, IMG submission 65475) | Corn, switchgrass and miscanthus rhizosphere microbial communities from Kellogg Biological Station, Michigan, USA - KBS K1-50-1 metaG | ecosystem: Host-associated > Plants > Roots >...
CTGCTTGCTCGGCCACGGCTGCGTTTGCGGTTGCCCGCCCTGTTCGCCGTGCTTCTTCTCGCGCTTGCTCATCAAAATTCCTCCTGCCGGATAAGGTCCGCCTCGGAGGCCGGTCGCCTCCGGGTGCATCGACTATATGACCGCTCCGGACGGACCGATAGGGCCGTAGGAGATCTTTCACGCGTTGCCGCAGTTCGGACACGGACCAGGCCCGATCGGTCAGGCGCCTGCACGCGATTCGTTGGCGACTTGGTGACGGCTTGGTAAACCAGCGCAGGGATCTGCCAGATACTATTCGGGACGCGATGGAGATCACGCGCGCGGTCGAGGAGGCGGAGCTGCGGTTACAAGGCATCGTTTCGACGACGCCGCTCCAGCCGTCGGCCCGGCTGTCCGAGCTCTACGGCGCCAACATCTTGATCAAGCGAGAGGACATGCAGGCGGTGCGCTCCTTCAAGATCCGTGGCGCCTACAACAAGATTGCGTCGCTCTCGGCCGAGGATCGTCGCCGGCCGATCGTCTGCGCGAGCGCCGGCAACCACGCGCAGGGCGTCGCGTTCGCCTGCGCGCGCCTGGGCATCAAAGGGACGATCTTCATGCCCCGCATCACGCCGACGCAGAAGATCGAGCGGGTCGAGGACTTTGGCGGCGATCTGGTCGAGATCCGGCTGGTGGGCGATTCCTACGACGAGGCCAACCAGGCGGCGCAGCAGTTTTGCGAACAGTCAAAGGGCGTCTTCGTCCATCCCTTCGACGACATGCTTACGATCGCCGGCCAGGGGACGGTGGGCAAGGAGATCCACGATGCCTTGAAAGGGAAGGTCGACCTGGTCATCGTCCCGATCGGCGGCGGTGGCCTCGCGTCCGGCATCGCATCCTATCTAAAGGAGCGGAATCGCTCGATCTCGATCGTGGGCGCCGAGCCGGCCGGGTCGCCATCGATGTACGAGGCAATCAAGCAGGGGAGGGTGGTCACCCTCGACGAGCTCCACACCTTTGTCGATGGGGCCGCGGTCCGCCGGACGGGGCAGCTGACCTTCGAGTTGGTCCGGGACCACGTCGATCGTGTCGTGCTTGTCCCCGAGGGCCGGATCTGCACCACCATGATCGAGCTCTACCAGAACGAGGGCATCATCACCGAGCCCGCCGGCGCACTCGCTCTCTCGGCGCTGGAGGATGCGGCCCGCGATATCAAGGGCAAGACCGTGGTCTGCATCCTGAGCGGCGGCAACAACGACATCCTCCGCTACCCCGAGATCATGGAGCGCAGCCTCGTCTACCAGGGGCGCAAGCACTACTTCATCATCGAATTCGCGCAGAAGCCCGGCCAGTTGCGCCAGTTCGTCGACGATGCCCTGGGGCCGACCGACGACATCGTGCGCTTCGAGTACATCAAGAAGACGAACAAGGAGCGCGGCGCGGCCCTGGTCGGGATCGAGCTGAAGAACAAGGCGGACCTGGCGCCGCTCCTGAAGCGGATGGAGCAAATCCAGCTGAACTTCCGGCCGCTCGGCAGCGAAGAGCTGCTCTACGACTACCTGGTCTAGCCCGTTAGAAGCTGAAACATTCCATCAGATTTCCAATCTCGGGTCGCCCATCTCGCGGCGGCGCCGGCGGGCCTACCGCCTGGCCGTTGGACGCCGCGTTGTTCGGACCGCCCGGCGTGGAGGTGTCGAACTGATGGTTGACTGAGGCCAGCGTGGGCAGGTTGAAGACGGTCTCGATGAACTTGAGAATGGACGTGTGTTCGTAGAGCGTCCCCTCGAGGTGGCGCTTCTTGGCAAAGGGTGAGATCACCCACGTCGGGACCCTGATCCCCAGCCCGTAGGCGTCGAGCTGCGCCGACGGCACGTGCTCGAAATAGCCGCCAGACTCGTCGTAGGTCACGAGGTATACGGAGCTGGCCCAGGCCGACGACTGCCGGAGCGCGGTGATGAGTACCTGCTGGATGCCCATGCCGACCGAGACGTCGGCTGGCGGGTGCTCGTCCAATCCCCGGGCGAAGCTCGGGATGATGAACGAGACTTGTGGCAACCGGCCGAGACTCAGGTCGGTGAGGTACTCGCCTTTGCTCCCGCGCGTGCGCTGGTCGTGGGCATACCGCTGCCAGAAGACAAAGACGTTGTCCGTATTTCCGAACGGGATGCTGTCCATGCTGACGTTGTAGACCTTCCAGGTCACACCGGCGGCGTCGAGCAGGTCGAGGATGATCGGGTAGTTGAACACGCCGTAGCCCCACACGCCGTTGGTGGTGATCCCGCCCGATGTGCCGGCGGCGAGATAGAAGCGATTCGGCCAGGTTGGACCCATCAGCGAACAGAAATAGTTCGCGCACAGGGTGAACTCGTCGAAGAGGCTGTAGTAGAAGGGAAGGTCCGCCTGCGTGTAGTAGCCCATACAGTTGATGCCGTCGGTCGTATAGAAGCCGTCCATCTTGCCGCCGTCGTATTCGCTGTGCATCGCGCTCCACGAATGGCCGATGTCCGGGGTCGACAGGCTGGTGAAGTGGTGCGGGATCACGGTCCCGCCCTGGCCGTCGGGCTGGGAGTAGCCGGGTGGCACCCCGAACGATCCCGCAAAGGGAGCGAAGCCGAAGTAATGGTCGAACGACCGGTTCTCCTGCATGTCGACAACGATGTGATTGATCGGGATGCCGCTCGAGGCAAGCGTCGGGACTCTCGAGAGCAGCGGGCCGGCGAGCCCGGCGACGCCCAGCGCTCCCGCGCCTTTCAGGAAAGTGCGGCGGCCAATCGGCTGGTTATTCATGATTCACCTCCGAAAGTGAAGGACATGGCTAATCGGCTGGGAGTAGATTACCGGCCTCCCGAGATCCAGCGGATATAGCGGTCGGCCGACCGTTGGATCGCCGCCGGGCCATCGTGATCGACCACTCGGTCCCACCAGCCGCCATAGATGCGATCGAAGCGATAGGGTGCGACCGCGGCGAGGATTTGCCTGACCATCGAGGCCGGCAGTGGGATGTCGTTCGGGTAGCTTCGCATGAAGCTCACGAAGCGGCGGTCGGAGACCACGGTGATGGTGTCGCCGGTCAGCAGCGCGCCGCGGCCCTCCGCAGCCGCCGACCAATGCAGTGCGGCGCTGCCCTCGAAGTGACCACCACACTGGATGAGCGTGACGCCCGGAAGCGGCTCGATCGTGCCGTCCCAGTTGCGAATGGCGGGGTCGGCTCGCATCACCCACTCACGATCCGCCGTCGGGATGTAGATCGGCGCGCCGCCGAAGGCATGACTCCACTCGACGCAGACGCCATAGAAATGCGGGTGCGACATCGCGATCCCGTGAAGCCCGCCGCGAGCACGCACCGCCGCGATGCCCTCGTCGTCGATGAAGCCGAGGCAATCCCAGAGGAAGTTGCCGGACGGCGTCTGGACGAGCAGCGCGCGCTGACCGATGCCGATCGGCGGATCCGCGCCGATTCCGGTCAGGCCCGGCTCCAGGTCGCGCACCACGATCCGCCGGCCCTCGGCGCGCAGCTCGGCGAGCGTGGCCCACTGCTGACCCGCCGGCGGCAGGTACTGGCGCTCGTCGTCGCAGATCGCGCACGCGGCCGGCGGACGCTCGCTCGCCGCCTGCTGTACGCCGCAGGTCCTGCAGATGTACGCGTCCATTTTCTGTCCGCCGACGATATCATCAAGCGGGCAATGGGCGGTCTGATCCGGCTTTTGAGGGGCTACCTGCGCCCATACGCAGCCACGGTGGTTGTGGTCGTGATTCTCCTCCTGATTCAATCGATCGCGAACCTCTATCTGCCAAACCTCACGGCCGACATCATCAACAACGGCGTCGCCAAGGGCGACATCGGCTACATCTGGCGGATCGGCGGCGTCATGCTCGCCTTGACTGTCGTCGTCGGAATCCTTGCGATCATCGGCGTCTACTACGCGTCCCGGGTGTCGATGGGGCTTGGCCGCGACGTACGGCGCGCGGTCTTCGAACGTGTGCAGCAGTTCTCTGCCCGCGAGATGAACCGATTCGGGACGCCCTCCCTGATCACCCGAAATACGAACGACGTCCAGCAGGTGCAAATCTTTGTGCAGCTGGCCCTCACCTTGATGGTGATCGCTCCCATCATGGGTATCGGCGGCGTGATCCTCGCCCTGCGCACCAATGTGAGGCTGTCCGCGATTCTGATCGTGGCGGTTCCCCTGATGGTGGGGGTCATCGGGACATTGATAATTTTCGCCGTTCCCCTATTTCAGTCGCTGCAAGTCAAGATCGACCGCATCAACCAGGTGATGCGGGAGCAGATCACCGGCGTACGCGTCATCCGAGCCTTCGATCGCACCGAGTTTGAAGAAGACCGGTTTCAAACGGCCAATGCGGACCTGACCGGGACCGCGCTGCGGGTGAACCGGATCTTCGCGCTGGCCATACCCGCCTTGCTGGCGATCATGAACATGTCGAGCGTGGTCGTCGTTTGGTTTGGCGCTCGCCTGATCGAGAGCGGGCAGCTGTCGGTGGGCAACCTGATCGCCTTCCTCGCTTATATCCTCCAGATCTTCTTCGCCATCATGCTGGCGACCTTCATGGTCATCTTCGTGCCACGCGCGGCAGCCAGCGCGACACGTCTCGAGGAGGTTATCAACACCGAGCCTTCCATCACTGACCCGGTAAACCCGCTCGAACCGGCCAGCGTCACGGGCGTCGTCGAGTTCCGCAGCGTCACGTTCGGATACCCGGGAGGGGAGAAGCCCGTCCTGCACGAGCTCTCATTCCAGCTTCACCGGGGCGCAACGACGGCCATCATCGGCGGCACGGGTTCAGGAAAGACGACGCTACTCAACCTGGTTCCGCGCTTCTACGACGCGACCGGCGGCGCAGTGCTCGTGAACGATGTCGACGTCCGCGCCCAAAAGCTCGACACCCTCTGGCAGCACATTGGGCTCGTTCCCCAGCAGGCGTACCTGTTTCGCGGCACGGTCGCCGACAACCTGCGGTTCGGGAACGAGAACGCGACCGAGGCGGAGCTGTGGCACGCCCTGGAGGTCGCCCAGGCGCGCGACTTCGTCGCCGCGATGCCGGACAATCTGGAGGCGCAGATCGACCAGGGTGGGACCAACCTCTCCGGGGGTCAGCGCCAGCGGCTCGCGATCGCCAGGGCGCTGGTGCGACGACCACCCTTGTACCTATTCGATGATTGCTTCTCGGCCCTCGATGCCGGCACCGACGCCCGACTGCGCGCCGCGCTCAAGGTTGAAGCCAGAAACGCGACGGTGGTCATCGTCGCCCAGCGGGTCAGCACCATCCTGCAAGCCGACCGGATCATCGTCCTCGACGCGGGACGGATCGTCGGGATCGGCACCCATCAAGAATTGATGTCGACGAGCGAGCCGTACCGCGAGATCGTGGCGTCCCAACTCGGCGAGGAGGCGGTCGCCTGATAGCGCGCAACGCACCGGGGCGGCCCGGCGGGCGAGGCTTTGGCGGGCCTGGCATGTTCGGCACGGGGCCGCCTCCGGGAAAGACCAAAGACGTTGGGAAAACGCTGCGCCAACTGCTGGGCCGGCTGCGCCCCGAACGAACCTGGATCGTGGTCTCCGCGCTGCTGGCCCTGGGGAGCGTCGCCTTTTCGGTGATCGGGCCGAAGATCATCGGCAATGCGGTCAACGTCATTTTTGACGGCGTGCTCGGCAAGAACCTGCCGGCCGGGCTGACCAAGGCACAGGTGGTCGCGCAGCTCCGCGCCCACGGGCAGGGCCAGATCGCGGACCTCGTCGCTGGTGCCAACGTCGTGCCAGGGCATGGCATCGACTTCACGATGCTGGGCCGGATCCTCGCCCTGGCGGCGCTCGTTTACCTCCTGAGCGCGGCGCTCCAATGGTTGCTCGCCTACATCATGGCCGGCGTGGCGCAACGCACGGTATTCGGCCTTCGTCAGGATGTCGAGGCGAAAATGGCCCGGCTGCCGCTGAAATACTTCGACAGCCATCCGCATGGCGACCTGCTCAGCCGGGTCACCAATGACATCGACAACATCTCGACCACGCTACAGCAGGGGCTGACGCAGATCCTCACGTCGACGCTGACCATCGTGGGCGTGCTCGCCGTGATGGTCTGGATCAGTGCGCTGCTGGCGGCAGTCGCGCTGATCACCGTGCCGCTCTCAATCCTTACGACCTTGCTCGTCGCGCGGCGATCGCAAAAGCAATTCGCGGCTCAGTGGGCACGGACCGGCACCCTCAACGGCCACGTCGAGCAAATGCACACCGGGCACGTCCTGGTGCAGGTTTTCGGGCGGCGGCAAAAGGCGATCGAGGAATTCAACCAACAAAACCAGGCGCTCTACGAAGCCAGTTTCCGGGCGCAATTCCTATCCGGCATCATCCAGCCAGCCATTGCATTCCTCGGCAACGTGAACTATGTCGCGATCGCCGCCCTTGGCGGCTACCTGGTCGCCTCGGGGAGAATCACCCTCGGCGACGTCCAGGCCTTCATCCAGTACTCCCGCCAGTTCACGATGCCGATCACCCAGCTTGCCGGCCAGCTCAACTTGTTGCAGTCGGGCCTGGCATCGGCCGAGCGGGTCTTCGAGTTCCTCGATGCGCAGGAAGAGGTCCCGGACCGCGTCGTGAACTCGCTTCCCGCGGAGCCGCAGGGAAACGTGGCGCTGGAGCATGTTGCCTTCCGCTACGAGCCCGAAAAGCCGCTGATCACGGACTTCAGTCTCGAGGCGAGGCCGGGGTCGACGATCGCGATCGTCGGCCCCACTGGAGCCGGCAAGACGACGATCGTCAACCTGCTGATGCGCTTCTACGAGATCGACGGCGGCCGCATCTGCGTGGACGGCGTCGACGCTCGCGAGGTTAGCCGCGATGATGTGCGCCGCGTTTTCGGCATGGTGTTGCAGGACACCTGGCTCTTCACCGGCACCATCCGCGACAACATCGGCTACGGGAGGCTGGGCTCGACAGCCGATGAGATCGTGGCGGCCGCGCAGGCGGCGCACGCCGACCATTTCATCAGGACGCTCCCGGATGGCTACGACACGGTTCTGAACGACGACGCCTCGAACATTTCTGCCGGGCAGAAGCAGCTGCTGACGATCGCCCGCGCCTTCCTGGCCGACCGGACGGTCCTGATCTTGGACGAGGCGACCAGCAGCGTCGACACCCGCACCGAGGTGCAGATCCAGCAGGCGATGGCGCGGCTGCGCCAAGGCCGAACCAGCTTCGTCATCGCGCACCGACTCTCGACGATCCGCAACGCCGACAGCATCGTCGTCATGGACCAGGGCAAGATCGTCGAACAGGGCGCCCACGCCGAACTTCTCGCGCGACATGGCTTCTACTACACGCTCTACCAGAGCCAGTTCACCGACGCCCTCGCCGTAGCCAGCTGACCCGCGCAGCACGCACGGCTACGCGGTCGGCCGCTAAGCCCCAAACCACTCGCCACCCCTGTGGGACAATGTCTGGCACCGTGAGGCGGAATCGTGGCGCAGGTCAATCTCGATAACGCGCTGGGAGCAGGACGCGAGGCCGTCCGTCGCCACGCATGGCGGGAGGCCTTCGAGCTCCTGACGGCTGCCGATCAAGCCGGCGGCCTGAACGCCGACGACCTCGAGGGACTCGCCGAGGCGGCGTGGTGGAGTGGTCGCGCCAATGCCTGCATCAGCGCCCGGGAACGAGCTTACTCACTCCATCTCGAGGCCGGCCGCCGGCGCCGGGCCGCGCTCCCAGCGACCCGCACCTTCATGTTCACCGACATCGTGAAGTCCACCGAACTGGTCGAGGCGATGGGTGACGAGGCCTGGAACGAGGTGCTGCGCTGGCACGACCAGACGCTGCGCGGCTTGATCGCTCGCCATGGGGGTCAGGAGATCAACCACATTGGGGACGGGGTGTTCGCCGGTTTCGATCAGCCCGAACGCGCCATCGATTGTGCCGTCGAGATCCAGCGGACACTGGCCAACCATCGCCGCACTCATGGCTACGCGCCGCCGGTTCGGATCGGGGTGCACCAGGCGTCTGCGACGCGGGTGGGGCTCGATTACCGCGGCAAGGGCGTGCACGAGGCGGCCCGCATTGCCGCAGCCGCCCAGGGTGGAGAGGTGCTCGCCAGCTGGCACTCGGCGCAACCATGCAAGTTCGCTCTCTCGCAGCCTCGCGAGATGCGTCTGAAGGGCATCGCTCAGCCGGTCCAGGTCGTCAGCGTCAGCTGGCGGTAAGCGTCGGCCGTCAACATCGCAGGCGCTTGCGAAGGCGTTAGGCGAGACTCATCGTCGAGCCCTTCGGAGCCGGGACGTAGCGGGTCGACACCACGCGGTCGCCATCGAGCTCGACCTCGAGGCGTCCCGCCCGACCGACCTGTTTGCGCGACATCTCAGACTCTTTGTGCGGCCGGCCGTCGAGCAAGATCCAGGCCGCCTGGAGCGGGTCGGCATGACTGATACAGAGCGAGACCTCGCCCGGGTGTTCGCGAGCGAGCCGATGCACCACGTCGAGCACGCGGCCGCCAAGTGCCTCGATGCTCTCGTCGCCCTCGAGGGCGCCGCGCTGGAGCTTGTGCACTACCCATCGCGGTCGCCGGATGGGGATCTGCCAGAACGGCACGCCCTGCAGATAGCGGCTGAACTCCGCCTCCCAGAGCGCCGGCTCCACCTCGAGCGGCACAGGCGCCGGGAGCTGGGCGTTGACGATCTCGGCAGTTTCGCGCGCGCGCTCCAGCGGGCTGTGCACGATTCGCCTGATGCCGCGATCGCGTAAGGACTGTCCAACCGCGGCTGCCTGCGCTCGCCCGAGCGCGCTGAGGTAAAAGCCCGGCAAGTGACCATAGAGGACCCGGCTGGGATTCTCTACATCGGCATGCCGCATCAGCAGCACCTGCGTGGTCGCACTCACCGCGTCAGCTTATCGATCCGAAGTCATTAACATGTGCCGGAAGCATCGGGGAAGGAGGCGCACGCGAATGAGCGAGAGGCGAAGCGTCGAGCAGCGAAAGGCCGACACCGTCGCGGCATTGAATCGTCAGCGCGATCTCTGGCTTGCGACGGCGGACACCAACGGGAAGCCGCACCTGATCGCGGTCTCGGCCTGGTGGGATGGCAATCACGTCATCATCGCCACGACGGCCGCCAGCCGGTCAGCCCGCAACCTCGACTCGACGGGCATCGCCCGACTCGCGCTCGGTTCCCCGGACGACGTCATCGTCATCGATGCGTCGGTCGCAAATCGGATAACGGTGCGCGACGCGGATGCGCAGCTCGGCACTGGGTTCGCCGGGGCGGTCGGCTGGGATCCACGAGACATCGACGGAGACTGGGTCTTCTTTCGTCTGACACCTGCGCGGATCCAGGCGTATCGCGGCTACGACGAACTCGAAGGCCGAGATGTCATGCAGGTCGGCCGTTGGTTGGCCTGATCGCCGCCTGATGGCGGACCCAGGGGGCCTTGCGGACTTTCCGGGCGCGCTCGTGGCGCTGCGGGGCGGTACGCGGGTGATCGAGTCGTACTCCGGTCTCGCCGACCATCAGACCGGCGATCCCTGCGGGCCGGGAACTCGGTTCCAGCTCGCGTCGGTCAGCAAACAGTTCACGGCTGCCGCCACCATGCTGCTGGTGGAACAAGGCGTGCTATCGGTGACCGATCCGATCGGCCGGTGGATCAAACCGACGCCGCCGTCGTGGCACGCCATCACGGTTCACCAGCTGCTGACCCACACATCCGGGCTTGGTCATTGGCCCGAATATCCGGACGTAAATCTTTACGGCAGCGTCGAGCCAGAGCGAGAGATCACGGCGTTTCGGTCGCGTGAACTGTTGTTCCCGCCGGGAAGTCGCTGGCGCTACAGCAGTCCAGGTTATGTTCTGCTGGCCCGCATCATCGAACGGGCAAGCGGCGAAGCCTATGCGACCTTCTTGACGGAACGCGTTCTGCGGCACGCGCACTTAGACGACACGTTTGTCGGGAACGCCCACGGCCGCTCTCGAGTGGCTAAAGGCTACTGCGACGGGCAGCCGGTCGACACATTCGACCTCGGTGTCGTCGGCATCGGGGCCGGCGACGTCAGTTCGACGGGGGTCGAGCTGGCCGGCTGGGTCCGGGCGCTCGGTTCGGGACCTGTTCTCAGCGAGGCTTCACGCCGGACTATGTTCACCAGCCACGTGGCGGTCGGCGCCGAGCGGACGTCCAGCTTTGTCTCTGACCTCCATTATGGGTACGGCTTGTTGACCGGACGGACTGAGGGCTGGCCCATCGTGTTCCATACGGGCGATAACTCCGGCTTCAAAGCGATCAGCGTGTGGCTCCCTGAGAACGACCTGGCGCTGGCCGTCTTGAGCAACGAGGAGTCGACTGACCTCGAGCCGGTGGTATCCCGGATCTTGCAGAAGCTCCGTTAAGAATGGGCGCGAACCGGATAAGTTACCTTCAAGCGCTCGAATGCACCGCGTGCCGCGGTATCTTCGATGCCGGCGATCGCCACGGCGTCTGTCCCACATGCGGGAAGGTGCTCTTTGCGCGATACGACCTGCCGGCGTTGCAGAGGGCCATGACGCCGGAGGATCTCCATCGCCGCCCCTGGGACATGTGGCGCTACCGGGAGCTGCTCCCGGTCCGCAGCGAATCAAATATGGTCACGCTGGGCGAGGGGATGACGCCACTGCTCGACGTCGATCGACGAGTGTCGGCCGGGCTTGGGTTCGACCGCGGGCGAGTGCGCATCAAGGACGAAGGGAAGAACCCGACCGGCAGCTTCAAGGCGCGCGGGATGGCGGCCGCCATCTCGAGGGCGAAGGAGCTCGACATTAGAGAGGTTGCGCTTCCCAGTGCGGGCAACGCCGGTTCGGCCGCGGCTGCCTATGGGGCGGCCGCCGGGATCCGGGTGCACCTGGCGGTGCCGCGTGATGTGCCGGCGGTCAACCTGGTGGAGATGCGGATGCACGGTGCGGACATCCTCCTGGTCGACGGCTTGATCGACGACGCAGGTCGCATCCTGCACCAGAAGGCAGCCGAGCGCGGATGGTTCGAGCTCGCCACGCTGAAAGAGCCGTACCGCCAGGAAGGCAAGAAAACGCTCGGTTTCGAGCTCGCCGAGCAGGGCGGCTGGGGCGCTGACTGCCTGCCGGATGTGATCGTCTTCCCGACCGGGGGCGGCACCGGCATCGTCGGCATGTCGAAGGCGTTCGAGGAGCTGACGGCGTTGGGCTGGATCGGCCTGAAGCGGCCGAAGATGGTCGTGGTCCAGGCCGCGGGCTGTGCCCCGCTGGTACGGGCGTTCGAACAGGGTGCCGAGCACGCGCAGCGCTGGGAGGGGGCGGCGACGATCGCGGCGGGCCTTCGCGTCCCGTCGGCCATCGGGGACTACCTGGTCCTCCAGGCCGTGCGGCAGAGCGGCGGCACGGCGCTCGCGGTGAGCGACGACCACATGCGGGCGGGCCAAATCGAGTTGGCCCGCGAGATCGGTCTGTATACGGGGCCCGAGGGCGCGGCGACCTGGGCCGCCCTGAAGGCGCTCCGCCAGCGCGAGTTCCTCACCGGGGGCGAGGACATCGTCCTCTTCGCCACCAGCACCGGGCTCATCTACGACCCGCCCCTCGCGATGTAACCGTTTGTAGCTTTTGCAAGGGCTCTCTTGCCTCGCTCAGAAGCCCATGTTCTGTGCTACGCTCGGTATCACACCTGATCCACTCCCTGTAGGGCGAAAACAAGGAGGTCGGTATGCCCCGTTCGAAGCACCCTCTGGCCCTCGTGTCCACGGCGATCCTCGTGGCCGCCGCATCGGCATCCACCGTACCGGCAGTGGCGGCGCCGGGCATCGCGTTCGGCGTCCCGGTGGTCGTCGACCCCATCCATACCAACGGCGAGCCGGACATCGGGATCGACCCGCAGGGCCGGGTCTTCGTGAGCGGCCCGACCGGAACCGGGACGCAGCGCAGCACCTGGTTCGGATCGGTCGATCAGGGTCACTCCTTCCGGGTGATCTCGCCGGGGCCGCCGCCGAGCGCGATCGCCGGCTTGACCGATCCGCCGGGAGGGGGCGACACCGATATCAACTTCGACCGGAGCGGCAAGCAGTACTTTGCCGACCTCTACGCGCTGACCTGCTTGCGCACCGCCACCACCACGGATGGCGGGGCCACCGTCAACCAGAGCATCTACCCGGCCGGCTGCGCCGGCGTCCCCGGGGCCGACCGGCAGTGGCTCGCCGTCTATGACCCGGGATCCGGCGTCACGCGTCAGTCGGCGTACACCGGCCCGACCCCGCTGATCTATCTCGAGTACAACAACGTGTCTACCGGCGCCCAGTGGGTGAAGAGCAATGCGCTCGTCGATCCGCAGCCGGGCGGCCCCGGGCTGAACTACCTCAACGCCCAAACAGCTGGAGTCGGCGCCGTCACCGGCTACTCGCCGTTCGGCGCCGATGGCTATCCCCAGATCGATCAGACGACCGGCAAGGTCTTCCAGGCGGCCGGCGCCCAAAATGCCGATGGCTCGTTCAGCCTGCTGTTGAACATCGGGACGCCGAACGCGGCCGGCGACCTGACCTTCCTCGACAACCCGACGGCGGCCAGCCCCAGCGGTGATCCCAGCAAGCTCATCCATATCGCGGATCACCTGAGCTTCTCACCCGACACCCTCTTCAGCGTCCTCTCGATCGATAGCGGGCGCAACCTTTTCGCGGCCTGGACCGTCGGCGGCAGCGGCTCCGGCGTGACGCCAACCGCCCGGCAAACCTATGTCAGCAGCGCCAGCGCGGCCAGCGGATGGGCCACCTGGAGCCCCGCGGTGCGGGTCAGCGATGCCTCGACATCGACCGGCGATGCCGTCAATGTCTTCCCCTGGATCAAGGCGGGTGGGCCGGGTCGCGCGGATGCGGTCTGGTACGGACAGAATCAGAACGCCGACCCGAGCGGCCAAACCGGCCAGAGCTGGAATGTCTTCATGGCGCAGGTCGTCTATCCGACCACGCCCAGCGGCGCGGTGACCGGACAGCCACCGTCGGTCCGGCTGGTCAAGGCCAGTCCTCATCCCAGCCACTACAACGACGTCTGCCTCCTGGGCACCGGCTGCATCACGACCCAGGGCAACCGCAACCTCGCCGATTTCTTCGTCGTGACGATCGACGCGAGCGGCGCGGCGCAGATCGTCTATGACGACACCTCGAACGGCCTGGCACAGCCGGGCTTTACCCCGGCAAACACGCAACTGGTCGACCACGCCGGCGCCGGCGTGATCACGATCGCGCAGCAAACTGCCGGTCCGGGCCTCTTCGGCACCAACGTCTCGGGTGCGTCGAATTCGCCGTCCACCGGGCTCAGCGATTCGAGCGGCGATGCCCGTTTTCCGGTGATCGGCGGCACCAACGTGCCCGGCATGGACATCCTGTCCAGCCAGCTGAGCCTGTCGAGCAAGACGCTCACGGTGACCGCGAAGGTCGCCGACCTGACCAACCCGGCGGCGACTGTGGCCCGGGTTCCGGGCGCGGCCTACCTGCAGTACGTCACCCGCTGGCAGATGGGCAACACCATCTACTACGCGGCCATGGAGAACACCGCGCTCAACCAGCCGGTGTTCTTCGCGGGAAAGGCGCAGAGTGTCGACCTCTGTTCGGTCTCGGCCTGCTTCCCGCACGTCGTCACCTATCCCGAACCGGGCCTGGGCGGCTCCGCGGAGACCGGAGGCATCAGCTGTCCGGCCGCGCCCTCAGCGACGAATCCGTGCACGCTGACGATCACCGTCAGGGTGGGGGACGTCGGCGGCCCGACCGGGTCGAACCTGCTCGAAGAAGTGGGCGGCTACGCCTTCGGCTCGGCGCACCAGCAGGGTGCGCTCACCAACGCCCAGGCCGAGGCCGATGATGTCCCGCTCGAGATCGACGGCGTCTGCTGCTACAACTTCGTCGGCAAATAGGAGGGAGCGATGCGAACCCAGATC
>Ga0070697_100002599_pt1 | contig 13893 bp, 10 predicted proteins | sample KBSK1501metaG_FD_65475 | JGI IMG/M metagenome (GOLD analysis project Ga0070697, IMG submission 65475) | Corn, switchgrass and miscanthus rhizosphere microbial communities from Kellogg Biological Station, Michigan, USA - KBS K1-50-1 metaG | ecosystem: Host-associated > Plants > Roots >...
GAGAGCGACCTCGCTCACGTGACGCTGCCGCCCGGGAGCCGCGCCTCCCGCGCCGAGGTCGTCCGCTCGCGGGCGGATTGGATCGACGTGCGGGCCGAAGGGCCGGGGTTGCTCCTCGTCACCGACGGCTGGGACGGCGGCTGGCGCGCGAGGCTCGACGACGCGCCCGCGCGCGTGCTGAGGCTCAACCACGCCGAGATGGGGGTGGTGCTGCCCGAGGGGCGGCACCGCGTCGTCTTCTCCTACCGCCCGCAGGGCCTTTGGGCGGGGATCGCCCTGGCCGCGGTCGGCGCGGCCGCGCTCGGCCATCTCGCGCGACGAGGGGGGTCGGGGGGGGCCCGCCGGGGACCCCCCCGCTCAGGGGCGAGCGCGGATGGCTCCGCGCGAGCGAACGTTTGACCCTCCGCGGAACGGCGTGCTACGGTCACCCGTTGACCCCATCGCGGCCGAGCCTCTCCATCTTCTTCCCCGCGTACAACGACGCGGGCACCATCGCGAGCCTCGCCCTCGTCGCCCACATCACGGCGCGCCAGGTGACGGACGACTACGAGGTCATCGTGGTGGACGACGGCAGCCCCGACCACACGGGGTCGCTCCTCGACGAGATGGCCGTCCACTTCCCGTGGCTCAAGGTAGTCCACCACGGCGCCAACCGCGGCTACGGCGGCGCGCTGCGCACGGGCTTCGCCACCGCGGCCAAGGAGCTGGTCTTCTATACCGACGGCGACGCGCAGTACGATCCCCGGGAGCTGCTCAAGCTGTACGAGGCCCTGGGCCCGGGGGTGGACTTCGTGAACGGCTACAAGATCGGGCGTTCCGATCCGCTGCACCGCGTCGTCATCGGCCGGCTGTATCACACCTTCGTGCGCACGCTCTTCGGCCTGCGCCTGCGGGACGTGGACTGCGACTTCCGCCTGATGCGGCGGGAGGTGTTCGACAAGGTGCGGCTCACCCGGTCGTCCGGCGTGATCTGCGTGGAGCTGATGAAGAAGGTCCAGGACCACGGGTTCCGCATCGCCGAGGTGCCCGTCCACCACTACCACCGCACCTACGGCAAGAGCCAGTTCTTCAACCTCCCGCGCGTGGGCCGCACGCTCATCGACCTGATGCGGCTGTGGGTGGAGCTGGTCGTGCGCAAGGAGCATCTGGCTCCCCCGGCCAGCGCCGCCACGCCCGCGGCCCCATCGTCGCGGACCGCGCACCACCAGGAGCGCGACTGACCGCGGGAATGGACCACCGGGACTTCTACCGGGACCGGCGGGTGCTGGTCACCGGCGCGCTCGGCTTCATCGGATCGAACGTCTGCCGGACGCTCGCCGACCTGGGGGCGAAGGTGCTGGCGGTCGACAGCCTCCTGCCCGACTACGGAGGCAACCTCTTCAACCTGGCCGGCTACGAGGACAAGGTCCGCATCAACATCGCCGACGTGCGCGGCCACGGCATGAGCTACCTGGTGCGCGACCAGGACGTGCTCTTCAACCTCGCCGGGCAGGTCAGCCACATCGACTCCATGACCGACCCCTTCACGGACCTCGAGATCAACTGCCGGAGCCAGCTCTGGATCCTGGAGGCGGTGCGGCAGAACAACCCCGAGGTGAAGATCGTCTACGCGGGCACGCGGCAGGTCTACGGCAAGCCGATGCGGCTGCCCGTCGACGAGACGCACCTGCTCAACCCGACCGACGTCAACGGCATCAACAAGATCTCCGGCGAGTTCTACCACCTCGTCTACCACTCCGTGTACGGCATCCGCGCCTCCTCCCTGCGCCTCACCAACACCTACGGCCCCCGGCAGCTCATCCGCCACAACCGCCAGGGGTTCATCGGCTGGTTCATCCGCCAGGCCGTCCTCGGGGAGACGATCCAGCTCTTCGGCGACGGGACGCAGAAGCGCGACTTCGACTACGTCGACGACGTGGTGGACGCCTTCCTGCGGGCGGGGGCGATGGACGAGGCCGACGGGCAGGTCTTCAACCTCGGAGGCGACGAGCCGGTGTCCCTGCTCGAGCTGGCGAAGACGATGGTCGAGATCGCGGGGGCCGGCTCCTACGTCCTCCGCCCGTTCCCCCCCGAGCGCAAGCGCATCGACATCGGCGATTTCTACGCCGACACGACGAAGATCCGGAAGGCGCTCGGCTGGGCCCCGCGGGTGCCGTTGCGCGAGGGCCTGCAGCGCACGATCGACTACTACCGCCGGCACCGGGACCATTACCTGTGAGCGTCCCCTTCGTCGACTTCAAGGCCCGCGTGTCGGCCGTGCGCGGCGAGCTGGAGGCGGCCGTGGGGCGCGTCCTCGACTCGGGCTGGTTCATCCTCGGCCCCGAAGGCGAGGCCTTCGAGCGCGAGCTGGCCTCGGCCTGCGGGGCCAAGGACGCCGTGGGAGTGGCCAGCGGCACGGAGGCGATCCAGCTCGCCCTGTCCGTGGTCGGCATCGGCGCCGGCGACGAGGTGGTCACCTCGCCCCTCACCGCCGCGTTCACCGGCCTCGCCATCCTGGCCGCGGGGGCGCGGCCGGTCTTCGCCGACGTCGACCCGGCCACCCTCAACCTCTCGCCCGAGGCGGTCGCGCGCGCGGTCACGCCGCGCACGAAGGCGCTGCTGCCGGTTCATCTCTACGGCCACCCCGCCGATCTCGATCCGCTCCTGCAGATCGCCCGCGAGCGCGGCATTGCTCTCGTCGAGGACGCCTGTCAGGCCCACGGCGCGCGGTACAAGGGGCGGGTGGTGGGGGCGCTGTCGGGGATCGGCGCGCTCAGCTTCTACCCCACCAAGAACCTGGGGGCGCTGGGCGACGGAGGCGCCGTGCTCGTGAACGATCCCGCCCTCGCCGTCCGATTGCGCCGCGCGCGCAACGGCGGGCAGACGGACCGCTATCACCACGCGGAGCCGGGGATCAACAGCCGCCTCGACGAGATGCAGGCCGCGGTCCTGCGCGTCGGTCTGCGGCACCTCGATCGGGGGAACGCCCGCCGGCGAGAGCTGGCGGCGATCTACCGGCGAGAGCTCGCCAACGTCGGCGGGCTCGTCCTCCCGGTGGAGCAGCCCTACGCGCGGTCGAACCACCACCTCTTCGTCGTCCGCCATCCCCAGCGCGACGCGCTGATGGCCGGGCTCGGGGAGCGGGGCATCGCCAGCCTCATCCATTACCCGGTGCCCCTGCACCTGCAGGGTGCTTTCGCCGCGCTCGGGGGACGCCGCGGCGACTTCCCGGTCGCGGAGAAGGCCGCCGGGGAGATCGTCTCCCTGCCCCTCTACCCCGAGATGACCGATGCGCAGGCCCTCGCCGTGGCGGCGGCGGTGCGGGAGCTGGCCGCGCGGCTGACGTGACCCCCGCCGCCCCCGGGCTCGCCGTCCTCGCGGGGCTCGTCCTCTTTCTGGTTCCCGGCCTCACCCTGCTGGCCCTCCTCCCGCCGCGCGAGCGGGAGGAAACGCCGTTCGACGAAGCGCTGTTCCTCGCGGTGGCGGCGAGCGTGATGGCCGCGGCGTGGGTGGCCCTCGTCCTCGCCGAGCTGGGGCGCTTCTCGCTCGCGGGGGCGGCGGCGGTCCTCGCCGCGGCCTGCGCGGTGGCCCTCGTTCTCGGGCGGCGCCGCCTGGGCGCTCCCGTGCGGCGCCCGCGCTCCTGGCGCGAGGTCCTGCCCGCGACCGCGATCCTCGGGCTCGCGCTCGTGTTGCAGGCACGGCCGACCGAGTACCTGCTCGGCGGGCGGGATCCCGGGACCTACGTCGCCGCGATGGCGGTCATCGCGCGCACGGGCGGCATCGCCTACACCGATCCCGGCGTGCTCTCGATCCCGCGCGAGGACGTGGAGCTGTTCTTCCGCGAGCCCGCCGCCGCCGACTACAACTGGGGCCGCTTCATGGGCTTCCCTCTCGAGCGCCCCGAGACGGGCCGGGTCGTCCCCGAGTTCTTCCACCTCTTCCCCGCCTTCGGCGCCTACCTCTTCCAGGCGATGGGCGTGAAGGGCGCGCTGGCGACGCCGCCCATCTTCGGGATCCTGGGGACGCTGGCCGTCTTCTTCGCCTTCCGCCGCATCCTCGGCCCCGCGCCCGCGCTGCTCGCCGCGCTGCTCCTGGCCGTCAACGTGGTCCAGGTGTGGTTCGCGCGGTACCCGGTGTCGGAGGGCCTCTCCCAGCTCCTCGTGTTCACCGCCATCCTCGGCGTGGCGCGCTGGGAGCGCTCGCGCGCGGCCGTGTTCGGCGCGCTCGCCGGCATCGCCCTCGGCCTGTCGCTCCTCGTCCGCATCGACGGCGTGCTCGTCGCCGCTCCCCTGGCCGCGTATCTGCTCGTGCGGCGCGCGCGGGGCGACCTCGATGCGAAGCCAGCCGCGGCGGTGTTGTTGCCCTTCGGCGCGCTCGGCCTGCACGCCACCCTCCACGCCGCCCTGTTCGCGCGGAAGTACGTGGTGAGCATCGCGACGCGGCCGTACTGGCGGCAGCCGGTGGAGGTGTGGCTCGTCGCGGTCGTCACGCTCGCCGCCCTCGGCCTCGCGCTCTACCGCTTCGGCCCCCGCCTCGTGCGGCGCGCCGAAGCCCACCAGGAGACGCTGCGAGCGGGCATCACGCTGGCCCTCGTCCTGCTCGCCCTCTACGCCTACTTCCTCCGGCCGGCGCTCTCGGCCTGGGCGGGCGCGGACTGGAACGATCCGGCGCGGGCGGTCACCTTCGGCAGGGGGCTCCTCGGCGCGCTGGGCTTCACGCACCTGGCCGCCCACGACGCGCAGAGCCTCGTGCGCCTCGGCTGGTTCGTGACGCCTCTGGGAATCGCCCTCGGGGTGCTGGGCCTCCTGGCCATGGTCCGCGACTGGCGGCGCGAGTATCTCTTCCCCGTCCTCACCGCCCTCGCCTTCTCGGCCTTCTACTTCTACAAGCTGCGCGTGTACAACGACTACTTCTTCGCCCTGCGGCGGTTCGTGCCCGTCATCCTTCCCTGCCTCCTCGGCTTCGCCGCGTACGGCCTGGGCCGGATGGCCGCGCCGGGCGGCTGGCGTCGGCTGGCCGCGGCGGGGATGGCGCTCGGCCTCGGCGCCAGCTACCTCCGCCAGACGGCGCCGCTCGCCCGCTACGTCGACTGGAAGGGCTCGGTGCGTTTCGTGGCCGACGTCGCGCGCCGCTTCGGCCCCGACGACGTGGTGATCTTCGAGCAAAAGCAGAGCATCCACCTGCTGTCGCTCCCCCTGTGGGCCGTGCACGGCGTGAACGTCCTCGAGCTGGGCCGCTTCCGGCCCGACCCCGACCGCCTGCAGCACCTCATCGCGTCCTGGCAGGGCCGCTACCGCAACATCTACTTCGTCCACACGTGGCGCGAGCCGGTGTGCGGCGTCTTCCTCCAGGACGTGGAGGGCAGTCCCTACCGGTTCGGGACCCACGAGTGGGAGCGCGCCTACAACCGGCCTCCGCGGGGACCCGAAGCGCGGGGGCTGGAGTTCACGATCTCGCGCGTGGTGGAGCCCGAGCGGCTGCAGGTGCCGGCGCTGCCCGAGGTCGACATCGGAGGCTCGGACGACTTCCAGGTCTCCGGCTTCTTCCAGAAGGAGCGCGATTCGGACGGCCGCACCTACCGGTGGACGGGACCGTGCGCCGAGGTCTACCTGCCGTCGGCGAAGGAGGGCGGCACGGTCTCCATCACCGCCTCCGCCGGCCAGCGGCCCGCGAGCCTGCCGCCGGCCGAGGTCCGGGTCTCGCTCTCCCGCGTCCCCCTCGGCCGCTTCACCGTCGGCTCCGACTGGTCGGTGCACGCGCTGCCCCTGCCGCCGGCCGGCGGGAGCGGACCTCCCCGGTTGCGCCTCGACGTGGTGGACCCGGTGACCGGGCGGCCCCGCACCTGGCGCCCCGCCAACAGCCTGCCCGGCTTCGACGACACGCGCGATCTCGGGGTGAAGGTGGACCGCATCGTAGTTGAGCTGGGGGGTACTAGAGGCGTACCCCCCAGACCCCCCGCTCGCTTCGGCGAAGTGAATTCGCCTTCGCTCGCAGTTTGGGCTAGTAGCTGTCGCGGGCGGCGCGTTTCGCCTCAAGCTAGAATGTCCCATTCCACGCGGGGAGGTGCCCCATCGCCGTAGGCCCGTCGCCGCAGAAGATCCTCGTCGTGGTCCCCACCTACAACGAGCGGGAGAACGTGGGCCCCTTGATCCGCGAGCTCCTCTCCATGGCGATGGGGGACGAGATGCACGTGTGGGTGGCCGACGACGGCAGCCCCGACGGGACCGCGGCCGCGGTGCGCGAGTCGATGGCCGCCTTCCCGGGCAAGGTGGACCTGCTGGAGCGCCACGAGAAGGGCGGGCGCGGGTCGGCCGTCATCGCCGCCTTCAAGAAGGGCCTGACCGACCCGCGCCGCTACGACTACCTCTTCGAGATGGACGCCGACTTCTCCCATCACCCGCGGGAGATCGGGAAGTTCCTGCGCGCCCTCAAGACGCACGACATGGTCATCGGCTCGCGGTACGTGCCGGGAGGCGGGACCTCCGAATGGGGCGTCGTGCGGGCCGCGCTCTCCTGGCTCGCCAACAAGTACATCGCGCTCGTGGCCGGGATCCCGATCAAGGACACGACGAGCGGATACCGCGGCTACCGCCGGGCCGTGCTCGAGGCCACCGACTTCGACCGGATCCGGATCAAGGGCTACGTCGTCCACGGCGAGATGGCCTATCAGGCGTGGATCAACGGCTTCCAGCTCGGGGAGGTCCCCATCCACTTCCACAACCGGCGGCGCGCCGCCTCGAAGCTGACCTTCGAGGAGATCTACATGGCGCTCTTCAACTTCGCCGCGCTGCGCTTCCGCTACGGCTTCCGCCCTCGGGTGCGCCAAGCCGTTCTCGACGAGCAACCGTAACCATGACGGCCAGCAGCCATATGCCACAAGCTGCGCGCGGAGCGGGATCCACTCCCGCGGAGCGCGCGGGGGGTCAGGGGGGCGCGCCGCAGCGCCCCCCTGCTTGATGGCGTTGAAGATCCTGATGGTAACGTCTTCCTATCCAAAGTTTCCCGGGGACGTGACCGCGCCGTTCGTGGAATCGATCGCCCGCTCGGTGGCGGGACGTGGCCATGCGGTGGACGTGGTCCTGCCCCATCACCCCGACCTGCGCCGGGGCCGCGACGAGCCGGTGCGCTTCTTCCCCTACCGCTACGCTCCGCGCGCGTCGTGGGCGCGGTGGGGTTATGCGCAGAGCCTCCATGCCGACGTGAGAGTGCGGCCGGAGGCGTGGCTGCTCGCCCCCCTGGCCGCGCTCGCCCTGCGCGGGGAGGTGGCCCGTCGCCTCCGCGAAGAGCGCTACGACGTCGTTCATGCGCACTGGCTGGTGCCGAACGCGGCCCTCGTGGCCGGGATCGCGCGCGCCCACGGCACGCCCTTCGTGGTGAGCGTGCACGGCAGCGACGTGTTCCTCGCCGAGCGGCTGGCGCTCGCGCGCGCCCTCGCGCGCCGCGCCTTTGCCGCGGCGGGGGCGGTCACCGCTTGCAGCGCCGATCTGCAACGCCGCGCGATCGCCCTCGGCGCCCGCCGGGCGCGCATCGTGCCGTACGGGGTCGACGTGGACCGCTTCTCGCCCCTGCGCGCGGACCGCACGCTGCGCTTGCGCTGGGAGATCCCTGCGGGGGCGACGATGGTGCTGGCGGTGGGACGGCTCGTGGCGAAGAAGGGCTTCACCCACCTCGTCGAGGCCGCCCGCCGCGTGGAGGATCTTCACGTCGTGGTGGCCGGCGAGGGCGACCTGCGTCCCGCGCTCGAAGCGCAGGCCCGCGCCGCCGGCAACCGGGTGCACTTCGTGGGGCCCCTCGACCGCGACACGGTCGCCCGGGCGCTGGCGGCCGCCGACGTGGTGGCGGTCCCGTCGGTGGTGGACACGGCCGGCAACGTCGACGGCCTGCCCAACACCGTGCTGGAGGCGCTCGCCTCCGGACGCGCCGTGGTGGCGAGCCGCGTCGCCGGCATCCCGGAAGTGGTGGAGGACGGCGTCACCGGCCTGCTCGTGCCGCCCGGGGATGCGGAGGCGCTCGCGGGCGCGCTCCGACGTCTCGCGCGCGACCCGGCGGAGCGGGAGCGTCTCGGCCGCGAAGCCCGGGCCCGTGTGGCGCAGCGGCACGGCTGGGCGGCCGCGGCGCGAAGCTTCGAGGAGTGTTATGCCCAGGCGGCGGCGCTGGACGCCCGTTAAGGGCACCGCCAGCCGGGTCTACGACCCCGGAGAGCGGCTGCTCCTCGGCGCGGTGGACCTGCCCGGGCGGCTCGTCGCCGACGCCTTGCGCCGCGCGGGATTGCGGCGGCCGCCGCCGCCCGTCGATCCTTCCTCCATACGCGAGGTCCTCGTCCTGCGGCTGGACCGGATCGGCGACGTGATCATGTCCCTCTCCGCCCTCGCCGACCTTCGCGCCGCGCTCCCCCCCGCGCGCATCCGGCTCGCGGTCGGCGCGTGGAGCGCGGACATCGCCCGCACCGCCCCCGTCGACGAGGTGCTCGTCTGGAGCGCGCCGTGGGTCGGGCGCCGAAGCGAGGGTGCCGACCGCTTCGCGGACCTGCTGCGGCGCGCCCGCTCCCTCCGGAAGGACCGTCTCGACCTGGCGATCGACCTCCAGGGAGACGTGCGCGCGGCGCTCCTCATGAGCCTCACCGGCGCGCGCCACCGCGTCGGCTACGCGAACACCGGCGGGAGCTGGCTTCTCACCGACGTGGTGCCCCTCGACGAGACGCTGTCGTGGGTGGAGCAGAACCGCCGGGCGGTGGCGTCGGTGGTCGGGATCGCCACGGGCGCGCGCGTGGACCTGCTGACCGCGGAGGAGCGCGTTTTCGGCCGGAGGCTGATCGCCGACCTCGGCCTCGCGTCGTGCCGGCCGCTCGTCGCCGTGCATCCCGGCGGGGGCCGGGCGGTCAAGCAATGGGACCTGGGCCGATGGGCGGAGGTGGCCGAGCGGCTGCATCGGGAGTTCCACGCGACGATCCTCCTCACCGGCGGCGAGGGGGACCGCCCCGTGGCCCACGAGCTGGCGCGACTCCTGCCGTTCCCGCCCGTGGACCTGACCGGCCGCCTCAGCCTGCGGGAGACCGTGGCGCTTCTCGCGCAGCTGGACCTGTTCCTCTCCCCCGATACCGGCACCATGCACGCCGCCTGCGCGGTCGGCACCCCGTCGGTGAGCGTCTTCGGGCCATCCGACCCCGCGCGCTACTTCTCCGGAGGCACCGGCGAGAGCGGCCGCCGCCACGTCGTGGTGCGCGCAGAGCTGTGGTGCGCGCCCTGCAACTTGATCCGCAAGCCGCCGTCGGAGTGCGACGACGGCGCGCCGCCGGAGTGCCTGCGCCGGGTGGAGGTGGACGACGTGCACCGCGAGGCCGCGCGCCTGCTGCGCGAGGCCGGCGGCTACGCCGCGCGGGAGTCCACCGGCGCTTGAAGACGCTGGTCGTCGTCGGATCCGCCCTCGCCGCCCGGGAGCGCGCCCGCGCCCAGCCGGCGGCCACGCTCGTGGCCTCCACGGAGGAGGCTGCCGCCGCGCTGCTCGGCGCCGGCGCTCCCGGCCGCGCCGTCGCGGACTACGTCTCGAGCGAGGACCAGGACCGCATCGACGAGGCGGCCATCGCCTGGACCAAGGCCTGGGGCACGCGGAGCGTGTGGGACGGCCGCAGCATCCGCGAGCTGCTCGTCTGGAAGGGCGTCTCGCTGTGGTGGTTCGCCGAGCTGTTCCTGCACCATTCGACGGCGTGTCCGCGCTATGTGCGGCTGATCGAGACCTTCTCCCGCGTCCTCGAGGCGGAGCGACCCGACGAGGTCGAGGCGGAGGGCCTGCCGGAGGAGGAGGCGGTGCTGCTCGGACGCGCCTGCACCGCCCTCGGTATCCTCTTTCATGGTCCCGCCCGGCCCCGCGCGCGGACCCTCGCCCTGCGGACGCGACGCGTCTCCCTGCGGGCGCGCATGGACGTGCTGAAGTGCGCGGTCACCGCCGGCAAGACGGCGCTGGCGGGAGCGCCCCCCGCGCCATCCGCCGACAGGCCGCCGCGGGCGCTCTTCCTCTCCCACGCCGCCTTCTGGCGCGAGCGCCGCGATCCGGAGAGAGGGGAGACGGCGGAGTACGAGCACTACTTCGACCGGATCCTGCCCGGGGTGGCGGCGGCGGGCGACCTCCGCGCCTTCGTCCTGGCCGTGGGCCCGCGGGCGGCCTTCCGCCGCCGCGGCGTCTCGGACCGCCTCGCCGAGTGGGCGCGACTGCACCCTGAGTCCGGTCCCTACGTCCACATGAACCGCTTCACCAGCCCGCGCGTGCTCCACGAGATGCGGCGAGCGGCGGTGATCGCGCGGCGGGCGTGGCACGCGCTGCGCCGCTCCGCGGGCCTGAGCGAAGCCTTCTCGCACCGCGGCGTCGCCTTCGCCGATCTCGCCGGGCCCGACCTCGCGGGCACGCTCCTCCGGCAGCTCCCGTGGGCGGTGCGGTCCTATGAGGAGATGACGGAAGCGCTGCAGGCGACCCGACCGGCCGTCGTCTGCCTGTACGCCGAGTCCAGCGGGTGGGGTCGGGCGGCCATTGCCGCTTGCCGGGCGGCGGGCGTGCCCACGGTGGCCATTCAACACGGGATCCTGTACCCGAAGTACTACTCGTACCGCCACGGTCCCGACGAGGCCGACTGCCCCCGCCCCGACCGCACCGCCGTCTTCGGCGAGTCGGCCCGGAAGATCCTCGTCGAGCTCGGCCACTACCCGCCGGAGAGCCTGGTCGTGACGGGCAGCTCCAAGTTCGACGACCTCCTCGCCGCCGCCGCCCGCTGGGACCGCGCCGAGATCCGGCGCCGGCTGGACGTCGGCGAGGCCGAGCGCCTGGTGATCGTGGCCAGCCGCTACCGCAGCATCCGCGACACGCACGCGTCGATCGGCGCCGACTTCCCCGCCTTCGTCCGCGCGGTGGATTCGCTGCCGGGGGTGAAGGCGCTGATCAAGCCCCACCCCGCGGAGCCAGAGGACGCCTATGCCGCCGATCTGCGCGCGGCGGGCTCGGCCCGGGTGCGGGTGCTGCCTCCGGGCGCCGACCTGATGGAGCTTCTCCACGCCGCGGACGGGCTCGTGACCGTCGAGTCGCTCGCGGCGGTGGAGGCGCTCGTGCTCGGCCGGCCGGTCGTCGTCCTCAGCATGCCCACCCACCTGCGGGAGCTGGTGGAGGCCGGAGCGGCCCTCGGCGTTCCCGCCGGACAGGACCCGAAGGCCGCGCTCCGCGACATGCTCTTCGACGAGGCGGTGCGGGCGCGGCTCGGGCAGGCCCGCGCACGCTACCTGGGCCACGTGGCGCAGGGTGTCGATGGCGACGCGACCGCCCGCATCGTCGGCCTGCTGCGCGAGACGGCCCGGCGGCGGGGCGTGGTAGGGTGGGGGGCATGAACCCGACCACCGTGAGCCTGGGCAGCCGCGCGGTGGGGGACGGAGCGCCTTGCTTCGTCCTCGCCGAGGTCGCCTCCGCTCACGGCGGCTCCATCGACACGGCCCTGAAGATGCTCGAGGCCGCCTTCAAGATGGGCGCGGACGGGATCAAGTTCCAGCTCTTCCGCTCCGAGCAGCTGGTGGTGCGGCGCCACCCGGGGCGGAAGGACTTCGACACGATCGAGCTGGCGACCAAGGAGTGGCGCAAGCTGCTGAAGGCGGCCCGGGCCTCGGGCCTCACGCTGCTCGTGGAGGCCTTCGACAGGGCGTCGCTGGAGCTGGCGGCGGAAGAGGGCGCCGACGCGTTCAAGGTCCACTCCACGGACATGGAGAACCCGGAGTTCATCCGCACGGTGGCCGAGACCGGCAAGCCGGTGCTGTTCGCGACCGGCGGGGTCACCGAGGAGGCCGTGCGGGAGGCCCTGGAGATCGTGGGGAGCGCGCCCGTCATCCTCCTCCACGGCTTCCAGACCTTTCCCACCCCCGTGGAGGAGATCCGCTTCCGGGACCTCGCGACGTGGAAGGAGCGTTACCGGGTGCCGGTCGGCTTCCTCGACCACACCGACGGGGGCAGCGCGTTCGCGCTCGTCGCGCCCGCGCTCGCCGTGGCCTGGGGGGCGAACCTGGTGGAGAAGCACTTCACGCTCGACCGCAGCGAGAAGGGCTACGACTACCACTCCTCCATCAACCCCGAGGACTTCTACCGGATGGTGGAGCTGCTCCGGCAGGCGGAGCGCGCGGCGGGCGATGCGCCGGCGGCCGCGAGCGAGGGCGCGCGCCGCTACCACCGCACGATGGCCCGATCGATCGTGGCCGGCGCGCTCATCAAGCGGGGCGACGTCCTCACCCGCGAGATGCTGGCCTACAAGCGGACCGACGTGCGCTTCGAGCCCGGGTTCGCGCCGCGGGAGGCCGACCGGGTCATCGGCCGGAGAGCCACGCGTCCGATCCAGGCCGACGAGACGATCCGCGAGGACATGCTGGAATGACGACCGCCCCTTCCCGGGTGTTCGTGGTCGTCAGCGCCCGGATGGCCTCCTCCCGCCACCCGGGCAAGGCCATCGCCCCGCTCGCCGGCCGGCCGCTGCTGGCGGTCCTGCTGGACCGCATGGCCGCCGCCCGCGGCGTCGATGGCGTGGTGCTGGCCACATCGACGAGCGCCCAGAACGACGCCCTCGCGCGGCTCGCGGAGCAGGGCGGCTTCCCGGTCTTCCGCGGCGACGAGGACGACGTGCTCCGGCGTCACGTGGACTGCGCGCGACAGGTGGGCGCCGACCACGTCGTGCGCGTCACCGGCGACAACCCGCTCACCGACCTGGAGACGCTCGACCGCCTGGTCTCCCTCCATCTCGAAGAGCGCGCCGACTACACCTACGTGCCGGGCGACGCCCTGCTCATGGGCATCCTGAGCGAGGTCGTCTCGCGCTCCGCGCTCGAGCGCTCCTGGGAGAAGGGCGAGGCCCGGCACCGCTCCGAGCTCGTGACGCTCTACATCAAGGAGCACGCGGAGGAGTTCCGGGTCGCGGCGGGCACGCTGCCCGAGGGCCTGTACCGCCCCGAGTACCGGCTGACCGTGGACGAGGCGGAGGACGTCGCCCTGATGCAGGAAATCTTCGCGCGGCTCCAGCGGCCCGGACGGCTCGTGGCCACGCGGGAGGCCATCGCGCTCCTCGACCGTGAGCCGCCGCTCGCGCGCATCAACGCGCACCTGCGCCACAAGCCGGCCAACCTCCGCTCGGTCGCCCTGGACGCCGGCATCGTCGGACGGCGAGGCTAGCGTTGCTCTTCAACGTACTCTGCGTTGAGTCCGTTAGAGCATGAAGAGCGAGTTCGCGATCAACGGGCGTACGGTGGGTCGGGGGCATCCCTGCTACGTCATCGCGGAGGCGGGGGTCAACCACAACTGCGACGTGCAGCTCGGCTACAAGCTCATCGAGACCGCGGGCGCCTCCGGCGCCGACGCGATCAAGTTCCAGAGCTACACCGCCTCGAAGATCGCGACCCGGGTCGCGCCGCGCTACTGGGTGGAGCCCGAAGACCCCCAGGGCACGCAGTGGGACACGTTCGCGCGGCTCGACAAGCTCCCGGAGCGCGACTTCAAGTCCCTCCTGGGCCACGCGCGGCACGTCGGCCTCACGGCCTTCTCCACCCCCTTCGACGACGGGGCGGTCGACCTGCTGGCCTCGCTCGACGTGCCGGCGTTCAAGATCGCCTCGGCGGATCTCACCTGTCACGGCCTCATCGCGCGCGCGGCCCGCCACGGCCGGCCGATGATCCTCTCCACCGGCACCTCCAACCTGTCCGAAGTCGAGGAGGCGCTCGACGTGTGCCGGAAGGCGGGCAACGAGCAGGTGGCGATCCTGCACTGCACGCTCAAGTACCCGTGCCCGCCCGAAGGCATCAACCTGCGCATGATGGAGCATCTCATGCGCGCCTTCCCCGACGTGCCGGTCGGCCTCTCCGACCACTCGCTCGGCATCAGCGTCCCCCTGGCCGCGGTGGCCCTGGG
>Ga0070697_100002601_pt1 | contig 13888 bp, 12 predicted proteins | sample KBSK1501metaG_FD_65475 | JGI IMG/M metagenome (GOLD analysis project Ga0070697, IMG submission 65475) | Corn, switchgrass and miscanthus rhizosphere microbial communities from Kellogg Biological Station, Michigan, USA - KBS K1-50-1 metaG | ecosystem: Host-associated > Plants > Roots >...
GCCACAACTTTTTTCTTTTACTTTCTTTCAGGATTGACGCTGATCGCCGGTGTCTTGGTCATCACGCGCCGAAATCCGGTTCACTCTGCGTTAGCCTTGATTCTCGCTCTGCTCGGGCAGGCCGGACTCTACCTGATGCTCTATGCACCGTTTGTTGCTGGCGTGCAGATCATTCTTTATGCGGGCGGCATCATGCTCCTTTTCCTGTTCGTGATCATGCTGGTCAACATTGAGAAATCGCAAAAGGAAGAGCAGTTCAACAAGCAGTGGGTGGTCGGAATCCTGGCTCCGGTCGCGCTGGGAGTGCTATTCGTGCTGGTCTATACGAAAGGGAAATCGCTTTTTCCTGACCGCGTAGCGCAGTTGCCGGAACAATCCAACACCCAGGAGATCGCAGTGATGCTTTACGGCAATTACATGTTCACCTTTGAGATCGCTTCGTTGTTGTTGTTGGTGGCGATCATCGGCGCGGTAGTCATGGCGAAGAAGAGGATTTGAGGGTAAATGGTTCCAATTACCACATTGCACTATCTGGTCGTGGCTGCGGCGCTATTCGTTTTGGGAGTCATCGGAGTATTGACGCGGCGCAACGTAGTGATTGTGCTGATGTCGATTGAACTGATTTTGAATGCGGTCAATCTCAATTTGGTGGCATTTTCGCGGATCTACGGTCTGCATGGGCAGATATTTGCAATCTTTGTGATCACGGATGCAGCCGCCGAAGCCGCTGTCGGCTTGGGAATTTTGATTGCCTTTTTCCGCAACAAAGAAACCGTCAATATGGACGAAGTGGATTTGTTGAAATGGTAGAAGGGCAGCACTTGGCAATTAGCACTTAGCATTTGGCCATTATGGGAAGTTGCCGGTGCCGGCAAAATAAATCTCGAATGGCTAGATGCTAAGTGCCAAGTGCTAATTGCTGGTTTTAAATAATGTTCTTTCTCTTGCACATCTGGCTCATCCCGCTGCTGCCCGCCATTGGGGCGGCGACGATGTTTTTCTTTGGCCGCAAGCTGCAAAAATCCACCGTGAATGCTGTGTGCGTGGGCGTGGTGGTGCTCGCCTTCCTGTTGGCTTGCGGTGCGGTCTGGCAATACTCAGACTACTCACGCCATAATCCGGGAAAGCCTTACGAGAATATTCTCTACACTTGGCTTGGTTCGGACACAGGTCACCTGACCTACCTCAAGCACGACGGCACGCCAGCCCCATTTCACGCGGACGCGGGCTTCTTGCTCGACCCACTCTCCAGCATCTGGTTGCTGTTTGTGACCGGTGTCGGAATGTTGATTCACATTTATTCGACCGGCTACATGGCGCACGAAGGCGGCTACTACCGTTTCTTCGGATATCTGAACCTGTTTATGTTCTCCATGCTGACACTGGTTCTGGGGAACAACTACGCGCTGATGTTTGTAGGATGGGAGGGCGTGGGCCTGTGTTCATATTTGTTGATCGGGTTCTACTTTCATCGCAAGTCTGCTACCGACGCGGCTAACAAGGCGTTCATTGTCAATCGCATCGGTGACGCCGGATTTCTGTTGGGAATGTTCACCATTGCCTGGTATTTCGGCTCGTTCCGCTTGACGGAAGTAACTGAACTAGCCCGCAGCGGAAAGTTTTCTATCGGGGATCCCATCATTACGGCGGCAACACTGCTGCTCTTCGTGGGTGCATGTGGAAAGTCCGCTCAGTTACCGCTCTACGTGTGGCTGCCCGACGCGATGGAAGGTCCTACGCCAGTCTCGGCGCTTATTCATGCTGCGACGATGGTCACCGCGGGTGTCTACATGGTGGCGCGATCGAATGCACTTTTCGTGCTGGCGCCGACGTCCATGAAGACGGTAGCAATTGTGGGAACGCTGACGGCGATTTTCGCGGCAACTATTGCTCTGGTGCAAAACGACATCAAGCGCGTCCTCGCCTATTCCACGGTCTCGCAGTTGGGATACATGTTCCTCGCACTGGGGATCGGCGCCTTTGCGGCTGGGGTCTTCCACGTCTTTACTCATGCATTCTTCAAGGCGCTTTTGTTCCTTGGTTCAGGGGCCGTGATTCACTCCATGAGTGGCGAGCAGGATATGCGCAATATGGGCGACCTGCACAGGCGTATCCCGATCACACACTGGAGCATGTTCATCGCAACACTGGCGATTGCCGGGATATTTCCCTTCGCAGGATTTTTCTCCAAAGACGAAATCTTGTGGCAAGCATGGCGGGCAGAAGGTGGCGCGTATCGCTTGCTGTGGCTCGTTGGATACGGCACTGCACTAATGACCGCGTTTTATATGTTCCGCCTGATGTATCTGACGTTCCACGGGCGGCCTCGCATGAGCCACGAGGTGGAACATCATATCCATGAGTCGCCAAAGTCGATGACGGTGCCTCTGGTGATTCTGGCCATCTTCTCTTTATTCGCGGGATTCCTGGGATGGCCCCACAGCCTGGGTGGATCGAATCACTTCGAAAAGTTCCTGGAGCCGGTATTCGCTAAAGAAGCCCGGGTGCTGCAAACAGAAGGCGAGTCGGCGCAGTTGGCGGCAGGCGTTAAGGAAGAGGAACACAGCAGCGGCGCGGAATATTTTCTAATGATCTTCTCTGTGGCAGCGGCTGTCGCAGGATGGGGGATGGCGTGGAGAGCTTATCGTCATGCGGACAAGGGATACACCGAGCCCATTGCTCGGGCAGCGCCTCCGGTCTACTCCACTCTGCTCAATAAATATTACGTGGACGAAGCCTACGATTACGCCTTCACAGGCCGCCGCAAAATTGGAGACATACGTCTTGGTGTAATGGGCGCGGGCGAGGCTTCGTCGTGGATTGATTCCAATGTGATTGACGGCACGGTGAACGGCGCAGGCTGGATCACACGATTTTCAGGAACGCTTTCAAATTGGTGGGACAAGTGGATTATTGACGGCGTATTAGTCAACGGCCCCGCCATCCTGGCGCGCTTGCTCTCTTACCCCGCGCGACTTGTGCAATGGGGATTGGTTCAGTGGTACGCCCTGGTGATGGTGGCCGGGTTGCTGGGCTTCGCTTTTTATTACGCATGGCATTGATGTCGTGTGCGGCGGGCGCTCTCGCCCACGTTAATGGACTAAAAAATGCAGAGTCACATTCTTTCGATAATTCTTTTTACGCCGATGGTCGGCGCTCTTCTCCTACTTTTCGTTCCTGGAGAGAAGAAGGACACCATTCGCTGGATCGCGAATATCTTCGCGCTGGCCGGCTTGCTGGTCTCGATTCCGTTGGTGCCAATGTTCTGGGCACAACGGTTCCAGCCGGGCTTCAAGTTTCTCGAGGGCAGCGCGAATAACTGGATACCTTCCATCGGGGCCGGTTACAACCTGGGCATTGACGGCATTTCGTTCCTGCTCATCATGCTCACCACGCTACTGGGATGGATTTCAATCCTCTCCTCGTGGAGTGCGATCGAAGAACGCGTGAAGGAATACTACATCTGGTTTTTGATATTGCAGACGGGCATGCTAGGCGTGTTCATGGCATTGGATTTCTTCCTGTTCTTCGTTTTCTGGGAAGCCATGTTGGTGCCCATGTACTTGCTGATCGGGATTTGGGGTGGTCCGCGGAAACTTTACGCCGCGATCAAGTTTTTCCTCTATACCTTGTTTGGCTCGGTGCTGATGCTGCTGGGCATTCTGTTCCTCTATTTCCACCACCAGGCCGTAACCGGCGTCTACACATTCAGCATTCCCGAGCTTTATAAAACGGCGCCGCAGATTCCGTTTAATTACGCCATCTGGTTGTTCCTGGCATTTTTCCTGGGGTTCGCCATCAAGGTTCCGATGTTCCCATTCCACACCTGGCTGCCCGATGCCCACGTGGAGGCTCCCACCGCGGGCTCGGTGATTCTGGCGGGCGTCCTGCTGAAGATGGGCACTTATGGTTTCGTCCGTTTCTCTCTGCCATTTTTTCCCCAAGTGGTAATGCAATCGCGAGTGCGCGCCTGGATGATTGGCCTTTCCATCGTCGGCATTATCTATGGCGCGCTGGTCTCGCTGATGCAGAAGGACATGAAAAAGCTGGTGGCCTACTCGTCGGTCAGCCACCTTGGTTTTTGCACGTTGGGCATCTTCGCGCTGAATCCCTTAGGAATAAGCGGATCGGTGCTGCAGCAGATCAATCATGGCATCTCGACCGGCGCATTGTTCTTGATCGTGGGCATCCTCTACGAGCGGCGGCACACGCGGGAGATCTCCGAATACGGTGGCATTTCGAACGTAATGCCGATCTACGCCACTATCACCATGATCATGTTTCTGTCTTCGATGGGATTGCCGCTGCTAAACGGCTTCATCGGAGAGTTTACGATTTTGCAAGGCGCGTTCATGGAGAATCGGGCGTGGGCGGCATGGTCTGTCGCCGGCGTGATTTTGGCGGCAGCGTATCTATTGTGGCTCTACCAGCGAGTGTTCTTCGGTCCTGTCACCAATCCCAAGAATGAAAAGCTGCACGACCTGACGCCACGGGAAATGCTGACTTTTGCTCCCCTAGTGATCGCGGCGTTCTGGATTGGGTTGTATCCCAAACCCTTTTTCCAGATTCTGGAGCAACCCGTGAACCAAATTGTCCAGACGGTTCGTCCCGGATATCCCACGGGAGGGGCGGTGAATGCTTCGGCGCAGCCTGCCGCCGTCGGTGCCGCAACAGCGGTAATGCCCGACACTCCCGACGAATCGAAGAGGGAAAAATAAGTGCCTGGCAATTTCTCACAATTTTTTACCAGCACTGACTACCTAATGTCGTTGCCCATCATTCTGCTGACGCTGTTTGCGTTGGGCATCCTGCTGATTGATTTAATGGTGCCGGTTGAATGGAAGTGGGTCAACGCCGTTACCGCGTTGGTGGGCATTCTGTTCTCTGCCGCCGGAGTATGGAAAATCCAGGCCGCGCTGGGCACACGCCCGGGACAGCCCGCCATGATGAATGCCATGGTGGTGGACCACTTTGCCATCTACTTTTGGTATCTGTTCTTGGCTTCCGCCGCGATATCAATTCTCATGTCGATGCATTACCTGGAGGTTGAACGGGAGCATCACGGCGAGTTCTATTCGCTGATCCTGTTCTCGCTTGTGGGCATGATGTGCATGGCCGCAGGCTTTGACGTTGTGCTCATCTTTATCGGTCTGGAATTGATGGCGATTTCCACCTACGTGCTGGTCGGATTCCTGCGCACTGATCGCCGCTCCAATGAAGCGGCCCTCAAATACATGCTGCTAGGAGCATTTTCATCCGGGATATTCGCCTATGGATTGTCGTTGTTTTATGGACTGAGCGGCAGCACCAATTTGCAGGTCATTGCAACGCACCTGGCACAACAGATGGCCGCGCATCAGAATCATGTTCAACCCATCGCCGTGATTGCATTGCTGACCACCGCGACCGGCCTGTTTTTCAAGATCGCAGCCATTCCATTTCATCAATGGTTGCCTGATGCCTATGAAGGCGCCCCCACGAGCGTCACGGGATTTATGTCGGTGGCCGTAAAAGCCGCAGCTTGGGCCATGTTGCTGCGCATTTTGCTTTGGGGCCTCTATCCCCTGCGTACGGTGTACGTACCGTTGCTGGTGTTTATCTCGATTGCCACCATGACAGGCGCCAATCTGGCTGCGCTTACCCAGAATAATCTCAAGCGCCTGCTGGCGTATTCTTCCATCGCTCACGTTGGATACATGTTGCTGGGACTGATTGCCCTGGCGTCGGTAGACTATCCGTCCCCCGCTTTTTTCGATGGCTTCAAGGGAATTCTGTTGTACCTGCTGGTCTACACTTTCATGAACCTGGGAGCTTTCGCAGTGGTCACCTCACTGCGGAGGCGCGAAGTGATTGGGGACGAAATTGACGATATCGCGGGTCTTTTTTCACGCGCTCCGATCGAATCGATATTGATGCTAATCTTTCTGCTCTCTCTGGCAGGAATCCCGCCACTGGCTGGCTTTTACGGCAAGTACTTCATCTTTCTGAGCCTGATCGAGAGTGGACATTACGTTCTGGCATCGCTCGGCGTCCTTTATGCCGTCTTCGGTCTCTACTACTACATGCGCATAGCGAACGCGATATTCATGCGAGAGGCCATGGATAAAGCGCGTCTTCCACTCAACGCTCCAATGGGATTCGCACTGGGCATCACCGCCTTCGGTACGGTTGTCATTGGGATATTGCCGGAGCAATTCATCCAAGCCGTAAATCATGCCGTCTACTGGTCGCTCGGTATCGTGAAGACATCGCCGATCGCGTCTCTAATGCGTTGAACAGGGTCTACTGACTTCTAGAACTCCTTCGGCCGACGGAACACCTGAGACGTGACACCGGTGACCTGAGACCAAAACCATGCCTTCCGGCGACGACAGCACAACGAAAAAAAGCGTCCTGGTACAACTGGCAAGATACAGCCAACTGGCTTTTATTTTTCCTGCTGCAACGTTTGCGGGCTGGCTGATCGGTACCGGACTTGACCATTGGCTGCACACTACGTGGCTGTATCTTGTCGGACTTATCCTCGGCATTGTGGCTGGGTTCGTTGAGTTGATCCGGACCGTAACCTCGTCTGAATCCAAGTAGCTCGTTCGGTTTGACGAGGCCAGAAGTATTCGTTGTATTCTCCTTTGCATGTCCGCATTCAATAGGCCGGGAGTTGTCTCATATGCAGGAGAGCTGCGCCGGGAGTTGAGCTTCCGCAATCAGCAGTACGCTAAGCGACTTCAATTGCTGAATCGCGAGAGTTATGGAAATCCACCGTCGATCTGCTACCTGCCATCTGAAGACGGAATGCGACACGGCAATTTCCTGCGCGAAAGCTATTGTGCAATCCTGCGAAACGCAAGCTGGCGCAAGCGCCTGCTCAAGGCGCATAGCCAGGCTCACAGCGCGCTTCCGCGGGAGGACCGTGCCTGGAGGGAATTGGACTCTAGCAATAGTTCGGACGCGCTGCTGATGAACATTTTTTGTTTCCCGGCACGCTAAGAAGCCAAAGAGTCCTCGACTTGCTTGGGGTCGAAGCGGGGTTCGTCCCTGAGTTCGGGTTCAGAGCGCGCGTGCCCCTGGCGAACGGCAGGTTTGACCGAACGGAAGTGGACATGCGGATTGCCGAACTATTGGTGGAATCCAAACTAACTGAATCTGATTTTCAGTGCAGGGAAGTCGCATTAGTGGAAAGCTATCGCGATTTTGCGCAAGTTTTCGATCATCGAAACCTGCCGCAAGACGCTCGTGGATTTATGTCGTATCAGCTCATTCGCAACGTGCTGGCCGCACACCACGGTCATTGCTCGTTTTGCGTCATGCTCGACGCTCGTCGTCCGGACCTGCGTGAAGCCTGGTTTGCAGTGATGTCTTGCATCCGAATCGTTGACTTGCGCTTACGGTGCAAAGTCCTAACCTGGCAAGAACTGGCTCAGGCGCTGCCCGTCAAGCTGCAACGCTTTCTGCAACAAAAATATGGGATTGCAGCCGGAAATAATCCTATGACGTTAGGTGATGAATCATTCGCTGCGAATGTCTGAACCAGATCCCAACACCGAGTTCTTCTATTGCGGTGCACTGCCACGCATCTTTCGCTTCATGATCGTGCTCGCTTTCGTCTCCAGTCTAGCTGCGTGGCCGCTCTTCGGATGGCGTGTGATGTTGGGCGTAGCGTTTGGTTGCGCCATTTCCTATCTCAACTTTCACTGGTTGAAGCGAGTGTTGACCAATCTTGCGGATCGGCTCTCTCCATCCGAGCCCCGCCGATCGAGCAAGGGAATTGTGTTGCGTTTTCTGTTGCGCTACTTTTTGATGGGCTTGGCGGCCTATGTTATATTCAGTGTTTCTCCCGCGAGTCTGTACGGGCTTTTTGCGGGTCTGTTCCTGCCCGTAGCTGCCATCGCGTGCGAAGCCGCCTATGAGGCGTATGTAGCGCTGGCACGTGGACTATAAAACGAATCCAGAATCTTAAACTGAGAGCGGATGGCTGAACCTGATCCATGCCCGAACAACTCTGGTTCACTGAAATCCTGAACCACCTTTTCGCCGGCCCAGTTACTGGACTGCTGCGGGCGTTGCATATTGAGCCTCACTATCCGCAGGCGCCAATCAGCAACGCCGTGGCCATGCAATTCCTGGTGTTTCTGTTCCTGATAGTACTCTTTGCTCTGGTCCGATCGCGGCTTTCGGTGGAAAGGCCAGGCGCTCTACAACACGTTTTTGAAGGTGCCCATGGCTTCATCGAGGGGCAAAGCCGGGAAATCATTGGACCTCACGGTGAGGAGTTTACTTCCTTCCTGGTGACCCTCGCCTTCTTCATCTTGATTAGCAATCTGATTGGCCTGATTCCAGGATTTGAGTCCCCTACCGCCGTTCCTATCGTGCCTCTGGGATGCGCGCTGGTGGCGTTCATCTATTATCAGGCGCACGGCTTCAAACATCATGGCATCGCTTATTTGAAGCACTTTGCTGGCCCAATTCCATTGTTGGCGCCGCTGATGATCCCCATAGAACTGATCAGTCATCTGGCCCGCGTGCTTTCGCTGACCATCCGTCTGTACGCCAATATGTTTGCCGGGGACATGGTGACGCTGGTTTTCTTTTCGCTCGTGCCCATTGGCCTTCCTGTCATTTTTATAGGCATGCATATCGGGGTCTCGTTCCTGCAGACCTACATTTTCGTTTTGCTGACGACGGTTTATCTGGCGGGTGCCGTAGCCGAGGAACATTAGGATTCAAGCGTCGAATGTTTTAACGAGTATTTGTGCCCGTTCAGCGTGAGGGCGTCTGCACGAGGATGACGTCAACCACCCACTGGCGGTCAATTCATAGCAACGAGGAGAAACACTAATGCGTAAATTCAGTAATTTGTTCATGGTGATGTCTGGATTATGCTTCGCAGTTCCTGCATTCGCGCAAGGTGAACCAGCGAATGCGGTGAATTGGGTGGCTATCGCGGCAGGATTTTCCATGGCCATCGCGTCCGCCATTTGCGGATTGGCTCAGGGAAAAGCAACCGCTGCTGCGGCCGAGGCTTTGGCTCGCAACCCGGCTGCTCGTCCTGGTATTCAGTTGGCGCTGATTCTAGGTCTGGCGCTGATTGAATCACTGGCGCTATACACGCTGCTTATCATCTTTATCAAGGTGAAGTGAATCTTTCGTGAAATCAAAAAGCCTCTGCAGGTAAGCAGAGGCTTTTGTTTGAGGCCGATTTTCCCGGCTACAGCTTGCGCTGACCGTCCCAGTCGCCGCTTTTAGCTTCGGGGGCGCGTTGCAGAGATTCCACCAATAGGCGGCGCAACCGGTAACGGCTTTCCAGATCAGTATTCACAATTTCGAAACCCACTTCATTCACCCGGGCGCGACGCAACAGAACTTGCCCGCGAATCTGGCGCACGCCGACTGAAATCAAGATATTGGCTTCCGATCCGACGCGCAGATTATCTTCCTTGGTGCCCATCCCACCGCCCAGGCTTAGCTCGCGAACCAGAATGCTGGACTTTCCCCACGAGCTGCTGATGGTTGCGGAGAAAGTTTTTCGCAGCACAATACGCTCGTAACGCCGCTGCCTCACCCACGGACAAGCCGGCGCTGAGTCGAGAGCCGCGATCGCAAGTTCTGCTGGTTCCAGACCACTGTCGGAAAGCACCTGGCGTCCGTAACGTGGATCAATTTTGGCTAGAGCCTGTGCGGCCGCGATACGCAATTCGCGATGATGTGACCACTTCCACATTTTCTTGCCTTCCAGGAGATTGCGTAGCACCGGAACGGATTCAGCTTCCCGCAGCCGGCCGAGAGACTCCACCGCTTTCAGTTGCACCAGCGGGGAACGTCCTTGCGCATCACCTGCTTCCGCCATGACGACCAGTGGTGGCACCGCAGTGCGATCACCACTCATACCGATCTCGTCGACAGCCTGGGGCAGAACCAGCGGGTCCAGAATTTCCAGCAACTCCAGCAGAGACCGGCCACGATCGTGAGCGGCTCCATAGGCGATCTGGCGAACGACGACGTCGTGATAAAACCGGTTCCACTCCGGCAGGCGCGCAGGCAACAATTCCAACAGAGTGGGAACGTCCAGACGGCTGAGGAGTCCGACCGCTGAGGCGGCTTGGCGTGGCTGACCTGTTCGCAGTATTTCACGAAGCTGTTGCAGGCCAGCAGGACCCAGTTCTTTGACTACGTCGACCATGCGGTCACATTCGTCGCGACGCATGCAGCGAAAGAATCTATCAGCCAGATGTTCCACTGCCGCTTGCGACGTCCGGCGTAATACTTGAAGCAAATCTTGAGGTACTTGCGGCGAACGAAGAGCTTCTTCGATGAATTCCGGTAGACGGTTTTCCACGCCAATGCGTGGCCGCAGCTCATTTGCCAGCACCGGCCGATGCTTGGTCATCAAATCCATGCCGTGGCAAACTTCGCTCAGAGCACTATAGAGTTTGCGGGTGCTGGCTTCCGAGCTGAGTCGGACAAAAGCAGCACTGAGCAGGCTCTGCATCTCCGGATCCGGCTCCTTGCTCAACGCTTCGCCAACCTTGCGGATGGCAGCGCCCAGCAAATCACCTCCCGGCCCAGCGAACAGATCAGCTAACTGCGCCAACCCGATTGCGGTCCTGCGACGGGGTTCAGCATCTCTTGCATCGAGGCAGCTGAAATAATTCTGCAGAATGGAAGCGGCAGTTTCTTTGTCTCCGCGTTGCAGTAACAATTCGACAAACTGTCGCACATTGCGCGCCGGCACACAGGGAGCTTCGTGGGAAAGCAGCACGCTCTTCTTTCCAGCCTCGGGCACCTCGGCCCAGAACATTCGGTCCAGGATGTCGGCATGAGATTCCACCAGGATCCCGGCCTTGCTCATTTTGTCTTCCTGCAGCTTTAAGATCTGTCGCAGCGTGTCCATCTGCCGGCTCATGTGTTCCAGCATCTGGTGGACGGCGTTGACCTTCACTTCGCCTTTCTGAAAGCGCTCCAGGGCGAAGCGGATAGCCATGTGCTCAGCCGCCTTCATGAGAAGCGGTGTGTCCGTGCTCTCAGTAGGAACCGTGGCGGCGAGGCTCTCGAGCAGGTGTTGGACGTTGAGCTTGGTATTCGTATCGGTCTTAGTGAGTTCCTTCTGCAACTGCTCGGGCTGAACGTTGGGATCGCTGCCGACTTCTCCAAATCGGGTGAGAAGGCGTATGGCCTGGATGACTTCCTCTTCCTGTAAGGGCACAACTCCGCCGGTCCAGACCGTCCCAGCGACACCCTCAGCGGCTGGAGCACTGCCATCCCCGGTGCGTATCGTGGGAACACTGCCTACTGGCGCGCCGCCTACCACGCCGCTGCCGCCACTATGCGCCCCCTCTGCAGCAGCAATGAGCTGCAGTAGTTTCTGTGGATCATTCAGCCACTGCTTGAACTCGGGACCAAGAGTCTGCGCCGCGATCTGCGCCGCAATGGTTATGTCGCCGGTTCCCGGGTCGGCGGCGACAAACCTGACTTCATTGATCCTTATTGTGGCCCTTTTATTGTCTCCAAAAGTGTCCTTGATTTGCTTGACCACGTCCTGCGCCTTAGAACCTCCCAAGGCGAATGCGCGCACTAAGCGGGCAAAATCATCCACAGTGACCTGGTTGGAAAAATGAATGCTGGCTAGCCCCGCAGTGGTCAATAGCTGCGCAAAACTACGTTCCGCTTGGCCGGTTTCCAGCGCAATTCCGTCCAGCAAGAGCGTATGTTCGGAAACTCCAAGCAGGAACCCGCCATCCGTACCCTTGGGCAGACCTTGCTGTAACTCATTCCATGTGATTTCGAACTGTCCCTCGGTGCGCTTGTGCCCGAACCCGTATAGACGCACGTACTTCACCAGGATGTTGAGGCTGTGGACGAAGGCGCGAGCGGAGGCGGTCCGACTCGCTCTATTTGTGTCTGCCGTGAGAATACGCGGCTCCTGGAAATTTGGGCTACCGCGTAAGCGTAATGCGGAACCCTAAGGGCAGTCATGTTACGGAGGTAATTGACGGTTTAGAGCGACGCACCAACCGGAAAAACACCCAAATAAAGCTGAATCTGGCTATATGTAGACGCTGATTTCCTGGCGAAGCTATTCAGTCACTTTCCTGTTTTCCACCTGGCGAGTACAGATGTTTCATGACGCATTCTCAACTCGTCCAAAAAGCAGTGGAGTGGCTGCGCTCCTACCGCTGCGGGGTTGTCCTCTCCGAGCAAGCCTGCATCAGCGGCGAGATGCCCGATGCGATTGGATGGAAGCGTGCCTGTCATTCTGTCCTCGTCGAATGCAAGATCTCGCGTGCCGATTTCCTTGCCGATCGCGGCAAGCGATTTCGCCAGAAACCGGATACCGGTGTTGGATGTGAACGTTTCTATCTCGTCCCCAAGGAAATGGTTTGCGCGGGCGAACTACCTGTTGGCTGGGGATTACTGGAATACCACAACCGAAGCGTAAACGTCGCGCGGGCGAGTGCCCGAAATCTGCGTACGGCAGTCGGGTTTCGTTACGAAATGAATCTTCTTTTGGCGAGTCTTCGCCGTGTCGAAGTCCGCATAGAACCACAAACCATAACCGACTTCCTGAAATGGAAGAACCGGATGGCGGAATACAATCGCGGAGGACTGCCAAAGGGTATTTTGCCGCCTGAAGAAGAGGCGAATTACTTTCTGGAAGCAGAATCCAGTGCGCCTCCTGAAAATGCTATTCAGCCCGCAGTCAGCGATGAGAATCGGTAAGGTAAATTCCGACACGAAAAAAACCGGGCTGGTTGGCCCGGTTTTAGTAGCGTCGAGTTGAGATGCGGTTACATCACAGCGCGGCGCAAACCTGACGCCGAGAGATTCTGGTCCTTTTTGTGACCAGATCCTTGTATCTCCGGATCACCGCGTCAGCCACAGAACCGGAGAAACGACTAAACAGGTGCTAGAAGTGCAAACGGAATGCCACGACACATTTTCACCCCTTACACCACATTAAGTTGTGTAAGTCACTGATAATAAGCCGCTAGATGGGCTGGCAGAATTATCTGTCGTAGCGAATGCGGTGCACCGTGTTCTTAACCCGTCAAAACTTTTGCATAACTTGGCAACGTGGGTGGTGTGCGCACTTGCGGGTTTGACTTCGAAGGAGACTCTATAGTTCGCGGCGCCCTTCCATGGCTTTCAGCATCGTGATCTCGTCGGCATACTCGATGTCGCTGCCTACTGGAATGCCCATGGCGATTCGCGTCACCCTGAGCCCGGGACGCTTCAGTTGCTCCGACAGGTATACCGCGGTGGCTTCGCCTTCCACCGTGGGATTGGTTGCGATAATCACTTCCTCAACCTGGCCCCCTTGTACGCGCCGAGTCAAGTTGGAAATACGCAACTGTTCGGGACCGACACCGTGCAAAGGTGAAATCGCCCCGTGGAGCACGTGGTAAACACCGTTAAAGTGCTTGGACTTCTCTATGGCTGCGATGTTGGTGGGTTCCTCGACAACACAAACTAGGCGTTGGTTTCGAGTGGGGCTGGTGCAATAAACGCAAGGGTCCACGTCGGTAATGTTGTTACAAACCGAACACAGCCGCAGGCTGGCCTTGACCTCACGCACGGCCGCCGCCAAAGCTTCGGCATCCTCATCATTCGAGCGCAAGATATAGAACGCGAGCCGCTGCGCCGTCTTGCTGCCAATTCCTGGCAGCTTTTTCAGTTCATCAATAAGACGCACCATGGGTTCAGCGAAACGACTCATATATGCGAATTGAAATCAGGAACGTCGTGAATACTGCTTGATGAATGACAACAGGGAAGCAATCTCACAGGCCGCTCAGTCCCATCCCACCGAGCATGCCGCCCATGGTGGACTGCATGGCCTCATCCACTTTTCTTCCGGCGCCATTGATTGCGGCCGTAATCAAGTCCTGAAGCA
>Ga0070697_100002603_pt1 | contig 13884 bp, 14 predicted proteins | sample KBSK1501metaG_FD_65475 | JGI IMG/M metagenome (GOLD analysis project Ga0070697, IMG submission 65475) | Corn, switchgrass and miscanthus rhizosphere microbial communities from Kellogg Biological Station, Michigan, USA - KBS K1-50-1 metaG | ecosystem: Host-associated > Plants > Roots >...
AGACCGCGGATAGTGCGTGCCGGCATGCAGCTGCTCCACCCGCCCCAGTCTACTCCGGTTAAATGAATACCCCATAAGGCGAAATTGGGCCCCATGGGCTGGAAAGTCGTGCCGTCCGGCGGATATGCCGACGGGACGTCCGATTTCGCCTCGATCATCTCCAAGTTCAAGGCGGCAGGAGTCGATATCCTGCACGCCGTTCCGATCCCGCCGGACTTCATCACGTTCTGGCGCCAGGCTCACCAGAATGGCTTCACGCCGAAGATCGCGAGCATTTCCAAGGCGCTGCTGTTCCCCAGCGCGGCGGCCGCGCTCGGCCCGCTGGTGACCAACGTGATGTCGCCGCTGTGGTGGACCCCGCAGTTCCCTTACACCTCCTCCCTGGACGGGACCACCGCGTCGGCGTTCGCGGCCAACTACAAGACCAAGACCGGGAACGACTGGACCCAGCCGATGGGGTTCAACTACGCCGTCTTCGAGATCGCGGTCGCCGCGCTCAAGGCCTCCGGCGACCCCACCGACAAGGCCGCGGTGGCCAGCGCGATCGGCGAGCTGAAGGGCCAGGCCATCACCGGGGCCTACGACTTCACCAGCGGCCCGGCGCCGCACGTGTCGCAGATCCCCGAACTGCTGGCGCAGTGGCGGGTGCAGTCGGGCAGCCCGCAGCTGGTGGTCATCGACAACTCCGAGCTGCCCGCGGTGTCGGTGGCGAGCAAGCTGCAGTTGCTGTGAGCCCGTGAATCCACCCTCCCTCGAGGTCACCGGCGTCGCGAAGAGTTTCGGCTCGCTCGCCGTGCTCACCTCGGTCTCGCTCGCGGTCGGTGCGGGCGAGGCCGTCGGCATAGTAGGGCCGAACGGGGCCGGGAAGACCACGCTGCTCGACCTGCTCACCGGCACCGGCCGACCTGACGCGGGGCGGGTGTGGCTGCACGGGAAAGACGTGACCAGGCTGCCGCCGCCGCTGCGCGCCCGGATGGGACTCGGCCGCACCTTCCAGGTGCCGCGGCCGCTCGGCGACCTCACCGTGTTCGAGAACGCGCTGGTCGGCGCCATGCGGGCGGGCGGCATGCGCGGCCGGCACGCGTACGGCGCGGCGTACGAGGCGCTCGCCCTCACCGGGATGACCGGCCAGGCCAACACCCGCTCCTCCGCGCTGCGGCTGCTCGACCGCAAGCGGCTCGAGCTGGCCCGGGCCCGGGCCATGCGGCCGAAGGTGCTGCTGCTCGACGAGATCGCCGGCGGGCTGAGCGACCCGGAGACGGAGATCCTGATCGAGACCATCCGTTCGGTAAACGCGAGCGGCACCACGATCGTGTGGGTGGAGCACGTGATCCGGGTGCTCACCGCGGTCTCCACCCGGCTGGTGTGCCTGGCCGACGGGCACGTGCTGGCCGACGGACGTCCGGCGGAGGTGCTGGCCAGCGACGAGGTGCGTGCCTCATTTCTTGGCGGCGGAGTCCTCGGGGGAGGGGTGCTGTGACCGCGCCTCCGCCGGACCCCCTGCTAGAAGTGACCGGGCTCGACGTGTTCTACGGCGACTTCCAGGCCTTGTTCGGCGTGTGGATGTCCGTGGCCGGCGGCCGGGCCACCGCACTGGTCGGGGCGAACGGCGCGGGCAAGACCACGCTGCTGCGCACGATCGCCGGCGCCCAGCCGCCCGCCGCCGGCTCGGTCCGTTACCGCGGCCGTGACCTCACCGGGGTCCCGCCGCACCGCAGGATTTCCGCCGGTATCGCGCTCGTCCCCGAGGGCCGCAGGCTGTTCGGCAGCCTCACCGTGGAGGAGAACATCCAGGTCGGTGCCGCCGCGGCCGCCTCGGCCGACTGGCCGCTGATGCGGATCTACGACGTCTTCCCGATGCTCGCCCGCCGCCGCGGACAGCGCGCGTCGACCCTGTCCGGCGGCGAGCAGCAGGCGGTGGCGATCGCCCGCGCCCTGGCCGCGGCGCCCACGCTGCTGCTGCTCGACGAGATCTCCCTCGGCCTGGCGCCCCGGGTGGTCGGCGAGCTCTACCAGACGCTGACCGCGCTGCGCGCCGAAGGTGCCACGCTGCTGATCGTCGAGCAGGACCTGCGCCGGGCCATGGCGGAATGCGACGACCTGGTGTGCCTGCTGGAGGGGCGGGTGGCGCTGGCCTCCCCGGTGCCCGCGGTGAGGCGGGAGCAGGTGGTGGCCGCCTACTTCGGCGAGGGCGCCCGGCCGAGATCCGGCGGTGCGCCGACGTGAGCTGGGTCAACTCGGTCATCCAGGGGCTGCTGCTCGGCGGCCAGTACGCGCTGATCGCGTGCGGTCTCTCGCTGGCGTTCGGCGTGATGCGGATCGTCAACCTGGCCCACGGCGACCTGGCCGTCTGCGGCGCCTACCTCGGCCTGGTGCTGTCCTCCGCGCTCGGCGTGCCGGTCTGGGTCACGCTGCCGCTGCTGCTGCCCGCCGCGTTCGCGGCCGGCGTGGCGCTGCAGGTAGCGCTGTTCGGCCGGGCGCTGCGCGGTGGCGTGCTGGCGCCGGTCCTGGTCACGTTCGGCCTGTCGGTGATGATCGAGAACCTGCTGCAGGTGGCGGCGACGTCCGACCCGCGTGGCCTGGCCGGCGGCGGGCTGGCCCTGGCCAGCTTCCGCATCGGCAGCCAGATCACCGTGTCCTGGCTGTTCATGACGGCGTTCCTGACCGCCTGCGCGGTTCTGTCCGGCCTGCAGTTGCTGCTGTCCCGCACGTCCTGGGGGCGCAAGGTGCGGGCGACCGCGGACGACCCGGACACCGCCCGGCTGGTCGGCATCAGGGTGCGGCCGGTCTTCGCCACCGTGATGGGCATCGCGGTGGCCACGGCCACCCTGGCCGGGGTGTTTATCGGCACGATCGGCACCTTCGATCCGTACCAGGGCACGAACTCGCTGATCTTCGCGTTCGAGGCGGTGGTGATCGGCGGCATCGGGTCGCTCTGGGGCACGCTGGCCGGCGGTATGGCGCTGGGCGTCACCCAGGTGGTGGTCGGGCAGGTCAACCAGGCCTACGCGGTGCTCGCCGTGCACCTGCTCTTCCTGGCCGTGCTCGCGGTCAGGCCGAACGGCCTGTTCGCCGGCCACCAGGCCGCCCGCGAGGCCGGAGCCCTCGGATGAAGCACACCGCCGCGCCCGTGACCGGTACTGGTGAATCAGACGCTGGGCAGCCGGTCACCGTCAGCCGGTGGAGCCGGACCGCGTCCGGCTCCACCGGCGTGGCGCTGGTCGCGGTGCTGGTCCTCGCGGCCCTGCCCTACTTCGCCGGCGGCCCGGCCGAGCAGCCGCTGATCACCCTGCTCACGTTCGTCGCCATGGCCAGCCAGTGGAACCTGCTGGCCGGCTTCAGCGGGCTCACCTCGTTCGGGCAGAACGCCTACCTGGGTCTCGGCGCCTACGCGCTCTACCTGGTCGCGGCGCACGGGGTGAACCCGTTCGCCGCCATCATCCCGGCCGCTCTCATCGCCGCGGTGATCTCGCTGCCGGTCTCCGCGCTGCTGCTGCGGCTGTCCGGCGGCTACTTCGCGGTCGCCACCCTGGTCATCGCGGCCGTGTTCCAGATCGCGGCCACGCTGTCGCCCTCGGTCGGCGGCACCACAGGGGTGACCGTCCCCGGCCTGGCCGGCTACGACCCCGTGCTGCGCGAGGCGCTGATCTACTGGGCCACCCTGGCCGTCGCAGTGATCAGCGTGGCCGGCGTCTTCTGGCTGGTACGGCGCACGTTCGGGCTGGACGCCCGGGCGGTGGGCAGCGACCCGGTCGCCGCGGCCAGCGCCGGCGTTCGGGTGGGGCGGATCAGGCGGCTGGCCTACCTGCTGGCGGCGGGCGGCGCGGGCGCCGTGGGGGCGCTGATCGCGCTGCAGACTCTGTACGTCGAGCCGACCACGGTCTTCAGCATCCAGTACAGCGTGGACATGCTGTTCATGGTGCTGATCGGCGGGATGGGCACGATCGAGGGCCCGGTGCTCGGCGCGCTGGTGCTGTTCGGGCTGCAGGAGACGCTGTCCTCCTACGGCGCCTGGTACCTGGTCATCGTGGGCGGCCTGGCGGTCGCCGCCACCCTGATCGCCTCGCGCGGGCTGTGGGGATTCGCTGCTGACCGGTTCGGCTGGTCCCTGCTCCCGGTCGGCTACCGGGTGCGTCCGCCGAGCGGATGACGGCACATCGGCCACGAGGGTGACGCAAATCGCCCGCGCGGGTGACGAGTACCGGAGCTGCGGCGCGTACCATATTTTATGTGGAGAGTCGCGATAATCGCGAACTCACGCCAACGACGGGGGTCGTAGGCGGGGCTTCTAAGCCCGGGGCCTGGCAGTCCGTAACTACCATGCCGTGGGCCTGGCTAGCTGCTGGCCTGGCCGCTTCTGCCCTGTTCGCCGGCGGGGTCGCGCTGTTCAGTTCCGACCCGCGGCACCGGCTGTGGGGCCAGGCCGCCGCGGGCGGGTACGCGCTGGCCGCGCTCGCGGTGACGGCCTGGCGGTCCCGCCGGACTCGCGGCGTCGACGTGGCGCTCACCGCGATGATGTGCGGCGCGATCCTGTTCCCGCTGCTCTGGCTGATCGCGCACGGCTACGGGGAACCCGAGGTCGGCGTGGTGACCACCTCCGCGAAGGAGCTCATCCACGACGGCACCCCGTACCGCAGTGCGCAGGCCCTGGCCGCCACCACCAACCCCAACCAGTACAACCCGTACCTGCCGCTGATGGCGGTGTTCGGCGTGCCGCAGGCGCTGCTCGGCCACGGCGTGCTCACCGATCCCCGGGTCTGGTTCGGCGCCGTGTTCCTGGCCACCTTCGCCGTGGCGCTGCGGATCGCCGGGGCCAGGGACAGCGTCCGCTGGGCGATGCTGCTGACCGCCTCGCCGATCATCGCGTTCGAGCTGTGCGTCGGCGGCACCGACGTGCCCATGGTGGCGTTCATGTGCCTCGGCTTCGCGCTGCTCTGGCGGGAGCAGTTGACCAACCCGATCCCGGCCGGCCTGGCCTTCGGCGTCGCCTGCTCGATGAAGGCGACCGCCTGGCCCGCCCTGGTGATCGCGTTCGCGCTGGTCTTCGTGCGCGACGGCACGCGCGTCGCGTGGCGGTTTGCCGCCGTCGCGGTCAGCGTGGTCATCGTCATCGTGGGCCCGTTCGCCGTGCTCAAGCCCGGCGCCCTGATCAAGAACACCATCTTGTTCCCGCTCGGCCTGGCCAGCGTCAAGTCGCAGGCGGACAGCCCTCTGCTCGGCCACGTCCTCGCCCAGACCGGCGTGATCGGCCACACCATCGTCGTCATCCTGCTCATCGCCTCCGGCCTGGCCATCGCGGTGTCCCTGGTTGTCAGCCCGCCCCGCGACGTCCCCGCCGCGACCATCCGCCTGGTCCTCGGCCTGTCCGCCATGTTCGTCCTGGCCCCGTCGACCCGCTTCGGCTACTTCATCTACCCCGCCGCTCTGGTCCTGTGGCTCCTGGCCGCCCAGGCCGGCCGCACCCCGTTCTCGACGAGAGTGCCGCTGCACCCCAGAGATGCGGTCGAGAGCCATTCATTAGCCAGGTGACCGCCAGGGCCTATTGTGGGTTAGTGCGTCATGGGCTACGTGCCACAGGGGTCACTAAGGTCACTGAGGCAGACGATGCGGCAGCGGCGACGCCGACGGCGGAAAAGGACCCGGGGCCAGCCGGGTGGCTGTTCGGCGCCGTTACCGTGGTGCCCGCGCTGCTAGCCGTGGCTTGGCTGCTGCCGGCCTTCCCGCTGCTGCTGGGCGGCCGCCTCTCGGCCCCGCCGATGGTGTTCATGTTCGCCCCGCTGGCCGCCGGGCTGTGCTACTTCGCCATCCGCCAGCTCCCCGCCGCCTGGCCCGCCTTCCGCGAAACCAGCGGCAAACCAGCCAGCGGCAAACCAGCCATCAGCAAGCCCCGCACCCCGTGGTGGGCGCTGGCCGCCACCGTCGCCATCGCGGCCGCCTTCACCGCCTGGCAGCTAGCCGAACGCACCGAGCAGATCATCTACCTCCGGGACCCCGCCACCTACCTCCAGGTCGCCTACTGGATCGCGCACCACGGCTACCTGCCCATTCCCGACTCGTCGGCCGCGTTCGGCGGCCCGCACCCGGGCCTGAGCTTCGCCAGCTCCAACTACTACCCGCGCGGCGCGGGCATCGTGCCGCAGTTCATGACCGGGACCCCGCTCGTCCTCGCCGCGGCGATCTGGCTCCACGGCATCAACGCCGCCCTGCTCATCACACCCGTGATCGGCGGGTGCGCGGTGCTGTCGTTCGGCGGCCTGGCCGGGCGGCTGGCCGGGCCGGGGTGGGCGCCGGCCGCCGCGGCCGTGCTGGCGCTGAGCCTGCCCCAGCAGTACACCAGCCGCGGCTCGTTCAGCGAGCCGCTGGCCCAGGTGCTGCTATTCGGCGGCCTGTCCCTGCTGGCCGACTCGCTCGTCATCAACAGAAACACCAAGACCGACTGGCCGGGCCAGGACAAGGTCCTGGCCGCGCTGGCCGGGCTCGCGCTCGGGCTGACCATCTTGGTCCGCATCGACGGGCTGAGCGACATCCTCCCGGCCGTCCCGTTCCTCGGCGTGCTGCTGGCCGCGCGCCGCCGGCAGGCGGTCCCGTTCGGCGTGGCCCTGATCGTCGGCGTCGGCTACGGCCTGGCCGACGGCTACCTGAAGTCGCGTCCCTACCTGGACCTGGAGGCGCCGTCGCTGCGCCCCCTGGGCTACATCGTGGTGGCGGCCATCGTGGCCACGGCCGCCGGACTGACCATCACCACGAACAAGCGCGCCCGCGACACCGCCAAACGGCTCCTCGCCACGAAAACAGCGCACTACCTGCCCACCGCGGCCGCCGCGCTGACCGTCCTCATCTTCGTCGCCTTCGCGGTCAGGCCCCTCGTGCAGACCGTGGCCGGAGAGACCAACGCGACCTCGATCGCCTACGTGGCCGAACTCCAGAAACTGGCCGGCCTGCCGGTCAACGGGCGGCGCCAGTACTACGAGGACAGCCTGTACTGGGTGATCTGGTACCTCGGCGTCCCCGCCGTGCTGCTCGGTGCGTTCGGCCTCGCGGTCCTCGCCAGACGGTGCACCCGGGCGCTCCTGTCCTGGCAGGACAGCACGGCGGCCGCCCGCATCTGGGCGCTCCCGCTGATGATGGCGATCTGGACGATCGTGACCGTGCTGTACCGGCCCGCGGTCGCCCCGGACCAGCCGTGGGCGAGCCGGCGCCTGGTGCCGTTCGTGCTGCCCGGCCTGATCCTGGGCGGCATCTGGGCCGCTAACTGGCTCAAGGCGCAGGCCACCCAGCTCGGCCGGACCAGGGCCACCGCGATAACGATCGCGTCCTGCTGCGCGGCCTCGCTGCTCATCCCGACCGCGCTGACCACCCTGGACCTCGGCGTCACGCAAGCAGGCGGCGTCAACGCGCACGGCATGGCGTTCCGCAAGATCGGCACCGGTGAGATCACCGCGGTCAGCAGGCTCTGCCAGGACATCGGCCCGGGTACCTCGGTGGTCATCCTCGACTCGCTCACCGCCGACCGGTTCGCCCAGGTGGTCCGCGGCATGTGCGGCCTGCCCACCGCGGTCCTGGTCCATCCCAGCGCGCTCGGCCCGGTGCTGCAGGGCATCGAGCAGAACGGCCGCCGCCCTGTGCTGCTGGCCGAGAACAAGGCCGAGCTCCCCAGCTCGCCGGCACCCAGGCAAGTCGTCAACCTGCTGACCACGCAGGAGGCGCACAACCTGACCGCCCCCCCGACCCGAACCTGGCTTATCCACTACACGGTCTGGATGAGCACCATGACAGGTCCCGCAGCCTAGTATCCTCGCCGCTCGTGAGCATCTTCGCGGCTGAACCCGAACCAGCACCTGGGCACGCGCCACCGCACGTCTCCATCGTGCTGCCTTGCTTCAACGAGGAAGAGCACGTGCTGCTCGAGATCGAGCGGATCTGCACCGCGATGGACAAGAGCGGGTTCAGCTATGAACTGCTCGCCATCGACGACGGCTCGACCGACCAGACCCTGGCCCGGCTGCGCCGCGCCGAACCCGACTTCCCCAGCCTCAAGGTCATCGCCTTCCGCCGCAACGGCGGCGCCGGCACCGTGCGCAGGATCGGCACCCAGCAGGCCAGAGGCGACATCGTGGTCTGGACCGATGCCGACCTGACCTACCCGAACGAGCGGATCCCCGAACTGGCCGCCATCCTCGACGAGGACCCCACGATCGACCAGGTGGTGGGCCTACGCACCAGCGAGGAAGGCACGCTCAAGATCGCCCGCGTGCCCGCCAAATGGTTCGTGCGCAAGCTGGCCGAACGGCTCACCAACGCCGACATCCCCGACCTGAACTCGGGCCTGCGCGCGTTCCGCCGCTCGGTCGCGCTGCCCTACCTCAAGCTGCTGCCGCCCGGGTTCTCCTGCGTAACAACGATCACGCTGGCGTTCCTGTCCAACGGGCACGAGGTGCGCTACATCCCGATCGACTACGCCAAGCGGGCCGGCCGGTCGAAGTTCCACTTCTTCTCCGACGCCTACCGGTACGTGCTCCAGGTGCTCCGCATGGTGATGTACTTCAACCCGCTCAAGGTGCTGATGCCGCCGGCCCTGACGCTCCTGGTCCTCGGCGTGCTCAAGGCCATCTACGACCTCGTCGTACACCCGCTGCACTTCGCCAACGACACGATCCTGATCTTCGTGACCGGGATGATCCTGGCCTCGCTGGCCCTGCTGGCCGACCTGATCGTCCGCTCCCGCGCCTGATGAATAAGCAGAGCACATGAGGATTGCCGTCATAGGTCCGGCGCACCCCTACAAAGGCGGCGGCGCGAGGCACACCACCGAACTCGCCCACCGGCTGGCCGCCCAGGGCCACGACGTGATCATCGAGTCCTGGCGCGCCCAGTACCCCAGCCGCCTCTACCCATGCCAGCAGACCGTCGACGTGCCCGAGGGCGCGCCGTACCCGCGCACCCGCCGCCGCCTGGCCTGGTACCGCCCGGACGGCTGGCTGGCCGAAGGCCGCCGCCTCAGGCCCGCCGACCTGGTCGTCTTCACCCTGCTCACCCCGCTCCAGGTGCCCCCGTACCTCGCGATCATGGTCGGCCTGGGCCGCAAGCCCCGAACCGCAGTCATCTGCCACAACGTCCTCCCGCACGAGCGCCGTCCCGGCGACATCCCCCTCACCCGTGCCCTGCTCTCGCGCGCGGACACGGTGATCACCCACTCCGCCTCCCAGGCCGCCCAGGCCCGCGAGCTGGTCCCGGGCGCGACGGTGCGGACCGTAGCCATGCCCGCGCACCTGCCCGCATCCCTCCCGCAAAACCAGGGCACCGAACGAGCCGAGGTATCCGTCCCCGCGCACACCCCAGTGCTGGCCCGGGGGGACGAAACCCTGATCCCCCCGGAACCCCCCGCTCTTCCTCCTCCTTCCGGGGGGACCCATCCCCCCGGACCCCCCTTGGGAGAGACCCATCCCCCCGGACCCCCCTTGCGCCTGCTCTTCTTCGGCATCGTCCGCCCGTACAAGGGCCTGGACGTCCTGCTCCGCGCCCTGGCGCAGGCCCCGGCGCACGTCACCCTCACCGTCGCCGGCGAGTTCTGGGGCGATATTACGGAAATGGATAATCTGATCGCCGAACTAGGCCTGGCCGACCGGGTCGCGCTGCGGCCCGGTTACGTGCCCGCGGACCAGATCCCGGCGCTGTTCGGGGCGGCGGACGCGCTGGTCATGCCGTACCGGGAGGCGACCGCCTCGCAGAACGCCCTGCTGGCGTTCGCGCAGGGCGTGCCGGTGATCACCACCACGGCCGGGGCGCTGGCCGAGCCGGTGCGCGACGGCGTGGACGGGCTGACCTGCGCCCCCGGGGACGTTGAGGACCTGCTCCGCGCCCTGATCCAGATCAGCGATCCCGAGGTGGTCCGCCGCCTCCGTGCCGGGATACCAGTGGTGGATCAGGATCGGGGCTGGGCTGACTATCTCCGCGTCCTGCTGGCCGGCTAGCCCGCCCGATGGCCAGCCCGGCCCCGGCCCACACCAGGTCGCCGACGGTCAGTACCACACGCGAGGCCAGCGCGACGACCAGCGCGGACGCGGACGGCATGACCGGGGCGAGCACCGCGATGAGCGCGACCTCCCGCGGCCCGATGCCGCCGGGGAAGAAGATGATCAGGAAGCCGACCGCCCAGGCCAGCGCGTAGGCACCGAGCGAGAGCGCGTACGCCCCCCCGCCCTTCCCGGCGAACACGCTGATCAGGAACCAGGCGTGCGCCCCGTAGCAGAGCCAGCCGAGCGTCGTCCAGCCCAGCGCCCGTGCCATCCCGCCCCGGCCGACCGAACCCTCCAGCGGCGCCCTTCCCAGTACCCGCAGCACCCGGTCCAGGCCGAACTTGATGACCGGCGGATACAGGCACGCGGCCGCCAGCGGCGTGATCGCCAGCACCCACCAGTACTGCCTGACCGCGTGCCCCGAGACCAGTGGCAGCGTCACGCCCGCCGCCACCAGCCCCACCACCAGCGTGACCGCCATGCTGACCAGGCTCGCGGTGGCGCTGCGGCGGCGCGGGACGCCGTAGTCGCGGGCCAGCTCGACCTGCGCGGCCACCGCCCACACCGCGCCCGGCACGTACTTGCCCAGCTGGCCGACGAACATCACCCGGATCGCGGCGGACAGCGGCAGCGGCGAGCCGAGGTCGGCCAGCAGCGCCCGCCAGGCCAGCATCATGCAGCCAAGCCCGGCGATCGCGCTCACCGCGGCGCCGGCCACGTCCCGGCCGTCCAGCCGGCCCAGCGCCGCGTGCACCTGCGGCCACTGCGAGACCAGCCCGTACCCGGCCAGCCCCACCGCACCCGCCAGGAGCGCGGCGCGCAACCACGGGCTCCGGGTGAGTTCGGACACGCCGCTAGCGTACTCGCCGCCATACTCGTGGCAGGATTTCGCGGTAACATGTCGATCCTGCCACTCGTGCGCGGTCTACCCGCCTGGCAGGCTCGGTGTGTGAGTACGCAGTCCACCCAAGCCCGTTCGGGATTCAAGGAAACGGGACCGGTTCGGCGGGTCGGCTTGGCCGCCTGGATCTGCCTGCTCATCGTCTACGTCGTGTGGGGCAGCACCTACCTGGCCATCCGGGTCGGGGTCGAGACCATGCCGCCGCTGCTGATGGCGGCGGCCCGGAGCCTGGTGGCCGGCCTGATCATGTTCCCGCTGGGGCTCCGGCGCCGGCGGTCGGCCCCGCTCGCGCCCCGCTGGCCGTCCCGGGCGCAATGGCGGGCATGCGCGACGGCCGGCGTCCTGCTGCTGGTGGGCCAGGGCGTGGTCGGCGTGGGGGAGCGGACCATCCCGTCCGGGCTGGCCGCGCTGCTCATCGCCACCGTTCCGCTGTGGCTGCTCGGACTCGACGCCGGCCTGAACCGCGCCCGGCTGGGCCTGGCGCCGCTGGCCGGCCTGCTGCTCGGCCTGGCCGGCGTGGCCCTGCTGTCCAGCGTGGGCGTCACCGGCCAGGTCTCCGTCGTCGGCGTGCTCAGCATCCTCGGCGCGGCGGGCATGTGGGCGCTCGGCACGATGGTGGCCCGCCGCGGCACCTTCCCGTCCAGCCCGGTCCTGGCCACCGGGATGGAACTGCTGGCCGGGGGCGCGGCCCTGCTGGTCCTGGCCGCGGCGACCGGGGAGTTCGGTTCCCTGAGCCTGGGCCATGTGTCGGCGGGGTCCTGGGTCGCGCTCGGCTACCTGATCGTGATCGGCTCGATCGTGGCCTTCTCCGCGTATGGCATCGCGGTCCGCTCGCTGCCCACCGCCACAGTGGCGACCTATGCGTACGTCAACCCGGTGATCGCCGTCCTGCTCGGCGCGCTTATCCTGGGCGAGCGGCTGACCCCGGCCATGATCGGCGGCGGCGCCCTGGTCGTCGGTGCCGTGGTACTAGTGGTACGCCGGAGCCCGCCCGCCCATTGAGCCCGCCATTTGAGGGAGCGCCCATGACGCTGCAGGTCAGGCGGCTGCACCTGGCCAGCCTGGAAGCCTCGGACGGCAGCCGCTGGCCGGTGCACGGGTTCGTGGTCACCCATCCCGGCGGCGCGGTGCTCGTCGACACCGGCGTCGGCGGGCCGGAGCGGGTGCTGGACGACTGGCGCGTGGTCAACCGTTCGGTCGCCGACGCCCTGGCCGAGCTGGACATGAGCCCGGCCGACATCGGCCTGGTGATCAACACCCATCTGCACTTCGACCACTGCGGCCAGAACGCGGTGTTCAAGCACGCGTCGTTTTATGTGCAGCGGGCCGAGCTGACCCGGATGCGGCGGGAGTCGGGCGAGCTGTACGACTGGTTCGGCTTCATGGATGCGCGGTTCGAGCTGCTGGACGGGGACGCTGAAGTGCTGCCCGGCCTAGAGGTGATCGCCACCCCTGGCCACACCGAGGGCCACCAGTGCGTCGTGGTGCACGCCGGCGACGGCTCGTCCGACCTGCTCATCGGCGATGCCGCCTACACGCCCCGGCAGTACGCCGAACCCGGCCGCGATGACCTCCCGCCCGGCCAGGCCAGCGACGTCGCCGTCTGGCGCGAATCGGTCCGGCGCATCCGCGCCCTGCGGCCCGGGCAGGTGCACTTCTGCCACCACACCGAGGTAGTGCACAGCTGACCTGTCGCGTGTGACGATAGAGGGGTGGCGGCGTCCATCCAGCGCCGCCCGGCCGTGGCCTGCGGCTCTGGGAGGGGACATGGATCTATCGGCTTTCTACGGGGCGTTCTCGCCCGCGTGCTTCGCGCTCCTCGGCCTGTGGCTGGTCGCCGTGCAGGTGAGGCTGCCGGTCTGGGAGAAGGATCCCGAGCGGCGCCGCCGTTCCTACGGGGTGGCGCTGCACTTCGCGCTGCCCGGCATGATGAGCATGTTCGCGCCAAGGCGGAATAATCACGCCATGCGGATCTTCGCGGAAGCCGGGACCTATACGCCGCCGGACGGCGGTGACCCCAACCACTGGGTCGTGCACATGGACAGCGACGACCTGAGCCTGGGCACCTACTCGATCCCCGCGGGCGGGCGGGACGATCAGACCCCGCATGCCGAGGACGAGATCTACGTGGTCCAGGCGGGCCGGGCCACGCTGGTCACGTCGTCGGGGACCGCGCCGGTCGGCCCGGGCAGCGTGGTGTTCGTCCCGGCCGGGGAGACCCACGCGTTCACCGACGTCACCGAGGACCTGGCCCTGGTCGTGGTCTTCGCCCCGCCGTACGGATCCCGGTCCTTACCGGGACTGGGCCACGCCCGCCACCTCTTCGATGCCCCGCCGGGCTAGCGCGTCGGCGCGCTCATTGCCCGGGTCGCCCGCGTGGCCCTTCACCCACAGCCAGGTGACCTCGTGCGGGCTCATCGCCTCGCTGAGCCTGCGCCACAGGTCTTCGTTCTTGACCGGCTTCTTGGCCGCGGTCTTCCAGCCGTTGCGCTGCCAGCCCGGGATCCACTTGGTGATCCCGTCGAGCAGGTACTTGCTGTCGGTGTGCAGGCTCACCGTGGTGGGCCGCTGCAGCGCCTCGAGCGCCTGGATGGCCGCCATCAGCTCCATCCGGTTGTTCGTGGTCAGCCGGTCGCCGCCGTACATCTCCTTTTCCTTGCCCTGCCAGCACATCACCACGCCCCAGCCGCCCGGCCCAGGGTTCCGGCTGCACGCGCCGTCTGTGTAGATCACGACCTCGGTCATGCCGGAAGGCTACGCCCTGTCGCCTCCCGCTTCCGCCACCCGGGCCCCGCGTCGGCCGCTACCGCGGGCTGATTTGCTTTGGTCGCCAGGAGTTCATAAAGTAAGAGAACACCGACGCGGGGTGGAGCAGTTCGGTAGCTCGCTGGGCTCATAACCCAGAGGTCGAGGGTTCAAATCCCTCCCCCGCTACCAAGGCCAGAGGCCCTTTCTCGAACAGAGAAA
>Ga0070697_100002605_pt1 | contig 13883 bp, 9 predicted proteins | sample KBSK1501metaG_FD_65475 | JGI IMG/M metagenome (GOLD analysis project Ga0070697, IMG submission 65475) | Corn, switchgrass and miscanthus rhizosphere microbial communities from Kellogg Biological Station, Michigan, USA - KBS K1-50-1 metaG | ecosystem: Host-associated > Plants > Roots >...
AGTCGTTGAAGCGCTGGATGGTCGCCCCGTGCCCGCCGACCGCGAGGTAGGTGAGGCTCAGCAGTGATCCGTACTGCGCGTTGCGACCGAAGTCGGTAGTCGCACCTGGCAGGTCATTGCCGAATCCCCACCTGCAGCCGCCGTTACCCTGTTCGTTCTGGACACCGTTCTGGAAGGCGCTGAAGAAGGGATAGAAGGCAGCCGGCGTGCCTTTATCGGTAGTCGGGATGAGGGTGCAGCCCGCTCCGGTTGTGCGGTTGCAGGTGTTGAACTCGATTCTCGGCAGGTCAGCCTCGAAGGCAACGCGGGAGTAGTTGACGCGGTCACCTGGCCCGGTGCGCGGACTGGAGAACAGGATCGACTGGGGGTGCAGGGCCCTGTTACCGTCCGGCCAGACGGGCTGGTAGCCGAGGCTGTCAAACCCGGTGTTGGTATCGGTGCAGCCGTTGATATGGATCCGCAGCGCCTCCGTTCCTGGGAAGCAGAAGTCGTCATCCCCGTCGGTCGGGGATGTGTTGCTCCCGAATCCCTCGGAGTTACCTGCCGGGCAGGTAACGGGGTTGCCGTTGGCATCCAGCCCGAACGGCGTGGCCGGGATGGGGTTCGGGCCGGTGCAGTTCTCGAAGTGCCCGATCTCGCTGGTGAAGGAGATGTTGTAGGAGTGCGCCGCCCAGATGACGCGCGTCTGCTCCGAGGAGGTCGAGTACATCGGGTGGAAGTTGTAAGGGAGGTTGACGCAGCTGGTACCGGTCGGGTCGTACTGGACCTGGCCGAACCCGTTAGCCGCGCTGGCGGTCATGGATCCCGTCTGGCCGTTCGTTCGGTCGTGGATGACGGCGCGCACCCCGTTCGGGGTGTCACCCAGGGAGACACTCAGGTTGTCGCCGGAGTTCATCAGCAGGTCCTGGCGCAGGTCCGGCGTGAACGTGGCGGTCGTGGACTGCACCGGGTTGGGCGGGGCCGCGGTGCGGCCGTCCTTGTTGAGGAACGCGAAGTTGACGTATTCCAGGCCGGTCTTGGCCGCGCAGGTCGCGTTCAGGGTGGTCCCGTTGACTGGGTCCTGTGCCAGGCTGAATATGTTCATCGCGGCGCACCACCTGGTGGGGTCACAGCCGCTTGCTCCCACCGCGACCTGCCAGGTCGGCCAGGGAACCCACCCCGGCGGGTAGAGCTGCAACTCCAGGAACGCGGTGCCCGGATGTCTGGGCGAGACCGCCGGGTCGACGATGTTGCTGTCGCTGTCCGGCGTGCAGCCGGACACCTGCTCCGGGTAGGACTGGGTGGCACACAAGGCCATTCCGAACCAAATCGCGCCGTTCAGCTCGAACTGGTAGGACTTGCCGGGCGTGTTCGGGTTGACCGGCGAGGGATCATGGGGAAGCCGCACCGAGTAGGTCATGTGATTTCCCGACCCGGGGGTCTTGGAGTAGAAGACTGCGGACGGCTCGTCGTGGCCAACGTATTCCGGGCCGAAGACATCGGCAGGATTAGCCACCTCGGCGCACAAGGCGCTGTACTCGCAGTTGATCGCCGCGTGCTGGCCCGTGCTCGCCGCAGCGGGCGTTATGGCGCCGAGGTTAGCAGTCGCCATGGTGGCGCCGACCAGCAGCACGGTTCCCGGGATGGCGACCAGTCGTCTGAGCTTCATTGCCCACGCTCCCAGTGAGCCGGTCACCGGGTGGGCATGTCCCAGCACTACGGCGTGCCGAGCTCCGACGCGGAGCTTAGCACCGGACCATTCGGCCCGGAAGGGCCTAATTAGCAAAATCAGACCTGGACAGACAAACCAGCACTTAAACCGTCAACGACACGATTGGCTGATCTTCAAGCGCCGCTGATCCTGCCAACTGGCCTGAGGCTACGACAGGCGTGCTGATACGCGTCGGTGCGGCTGATGCTCGGGCCAGAGACCAGCCGATGAGGTGACCTTCCTGTCCAGCGAGCCCCAAGCAAAACGGTGGAATGCGCTCGGACTCACACCCGAACCCATGACCTGGGCTTGAGGCGCCCGTGCCGTAGGCGTCCCACTCGCCCTCACGGACACCAGGCAGCAACACATGGATGTCGAAGTGGCCCACGCCGCCACGGAGCAGGTGCGCATTGACGCCACGGTCACGAAGGACGTCGACCCCCGGCAGGCCGGAATTTGTCCATACCAGCAACGTAGCGCTCGTTTCGCATGGGCGGCCTCCACCGGGCTGCCGCTCGTCTCGGCGGCGAGGGGAGCCGGAAATGGGAGCCAACGTGTTCAGTCACCTCCGGACTCAGCGCGACCCACTCAGAAATGCTCATGGAGGTCAAGGGCTCCCCATTCGACTCAGTCCGGCGGTGACAGACAGCCAGAACCGGCGTTGGCTGTCTCTGCCGTGCGGTCGACGGCACGCAGAACGTCCGGTTCGGCGGGGGCGGCCGCCGACGGCGGGACGAAACCGCAGACCCGCACCGCAGGCGGGATGAACACCTCGCGCACCGGTCTTGCTCCATGTGCCTGATCGCCGGCATGGCACCAGCACCCCGAATCGAACGCTTGCGGTCACAGGCAGATGCAGGTAAGGCGGCAGTGTGCGCGTTGCTGCAGCAAGGGCCGATTACGCAGCGCGACGATGTCCGTCCCGCAACTCGGTCGCGGCAGGCTGTGGCCTGCACCGCTACATCCTGGATTAACCAGCTACCGGATGGGTTACTTTTCCGGGTCACCGGTTATGGCAGGTTTGGTCTGTGCCGCCTGCACCGCATCCATGCCTGGCAGCAACAGGCGCACCTGCGCGAGGTGACTGGCGATGCTGTCCTTCTGCCTGGTGAGGTCGTCGACCTCGCAGTGGGTAGCAGCGCGGCGGCGTTCGGCATCAGCGTTGACCTCGGCGAGCAACTGCCCGGCCTGGGTCTTGGCCTGGTCGGCGATCTGGTCGGCGTTCTTTTCTGCGTTGCCGACCAGCTGCCTGGCGTGCTGGTCGGCGTCCCGGCGAGTCTGGTCGGCCTGGGCGTTGGCCTTCGCTGCCCGCTGCTCCGCGGTTGAGGCGCGCTGCTCGGCTTCGAACACGAGGTTCTGCGTCGCAGACTGGGCGGCAGCGAGCCGTTCGGCCTCCTGGCGCTCGGCCTGTTCCCTGCGTGTCGCGAGCTGGATCTCGAACTCGGCTTCGGTCTGGGCCCGCTGGGCCTGGCTCTCCTCCAGGATCCGCTGCGCATGGCTGCGCATCTCGTCAGCCTGGCGCTTGGAGGCGGTGAGGATCTCGTCCCGCTCGCGCTTGGCCGTCGCCTTCAGCTGGGCGGCCTCACGCTCGGTGCTTGTCCGCAGCCTGGCGATTTCACCCTCGGCCGTGGCCTGCTTCTCCGCGACCTCGTGGCCGGCCGTGGCACCGAGCTTGGCGGCCTCGCGCTCGGTCGCGGAGGTCAGCTCGCCGGCCTCGCGCCGGGCGGTAGTCCTGATCGAGTCGGCCTCGCGCTCGGTGGCGGCCTTCTGTTCGCCGGTCTCGCGCCTGGCGTTCGCGCCCAGTTCGGCAGCATCGTTCTCGGCGCCGGCCCGCAACCCTGCGGCATCGGCCTTGGCCGTGGCCTTGATCTCGCCGGCTTCCGATCGAGCCGTCTGGACCACCTCCGTTGCCTGTTCCTCGGCAAGCCGCAGCAGCTGCTCGATCCTGGCGCCGAGGCCGGTATAGGCGGGTCGTTCCCGCTCGTGGAACTGGCGGCGGGCTTCGGACAGCTCCCGCTGCATGGCCTGGGCTTGCTCGCGGTGCCGCCGGACTTCGGCTTCGATCTGCCTGATGTGCTCGTCGACCTGGTGACGGTCATAGCCCCGCATCGCCGTCACGAACTCACGCGGCGGGGCTTCTTCGGAGAGGCTGGTCAGCAGGGCATCGGTGTCTGGTTGCATGTGGCCTGATCCTCGCTAGACGTGACGAGGACGGGGTATTCACGGGTTTGCGGCGGTGATAGGGCGTGTCATTCGCACCGCGGGCCTCAGGCTCCCGCCCAGTGACACGCACACTACTCTTATTCTGGGATGCCGGCGGGTTCTTCATGCTCCACCGCTTGCGCTGCGGTCGCCAGCACGCTGACATCTTCGAGCTAGTGAGCGAGCTTGCGCCCCTGCACCCGCGGGACAACACCTTCCCCGGCGAGGTGTTCATCCGCGTCGCGGAGGACGCGCTGGACTGGGTGCGGGGCCAGCCGGGCTGACCCGCTGCCCCTGGAGGGATTACGCGAGCGGTTCTTGCCCGAGTGCACCTTCCGCGGCCGGGAAAACACGAAGCTCCAGTACGCGGTGCTGGCCGCAGCAGCCCTTCAGGGCGGGACGAACCGGACCTGCTTGATGAGGTGGCCTGGTGGCAGACCCACGACTTCTGGCAGTATGCCCTATTCGCGGCGGTCGCCTACATCCGCGCCGCCGCCAGCCGGGCGGGCGTCCCAGTGCGCCAGGCATGCCAGGACCTGGGCGAGCACCCTGGCCACCCGGCGCCATAACGACCAGTTCGGGACACAGCGGAAGCGGTCATCTGACGGTGGGGCGGCTGAGCATAGCGGAGGCGGCTTTGCGCGCGTCTTGGGCGTCTGGGCTATAGCTGAGCGTGACAGCGCCCGGCAGTATGGGGATTGCCCTGGTGCTGCGGGATTGTCAGCTCAATGCGGTGTCGAAACGGGCGCGCAGGTCGGTGAGCCGTTCGGCGGGTTCGTTGGCGAAGACCAGGCGCAGGTACCGGCTGCCGCTGGGCCCCCAGCCATCCATCGGGGTGGCGGCGACCTGGGCGCGGGTGAACAGCCGCCGGGATGCTTCCCCGGGAGTGAGGCCCATGCTGTGGGTGTCGATGAGCAGCGACCAGCCGCCGTGCGGGCGGACGCACGGATACCCGGCGAGCTGGTCCAGGACCAGTGTGCTGCGCTGCTGCCAGACCCTGGTGGCTGCTGCGACATCGGCGGCAGATTCAGGGTGGTTCAGGGCGGCGGCGACGGCATGCTGGGCGATGCCGACCTGGCAGACCACGTTGGTGAGGCCGGCTAGGCCGATGTCGGCCATGATTTCTTCCGGCCCGGCCACCCAGCCGACCCGCCAGCCGATCATCCGCAGTTCCTTGGACGCCGACCCGACGGTGATTGTCCGGTCAGCCAGGCCGGGGTGGGCGCCGGGATGGACGGGCGGCTGGCCGTCGAAGCGGATCCGTTCCATCGCCGCGTCCCAGATGACCCAGGCGCGGTGCCGGCTGACCGGGTCGGCGATCGCATCGAAATGCTCGCCGCCCAAGACCGCGCCGGTGGGCATGACCGGACTCATCAGCAGCACCGCGGCGGTGCGCGGCCCGATGGCCGCCGCGAGCTCGCCCGGGTCGGTGGCCCATCCGCCCGGGCCGGGGGTGCAGGACACGAACCGGGGCACACCGCCCGCGAGGCGGATCCGGTTGACCAGCCCGGCATAGACCGGGTCACAGATCACCACCTCCTGGCCGGGTTCCACGGTGGCCAGCAGCACGTTCAGGATCCCGTTCAGTCCCCCGGCGACGCTGACGCACTGGGTACCGGGATCATAGCTGCGGCCGGTGATAGCGGCCACGTGCGCGCAGGCGGCCTCACGCAGCGCCAGATGACCCTGAAACGGCAGGTAACTGTTCGCGTCATCACGATCGATGGCGGCGTGCGTGGCCTCCAGTGCCACCTGCGGGGGCCGCAGGTCGGTGTCCAGGTTCTCCAGCCGCAAGAACTGCGGATCAGCAGCGGCGTCGGCGGCATCGCCGACCTTGTCCACCCCAATCCCGGGAATGTCACGGAGCCGGGAAACGGTCATCGCTCCCTCGCAAACCAGCTTGATCACTGCACGCCACGGTGCGCCGATTATCCAGTTACACGCCGCTCCGCGCCACCGAAATCCACGCGACTCAGCAGCACATAGCGGATCCGGTGTGCGCTAGGCCCCTATCCCCTTTCCGGAATGTGATGATGTCCGATGCCTGGCCTGGCCTTGAAAGCTGGGCTCGGTGCCCGGGATGGAGCGGGCCTAGGCTTGGGACGTGAGCGAGGAACTGCCTGCTGTAGCCGGGGCCCGGGCGCCGGGCGCCCGGTCGGCGGCACGTGGGGGTCCGCGCTGACCGTACTGGAGTTCGCCGCCATCCGCGGCGTGGGCTTTGAGCCGGTCGGCCAGGTGTTCGGCGCGGCCGTCTACGCTGCCGGGGACGCCCGCGGGTACAGCTGTCCCGCGGCGCCGGGATCAGCCGGCGGCACGACGCGCGCGCAGCCGGCCACCCAGGTGTCGGGGCGGGGCGATGCGGGATCGTTCGGGCCGCTGGTGGAGGCCATGTACCAGGCGCGGCGTACGGCCCTGGGCCGGATGACCGCCCAGTGCGCCGCACTGGGCGGGCACGGGGTGGTGGGCGTCCGGCTGTCCCGGGGGTCGTTTCCCCTTGGCGGGCTGGATTTCACGGCCATCGGCACCGCGGTGCGCGCGCCCGGCACGCCCTGCGGGCCACGGGCGCTTTTTACCTGCGGTGTGTCCGGGCAGGAGTTCGCCAAGCTGATCATGGCGGGCTGGGTACCCATCGGGCTCGCGCTCGGCCTCTCGATCGGGTCGCGGCACGATGACCGGGCCACTGCCCGCCAGGCCCGCTGGGTGTCGGGCAACGTCGAGGTGGCCGGCTGGACCGAGCTGGTGAACCAGTCGCGGCACGACGCCAGGCGCCGGCTGGAAGATGACGTCAGACGGCTCGGCGCTGAGGGCGTGGTGATCGCCGGCCTGCAGATGCGGGTGCGCACACGGGACTGCCCTGGGGCGGTGGGCCGCCGCGACCACATCGTGGAGGTAACGCTGTCCGGCACCGCCATCGCCGGGTTCTCCCGCGCCGGCCGGCGTCATGCCGGGCCGCGGCTGGCGGTCATGTCCCTGGACCCGCGCCGCCGCCAGGGCCGGATGTAGCCGGCACCAATCGGGCTTGATGAACAGGAAGGAAGCGCACGTCGGGCAATCCCCGGATTGCCCGGCGTTCCGCAGATAGCAGATAGCTGTCACGCATGCGAGGTATTGCCTGATGCGGGCGCCATAATCCCCGATTGTGCACGGCCACAGCCAGACCTCAATCGATGGCGGGCCCTTTTTTCTCTCTCCGGGGGCCGGCCGCGGCGGCGGCATCTTCAACACCGGGACGCTGCACCTGGTCGGCTCCATCGTCGACGGCAACTCCACCCATGCCGGCTTTAATGGCCAAGGGGGGTACGCATGCGGGCCGCTCGGCATAAACGGCTCGCCGGGCGGCGACGGCGCCGGGATCTACAACGAGGGCGGCACGGTGACCACCGTCAGCACCACGATCGCCGCCAACGCCGCCGGCCAGGGCGGCCCCGGCGAAGACGGCGACGATTCGCGTTACGTACGCGGCGGCTGCGATACGGGCGGCTACGGCAGCTCGGGCGGCCCTGGCGGCAGCGGCGGCGGGATCTACAACGACCACGGCACCGTCACCCTCAGCGAGTCGGCCGTCTACGGCAACACCTCGGGCCGGGGCGGCGCCGCCGGCGCCGGCGGCTACGGATCGAAGATCGGCGGGCCGGGCGGCGACGGCGGCCAGGGCGGGTTCGGCGGCGGCATCTACAACAACGGGATGCTCACCGTGATCAACACCACGATCACCGGCAACGTCACCGGCAACGGCGGCCCCGGCGGCGCCGGCGGCCCGTCTGGCAGCCCTGGCGGGGCCGGCACCCCCGGCCAGGCCGGCATCGGCGGCATCGGCGCGGTGATCTACCACGAGAACGGGCAGGCGATCTTCCTGGAATCCACCGTCGCGGCCAACGTGGACGGGACCGGCCGCGCGATCAGCCCGCGTGCTGTCCCCAACGCCGGGATCTTCGTCCTCGCCGGGGAGCTGACCGAGATCGACACGATCGTCAGCCAGGACGACTGCTACGCCAACTCGCCCAGCGGCCAGATCAACGACGGCTTCGCCGCCGGTGACGGGCACCTCAACCTGACCTGGCCCGGCGCCAGCTGCCCCGGGATCCTCGCCAACCCGCTGCTCGGTCCGCTGGCCGAGAACGGCGGTCCCACCCCGACCATGGCGATCACGCCGCCCAGCCCGGCGATCGGCCGGATACCCCCCGCCGGGGCCGGCTGTACCCCGCCGATCAGCGCGGCATCCCGCGCCCTCAGCCGCCATCGGGACGATGCGATATCGGCGCCTACCAATACCAGCCCTGACCGGCCAGCAGCCTAGCGGACACCCGCACGCGCAGATGGGGCTCGCGGACACGGCGACCGCGAGCACCGTCGCCCCCTCACGCGGACACGGCCGACGGGCCGCAGCTCGGGCACAACGAGCCAGACCGGCCGCAATCGTCGCAGTCCTGGAAGGATGTGGCGGCGGGCAGACCGCCATGCCCCCGCTGGGCCCAGTCCAGGTGTCAGCCGCTCCGGCCATACCTCGTCCGCTCCCTGGCACGCTATGCCCGCGTCAGCCCTGACGCCGTGGCGCGCCACGTGGCCGAGTCCGACCCGGCGCCGCAGGTAGTGCGCCAGATGACGCGGCCCGGCATTCCCTAGAGCCAACGGCCTGCCGTTCTTCCCTCCCCTGATGGCCGCCTGCGTCATCCAGCGCATCGCCGCTTTCGGGCGCGGCATCCGGGCGGGCCGGCGTGGACAAGGCGGCGCGGGCGAGTTTTGCTCGCTGCTGACTACATAACCCTTGCCGGGGCTGGTTGCTGCTGGTCCTTGCTAGGCTGTGGCCAGCCCGTCGCGGCCTGGCGAGGAGGGCCATATTGACCTACACGTCCGCGGAGCCGGGATCCGCGCAGTCGGGTCCGGCACCTCAGCCGGCCGATCGCAGGGTGCGCAGGGTGCGCGCGGCCCTGGTCGTGCTCTTCCCCGAGACGCCCGAACGCGGGACGCCCCAGCCCCAGGCCGGGCCGCAGCCCGGGCCGGGGCACGCGGACGCTGCCAGGCCCGCAGGGCGGCGGGCTGTCTACGTCGCTATCCAGGTGGCCGCCGTGTGCATCGGGACCGTCGTATTGCTGTTGCGCATTCCCCGCATCCCGGCCTGGGACTCTCTGTACGCCGAAGACCAGGGCGTGTTCCTTTTCGACGCGTTGGCGCACCCGTGGCATCTGCTCGTGCCCTTCGGCGGCTATGAGCAGTTGGTGCCCCGCCTCATCGGCCAGCTGATCTCCTACCTGCCGCTGGTGGACGTCGCGGTGCCCTTCGCGCTGGCCGGGGCCGGCATCGCCGCGCTGTGCGCGCTGTTCATCTACCACGCCATGGACGGGTGGATCCGGTCTCCCTGGCTGCGGGCGCTGGTCGGCGCGGCCCTGATACTGCTGCCGCTGGCACCGATCGAGCCCGCCGACAGCACCGTCGGCTCTCCCTGGTACGCGCTGACCGCGCTGTTCTTCGGCCTGCTGTGGCGGCCGAAGAGCTGGGCCGGGATGACGGCCGCAGCGCTCGTAGCGTTCGCCGCCGCCTCCTCGGAGATCCTCGTCCTCATCTACGCGCCGCTGGTGCTGCTGCGGGTGGTCGCGCTGCCCCGGTGGCGCGAGCACGCGGTGACAGCCGGCTGGCTGGCGGGCCTGCTGGTGCAGGTGGCAATAGTGCTGGAGAGCTACGCCCAGCACACCCAGCGCGTGACCAGGCTGGCCAGTCCCATCCGGGTGCTCGGGTTCTACTTCCACAACGTCGCGCTGCGCGCCTTCGGCTGGCGGGTGTCCGTGCGCCTCGTCGAGATCGCCGGCCTCAACGGCGCGACGGTCATCGTCTGCGCCATCGTTGTGGCCGTGTTCGGCTTGGCGCTGGTCACCGGCAGCCGACAGGTTCGGGTGTTCGTCGCCGTCGCGCTGATCACGGGGTTCGTGCAGGCGGTCTTCGCCGCCACCGTGGTCCGGTACGTAAGCGGCCAGCATTACTCCTATACCTTCGAGGACGGCTCGCGGTACTCGGCCATGCCGATCATGGCGATGACGGCCGCCGCCGTGGTCGCGGTCGATGCCTGCCTGCGCCGCCAGGCCACCGCCAGGGGCGGCGATAAGATCCCGCTCGTCCGCCAATCGCCCTGGGCGCTCACCGCCGCCGCCGCCCTGGCCTGCGTGCTGGCGCTCGGCTGGCTCTCCGACTACCGGTACGTCACCCAGCGCACCAGCTGGGGTCACTGGAAGCCCGTGGCGGAGCGCATGCTGACCGCCTGCGAGCACAGCACCACCGGCGAGATCACTACCTGGACGTGGGGGCACCGCACGATCACCATCTCGTGCTCCCGGCTACGCAGGTAACCGCCCTACGCCGCTTCGCGCCCGGGGGTGAAATCCCCGGCGGCGCGGGCCCGCTCCACCAGGTCGCGGGCGAGCCGTTCCAGATCAACCGCAGCTGGCATGGGCTCGATCATCTCGGTCACAACTGGTCCTTCCCCGCCATGCCGCCATGCCGGTGGCGGCGATGGCGGCGAGCTCGCGACACGGGCCCCGTCGGCGCCGACGTCATGCCGCTGAGCCCGGAAGCCTGCGAAGATAGGTAGCAGGCCCTCGCCGACCACTAGAGGAGGCAACGGGATGACCGCCCAGCCCGACACGCCCGGCCCGGACACCGGTTCGTATGAGGTGATCCACCTGGGCGGCCAGGCCGCGGTCGTGGTGCCAGTGACCGACTTCCTGCGCCTGAGGGCCCTGCAACAGGCCGCCACCGTCGAGGATCTCGAGGATGCGGAGGACACCGCGGCGGTGCTGGAGTGGAAGGCCCGCGACGCCGCCGGCCAGACGACGTTCGTGCCCGCCAGCGAAGCAAGGCGCCGGCTGGGCATGTCCCGGTGAGCCTGCGGGTCGACTACGACGAACGGGCGATCTACCTCCACGACCCGGATGCCGGCCGCGGCCAGATACCGGGCCAGGCCCGCCCCGTAGCTGCCGGTGCCCTCCACGCCGGCCAAGGCGACGGTCCCGAATCCGGACAGCCAGCTGAGCAGACCGGCGTACCCGGTCGCGGCGGCCGGGAACTCCCGCACCCCGGGCAGCCCGCCGAGAGGGTCCAGCGCGGCGGCCACGTGCATGCCGGCGTGGGTGTCCACGCCGCCGGTGATGACGCGTGTGTCTTCTACGATGGTCATTGCCGTCCCTTTTTTCTGTGGTTGAGGGGATGGCACGCACCCGCTGGCCGCCGATCTGTGAAACCCCGGCCTCTTGCCCAGGCCAGGCAGATCGGACCGGCAGCGCCGGCAGGTGCCTGAACGACCAGGACCCGGGCGACGGGCCGGTCTCAAGACAACCAGGCGGCGTCAGGCCGGATAACAGGTCAGACCAGGTCCCAGCGCCGACCCTACGCCCGTAGCCACACAAAACCACGGAAGCAGGGCCGAAGCTCTCATCCACATCCTCCCTGCCGAATATGGATTCCTACTGCATTAGTAGGCATATGTGAGTCTGTGCGCTCAGATTATCCGTTCGGGGCCCGGGCTCTGTCGGCTGGCACGGGTGCCACTGACCGCCCAGTAGGCACTGCAGGCCTGAGAGCCCGCGTCTGCCGGCGCGGGCTCTCAGCAGGGCCCGGAGCCGCGGAGATGCCCGAGGGACCCTAGGCCGAGCCCGTCGGCGGCGTGATTGTGAGGTTCAGGGTGAGGTGCTCGCCCGGCTGGACCGTGATCTGTCGCTGGTAGGGGCTCCGGTCGGCACGCCCCGCGATCACCATGTATGAGCCTGCGGGGACCCGGATCGAGTAGCCGCCGGAGCTGCCGGCGACCGCGGTGAACGTGCGGTTGGCCGCGGCGTCGGCGAAGTGGACCGGCGTGCCCCACAAGCGCGGGCAGCCCTGCGCCGAGCATGCCCAGTCCGGCCAGGACACATGTCCTTTCACCGTTGCCATGCCCGTCCCCCCCGCCGACGCGGGGGTAGACCCGGAGGGCTCACCAGACCGGTGAACGGAACCGCAGGCCCCCACGAACAGCACCGCGAGCAAGCCGACGACGATCGCCGTGCCGACCCGCGATTCTCTCGTCCCCGGGCAGGACTTCCGCACCGATAAATGCTACGCGCGGATCGGCTCGGCGGCGAGGATCTCGGCGAGGTAGGCCAGGTGAGTGGCGTGTTCCCGGGCGGCGATCTCGGCGAGGCGGGCAGCCTGGTCGCGGACGGTGGGCAGGGGCAGCTCCCGGATCGACACCCCTCCGGCCCGCCAGTCCCGCCTGATCTGCCCGGACAGCTCCACACGCGACCTCGCCATCCCTGACCTCCGCGCCAGCCGAACCGATGCAAAAGATCAGATCCTGGGTGGGGCCATAATTCGCGACGACACGCCGGCCCACCCGCCAGGCGAGATCACCACCCAGGCGGGGCCGAAATCCGCGACGACAACGGGCCAAACCGGGGCCAGTTCGGGTGATCACACTCAGCGGTGAACCGCGGCCGGGCGGCAAACCCTTATTCCGCCCGGCGTGCAAGGCCACGGTCAGGTCACTGTGACTGATCCAACGGGCAGGCCTGCGCTCCGGTAGCCGCTAGGGCCCTCTGGCAGGTCAGCGCTTACCGGCGCCTGGCTGACGGTCAGTTGCGTCTGATGGTCTGCTGCGTTACGCCGGTCCCGGCCCCGCCGACCGGGACCACCACGCCGGCCGTGCTCGAAGCGTTGGTCGCCTGGGCGGCCGCGGCGACGGTCAGGGGTGTGCTCGGCGCGTACATCGCCTCGTCGAAGGTGGTCGTGCTCGGCTGCTGCAAGCCCACCGCGAAGAGCGTCGCCACCTTGCCGCCCGAGAAGGAGCTGGAGATGTAGTCCCCGACCATCGGGCCCTGCGAGGTCTGCGCGATCTGGCTGAGCGCCATCGGGCCGGCCAGCTGCGTGGCCGTTCCCCAGTGGGCGCCGCCGTCGGGGGAGGAGATGAAGCCGACCTCCAGCTGGCAGGCACCACCGCACGCGGCCTTGGGATAGAAGTAATAGGTCAGGCCCAGGTGCGCGCTCGTGCCGGACCTGGCCGGATCCACCGCCAGGCCGGGAATGAAGTGGTCCTCGCCGCTGGTGACGGGGTCGATCGGCACTCGCGAGGCGGCGGTCCAGTTCACCCCGTCCGCCGAGGTCGAGAAGACGATGTCGTTGGAGGAGCAACTGGCCCGGAAGCGGCAGTCCTCCCACGCCACGTACACCCTCCCGGCGCCGTCGATCTCCGCCGTCGGCAGCGGGCTGGTCCGCAGCCCGCCCGCGACACCCTTGAAGCGGAAGCTGCTCACCGTGACGCCCTTGGCCCACGACGCCCCCCCGTCGGTGGACCGGAACGCCTCGATCTTGTTGTTCAGGCTCTCAAACGGCACGATGACCGTGCCGTTGGGCTGGACCAGCGGCTGGCCGCCCAGCCCCTTGTCGTTCCCGGCGGTCGGGATCGGCGTGCTCCAGGTCTGGCCACCGTCGGTGGAGGTGCTCATCAGCTCCACGTCGCCGGCCCCGAAGTTGTCCAGTTCGGTGTAGCAGTGACCGAAGAACGGGCTGGTCTTGGTGTTGTCACAGACCGTCCAGTTCTTGTCCAGGTTGACGGTCTTGGCCACCGGCGGCGGGATCGTCACCGGCAGGCTCCAGGTCTGCCCATCATCGGTCGAGCGGCTGACAAACACGGTCGGCACCACGCGGTTCGGAAGCAGCGGGACGGAGCTGATCAGCCAGGTGCCAGTCGCCGCGTCAAAGGCGACCGAGGGATCACTCACCCGCTCATACGGCACCGCAGCGCCGGAGCTGAAGGTCAGGCCCGGCAGGAAGCCAGTGGTCCCCCAGGTCGCGCCGCCGTTACCGGAACGGGCGAAGCCGATGTCGGTGGAGCCGCCGTTGAAGAAACGGCCCACCTGGAATGCGCCCACCACGGTGCTGCCCGCAGCGAAGGTGTCCGGCTCGACCTCCGTCGCATGCTGGCTGGTGGAATTCGTGAACGGATCGCTGCTGACCCGTGTCAGCGTCACAT
>Ga0070697_100002606_pt1 | contig 13882 bp, 17 predicted proteins | sample KBSK1501metaG_FD_65475 | JGI IMG/M metagenome (GOLD analysis project Ga0070697, IMG submission 65475) | Corn, switchgrass and miscanthus rhizosphere microbial communities from Kellogg Biological Station, Michigan, USA - KBS K1-50-1 metaG | ecosystem: Host-associated > Plants > Roots >...
CGTGCGGCGGGCTAAGGATCATGATGTCCAGGCCGAAGGAGTTGTGCCACCAATTATCGAAGGGCGCAGAAGTGAGCATGCAGAAACCGCCCCACGCCGCAATGAATGCGCCGAGCGGGCCGCGCAAGCCCCAAATCCTTACCGAATTTTCTTTGCTGGCGCCGTTACCCACGAATGTTGTGTGCAGTATCAGATACGCGCAGGAAAGGCCGGTGATCAGGGCCCCAAACTGAATGGCCAAGTGAGCGGGTGTCCAAAACGTGTCTCGCCCGATCCCAATATGCCAGGAAATGTCCCAATAAAGGCCAACGGTGGTAGACGTCACCGCTAGAACGGACGACCAGACATACCAGGGCACGGACTTGACTCGGATCGAAGGCAATTCCGCAACTGAGAGGGAAGTCGGAACAGTCAAGCGCACGCTCTCTGCCATTGAATCACCTTCTAAGACCTGGAAGCGTAGTCACGCTGTTTGATCTCCAGCGAAAGTCGAATTTGAAGATACTAACCCGAGACAAGGTACTGCTATCTGGGACTCTGTAAATTGCGTGATGTATGCGCCGAACCGAGGATTCTGTGCGCCGAACTGAGGCACAACCGCCGAGGTTGTGGGCTAGAATACGAATCGTGTTGAAGCGGGATGAACTCGGATTTCCCTCATTCTGGCAGCTACAGGTGACGGGATGTGTGGGTTTTTATTTACTCGTGCTGCTTTCAGTGCTTCCCTACCGTAACCCAGGCGAGTTCCGACACCAGACCATCTTTTGCGCTACGGTGTTCCTTGTCAGTTGTTTACTGCGGCCGGTGTGCCGATCTCTCTTGCACCGCTCGCTTCCGTGGCTTTCTTTGGAGATTCGGGCTTTTGGCTGGTCAGCAGCGTATGGAGCGGTCGCCACCTTCGTATCGGAACTGGTGAAATTGCGTGCCATGCGGCTGATTTGGACCGACTACCTGGACAATTGGCTGCCGTTTGCGGTCGTCTTTTTTCTTTGGTGCACACTGTATTTCAGCACCAAGCAGTGGCAGCAGTCGGCGCACGAAAGGGCAAGATTAGTGCGAGCCGAATCCGAGGCACGTGAAGCCCGCCTGAGCGCATTGCGCTACCAGTTAAATCCCCACTTTTTATTCAACTCTCTGAATGCAGTGTCCACTCTGGTCCTAGAGGGAAATGTCACGCCGGCGACGCGCATGCTTGCGCAGATCGGCGAGCTTCTGCGAACCACCCTCGACAATGACGCTTCGCCCGAGATACCACTTTCTCAGGAGCTTGGCTTCATCGCGCAATACCTCGCCATTGAGCAAACCCGGCTCGGTGGCAGGCTTCGAGTGGAAATGGCAATTTCACCAGACACTCTCGGCGCCGTTGTACCGAGCATGCTGCTTCAACCTCTGGTGGAGAATGCGGTTCGGCATGGAGTGGCGCCCGTGATCGAGGGTGGAACGATTGCAATTGAGAGCATGATTCATAATGACTGCTTGGTGATGACGATCAGGAATTCGGGGCCTCGAACCAACGGTATCTCCGCACAAAACGACAAACCTTCCAAAGGTATTGGTCTCACGAACACAGCTGCGCGTTTGAGGGCGCTTTATGGAGACAACCAGCATTTTTCGTTACGATCGCCGGACGCGGGCGGCTATGAAGTAACGATTGAACTTCCTTTTCGAAGGGAAGCTTCGAGTGTAGAGGGGGGCGTGTGCGCGCTTTGATTGTCGACGACGAGCCTTTGGCTCGGCGCGGAGTCGCACTTCGGCTGAAGAGATTCAGAGATGTCGAGATCGTTGGAGAGTGTGGAGACGGCTCCTCTGCCGTCGAGAAAATTCTTGAGCTCTCTCCCGATGTTGTTTTTCTCGATGTGCAAATGCCAGGCATGGACGGGTTTGAAGTTCTAAGAGCTTTGCCCAGCGAGGATCTGCCATCCGTAATCTTTCTTACCGCATACGAGCAGCACGCCTTGCGCGCTTTCGAAGTTCATGCATTGGATTATCTCCTCAAGCCCGTGGACGATGAGCGCTTCGACAACGCTGTACAAAGAGCAAGGCAGGTCAAAAATACTGGCTCCAGGATTCAGATGGCCGAACGAATCCTGAGCTTGCTCGAAGAGAATTCCGGAAGATATGTATCACGCTTTCCTGTGCGGGTCGGCTCCCGGATTCAGATTGTGCTGACCGACGACATCGAGTGGATCGCGGCTGCAGGAGACTATGCAGAACTACACGGCGGCGGCCGCTGTCACTTAATGCGCGAGACCATGAACTCCCTGGAACAGAAGCTCGATCCCGTACAATTCCTGCGTATTCATCGCTCCCGCATCGTACATGTGGGGTGCGTTCGGGAGCTCCGCGCCATTGATAATCGTGAATACCTTGTGAAACTGTCGGACGGATCGGAACACCGCTCCAGCCGAAGTTATGCAGATCGACTGGACCATTGGCTATCGTCGGAGTAACCGTAGGGCGCACACGTCGGCTTCCGTCCTGCCATTCTCTGGGATAGGGAGGAGGAGGCAAATGAGGGCCGCTATGGGCGTGGTGCCCGTGCCTCGGGCATTATCGCGAAAATCCAGGCGGAAATGCGATTGTTCAAGGGATCACTTCACGGTGCCAACCGCAGTCAGGTTCGCAGCTCGCCGACTATTCATTGGCGATGTGGATGGTTGCAGGCGGGCGCTTAGCTACCACATTACTATTCATACTCTGAAATATGCCCTTGCCACATTGATCCAGGGTGTCGCATCGGCACTTCGTCATCAACTTTTTGAGCACGCCTCGCACTGCTTTTATTCCATCCATCAGATCATCCAACTCCGCCAGCTTTCTTTGGGAGAGCGTTCGCCAGCGTTCCGAAGCGCGAGTGATGTCGCGAAAACCAAAGAACAAGTGTCGGATTTCAGTCAATGTAAAACCGAGTTGACGCGCACGCTGAATGATTGCCAGCCGGTAAAGCGCTGTGGTGTCGTATCGTCTCTGCCCGCTCATTCGCGGGGCCCGGGGAAGCAGTCCAATTCTCTCGTAATAGCGAACCGCCGATGCTTGGAGTCCAACTTGTCGCGCCACCTGGGAAATCGTCAATTCTGCCATAAGGACATTCTAGACCACCCCCTTCCGATCAACATCCGAACGTTGACAGATTCTGTTACAAAAAGCCCCTTGCCTTAAAGTCGACTTTAAGTTGTAGCGTGATAGATGGAGCGACGGAGCGTCCAGAGCTTTGCCGTCAGGCGGAGAAGTACTCATGCAGAAAATGAAATCAATATTGATGCTCGTGCTGGGGTTGAATTCTGGCAACATTTTGGCACAAGTTCGGGCAGCAGCGCGTTGACGCCAAGGAAACTGCCAGCCTCGACGCAGAACGGGAAAAGCACGCTCTGCAGGTCTTGGCAAAGCTCACCGAGAAAGTGATCGTGTCTGCCGCTGATGCCATGCCCGCCGACAAGTATGGCTTTGCGCCAACGGATGGTGAATTCAAGGGTGTGCGTACCTTCGGTCAAATGGTGAAACACCTGTCCGCAACCAACTACATTCTGGCCGCGGCGGCCTTGGGAGAGGAGCCAGCGGCAGATGCTGGCGACGAGCTTGGGCCTGAAGCGGTGAGAACTAAAGCCGAAATTCTCAATTACCTGAAAGGCTCATTTGCGTATCTAGACAAAGCAATCGAAGCGATCGGCCAGAAGAATACGCCGGTCAAATCCTCGCCAATCTCGCCTCTGAAAAGCACGGAGGCAACTCGCCTGGCATTGGTGGTGGAATCCTTGGCGCATGCTTTTGTCCATTACGGACAAATGGTCGAGTATCTGCGCATGAACGACGTCGTTCCGCCCGCGAGCCGGCCATGAAGCACGGCTCTGATGGCATGCCGATAGCTTGCCGTTTGACGAGCGCAGAACTACGCGAGCGTGCGGCAACGCTCCTCGCCCAATTTAGGTCTGCCGTGATCGGGACTGAGGAACTCCGGGAAGGGCATGCTTTCCGCGTTCCGGGCGATGGCAAGTGGATTGCGATTATAGCGAAAATGATTGTGGCAGAAAGGGAGTGTTGCCCCTTCTTGACGTTCGAGTTGGTAGCCCAACCTAATATGGGGCCCTTAATCGTCCGCGTGACTGGCCCCGCTTGTACCAAGGACTTCTTGAAAACTGTCTTGTGTAAGCCCGATGCGTCTATCTAGCAGTGGTTCGGCAACTCGGAGTTGCGAGGTTGTTGGCGTAACCTCGCGATAACACTCACTGACCACGAAGGAGGCCGATGCCACAGATCTCTACGCAAGAGTTCGAACGGCTGCCACTGCGGGTTCACGCCTTTCTTGCCGGCGTGCCGCTTCATGACGTGTGGGCCGTCGATCTGCCGCGGACGCGCTCCGGCATCACGCTGGATGAGTTTTTGCGGACGGCAAGCGCGTGTCTGCTCACACGCTCGCCGGTCGTGCGCGCGCTCCTAAACATCCGTTTCTTCGTCGGCCGGCTCTTTGGTTGGGATCGCGAGCCAACCGCAGCCGCGTGGGAAACCTTCGCAACCCGTCTGACAACCACAGATCGCTCAAAGTCCTTGGTGTCGGCGGGTACGCGCGAAGGACTCTTCCACGTGGTGTACCGCTTCGAAAACGAGCAGCTCCTCGAGGTGATCAACCGCACCGCCCACGCCGCGGCGCTGAGCGCCCTTATCGAAACGGCAAATTCCTACCGCTTCTATTTCGGCGTTTACGTGCACAGCGTCGGCCGCTTCACGCCGGTCTACATGGCCCTGATTGACCCGTTCCGCAAGCTGATCGTCTATCCGTCACTGCTGCGCAGCGTCCGCGCGAAGTGGAATAAAACCTTCGGCACGGTCTGACGACGGAACACCTTTTCATGCTAGCTTCCCGCACTGACCGAAGTCCAAGGCGACGTTGGCGGCTACCGGGAGCGTCTCCTGAAGTTCGTCGAGAGCAAGAACGTAACCTTGAACTACTCGGAACGCAGCCAAGTGCGTTCGTAGAATTCTTCCGGCTGACTCTTGGAATGACACCGAAAGCATGGGTCTCTGCGCTGCAAGGCCAGAACAGCCGAATAGTGCCGAAATACATTTGATTCCGTAGCGAGTTCTGGCCGCTGCCCCGCATCGACAAACAGCTCAAAAGATCATGCCCGGAATATGCGCCTCGTGACCAACAAACGGAGACTCTTGCACCTTGAGGGGAGAAATCATGGCCCTCTGTGGTTGCGCGTCGGAGGCAAGCCGATGTTAGTGGAGGCCCCCGAGGTACCGGGCCAACCAAAGGTAACCCTGCGCAGCCGATCTGCGCAGGGGCCGCTTGTCGATTCAGCGATGTTTGATGAAAGCGCCGGTTTGAAGTTCGGCCATTGCCTGGCGTAGCTGTTCCTGCGTGTTCATCACAATCGGACCGTACCAGGCAACCGGCTCTTCAATCGGCTTGCCCGATACCAGTAAGAAGCGGATGCCCTCGTCTGCCGCTTGCACCACGATCTCGTCTCCGCGGTCAAAGAGCACCAGCGAGTGATTGCCGACATCGTAGATGGGCGGCGCATCCGGTTTCGCGACCTGCTCGGTCAGAACCGCGCGCGGTTCCGAGGACTCGCGGAACGTGCCCGAGCCCGCGAACACGTAGGCAAAGGCGTTGCGGGTGGTCTCGATTTTGAGCCGCTTCCGCTGGCCCGGAGCAACCGAGATGTCGAGGTAATTCGGGTCGGCGGCCACACCTTCCACCGGTCCCCTCTTACCCCAGAACTCGCCGCAGATGATGCGCACACGAGTGCCATCATCGTCGGTGACCTCGGGGATCGCACTCGCTGGAATGTCCTGATAGCGTGGATCGGTCATCTTCAGCGACGAGGGCAGATTGGCCCAGAGCTGGAACCCGTGCATCCGGCCATGCTTATCGCCCTCGGGCATCTCCTGGTGCAGAATGCCGCTGCCGGCGGTCATCCATTGCACGTCGCCGGCGGTCATCTTGCCCTTGTTGCCAAGGCTGTCGCCGTGCTCCACAGAGCCGGCAAGCACGTATGTGATGGTCTCGATCCCGCGGTGTGGATGCCAGGGAAATCCCGCAATGTAATCTTCTGGATTCTCATTGCGGAAATCGTCCAGCAGCAGGAAAGGATCGAAGTCTTTGGTTTTGCCGAAGCCAAAGGCGCGCTGCAGCTTCACGCCGGCGCCCTCGATTGTTGGCTTCGTTTGAATGATGTCTTTAATTGGGCGGAGTGACATAGGGTTCCCTTTCTACCGCCAGGAAGCACGCGGCTGGGACGTGTGCCTGGCGGTAATGATAATTCAAGCCTTCACGAACTCGACGTCGAGCGTGATGGTCACCTCGTCGCCAACGAGAATGCCGCCGGTCTCGAGCGCAGCGTTCCAGGTCAGGCCGAAGTCTTTGCGGTTGATCTTTGTGGTCGCTGATACCGCAACTCGGGTGTTGCCCCAAGGATCCTTCGCAGGCGGGGTTGGGCCTTCGATGGAAAAGAGCACCTTGCGGGTGACCCCCCGAAGGGTCAGGTCTCCCTCTACGGCCAGTTCTCCCTCCCGGACAAGGCTGATGCGCGTGGACTTGAAGGACAGCATGGGGAACTTCTCCACGTGTAAGAAGTCGGCGCTCTTAAGGTGGGCATCGCGCTGGGCGTCGCGGGTTTCGATCGAGGCCGCTTCAATCAAGGCCTCGACCCGAGAGTTTGCCAGGTCGGATTCGTCCAGAGTCAACGCCCCCGTGACTTTGGCGAATTGCCCCTTCACGTTAGCGATCATCATGTGTTTGACCTTGAACTCGGCAACGGAGTGAGCCGGGTCGATGTTCCAGGTAGTCGTGGAGATTTGCGGTGTAGCCAGTGCGCTCATAATGGTTGTCCTTTCTCCTTGCTTTAGATGCGTGTCAACGATAATCGTTTCAACAAATGATTAAGCCAAAAAATCAAACCACTTGGCTGCGCGATACGCGCAACAGTTCAGTCAAGGTCCGGAGGCGCTCCCGCCCCAGGTGGCCCAGTTGTTTGCGATGGGCAGCCTGCACCGGTTCGTCGAGTCGGCTGAGCAGCTTTAAACCATCCGGCGTGATTCGGGCCATCACGGTCCGCCGGTCCTTGGTTTCACGGCACCGCGAGATCAGGCCGCGCTTCTCCAGGCGGTCGAGCAGGCGAGTGACATCCGGGTCACGCGTAATCATGCGGCTGGCGATTTCCCCACAGGGCAGCCCTTGGGGTGCCCCGCGCAGGATTCGGAGCACATTGTACTGCGTCGCCGAGAGATCCTCGGCCTTGAGCACCTGGATCAGACCGCGCGACAGGATGTCTGTGGTGCGCAGCAGGTCCAAGAATGCCGCTTCCTCAGGACCGGCCGCGCGCCGTCGCTTGCTCTCGGACTGAGCCGATTCCTTCATCAACCCTTACAATACTCGTTACCACGACTATTGTCAAGACGCATTTAGCGGGCGAGCGCCTCGGGCTTCACGCAGCGTTGCTCGGTCTGCGCCGATACGCAATCGAAGTGGTCCAGTGCAGCGCGCCGCCCTCCTGATCAATTTGACGAGTACTTGTTGGCTTCGCTTCGTAGATTCGTTGCGACATCTCTTCACCAACAATCCGAGTCTCGAAAAGCATGTCTACGCATCTACTACGTCCGTGCCGGCACTCGGACTTCTCACAAGCCGTCACGCACGATTGGTTCACCCCCGAGATGTCGCCCAGCGTTTACCGATTGTGGGCCAACCGGAAGTAACCTGTGAGAATTCCAGTTTCCCATTGGCCGGCCATCCCGGAGTTGGCAGGACTGCATAAGGCTTATGCTTTTTCGCTCTTGATCGAATCCGAATCTCTGGGTCAGCCGATCACTTCGGCAGTGTCCCGACCAGTGATGTGCAGCAGCAGAGTATAGGTGGGCACGGAGCGATTCTTCAGCCTCCTCTGATATAGCACTACTCACTGCGTAATGCAGCGGGCGAGGTCTCCGAGTACACCTCGTAGTGCCGCACACGGGCCTCCATTTCGATCAGGTAGTTGGAGTCGAAGTCGTAGTACTTGGCCATGCTGTAGTCGTCCCCAGCGAAACCCTTGATGGCGTCAGTGTCGTCCCAGAACGTCAGCATCTCGAAGTGTGTTACATCTCCTTTGGTGCGGTACAAACACCACGCGCCACGATTTCCTTGCGTCGCCAGATAGTCGGGAAGCGCGATCCTCCGCATGAGGTCCAGGTATTCTTCACCCTTCGAAATGGGAACCATCCCGTGCCATATTCGAGCGATCATCTGGCCCTCTGATCAGGCGAGCGAGTACCGCGGAGAAGGTTCTCCAGCAGAGTGACAAGCCTGGTGGCGCATGATCGGTCAGGGTCAAGTCCGGGATCATAGATAGTGAGTTCAAGGCCGAGCGCTCGTGGATGGCGGACGAACGGAGTCAAAAGATCCACCACTTCGTTGATTGTCATTCCACCCGGTTCGGGCGAATCCACCGCCGGCATGACGGTCGGGTTGATGACATCGGCATCCAGGTGAATCCAAAAGCCACGCAGTTCCGACCCAGCTGACGTGAGCGATAGGAGGGCTGCGGTCGCAACCTCGGTTACACCGCGTTCACTGAGCGCAGCACCGGGAATGTCGAGAATCCGAGACGCAGCCAGGGCCGCGTGACCATACCACGGCTCGGCAGCGTCGCGGCGACCGATCAGAACGACATCCTTGCCATGCACGAGAGCCTCGTCCCCAGAGAGCCGGGCCAAAGGCGTCTCGCCGCGACCAACGGCAAGTGCGAGACACATGCTGGCCGCAGAACCGGTATGAGACTCTTCGGGCGTCCCGAAGTCTGCGTGAGCGTCGATATAGATAAGACCCACCGACCCTTGCGTGGAATGTCGTGCACCTAAGAGGCATCCCAGCACGATGCTGCAATCGCCGCCCAGCACAACTGCAAGGCGGCCGTTGCTGGTTGCCACTGCCATCCGCTCAGCGAGCTTGCGGGAATAGGCGCCGACTTCGGCTTCGTTTCGCACCCGACCCGGTGTACGGACGTAGTCTCGATACGCAGGCGGGATGACATCGCCCAGATCGCTCGCGCCCAGGCGTTGCACCAGGCCAAGCTCGCGGAGAACTGCGGGGGCACGATCAAGCTGCCGGGGTTCGCCGCTGTCGTAAGGACGGATGCCGATGCTCGACGGTGCGCCTACGATTGCGATGCTACGGTTCATCGATAAACTCCAGTTCTCACCGCCAAACTACGTTTAGATGGTGAAGACAACCATGGTAGTAGGAGTAATACAACCTGTCAACTGGCGTTTGATGGTGATAAACTCTGGGAGTGGCTCAGATCAGGCAGCGTCGGTTCAAACTGGCAGGAGGGCATCCGGCCCTCGACTTCATCAACACGGTACGAGACTGGACGGTACCCGAGCCACAGGACTACCTCGGTGATTTTGCCGACGCCATTCGCTTCGGCGAAGCGGCGGGTGTCCTGACTCGAGCGGAGGCCTTGCGCATCCGAGGCCGGACGCCGCGCATTGAACTGACGCGACTGAGAGAGCTTCGGGTTTTGTTGAGGAGGATCTTCCAGAAGGGGCTCTTGGGCGAAGAGCCCCGGCGCACAGACCTAGGGAAACTCAGCTCTGACCTGGCCGAAGCCGCTCGAGCAACCCGGCTAAGGGTGGCGGCTCAAACTCAACCATCCGCACAGATTCCGATGAGACGGGAGATCACTGCGGAAAAGGCTGGCGTTGCGCTCCTGCGTCTCAGAATCGTGGAAGCCGCGGTTGCGCTGCTAGTGTCTGATGCCATGCTGCGGGTCAAGTCATGCCCGACCTGCGGTTGGTTTTTCCTCGATATCAGCAAAAACCGGTCGCGCCGCTGGTGCAGCATGGATACGTGTGGCGCGGTCGCGAAGGCGCGCCGCTACTACCGGCGATTGAAAGAGCGCACTGATCCCTGACTTGGCCTGCCGCCCTCACCGCGAATCCCGGCAACAATCATTACCGACTTCTCCTATGCTCAAGGGACCGTCCCCCACCAATATCGATACCCGGACGGTCCGCTGAGGCTTCGGAATTCACTTGGGAGTTGTATTGACGCGTTCCGCCGATGGCGGGCGGGTGACGCTCGACAGGGAAGTCAATCGCCTGACGGGAAGACTAGCCGACAATCTGGGAGTCAGTTAGCAATGGCAGCTACCAGAGGCTTGCCGTCTTGATGCGCTTGGCCCATTCGTCCTCGCCAACGCTCGCAGGGGTTCCCGGATCGGGCTGGAAGCATCCCGCTGGCACAGAAGCCCCCTAGAATCGGCATTCACACCCCGAACGGAGGCTGCTGGCACTCGGGCACGGTCTCAAAGATTTTGAAGCGTCGGATGGCTTGCGTGTCCGTTGCGCAAGAGAGGCATTCCTGTTCAGCTTCCGCCGCCGTGGCGGTCGATGCTTTCGGCGCGACCCTTTGGGCTGGACAACGGAAACCCGGCAACCGCCACGGCGAGCATGGAGGACGGAGGCTACGCTGCTGAATCCTAGTTGCCCAATCGAACCCATTCGAGCGGACGGGCAGGACATGATGCCGTGCCGCAAGCCTGCCTGGCCGAGTCCCCCCTTATCCCGTGGCCTTCGATTTTCTTCGGATTTTAACCTCCACTGTCTCCTGTCTGTGGGAAACTGTGCCGTATGCCGAAGGCACCGGAGCATCCTCCGACCCACGAGGATCGCAAGGTTCAGAAGCTCGTGGAGCGCATTGACAAGAAGCTAAAGCTCCAAGACAAATCGGTCCGCGAAGAATCCGGCCAGCCTACCAAAGCAAAGGGTTAGCCATGCCAAAGCGCAATCTTATGGTGGTCAAATGGCTAGGCACCGTCCCCGCCGTCGGGATCTGCACCTTTTGCAACCGCCAGTTCAAGGTTCCTATGAGCGCGCTGAAGAGGGTCGCCGATGCGCAAGAGAGTCTCCGGGTCCAATTCGCTGAGCACACTTGCAAGCGCGAGGATGCCAGCTGATCGCTAGCTGATCGTAAAGAAGGCGAGCCTTCGGCTTCAGGCCGGCGCAGAGCCTTGAGTCAGAACTACAACAAGGATCAGAATCAGGATCAAGAAGACTAACGCGCCCGCACCGAGGAGTATGACTTCGCTCATTAGATCAGGCTTCAACAGGTCTTCGCGACGCAAAAGCCACCTCCCGAAAGATCGGAGGGGAGTGGCACGGGGCTCCGCGCGGTTCGTGCCTGCCAATAGGACGGCAATTTTGATGCCAATGGTTAGTTGACCGGTCGCTCTGACGCTATTGGAGTTGGGGACTGGCGCAAAAAGCAGAGTCGCAGAAACCTGCATTTTGCGGGCAAATTACTATCGCGGCATCAAGGGGTAGTCAGGATAGAGGCCACGCCCTCCCTAGGTGGGGCTATTCCAGAATGAATCGAGCATTTCCCCAGGAAAGACAACACGTCCGACGTCCGGACGTTATTCTCAACATGTTCTCAGGAGGGAAGAATCTGGCTGGAAAGTCGCCATGCTGGATTGGAGCGTAAAACGGCTTGAATGACCAGTTGAAACCTTTCCATCTAATCGTCCTGGTTCACCATCCTTTACATCGCCCGTCACGCCCTTCATGATCAAAACAATTTTCTTTTGAACTGCATGGTTTAGCATGGCTGCGTAATAATAATTCAGAGAAGTATCGCCGAGGGTCATGAAAACGACGAAACAAATTGCAACGATCACGCTGATCCTATTGCTAGGACTTATCGCCTACGGATTGTTTCGAACTGGCTGGTCGATGACCGTATCGCAAATGAACCTGGGAGGCGAGTCGTCCCAGGCCGTGCCTGGGTCCGCGATTGATCAGACTTCTCTCGATACCGCGCGGCGGTTGACGCAAATGCCCACTAGTGCTGACGAATTGCCATTTGCACAGGAGGCCCTCCGTCTCGGTGATCGCGAGATGGACCTGGCGTTTGCTGCGGCGGTCCGGGAGGCGCAAGAGCACCCGGCGGTGTTGAGTGCCGAGGCAAAACAGAGCCAAGCCAGGCTGCAGAACGCAGAGAAGTCTCTGGAGGGCGACAACGCGCGGGTCGCGCAACTTACCTCCGCGCTGGCGAAAGCTACCGGGGCTAATGCGAACCGTCTGGCCGATCAACTGGAACAGGCGAAAGTCCAAGTCGAGCTGGATCAGGATGAGGTGGATAACGCAAAGCAGGAATTAACCCTTGCCGGTGATGATGCCCAAGGCCGAATTGAACAGTTAATGAAAGAGCACGAGGCGGCGTCCCGTGTCGCAGACACCACGACCGTTAACACTGCCACCCCGCCGGATCTAAGCGGGTTGGTTCACCAGTACCAGCAATGGTCACAGCTGCATGACAAGAACTTGCAACTGTGGCGGGCCAAGCAAGATGCAGAATCGTCAGCGGTCATGTTCACAACAAAGCGCGATGCTCTTGCACCGAAGATCGCAACCAAGACACCAGAGGATCCAGGGACAATTGGCGGAGAGGGTACGACTCCCGCTGCTGCGGATTCTGCTGGCTCTACCCGCGGAGCTTCGACCGATCTCGTCAATGCTACAAAACGCCGTTCAGCCGCGGTGAAAGCACTTACAAACTTTGAGGAGCGTATTGAGGATCAGAAGAGCCTGGCCCGAACCTATGGAAAGTGGCGGGAAGTGGTCATAGCACGGCAACGCAGCGCAATTCACAGAGGCTTATCAGGCGCTGCAGTCGTTGTAACTATCTTGCTGATCGGGATTTTCTTTGATAGTTGGCTAAAACGTCTTCTCGACAGAGTCAGATTGGACCCTCGTCAGGCCGACACTCTGCACGCAGTAATAGGCGCCGGTTTGCAAATCATTGCCTTGGGTCTGGTCCTGCTGGTGATTTTCGGTCCGCCAAGCCAGTTGGGGACTATCTTGGGACTTGCCGGCGCGGGTCTTACCGTGGCGCTGAAAGATTTCATCGTTAGCTTTTTTGGCTGGTTCGTTCTGATGGGAAGAAATGGGATCCGCTTAGGTGATTGGGTGGAGATTAACGGAGTAACAGGGGAAGTCGTCGAGCTCGGAATGTTTCATACAGTATTGCTGGAAACCGGCAACTGGACTGACTCTGGGCATCCGACCGGACGACGGGTTACTTTCACCAACAGTTTTGCCATCGAGGGCCACTATTTCAATTTTTCCACTTCGGGCCAGTGGCTTTGGGATGAACTGACACTGGTGTTGGCCTCTAGCCAGAATCCGTACCCGATCGTTGAAGCAATTCAAAAGACGGTGCTGGAGGCGACCGCAGACAGCGCGGGTCAAGCGGAAAAAGAGTGGCAGCACGCCGCGCATTCCCGGAATATGCGTGCGCTATCGGCCGCCCCGGCCATCAATGTAAAGCCGGTAAGCGGCGGCGTCGAAATCGCTGTGCGCTATATCACGCGCGCTAACGAGCGCTATCAATTGCGTTCCAAGTTATATCAGGCTGCTATGAGTTTGATCAGCAAAAAGGACACGCAAGAGTCCACGTCTATCTCCGAAAAACAAGAACCAAAACCTGCCTGACCGGTATTGCGGAAAGTACCCTCATTACCTCAACAGAATTCGCTGGAGGGCGAGTTCATCAGACGACGAGGTCATCTTCGATAGCACTGGGATGGCATCACAAGATGTCGCTGCCGCAGTCCTCTCGAGTGTCAGAATCTCGAGTGTCAGAATAAGGAGAGGCCGGGAGGTCAAGGTGTCCGTGGTTAAAGTCGCCGCTCCAGCGACAGCCTGCCGGGAGTTCAGGCCTAGCCGGCTGATTGCTGGTGTACTGGCGATATCACAACCGCGGAGACAGTCCTGATTCGGGAGCATATCCGCGCTCAGAAATTGAAACATTAATTCCGTGTGGATGTGTTCAGGACAACCCCGGCTCAGGATTCGGTCCGCACCCAGGCAACAGTAGGGAAGAAGTAGATAATCCCACATT
>Ga0070697_100002607_pt1 | contig 13881 bp, 15 predicted proteins | sample KBSK1501metaG_FD_65475 | JGI IMG/M metagenome (GOLD analysis project Ga0070697, IMG submission 65475) | Corn, switchgrass and miscanthus rhizosphere microbial communities from Kellogg Biological Station, Michigan, USA - KBS K1-50-1 metaG | ecosystem: Host-associated > Plants > Roots >...
GAACCCGTAACGCTTGAGGAGCTCGCCGCCGATCACGGTGTGCGGCCCCTCGACCTCGTGGTCGATCGCTTTGCCGATGTCGTGCAACAGACCGGCCCGTTTCATCGTCTGCGGGTCGTACCCGGTCTCTGACGCGAGCATGCCGGCGACGTGTGCAACCTCGATCGAGTGACGCAGCACGTTCTGGCCGTACGACGTGCGGAAATGCAGACGTCCGAGGAGCTTCACGAGGTCCGGGTTCAGCCCGCCGATGCCGACCTCGTAGATGGCCGCCTCAGCGGCTTCCTTCATGACCTGGTCGATCTCGGTGCGAGCCTTGCCGACCATCTCCTCGATCCGTGCCGGATGGATGCGCCCGTCGACGAGGAGACGCTCGAGCGCGCGCTTGGCCACCTCGCGACGGATCGGATCGAATCCTGAAACGACGACGGCCTCGGGTGTGTCGTCGATGATGAGGTCCACGCCCGTAAGCGTCTCGAGGGTGCGGATGTTCCGGCCCTCGCGTCCGATGATCCGGCCCTTCATGTCGTCGCTCGGGAGAGCCACGACGGTCACGCTGTGCTCGGCTGTGTGCTCGGCGGCGTACCGCTGGAGGGCCATCGTGATGATGTCGCGAGCACGGTCGTCCGCCCGCTCGCGGGCTTCGACCTCGAGCTCGCGGACCTTTCGACCGGTGATGTCGCGCATCTCTTCCTCGACCCGGTCGAGGAGAAGCCCGCGCGCCTCCTCCATAGTCAGAGAAGCGACCCGAGCCAGCTCGGTGCGCTGCTCGTCCTGGAGCTGTGCGATTTTCCCCCGCTCGCCCTCGAGCTCCTGCTCCTTTAGACCGAGCCGGCGGTCGCGCTCGTCGACCTGGGTGATCTTCTGGTCGAGCTGCTCGTCCTTCTTGTCGAGCCGGCTTTCGTAACGCTGAAGCTCGGCTCGGCGTTCGCGGTTCTCCAGCTCCGCGGTCTTGGCAACTTTGAGGGCCTCGTCTTTGGCCTCGAGGATGATCTGGTTCTGCCTGGCTCGCGCCTCGGCGAGCAGGCGATCAGCGTTCGCCCGCGCCGTGGTCTCGCTCGCGAGCGCGAACGAGCGTCGCAGAACGAGGGCGATCCCGAAGCCGACGAGAGCCGCGACGAGGGCCACAAGGCCCACGACGAGGATGTCGGGCATGACGGCGATCCTTTCCGTGCCGCGTGTGCGGGGACGCTCGCGGGTCTCTGTGCGTTCGCCCCCGTTTTCGCGTAAGTGACCGGCGGAACGGGGCGCTCCGCCAGCCACGTTGGTTCACAAAAGTTTTGGTGTTGTCAGGATAACGCAGATCGGACGGCACGTACGAAACGCGTACAGGCTAGGCTCCGACCTATGGCGGTGCCCGAGAACGAGACGCGCCTCGATGGAGCGGCGCTCGCTTCCCTCCTCGCCTCGGGCGCGGGCTGGACCCGCGAGGGCAACACCCTGACGAAGACCTTCACGTTTAAGGGCTTCAAAGGCGCGGTCGCGTTCGTGAACCGTGTCGCGGAAGCGGCGAACGCCGCCAACCACCATCCGGACATCCACCTCGAGGCATACAAGAAGGTCCGGGTCGTTCTCACGACGCACATCGCGCACGGGCTGACCGATGCCGACGTGGCGCTCGCGAAACAGATCGACGTGGCGGAGAACAAATAGAAAGAGAGGGCGCAGCGTGCGCCCTCTCCTGCTGTTCGAGCTCGCGGTGCCCTACGGCGTCGGGTCGTTCACGCTCACGCTGAAGATGTCCGAATTGCCGAAGGTCGGTGCGCAGGCTTGCTGCGGTGCCGGCCGTGCGACGGTGGTCCCGTTTCGGAGAGACATTCGCCACGCGTCGATGGCCGCACAGTCCGCCGCGTTCCGAGCGTCGTTCCAGACCGCCGCTCCGTACGTGTTCGTTGCGACCGCGTAGACGTAGTCGCCGAGGAACCCACCAACCAGGTTGTTCTGGCTCGAGCCACGCGGGTCGCCGGGGACTCCGCGGTGGACCTCGCTGAACGCGCCAGTCGGCGCAGACGTTGCCGTCGCGTCGGCGTGGAGGAAGACCCCCACCAGGCTCCGCGGATCGGTCGTGTTGGTGCGGTACGGCGTCGTGAACGCGTTGTACACGACGTAGACGTCCCGCCCGTTCGGTGAGATGGCGGGCGCCGTGTAGTAGCCGCGATCGCCAGCGGTCCCGATCGACCGCGGGGCTGACCACGTGCTCCCAAGGTCTGTCGACTCTGCGAAGAACACGTGAGGCGCCGCGATGTCGCCGCTCACGAAGGTCATAACGATGCGGTTGGTGGCGCCGGCTCCCGTTGGTGCGCCATTGGCGATGTCGACGCTCGGCGCCGGAGCGAGGTCGCTGCGCGCGCCGGCGATGCCGTCGATCGTCGGTCGTCCGAGGACGGGATCGACGATCCCGGGCTGGGTCACCGGTCCCACCACCGGCTGTGGCTTCGACCAGCTCGTTCCGCCGTCATTCGAGATCGACTGGATCTCGAAGGCATCGGACCCCTGTCGCCCGATCCCGTAGAGGTAGGCGTTCCCATGGCTGTCGGTCCGGACGGTGCAGCCATCCATGGGGTTGCGGTTGCGGTTGTTCGCGGCAGCGCCGATCTGGCTCTGGCTCCACGTCGCGCCGCCGTCGTGCGAGACGCCGACCAGCAGCGGCGCAGGCGCCGCGTTCGGGCTGAGCTCCTGACCGCGGAAGTCCGCCCAGCAGACATAGACCGTGCCGAAGAACGGACTGGACGAGGCGTTGTCCGCCCAGATCTGTTCCTTGTCGGAGAAGGTCGTCGACGATTGCTTGGAGACGATGACCGGGTGCATCCAGGCACTCTTGACGCCCGCGGCAGCGGACTGGACGTTGTCCGTGCGCGAGACGGCGATGGCCTCGAAGCCCTTGAAGGCCTCCTCCGAGCGCGTCGCGCCGAAGTTCGAGGTGAGGTTCGCGTAGTAGAGGCGTGATCCGTTCGACCACGAGAAGACACCATTCGCGTCAGGCTTCGGGCCGAACGCAACGGCGGGATCTCCGTCGGAGACGAGCCCGTCCTCGAAATACCAGGGCAGCGTGCCGATCTGGCCGACCGCCGGCGCGCAGGCCGGGTCGGTATTGCCGACGGCGCCTACACAGCCCCGCGCGGTCCAGCCGGTGTATGTCGGCTGGGTCCACGTAGCGCCCGAGTTGAACGAGAAGTACACGCCTGAAACGCCCACGCCGGGCGTGAACGGACAGGTCGTGTCGTTGCCGGCGTTGCATGCCTCCATGTCGATCTCGTCGTTCGAGCCGGCCACGAGGATGTTCGGATGAGACGCGTCCACGGCGAGCGCTGGCTCGTTCTGTTTGTTCTGTGAAAACGGAGATGATGGACTTGCGACGTTGACGAGAGCCGTCGCGGCGCCAGCGAGCGACGTCATAGCGATCAGCAGCGCGACCGTGAGCGCAACCACGAGGATCTTCTGCATGTGACTCCCCCCTGCCTACGAACTAAAGATGCGCGCTGAGTTTAGGACGGCGCCTTGCCTGCCGCCCTTGTCATTGGATACGCACTTTGTGGCATATCCGATCAATCGCCGACGACACTGCGCCAGGCGAGAACTGCGATCGGCGGCAACGCAAGGTTGTCGAGACCGAACCCAAGCAAGCCCTCGATCGTGCCAAGGATCACGGCGATCGCCGCGATCGCGAGCAACCCGAGCGGCGCCCAAAGACTCGCAACGAATCCGATCATGAGCGTCACAGCCACAAACGCCACCGAGCCGCCGAGTGACTTCGTGCCTCGCCACACTGCCCATCGTGGACCGCCGATCCGCTCGCCGACCGTAGCCGCCGCTGGATCGGCGAGCCCAAAGGTCATCGCGCCGAGCGCGTACGCCGCGGGATACGACCAGCTGAAGATCGCTGCGATCGTGAGGCCGAGCGGGAAGAACGTGGCGCCGAGGGTCGGCCGGTCGACGCCGTGTACGGATCTGAGAAGCCCGCGACCGCGCGTCCACCCAAGAATCGCGGCGACGGCCAGGCCAATCGCGACGTATTCGGCAAGCGACAGAAAAGCCGGAAGGATCGCCGCGACCATCGCGCCGGTCGCGTGCGTGTAGCGCCGCGTCGCATCGGCCGAAACGCCGCGCCGCCGCAGCACCTCCGCGGACACGAAGAGCGCACCGATGGCGGCGATGACAGCGACGATCTCAAAGACGTGCATGGTGACCTCGCGGCAGCAAACGCATCACCCTCTCGACCGCAACGTGGCAACCGGCGCCGAGGAGCGCTGTCGCGGCCGCGTCGACCGTTTCGATCGCGTAGAACGTTCGGATCGCGAGAGCGCAGCCGACGACCGAGTCAAGCTGATCGACGATGTACTGCGCCGTCCTCGCGCGAGGCGCAGATATTCCTGGGGCGATCCCGAGCCTTCGCTTCACGAAGCTGTTGGGGAGCTCCGCGAGAACGTAGGCGGCACCGCAGATCGCACCAACGACCCATGCCGAGGGCGCGCGAGGCGCGAGCCGAGCAAGACCAGCGAGTCGCGGCGACCGCGCGGCAAGGCTCTGCTGCGCCGCGATCGTGATCGCGGTGGCCGCGGGCATCACGATGAAGCCACGCCATGTCTTGTTGCCTCCAAGCAGCGGCCGGCCACGCCACCGCCGACCGGCGTCAATTGGCCGGGCCAGCCCGGGCGCGAGGTCGAGTGTGATGACCGCCACATGCGCGAGGCCTGCGAGCAGGATCGGCGCGGTGAGCCAGGCCGCCCGGAGAGCGCGGGCGTCACCTCTCATTGGGACGGTTCAACAAGCGGCGGAGCGCATAGGAAAACGCGACGAAGGCGAGGGTCGCCGCCCACCCATAGATCTCAATCCGGAGAGACGATCGGTCGGGGATCTCCGCCACCGCCCGGGACGATACTCGCGTCATCATGCGCAGGCGTGCGCACAGGATGGATTCGTATCACCGGCGTCGGGGTCGTCGCGATCCTCAGCGCGTCCGTCCTGTTCGTGAAAGACGAGCGCCGGCGCGGCGCGGGTTTCACGGCCGTGGCACTCGGATCCTTCCTCTTTCAGCAAATCCTCGTCGCGCGAGCTCTCGCACGCAGCGAAGATGGTGAGCCCGACGATCTCGATCCCGTCGACGCGCTCACCCTGAGCAGAGGGCTCGGGGCGTCGATCGTCGCCGCGGCGGCGTTCGCGGGGCCTCGCGATCGACGGCGCTATGCGGCGAAGCTCGCGTGGCCTCTCGCGCTCACCGGATCAACGCTGACCGATTGGATAGACGGCCCGCTTGCACGCCGGCGTGGGCGCGGTCCGACGCGTCTCGGCCGGGTGCTGGATCTCGAGCTCGACAGCTGGCTGACGCTCGCAACCACCTTCGCGGGAGCGCGGCTCGGGACGCTCGATGCGATTTGCCTCATCACACCCTCGCTCCGATACCTCGCGATGGCGTCGCCGATACCGTACGAAGATGTCCACGCGGTCGGGAAGAGCGATCGCGCGCGGAATCTCGGGATAACCCAGATGGCCCTCGCGCTCGCATCGTTCGCGCCGTTCGCCGGGGCCGCGACGACGGCCGTCGCGCGCATCGCTTCGCTCCTGCTGTTGCCGATCCACGTGTCCGCGCTCGCAGCCGCGCTTCCGGTCTTCAGGCGCGCGCGTCAGTCCGAAAGTGCCTCAACTTCCGGCCGCGCGATGACCTCGTCGATCACGTCGTAGCCGAACCCGCGCTGCGCGAGGAATGCATGAATCTTGCGCTTCCGCTCCGAGGGCTCGAGTGACTGCCATCGTCTGACCTGCCGCGCGATCGCGCGGCGCGCGCGGTCGCTTTCGCTTTCAGGAGGCAAGTCCCCGAGCGCCGCGTCGATCGTTTCGCGCGCCACCCCTTTGCTCGAGAGCTCGCTCACGAGTGCGCGGTCGCCTTTCGGGCGAAACCGCGAGCGCTGCTCGACCCAGTACTTGGCGAAGTCGAGGTCGTCGACGTACCGCTGCGCGCGGAGCTTGTCGATCGCGCCGTCAATCGCCTCGTCGTCGTAGCGCTTTCCGCGCAGGTGACGACGAATCTCGGCGACGCTGCGCGGCCGGTTCGCAAGGAACTGAACGGCAGCCTCGTATGGGCTGGAGAGCGGCTTCGACCGGGAGCTAGCTCTCCTCACCGTTCGGGCTTTCGTTGCCGGGCGCGAGGCTCCCATCGCGCACCTTCGCATCGATCTCGGCGGCAACGTCGGGGTGCTCGCGCAGGAACTGCTTGGCGTTCTCGCGGCCCTGCCCGATTCTCGTCTTGCCGTAGTTGATCCACGCGCCGGATTTGTCGAGCACGCCTGTGGTGATACCCATGTCGAGAAGACCGCCTTCGCGCGAGATCCCCTCGCTCGCGAGGATCTCAATCTCGGCGATCCGGAACGGCGGCGCGACCTTGTTCTTCACGACCTTGACCTTGACGCGGCGGCCGATGACCACATCGCCCTGTTTGATCGGCTCGATCGGGCGGATGTCGATGCGCACCGACGCGTAGAACTTGAGCGCGCGCCCGCCGCTGGTTGTTTCGGGATTCCCAAACATCACGCCGATCTTCTCGCGCAGCTGGTTGATGAAGATCACGGTGGTCTTCGTCTTGGAGATCGTCCCGGTGAGCTTGCGGAGCGCCTGGCTCATGAGCCGCGCCTGCAGTCCCATGAAGGAGTCGCCCATCTCGCCCTCGATCTCCTCGCGCGGCACGAGCGCCGCGACGGAGTCGATAACGACGATGTCGACCGCGCCCGATCGCACGAGCGTGTCGGCGATCTCGAGCGCCTGCTGGCCGTTGTCCGGCTGCGAGATGAGGAGATCGTCCGTGCTCACGCCGCAGGTCCGGGCCCACGCCGCGTCAAGCGCGTGTTCCGCGTCAATGAATGCGGCAGTGCCGCCGGTCTTCTGCGCCGAGGCGACCGCGTGGAGTGCCAGAGTGGTCTTGCCGGAGGCCTCCGGGCCGAAGATCTCGATGACCCGGCCGCGCGGGAAACCGCCGACCCCGAGGGCCATGTCGACGGCGAGCGAGCCCGTCGAGATGGCGTCGATCTTCTCCCCGGTAGCGGCGCCGAGCTTCATGATCGAGCCCTTCCCGAACTGCTTTTCGATCTGCTGGATCGCCTGCTCGATCGCTCTCGATTTCTCTGTTACAGCCACCTTTTGCTCCTTAGCGCTCCCAAAAAGAGCGGCGCCGGCTTGCTTCACACCGGCGCCGCCCCGCTCTCCTCCGTTTTTTTCGGAGTGGCTCGTCACCAGGTCTCTTTTTCTTTCCGTTTCGGCTTCACGATCTCGAAGGTCATGGGCTGGACCGGTTGCGCCACGCCTTTCTTCTTCAGCTCTCTCTCGAGCTGCTCTTTGGACTTCTTTTTCTTGTTCTTGTCTTTGGCATCGCCTCGACCCGAAGGCATCGGCCCCTCCATGAATCCCGCGGGAAGCTTCGCGGGACTGATCGAGCATAGCGTGACCAGAGCGGCCAGACTGTCAACGTGCCTGCCCGCCCGCGCCGGCGGTCCGCGCGCGTCGCCACCCGCACCGGCGACGGTGGCGAGACCTCGCTTTTCGGCAAAGAGCGCGTTCGCAAGACCGATCCGCGGATCGAGGCGCTCGGCAACCTCGACGAGGCACAGGCCGTGATCGGTGTCGCGCGATCGCTCGCCCCCCGGTCGAGCCTCGGACGCGAGCTCCTCGAGCTCCAGCGTGGCCTCTACCTGGTCATGGCGGAGGTCGCCACCCCGCGCGACGATCTTGGTCGGTTGAAGGAGCGCCTCGACGGGGCGGCGGTCGCCCGACTCGATCAGGTGCTGGAAGCCCTAAAGAAGAGGACGCCGATCGAGGGACGCTTCGTCATCCCCGGCGAGAACCGCATCGCGGCGACCCTCGATCACGCCCGCACGGTCGCCCGCCGAGCCGAGCGGCACGTGGTCGAGTGCGTCGACGCGGGTTTCGTCTCTGGCGAGGATCTCCTGCCCTGGCTGAACCGGCTCTCCGACGTTCTCTTCGTGCTGGCGCGCGCTAGCGAACGTCCCAATCGCGCCCGGCGGTGACCCCGGACGAGAGCGCGTGGCTGGACGTCTCTCCGTGGGGGATCACGTCTCGGGTCGCAGAGCGTCTTCGTGCGACAGCCCAGGAGGTCGCCCGCGAGTGGGACGTGTCGCTGGGTGAGCGACTTCTCGCAGGTCGGTTCTCGTTCGTGGCTTTAGCCGGCGATGAGGCTGTGCTCAAGGTCGTTCCCGTCGAAGACGATGAGGCCGATCACGAGGCGGACGCCCTGGCGCTCCTCGCCGGCGACGGCGCCGTTCGCCTCTTACGGCACGACCGGGCACGGCGGGCGATCCTCATCGAGCGGGCACTGCCCGGCCACGACGCGTCGCGCCTCCCTGAACCAGAGGCGATGCGGGTCGCGATCGCTGTGGCAAAGAGATTCTGGCGACCGGCCACACGCGGGTCCCCCTTCCGCTGGATCGGCGACCACGTGCCAGGCTGGCTGGACAACGCCGGCGATCACGACCTCGTGCGTCAGGCGAAGGAGATCTACGCGACGATGCATCCGGGCGACACGACGCTCATCCACGGCGACCTCCACCATCACAACCTGCTGAGCCATCGCGACGGCTGGGTGGTGATCGACCCCAAGCCGATGGTCGGCGAGCCGGAGTTCGACGTCCCGACCTTCCTCTGGAATCCCATCGGCCACCAGCCCACTCGTGAATCAGTCGAGCGCTGGATCACGGGGTTCGCGGATGCCGGCCTCGACGCGAATCTCCTCCGCAAGTGGGCGATCGTGCGCGGGACGTATCTGGGGTTGCCGCTGGCGCAGGGCCTGACCGCGGAAACGTCCCCGCAGCTGAGGGTGGTGCGGGCGCTTCTCTAAAGATGCGCTAGCGAAGCCAGGGCGGCGCTTCCCAGCGATCCGGCAGGACGGTGACCTTCACGGGCATTTCGGCAGCTGTCTCGGACGCCGCCTGGATCTGATTGATCAGCATCGGCCCGTACGGGCAGAACGGCGTCGTAAGCACCATCTTGATCTCGGCCTCTTCAGGCGTGAACACGACCTCGCGGATGAGGTCGAGGTCGATCACCGAAAGCCCGATCTCCGGGTCGAGCACCGACTGCAACGCATTCAGGATCTTCTCTTGCTTCTCGGCCTCGGCGACGACCGGGGTCGTCTTCTTCTCTTCGCTGACTTTCTCTTCTGTCACATGTTCTCCTTTTACCGCCGCACCCAGGCCACCAGGCCCAAGACCACGGTCAGCAGAACGCTCAGGACGATCGACGTCGCGAGCGGCGCGTACACCGTCCACCCGTCCCCACGGACGGTGATGTCCCCAGGCAGGCGGCCAATGAATGGAACTCGATCGGCCACGACGAGGAGAACCCCGAAGGCCAGGATCACCGCGCCGACCAGGACCAGTACACGACCGAACTGAGCGAGCTCCATAGGCGTCAATTGTCTCACCTGAGTGTCACGAGAAGGACGCGATCGTCGTCGGCCGCCGGAATGCCCCGGCCGTCACGGTTCGACGTCAGCACGAGGAATTCGCCGCTCGCTATCTCGAATACATCGCGCAGGCGTCCGTACTGATTGGTGAGCAGCTTCTCTTGAAATAGGACTGTCCGGCCATCGGGACCGAACACTACCCGGTGGAGGTGCTGACCACGCAACGTCGCGAAGATGAACGAGCCCCGGAGCGGTCCGGGCTTCGTCGCGAACGCCGCACCGGACGGTGCCCACGTTTCCAGGCGTCCGCTGTCGAGGAGCGGGTCTCGGAACCGCTGGTCGCCGGCGGTGCCGCGCACAGTCGGCCATCCGTAGTTGCCGCCGGGCACGATGAGATTGACCTCGTCGTTACAGCAGTTCGGGAAGGGATCCGATGGCCCGTGTTCGGTCTCGTACAGCGCGCCCGTATCGGGATGCCACGCGATGCCCTGAACGTTGCGGTGGCCCAGAGACCATACCGGAGAGCCGCTCGTCGGATTGTCGGCCGGGATCGACCCGTCCTTGTTCAGTCGCAGGATCTTGCCGCCGAGGCTCGTCGGGTTCTGCGCGTTCGCCCCGTTTTCAGCGTCGCCGGTCGTGACGTAGAGCTTTCCGTCGGGGCCAAATTTCAGGCGCCCGCCGTCGTGATCGTTGTTGCCGGGGATCCCGTCGAGGACGACTGTCTCTTCTGTCCCAAGTCCGTTTTGATCGCGCATCCGCACGACCTTGTTGCGTGTGGCACCGCCAGCGGCCACGTAGCTGTAGTACAGATAGACGAAGGCGTTGCTCGCGAAGGCAGGATCGAGCGCGATCCCGAGCAGACCCTTCTCCCCGTCGCCGCTTGTGCTCGCCGGAACGGTCGCCCACGGATCCGCCCGAAGTCCGCCGCCCGGGCCCGGCTGCACGATGCGCACGCGGCCCGGGCGCTCGGTGACGAAGAGCCGCCCGTCCGGTGCGAGGTCGACCGCCCACGGCGCACGCAATCCGGACGCGACCAGCTGCACGTTCTCGACGACGGCAGCACCAACGCGCGGCGACGGCGATGGCGTGGGGCTCGCGGCAGACGGCGCCGCCGTGGTCGGGATAGGAATTGTCGTCGTCGTGCTCGGCGAAGAGCTCGCCCTTGGGGGCACACACGACGTGACGACCAGCGCGACGAGCAGGAGGGCGGCGGGTGCTGTCCCGGGGTCGGGGCAGCGCGCTCGCCTACCGGCCCGCTTTCCCGGCACTGAGGTCGGACCGCGTCTGACGCGGCCGGTCAACGGCTCGCGCGCAACCCGCTCCCCCGTGCCACCCGCCGCCGCGGCTCCCGTCTCATCACACTCGCGCCGTTCGCCACTCATTCAGTTGTATGGGAGGCATCGGGGCCGCGAGCAGATAGCCTTGCGCACCCGAGAAACCAAGCTCGACGATGCGATCCCAGGTCGTCTCGTCTTCAACGCCCACGGCGATCGTCTCGAGGCCGCGATCGCGCGCCGCGCGCACGACTGCGGTCACGTATTCGATCGCGCGGTGGTCGCGCGCCATCCTTGTTATGAGCGCCCGACTCACCTTGATGATGTCGGCGGGCAGTGATTCGAGGATCTGCGCGTCTTCCTCTGTCGCGTCGTCGAGCGTCACGCGTATCCCCTGAGCCCGCATCAGCTCCAATATGTCGATCGGAGGCTCGCGATCACGCGCGAGCGCGCGAGAGTTCGCCTCCATGATCAACAGGTCGGGACCTCCGGCCACCTTCAGTGTCAGCTCCATATAGCGGCGGAAATGCTGATCGTGCAGGTTGTCGACGGATAAGTTCACCGCAACAGTTAGCGGTGCGCCGTCCCGTCGCCAGACGTTCGACTGCAACAGAGCCTCGCGAAGCACCCAGAACGTAAGTCTCCGAATGAGCCCGGTCGCCTCGGCCTCGGGGATGAACTCGAGCGGCGAGACGAGACCGCGATCGGGGTGGCGCCAACGCACCAGCGCTTCGACTCCGGTCAGCCGGCGGCTCGGGACTTCGACCATCGGTTGGTAGTGGAGGACGAGCTCGTTTTCGGTGATGGCGCGCTCGAGCTCGAAGCGCTTCACTCCTGGCCGTCCCAGAGCGTGCCGTTCTTCGGCGCGTCCAGGCCGAGGTGCCGATACGTGCGCTCCGTCGCGACGCGGCCGCGCGGGGTGCGCTTGAGATAGCCCATCTGCAGCAGGTAGGGCTCGTACACGTCCTCGATCGTCTCGGCATCCTCGCTGACCGCGGCGGCGAGTGTTTCGAGTCCGACCGGGCCGCCGCCGAACTTGTCGGTGATCGCACGGAGGAGGCTCCGATCCCGATCGTCGAGACCCGCGTCGTCCACCTCGAGCGCCGCGAGCGCCTCGCGCGCGACGGGCAGAGTCACCTTGCCGTCATGGCGCACCTGCGCGTAATCGCGCACCCGTTTCAGCCAGCGGTTCGCGATCCGCGGGGTTCCACGCGCGCGCAATGCGATCTCGTGCGCGGCGGCGGAGTCGACCTCGACCTTCAGGATGCGCGCGGATCGGCGGACCACCTGCTCGAGCGCGTCTGGCTTGAAGAGATCGAGGTGGTAGATCGCGCCAAAGCGATCGCGGAGCGGCGCCGATAGACGGCCGATGCGCGTCGTCGCTCCGACCAGCGTGAAGCGCGGCAGTGGGAGGCGCAGCGTCCGCGCCCCCGGACCTTTCCCCAGGATGATGTCGAGATGGAACTCCTCCATCGCCGGGTACAGGACTTCCTCCACCACGCGCGGGAGGCGATGCACCTCGTCGATGAACAGCACGGCGCCGTTCTCGAGGTTCGTGAGGATCGCCGCGAGGTCGCCGGCGCGTTCGATGGCCGGGCCGCTCGTGATCTTTATCGGCACGCCGAGCTCGTGCGCGATCACGTTCGCGAGTGAGGTCTTCCCTACCCCCGGGGGCCCGTAGAGCGCGATGTGCTCGAGAGTCTCGTTCCGTGCTTTCGCCGCCTCGATGACGATGCGAAGCTGGCCCTTGACCTTGTCCTGATTGATGTACTCGTCGTCCGAGAGCCGCTGCGGCCGCAGCGACGCCTCGAGCGAGCGCTCCTCGCCGGGCTGCGCTACCGGCGCGGCGTCGCGCGGTGTGCGGTCCGCCTTTTTCAGCGCGGCCACGAGGCGACGATCTCGGCGATACGCGGGGCGGCCTCGTCGAGCGGGACCATCTGCGAGTCCGAGGAGCTGCGAAGCTTCAGCTCGGCTGCGCTCTCCTTCAGGTTCCGCTTGCTCACCGTGACACGGAGCGGGATGCCGAGCAGATCGGCGTCCGCGAACTTCACGCCCGCGCTCTCGTCGCGGTCGTCGTAGAGCACCTCGATCCGACGGTTCTCGAGGTCCGAGACGAGGGCCTCCGACTTCGCGCGGACGTCTTCGTCGTTCACCGGCAACGCCAGGACGTGCACCTGGTACGGCGCGACCTGCGGCGGCCAGATGATGCCCTTGTCGTCGTTGTGCGTCTCGATGATCGTCTGTACCGCGCGGCCCACGCCGATCCCGTAGCTGCCGCCGACAAACGGTTTGTGCGTCCCATCCTCAGAAATGAACGTCGCGCCCATTTTGTCGGAGTAGTAAGTGCCATAGGCGAAGATGTTCCCCACCTCGACCCCGCGTTTTATCTCGAGGCGGCCTATTCCACATTTCGGACAAAGGTCGCCCTCCCGGACATCGTGGGCGTCGACCGTCTCCCCTTTGAAGTCGCGGCCAATCACGACGTCGCGGAGGTGCAGGTCCTTCTTGTTCGCGCCCGCGATGTACGCCCGCCCATCGACCGACGAGTCGACGAGGGTTCGCACCTTGAGCCCGACGGGGCCGATGAAGCCGGGGACGCCACCGGCGGCGGCGAAGTCAGGGTCATTCGCGAACTTCACCTCGCTCGTGCCGAGGATCTTGCGCAGCTTGGCTTCGTTGACCTCGCGGTCGCCGGGCAGGACGACAGCGACGACGGTGCCCTTGGCATCACGCAACAGGAGCGTTTTCAGGAACGCCTCCGGCGGCTGCTTGAGCGAGGCCTGGAGCTGTTCGATGCTCGTTGCGCCGGGCGTCTGCACCTCGCTCGGCGCGGGCAGATCTGACGCGGCCTGAGCTCCGTCGCGGCGAGCCAATCGCGAGGCCCGCTCCATATTCGCGCGGTAATCGCAGTTGGGGCAGATGACGACGCGGTCCTCGCCGACGTCGGTGAGGACCTGGAACTCGTGGGCAATGTCGCCACCCATCGCCCCGGTGTCCGACTCGACGCTGATCGCGTCGAGACCCATCCGCTCGAACGTGCGGGCATACGCTCCGTGCTCGGCCGCGTAGCTCTTCTCCAGGCCGGCCTGATCGACGTCGAAGCTGTAGGCGTCCTTCATGACGAACTCGCGGACGCGGAGCAGTCCCGCACGGGGTCTCGCCTCGTCGCGCCCCTTCGATTGGAAGTGGTAGACGATCTGC
>Ga0070697_100002608_pt1 | contig 13872 bp, 14 predicted proteins | sample KBSK1501metaG_FD_65475 | JGI IMG/M metagenome (GOLD analysis project Ga0070697, IMG submission 65475) | Corn, switchgrass and miscanthus rhizosphere microbial communities from Kellogg Biological Station, Michigan, USA - KBS K1-50-1 metaG | ecosystem: Host-associated > Plants > Roots >...
ATCGCGGCCATGGCGAACGCGCACACTGTCGCCGTCCTGTTGCCGGGAGCGTTCTATTGCCTGCGCGAGACCCGGCTCCCACCGGTGGCGACCCTGCGCGCAGAGAACGTAGCGATGGCGATCGCGACCGATTGCAACCCGGGCACCTCTCCGGTCACCTCGCTCCTGCTCATGCTCAACATGGCCTGCACGCTTTTTCGGCTCACGCCCGCGGAGGCTCTGGCCGGAGTCACCCGCAATGCGGCGCGGGCGCTGGGATTGAACGACCGTGGCCGGCTCGAAGCCGGCTTGCGCGCAGATGTCGTGCTATGGGATATCAACGAGCCGGTGGAGCTCGCGTACGCCGTCGGAGCGAACCCTCTCGCAGGCATCGTGCGCGGCGGCAGCGTCGTGCGCTGGGCTTGACGCGTCCGATCGCGCCTGAGACATTGTGGCTAAGGTTCCCTAAGATCGCACCGCGACAATCGCCGAGGACGCTGCGTAACATGGAGCGCTTCTATAACGCCTTCAACCGCTTCGACGCCTATCTGCTGTTGCATCGGTTGCAGCAAGCAGGTATCGCCGCGCACGTTTTCAACGAGCACATGCAGAGCATCGTCGGCGACGTGCCGCCGGACATTGCGCAACCTCAGGTATGGCTCGAACGCGCCCGCGATCGACCCCGCGCCGAAACGGTACTCGACGCGCTGCGCGCTGAGCGATTGAAGACGGGCAGCGTCCGCTGCACGCACTGCGGCGAAGACAATCCAGCGAATTTCGAGCTTTGCTGGAAGTGCGGGCAGAGTCTGTAGCCCGGGTTGAGCGCGAAGCGCGAAACCCGGGGCGGCGTTTCAGTGCAGCGTTGCTCCCGGGATTCGCCTGCGGCTCATCCCAGGCTACGCACCTATCCCAGGTTACGCGGCACGGCTCCGATCTTCAGCGCAACCCGTCCGGCTGACGACGCATCTACGGTCCCGAGCCGTTGTCGTGGTCGCTGTCGTCCATGAGTGCGCGCGCCCTCGCTTCGCCCGCGGCGTCTCCCGCGGTCGCGGCGCGCGCGCGGCGCCGTAACACGACCCACCATATCGCGCCGCCGCCCGCGAGGAGCGCGAACGGCCCAAACCACAGGATCCAGGTGATGGGCTTCACCGGGGGCTTGTAAAGCACGAAGTCGCCGTAGCGTGCGACGAGGTATCCCTTGATGTCGTCATCGCTCTTGCCCGCGAGCGCGAGCGCCCGCACCTCGCGGCGGAGGTCGTCGGCCAGGCCGGCGTTGGAATCGGCAAGCGTTTGATTCTGGCACACGAGGCAGCGCAGCTCGGTTTCGAGCCGCTTGAGCCTTACGTCGAGCGCGCTCATGCCGGTGGCGTTTTCACCGCTGGGCGGCACCGGGTCCATCTTGGTCGCGGCGGCGGCGGCGGCGGCGAGCAGCAGCGCGGCGATCGCGGCGATCGCGGCGCGCGCGATCACTTCTGCAGTTCCCGCACCATGGGCAGAATCTTCTGCTTCAGCGCCTCGGGCGTCAGCGGGCCGATCTGCTTGTAGCGCACGATGCCGGCCTTGTCTATCAGGAATGTCTCGGGGACGCCGTACACGCCATAGTCGATGCCGACCCGCCCGTCGCGATCGACGATCGATGCCGTGTAGGGATCGCCGTGCTGCGCGAGCCACGCGCGGCCGTCATCGGGATTGTCCTTGTAGTCCAGGCCATACACGGGAACGATATTCGCCTTGGCGAGCTCCACGAGCAACGGGTGTTCGACACGGCACGATACGCACCACGATGCCCACACGTTCAAGAGCCACACGGTGCCCTTGAGGTCCGCGGTCGCCAGCGTCTCTTTCGGAGCGTGCAGCTTGGCAAGCTGAAACGCCGGAGCGGGCTTGCCGATCAGTGGCGAGGGGACCTCGCGCGGATCGCGGCTCAAGCCTACCCAGAGGAAGGCGACCAGGATCACGAAGATCGCCAGCGGGAGCGACCAGCGAAACGATTTCAGTGCCTGCTCCTTACTCAATCCGCCGACGCGCCGGCGCCGGCGGCGGCGGAGGGCGCGGTCCTCCGCCGGATCGCGAGTCGATAGCGCCGGTCGCAGACGGCGATGAAGCCTCCCAGCGCCATGAGAAACGCGCCCATCCAGATCCAATCGATAAAGGGCTTCAAATAGATGCGCACGCCCCAGGCGCCGTTGATGGCATCGGCCACGAGCGGCTCGCCCAGCGACACGTAACGATCGCCGAGAAGCCCGATATCGATCGCGGCGATGGTCATCGTCTGGCCCGAAGCGTTGTAGATCCTCTTTTCGGGCGTCAGTGTCTCGAGGAGCCGGCCGTCCTTGCGCACTTCGACCGTGCCCGTCAATGCGCGATAGTTAGGCCCGCGGCCTGGAACGACGCCGAGGAACTTGAACGCGTAGCCGCCCACCTCGGTCGTCTGGCCGACGTCGAGGGGCACGTCCTGCTCGCTTTCGTAGCCCTTGACCAGCGTGACGCCGACGATGAACACCGCGACGCCCAGATGCGCGAGCAGCATGCCGTAGTAGGAGGCCGAGTTCGCCCCGAGTTTTGCCACGAGCCCCAGCCGATGCGATGCCGCGAGGCGCGCCCGCAGATTGACAACGCTGCTGACGACGATCCACAGCGCCAGGAACAGGCCGGCGGCGATCAGCGGCGACCAGCGCCCCAGAATGAACGGCAGGATCACCGCAGCGGCGACGGCGATGCCGAGTGCCCACTTGAGCCGGGTCCATAGATCGGGTAGCGAAGCATTACGCCAGCGCGCCATCGGGCCGATGCCCATGAGGAAGGCTGCCGGCGCGAGCAGCGGGTAGAACACGGCGTCGAAGTACGGCGGCCCGACCGAAATCTTGCCGAGGTTCAACGCATCGAGGAACAGCGGATAGAGCGTGCCCAGCAGCACGCTCGCCATCGCGACGATGAGCAGGATGTTGTTCGCAAGCAGCGTGGACTCGCGCGAAACGACGCCGAAGATGCCTCCCAGGCCGACCTTGCCTGCGCGCCAGGCGAAGAGCAGCAGCGATCCGCCGACGACGAGCACGAGGAATACCAGGATGAACACCCCGCGCGCCGGATCGGTCGCGAAGGCGTGCACCGAAGTCAACACACCCGACCGCACGAGAAAGGTTCCGAGCAGCGACAGCGAAAAGGCGAGAATGGCGAGCAGCACCGTCCAGCTCTTGAACGCGCCGCGTTTTTCGGTGACCGCGAGCGAATGGATGAGCGCGGTGCCGGTGAGCCACGGCATGAACGAGGCGTTCTCCACCGGATCCCAGAACCACCAGCCGCCCCAGCCCAGCGTGTAGTAGGCCCATCCGCTGCCCAGCGCGATGCCGATCGTGAGAAACGCCCACGCGACGGTGGTCCACGGCCGCGACCAGCGCGCCCATGTCGCGTCGAGCCGCCCGCCCAGCAACGCCGCGATCGCGAACGCGAACGCGACGGAGAAACCGACGTAGCCCATGTACAGCATCGGCGGGTGGATCACCATCCCCGGATCCTGCAGCAACGGATTCAGGTCGCGCCCCTCGGGCGCGGGCGGCAGCAACCGGTCGAACGGATTCGAGGTGAACAGCAGGAAGAGCAGGAACCCTACGCTCACCCATCCCATCACGGCGATGACGCGGGCGAGCAGCACTGACGGCAGGTTGCGCGAGAACAGCGTGACGGCGAACGTCCAACCGGCAAGCATCAGCGTCCATAGCAGGAGCGAGCCTTCGTGCGATCCCCAGGTCGCGGCCAGACGATAGTGCAACGGCAGCTCCGAATTCGAATTCGTCGCCACGTTCTGGACCGAGAAGTCGTTCGCGACGAATGATGCAGCGAGACACGCGAAAGCCGTCACGACGAGCAGGAACTGCGCGCGCGCCGCGGGTTTGCTAAGCGCCATCAGCCGCGGCTCGCCGTACGCCGCTCCGGCGAGCGGCAACGCGCCCTGCACGATCGCGACGAGCAGCGCGAGGATCAATGCGAAATGGCCGAGCTCCGGAATCACTTGCGCTCTCCCTGCTCAGTGACCAGAGTCTTCGTCGACGTCGCCTCGTGCGCCTGTTTCACCGCGTCCGCGGCGGCAGGGGGCATGTAATTCTCGTCGTGCTTGGCGAGGACTTCGCTGGCGCGGAAAACGCCGTCGGGCCCGAGCGTGCCCTGCGCGACGACGCCCTTGCCCTCCTTGAACAGGTCTGGCAGCAGGCCCGTATAGCTCACTGGAATCGTTTCGCGCGTGTCGGTAACGCGGAAGCTTACGGTCAGGCTGTTCGACTCGCGCTTGAGGCTCCCTGCTTCGACCAGCCCACCGACGCGGAATGGCCGGCCCTGCGGCGCTTCACGGGCCGCGATCTGCGTCGGGGTGAAGAAAAACACCAGGTTCGATTGGAAAGCGTTGAGTATCAGCGCCGCCGCGACGCCGAGTACGGCGAGACCGCCCAAGATCCAGCCCAGACGGCGGGTACGTGGCTTCATCCGGCGTTCTCGCCAAGCTGCGCCATGCGCGCGGCGCGAAAGCGCGCGCGCACGGCCACGACTTCGATCGCGACGAGCACGACGGTCATGGCATACGAGCCCCAGACATAGAAGCCGTAGCCGCCCATGGCGAAGAAGTCGGCCACGCTCATCGCGCGGCCCCGGCGAGCGTACCGGCCCAGCTGGTGCGCCGTTCGCGCTCGAGGATGATCGCGCGCACGCGTACCATCGCCACCGCGATGGCGTAGAACCAGGCGGCGAAGGTCATGAGCATCAGCGCGATCAGCATGATCGACGCCATTTTCGGCGCTGCGGTCAGGCTCACCGTCGCGCCCTGGTGCAGCGTGTTCCACCATTGGACCGAGAAATAAATGATCGGCACATTGACGGCGCCGACCAGCGCCAGCACCGCGCTGGCGCGATCGGCCCGCCGAACATCGTCGATCGCGTGGCGCAACGCCATGTAGCCCAGGTACAGGAACAGGAGGATCAATTCGGACGTCATCCGCGCATCCCACGCCCAATACGTGCCCCAGGCGGGTTTTCCCCACAGTGCACCGGTCCACAGCGCGATGACCGTAAACAGCGCGCCGGTCGGCGCCAGCGCCTGTGCCATCATCGCGGACAGCCGCGCGTTCAGCGTCAACGATACGGCACACCATGCCGCCATGACCAGATAGATGAACATCGACATCCACGCCGCCGGAACATGGATGAAAATGATGCGGTAGGCGTCACCCTGCTGGGCGTCGGTTGGAGCGACGACGAGGCCGAGCCACAGTCCCGCGGCAGCGAGCGGAACCGCCAGCACGGCGAACCACCGCGCCAGCTTTGCCGCGACCGGGAAGAACGACGCCGGCGAGGCGAATCTGAACCAGTTGATCGAATGAAAACTCATTTTGGAGCCTAATCCAGTGCAATACGCACTGCCGCCGCGGACGCCAACGGCGCGCCGATGGCAGCAGCGAGCAATGCGGCGCCCAACACCGAGAGCTCGCCGCCGGTACCCAGCCCGGCGCGCATCGCTTCGACCGTGCCCGCGCCGAAGATCAGGATGGGTACGTAAAGCGGCAGGATCAGCAGCGCCAGCAACGCGCCGCCAGCGCGCAATCCGAGCGTCAGCGCGGCGCCGATGGCCCCCAGCAGCGACAGCGTCGGCGTGCCCAGCAGCAGCCCCGCAGCCAGCGCCACGAGCTCGCTGCTGTCGAGCCCGAACTGCAGCGCCAACAGCGGAGAGAGAACTACGAGCGGCACGCCTGTCGTCAGCCAGTGGGCGAGTATTTTACCTGAGATCAGCGCCGGCAGCGGGTAGGGTGAGAGCGCGATCTGCTCCAGTGTGCCGTCGGCGAAATCCGCAGCGAAAAGCCGCGGCAGCGACAGGAGCGATGCGAGCAGCGCGGCCACCCACAGCACGCCCGGCCCCAGGGCGCGCAGCAGCGCCGGATCCGCGCCCACGCCCAAGGGGAATAGCGTGACGATGACGGCGTAGAACAGGAGCTGCACGCCAAGCTCTGCCTTCGAGCGCAGCGCAAGGCGCAGATCGCGCCGCACCGCCCACGCGACGCCCGGCCAGGCACTGCGCTCGATCGCCGGTTGCTCGGCGGCTTCGCTCATGCGAGCAAGAGCGTCTGGTGCGTGCCGGAGGCGACCGGCAAGTCCTGATGCGTTGCGATCACCGCGATTCCCCCGGCTGCGAGATGCGCCGCGAGCGCGTCGCGCAAAGTGATGTGGCCGGCGTCGTCGAGTGCGCTCGCCGGCTCGTCGAGCAGCCATAGCGGCCGCGAGAGCAGCCGCAATCGCGCGAGACTCACGCGACGGCGCTGTCCCTGTGACAGCACGCGGGCGGGCAGCGTGCGCTGCCGCAACAGCGACCACGCGTTCAACGCGTCGAGCATGCCGGCGCGCTCCGCGTGCGCCCCCTGCAGCGTCGTCAACGACGCCAGGTTTTCTTCGACCGTCAGCTCGTCCTTCAGCGCCGAAGCATGTCCGATGAAAACCGCGCAGGCGCGGAGCACCGGATGGAACGGACCGACCCGCTCGCCGCGCCAGAGCACCCGGCCCTGCGCAGCCTCGGTCGTGCCGGCAAGAATGCGCAGCAGCGTCGTCTTGCCGCTTCCGTTGGGGCCGCGGACGAAGAGCGCCGTGCCGGGCCCCAGCGATAAGCTCACGCCGGAAAAAAGCTGCGCATCGCCACGCCGCGCGGCAAGGTCGTGCGCTTCGAGCATCGGAGCATCCTTCCGAGGACGATGGCGACGCGAATTATAGCCGAGCAGTCTCTGCGGCCCGGGCTCAATCGGTGATTTCCGATCAGGTCATCGACGAGCGCTCCAGCGAGCGGCGGATGTTCTGATCAGGGCACGACCTGATCGATGGTCACTTTCACCCCGGCTGCACCCGGCTTGACCGGCGCGCTCCTGCCGGAGAAGTCGCCCGACTGCGGCCGCGCATTGCCGCTTTTGGAGATGCGCGCCTCGACGATGACCGCTGCGGCTCCCGAGAGGCGCGCGCCAGGCGCCATGGCCATGCTGTCGTCGAGCGTGAATTCTTTCGGCAGCTCTTTCGCCGGGATGCGCAGCACCGCGAGGGGCACGCGCGGGCCGTCGACGGCGCGGGCGAAAATGAACACCGTATCGGTGAGCGCGACCCTGGCCGCAAGTGTCGGGCTGATGTCGACACGGCCGGCGATCGTCGCGCCAGTCGACGGGGTGGCAGGCGCGGCGGCGCCTGCCGGTTCCGCACGCTGCAGCGCGTTGCCGCCAGGGGCAGGAATAATCTTGCCCTCGCGTTTGGCGGACTCGACCTCCGCGATGATCGCGGTGATCTGCTTCGCGTCGTCCGAGGCTTGCGGAAACTGTGCGAGCAACCGTCGCCAGTACGCAAGCGCGCCATCGAGATCGCGCGCCTCGAGTGCTGCCGTCGCCGCCAGCGCCAGCGCCTTCCTATGGATCGGGTCGATCGCCAGCGCGCGTTGCGCCAGCGCAGCCGGCTTGCCGGAGAGCTTGCGTCCCTGCGCCATTGCCAGCACGTCGGCGTAATCGGCGAGCAGCGCGGCGTTGTCCGGGATGAGCACGTCGGCATGCGCGTACGCATCGGCTGCCTCCGGGAAGCGACCCAGCGCCTGGTATGACCGTGCCAGCAGCACCCAACCCTGTGCATCCTCGGGACGAGATTTCAGGCGCTGCGCAAGGCTGTCGACCATTGCAACGATCTGGGCGTCGGATATCTTGTGCGCATTGCGGTCATCCGTTGTGGAGTCGACTGCAGCCGATTCAACACCCGGATTTCCCAGCCGCGCGTACAGAATCACCGCGGCGCTCGGGATCAGCAGGAGCAGTGCGGCAGCAGCGAACCATGCGCGGCGCCGCCCGCGTTCATCGGTCTTGGCCTCGTGCACTGTCTTCACTTCGTCACCCAGTCGCCGCGCGAGCTCGGTCACCGCGGCGTCGCGCTCGCCGGGTGTGATGACGCTATCCGCGCAATCGGCGTCGAGCGCCTGCTTCTGGTCGCGGTACACGGCGATCGTTGCGGCGTCGGGGTCGGGCGCTCCCCGGTCGTCGCGCGCGCGCAACAGCGGCCGGAGCAGCAGAGCCAGCGTGACAGCGATGAGCAGCGCTGCGAGCGACCAGAAGACAAGCATCGGTGACTGGCGGTGAGGCGGAGGGTGTGCCGATTGGCACGCGGCAGCGCTTCACGCGCCCCGCGATGTGCGCACATTATACCGGCAGGCGCGGAGATCACCGGAGCGGCGCGACCTGTCAGCGGGCTCCAAAAAAGCTCTCCGGTCCATCCATTCGGCGCCCGTCTGTTATCATGATTTCGCATCGCCGTCAGAGCGATCCTCCCCCGAAGGCGCCGCCATGTCTGACCAGGATATCCGCCAGAGCTCGCTCGAGTACCATCGAGCGCATCCTCCGGGCAAGATCTCGATTCTTCCCACCAAACAGCTGACCAATCAGCGGGATCTTGCGCTCGCGTACACGCCGGGCGTTGCCGCGGCCTGCGACGAAATCGTCCGCGACCCCGGCGAAGCGCGCAACCTCACCGCGCGCGGCAATCTGATCGGCGTCGTCACCAACGGAACAGCCGTGCTGGGACTCGGCGCGATCGGGCCCCTCGCAAGCAAGCCTGTCATGGAGGGCAAGGCGGTGCTGTTCAAGAAATTCGCCGGTCTCGATTGCTTCGACATCGAGATCGCCGAGCGCGATCCGGACAAGCTCGTCGACATCATCTGCTCGCTCGAGCCGACGTTTGGTGGCATCAATCTCGAGGACATCAAGGCGCCCGAATGCTTCTATGTCGAGCGCAAGTGCCGCGAGCGCATGAAGATTCCGGTGTTTCACGACGACCAGCACGGCACCGCGATCATCGTCGGCGCCGCGGTGCTCAACGGCCTGCGTGTCGTCGGCAAGGACATAGCCAGGGTCAAGCTGGTCTGCTCCGGGGCGGGCGCGGCGGCGCTCGCGTGCCTCGACCTGCTCGTCAGCCTCGGCATCAAGCGCGAGCATATCTGGGTGTCCGATATCGCCGGCGTCGTCTACGCGGGGCGCAAGGAGGAAATGGACGACAACAAGGCGCGCTACGCGCAGCACACCGACGCGCGAAAGCTCGCCGACATCATCGGCGGCGCCGACATTTTCCTCGGCCTGTCCGCGGCACGCGTGCTCAAGCCCGAGCTTCTGCAGACGATGGCCCCCAAGCCACTGATCCTCGCGCTCGCCAATCCGGAGCCCGAGATCATGCCCGATGTCGCCAAGGCAGCGCGGCCCGACGCGGTCATCGCCACCGGCCGCTCCGATTTTCCGAACCAGGTCAACAACGTTCTCTGCTTTCCGTTCATTTTTCGCGGCGCGCTCGATGTCGGCGCAACGACGATCAACGAAGCGATGAAGCTGGCTACCGTGCGCGCGATCGCCGACTTGGCCAACGCCGAACAGTCGGACATCGTCGCCGCGGCGTACGGTATCGAGGACGTGAAGTTCGGCGGCGAATATTTGATTCCCAAGCCGTTCGATCCGCGGCTGATCGTCAAGATCGCGCCGGCGGTCGCCAGGGCCGCGATGGACTCGGGCGTCGCGACGCGGCCGATCGCCGATTTCGATGCGTACCACCAGCGTTTGCTGCAGTTCGTGTATCACTCCGGACTGCTGATGAAGCCGATCTTCCAGGCGGCGAAGGATTCGCCCAGGCGAATCGTCTTCGCGGAGGGCGAGGACGAGCGCGTGCTGCGCGCCGTGCAGGTCGTCGTCGACGAGGGCCTGGCCAAGCCGATCCTCGTGGGTCGCCCCGCGGTCGTCGCGCAACGCATCGAGCGCTACGGTCTGCGGCTCGAGCCTGGCGTCAACATCGAGATGATCAACCCCGAGGACGATCCGCGCTACCGCGCGTATTGGACCGAGTACCATCGCCTGATGGAGCGCAGGGGCATCACGCAGCAGCTCGCCAAGATCGAAATGCGCCGGCGACTGACGCTGATCGGTGCCATGATGATTCACTTGGGCGACGCCGATGGCATGCTCTGCGGTACCTACGGCACCCACGATTCGCACCGCCGCTACATCGAGCAGGTATTCGGGCTGCGCCGAGGCGTCAAGACCTCCGCGGCGATGAACGCAGTGATTCTGCCTGACCGTACCCTCTTCATCGCCGACACCTATGTCAATCCCGATCCGACCGCAGAGCAGATCGCCGAGATTACGCTTCTCGCTGCCGAAGAGATCCGCCGTTTCGGTATCACTCCAAAGGTCGCTCTGCTTTCGCACTCGAGTTTCGGTTCGAGCGCACACCCGCAGGCGCAGAAGATGCAGTCGGCGGTTGCGTTGATCAACGCGATGGAACCCGAGCTCGAAGTCGACGGCGAAATGCACGGCGACGCCGCTTTGTCGGCCGAGGTGCGCGACCGCGTATTTCCGACCTCGCGCCTCAAGGGCGACGCGAATCTGCTGATCATGCCAACGCTTGACGCAGCGAACATCTCGTTCAATCTGCTCAAGGCCGCCGCCGGAAGCGGGCTCACGCTCGGTCCGATACTGCTCGGCGTGGCCAAGCCGGCGCATATTCTCACGCCGTCGGCGACAGTCCGGCGTATCGTCAACATGACGGCATTGACCGTGGTCGACGCCAACGTCGAGCGCCAGCGCGCGGTGCCATGAGCATCTTCCGGCCGATTCCGAGAGTCTAACTCTGGTAGAGACTCTTACCCGCGCATTGTAGAAATTGCACGGTGTCCTCGCGGCGTGTGGCCGAGCGCGCGGCGGGCGCACGAGGAAAGGATTGGTCGGCCTCGCCGGCACGAATCCTGCTGGGTTCGCGTTGCGGTACCGGCGCGTACCGCATACTCTATGGATACATGAAGTGACGAGGAGAGGGGTCATGTCCAGCAAACCGGTATCGAACGACGCAAAGAGGTCGAACAAGCAACCATTCCTGACCGACGTCAAGACGCTGCGCGAGCGGGCGCGGCAGCATATCGACGGCGGCGCGGTGACCGAAGGCTACGGCGGCGACACCGAAACGGCCGTCAAGGTCCTCAATACCGCGCTGGCGACCGAGATCATTTGCGTGCTGCGCTACAAGCGCCATTACTTCATGGCTAGGGGCATTCATTCGGCACCGGTCGCCGCCGAGTTTCTCGAGCACGCCGGCGATGAGCAGGAGCACGCCGACCGCATCGCGGAGCGCATCGTTCAGCTCGGCGGCGAACCGGATTTCGCACCGGATGGTCTTTCCTCACGCAGCCACTCCGAGTACGTCGAGGGTAATTCGCTGGTCGACATGATCAAGGAGGATCTCGTCGCGGAAAGGATCGCCATCGACAGCTATCGCGAGATGATTCGTTATTTTGCGCCGTTCGATTCGACCACCCGCACGATGCTGGAAGAGATCACGGCAAAGGAGGAGGAGCACGCCGACGACCTCGCCGACCTGCTCCAGAATCTGCCCGCGGACCTGACGAGCTAAACAGCGCATGCACCGGGCGCCGCGCGCGCCCGGCGAGTGCCGAAACGAACGGGGCCGCGAGTGAAATCCTTTAGCATCGATTGCGAGCTGGAGTACGACGTTCTGCAGCAGACGCTCTTTTTGTTCAATGTCGCGGTGCCGTCGATGCCGGAGCAGCGAGTGCGCTGCGAGACGATCACGCTGCAGCCGGCAGAGCAATTCGACGAGTTCTGCGATGCGACCGGAGTCAACCGCTTCCTGCGCGTCAACGTCGCGCCGGGCTCCTTCAGCATTCGCTATCTCGCCGCGGTCGATCTCGATGCGCCGTCCATCGACCCGAGCGCGGACCGGACCCCGCTGGCCACGCTTCCTCCGGACGTGATTCCCTACGTCCTTGCCAGCCGCTATTGCGAGGCGGAAGCGCTGTTCGCGCTGGCGTGCGACGAGTTCGGCGACATTGCCCCGGGCTATGCCCAAGTCGAAGCAGTCTGCCGGTGGATACGGGGCAATATCGCCTACCGCGTCGGAACCTCGTCACCGGTGACCACCGCGCGCGACGTGCTGGCGAATCGCGCCGGCATATGCCGCGACTTCGCCCACCTCGCAATCGCACTGTGCCGCGCGCTCAACATCCCGGCGCGATTCGTCACCGGGTATACGCGCTACGAAGAGCCGCCACAGGATTTCCACGCCGTTTTCGAGGCGTACCTCGGCGGCCGGTGGCAGCTCTTCGACCCGACCGAGCTTGCGCCGATCGACAGCATCGTGCGCATCGGCATCGGCCGCGATGCGGCGGACGTCGCCTTCGCGACGCTGTTCGGAACTGCGCGCCTGCGCCGGCTGAGCCCGCTCGTCGAGCCGTCGGACAACGCTGCGCAACTCGTACGCTTGCAAACTCCGACCTCGGGAGTCCTGCTCGCCGCGTAGGACGCCGCGGCTCTGTTCACGTAGGACGCGGTCCGACGGCGGCTGCCGCATTTCCCACAAGAGAAACGGATACCTGCCGATACACGGAGCGCGCCTCGGAGGGCAGACTTGTGGTGGACGATACGAGAGGGGATTCTTGTTGAGGAGTGCAACATGAACGTGAAACCGACATTACTCGTAACTGCACTGGCGGCGGCGGCATTGCTGACTGTGGGCTGTGAGCAGCGCAGCCCGAGCAGTACGGCCAGCAAGCCCGCCGATCAGACGACGACGGCGAAGATCGAAGCCAAGACTAGCCAGGCGGCCGACAAGGTTGCAATGGTGGCAGACGACACAGCGATCACGGCCAAGGTGAAGGCGGCCATCCTCGCCGAGCCGGGCCTCAAGTCGCTGCAGATCAATGTGGACACCAAGGATGCGACGGTCACGCTGTCCGGCAATGTCGATTCGGACATGCTGCGCGACCGCGCGAAGCAGATTGCTACGTCGACCGAAGGCGTCAGAAACGTCGTCGACAATCTGACCGTCAAGACTGGGTAAGCCCCGGACGCTCATTGCCGGAGCGCGGGGGCGGTTCCCGCGCGACTTGTAATCGGGATCGAGATGACGACTGTCGTCCCCGATCCCGGCTGGGCGGAGACAGAAACGTCGCCGCCCAGTTGGCGTGCGCGCTCGCGCATGCCGCGGATGCCGAGCGACGTCGGTTTGCGCAGATCATCTTCGGAAACGCCGATTCCGTTGTCGCGAATCTGCAGCACGAGCGCGTCGTCGTTCGAGGATAGCATCACCGCTACTTCGGTCGCCTTGGCGTGTCGCGCGACGTTGGTCAGCGTTTCCTGAAAGATCCGGAACAGCGCTAGTGCGACGTCGCGGTCGATGTGGTGGTTGGTCTCCAGTGCCTTGACATCGACGCGCACGCCTGTGTGTTTGGCGAACTCGGCCGCCTGCCAGCGCAGAGCCGCCGAGAGGCCGAGATCGTCGAGGATGCTCGGACGCAGATCGGTGACGATCCGCCGCGTGGCGGCTACGGCCGCTTCGAGTAGCGTGCCCATCGCGGCGCGCTTTTGCACGATGGCCTCCGGCGCGCCCGCCAAGCGCTCTCCCAGCCAGTCGAGATCCATCTTCAGCGCCGTGAGGGTCGACCCGAGCTCATCGTGAACTTCGCGCGCGATCCGTGCTTTTTCCTCTTCGCGGATCGTCTGCAGGTGGCGTGACAAGGCGCGCAGCTCTTCGCGCGAGCGCTCGATCTCGAGTTGCGCCAGGCGTCCTTGCGTATCGTCGAACACCAACCCGTCCCAGAGAACGTCGCCGCTGTCGAGGCGGCGCGGGCGCGCGCGGATATTGATCCATTTCTCGCTTGCGCCGTGCGGCGGAAGGAGTCGTCCGGCCCAATTCCAGGTCGCGAGCTGCGCCGCGGAGGCGTCGAGCGTCGCAGTGAGATGTGCACGCTCGGAAGCGGGGATCAGGCGAAAAAACGATTCGGCATCGGCTGTAAGCTGCGACTCGGGCAAGCCGGTCAAGGCCTCGCAGCCCTGGCTCACGTAGGAGAATGAA
>Ga0070697_100002609_pt1 | contig 13872 bp, 11 predicted proteins | sample KBSK1501metaG_FD_65475 | JGI IMG/M metagenome (GOLD analysis project Ga0070697, IMG submission 65475) | Corn, switchgrass and miscanthus rhizosphere microbial communities from Kellogg Biological Station, Michigan, USA - KBS K1-50-1 metaG | ecosystem: Host-associated > Plants > Roots >...
GGCATCGACAAGGTCGCCTTCGAGCGCGACGTCGCCCAGATCCGGCGGTTGACGCCAGGGCCGGTTCGGCGGGCGGTCCGTCGAATCCCGAGCGCCCTGTCGGCGGCCGGTGACGCGATGGATCAGTCGGGCATCGCGCCGCGCATACGAACGTGGATCAACAAGGAGGAACCGGTCGGGTGAAGGTCATCCTCACGCAGGACGTCGCGACCCTTGGCAAGAGCGGCGACATGAAGAGCGTCGCCGATGGCTACGCGACGAATTTCCTCATCCCGAAGCGCCTCGCGGTTCCCGCCGCGGGCGGCGCCTACCGGGCCTGGCAGCACGACGTCGCCAGCCGCGAGGACAAGCGCAAGCGCGAGCGAGAGGACGCGGAGGTCGCGGCGACCCGGATCTCGAGCACGACCCTGACGATGGGTGTCAAGGTGGGCGAGGGCGGCAGGCTCTACGGCTCGATCACCACGAAGGACATCGCCGACGCGCTGGCCCGCCGCGGGATCGAGGTGGATCGCCACAAGATCGACCTCGAGGAGCCGCTCAAGTCACTGGGCACGTACAAGGTGGCGGTCAAGGTGCTGTCGGGGCTGACGCCCGAGGTCACGATCGTCGTCGAGCCGAAGGGCTAGCGCCGAACCGCATCCGCGTGACGCCCCGATGACGTCCGAAGCGGACGCCCCCGAAGCGGACGCCAACCAGGCTCCGCCCGCCCAGGCTTCGGCTCAGCCCGCCTCCGACGCCTCCAACGCCGTCGCCTCCGACGCCGTCGCCTCCGACCGCTTCGGTGCGCTCGCCGCCCGTTGGTCGGCCGTCAGCCGCTCGCGCCTGTGGTCCGACGCAATCGTCCCGACGATCCTGCTGCGAATCATCCTGCTCGTCTTCGCGCTGCTCGCGGTGATCGTCTTCCGCGGCGACAACTTCTCCGGGCCGTACACCAGCATCTGGAACCGCTGGGACGCGCCGCACTTCATCGAGATCGCCCGCTACGGCTACGGCCCGCCCGCCGACCCGGCCCGGATCGTCCTGCTGCCGGGCTTCCCGTTCCTGATCCGCGTCCTCTCGGTGGTCATGAATCCAGCGGTCGCCGGGATGCTCATCGCCTTCGTCGCCACGCTCGCGGCCGCCGTTGGGCTCTACCGCCTCGCGCGGGTGGATCACGGTCGTGCCGCCGCGCGCTGGGCGGTCATCGCGATGAGCGTGTTTCCGACGGCCTACACGCTGGTCGCCCCGTACTCCGAGGCGCTCTTCCTGGCCTTCGCGATCTGGGCCTTCGTCTGCGCCCGCGACGACGACTGGCGCGGGGCCGGCATCCTGACGTTCCTCGCCGCGGCCACCCGACTCCAGGGCGCGTTCCTCATCCCGGCGCTGGCGGTCGAATACTGGCTGGCGCGGCGGCGGATCGATCGCGACGCGGCCTGGCTGCTGGTGGGCCTGGCGGGGCCGCTGCTGTACCTCGCCATCAACTTCGTGACGTTCGGCGACCCGCTTTACTTCCTCGAGATCCAGCGCACCGTCTTCACCGTCACGAGCGTTCCGCCGTGGACCGGCATCGCGAACACGATCCAGAACGCGCTGCTCTACAAGCCGACCGAATCGTGGGCGACGGTCTACCTCGCGCCGCTCGTTGCGGCGGCCCTGCTCACGGTCGTGGTGCTGTGGACGGCGATCGGGCGGGGGCGCCGGGCGTCCTATTTCGTGTACTCGGCGCTGACCCTGCTGAGCTTCATCACCCTGAGCTGGCCCATCAGCACGCCGCGCTACCTCATGGGCGTCTTCCCGATCTTCCTCGCCGGCGGTCGGCTCTTTGCACGACCGTCAGTGGGGCCGCCGCTGCTCGTCGTCTCGACGCTGTTGCTGGGCGCCTGCATGACCCTGTTCGTCATGGGCCACTGGGCGTTCTGACGGGTTCGTGGCGCCGTGGCGACCGCGGCGAGCACTGCCGGACGCCCGGCGCTCAGCCGCTCACCAGTTGCCAGATCGCCACGCCGTCCACGTCGTAGACGGTGTGGAACAGCGGACTTGACCCGAAGTCGGTGGGGGTCGCGCCGCCGCAGTCGAGGTAGCCGGGCGCGAGGGCGTACGTTGCCCGGTAGGTCGCCATGACGTCGCGGGCCGCGGCGTCGCCGCCGCAATAGGCCCGCTCGATGTCCGCCTCCCGAACGTTCGGGTCGAAGCCCAGGTTCGCGACATACGGGCCGAACGTGCTGATCCGGAGTCGCCCGGCGAGATCGACCGGACTGTTGATAAAGGCCGGGGTGAGGAACACCGATCGCGGCGGCACGTTGCCCGCGATCCAGTGCGCCGCGCGCTCCTGGGGGCCGGTCAGGGCCACGTTGCTGGCCGCGACGTTGGCGCTCGCGACGTGCCACGCGCCGATCAACGCGGGCGTGATCGCGCAGGCGGCGAGGGTCAGGGCGACGATGGGCCGCGGCCAGCGGTGGATGAGCCACGCGGCGAGGAGCGCGAGGGCGATCCACATGACCTGGAAATACTTGTTCATGTCGAACTCGACGGCGCTGGCGACGACGACGTTGGGGACGATGAACAAGCCGACGGCCCAGGCGAGCAGCCAGCCGCGGGCCGGCAGGTTCCGTGACAGCAGGGCGACGCCGGCGAGGGCCAGCGGGATGCCCAGGTTCGTGGCGTAGAAGAAGGTGACGGCCAGCGGGCCGTTGGCGAGTGGCGCCTCGGACCAGCCGGCCACGAAGCGGAAGGCGCCGCGGCCCGATTGCAGCAGCATCGGTCCCACGATGAACGGCAGCCCCAGCACGATCGGGGCGAAGAACGCGAGGGCATCCGAACGCCAGCCGGGCTCGCGCCAGGCGCGCCGGACGAGCGCATCGAGCAGCACGATGAGGTAGGCGGCCGGGAAGAAGAAGAAGTTGAACGGGGCCAGCAGCGCGGCGAGCAGTCCCGCGACGAGCATCCCCGCCCGGTTCCGGCCCATCGACACGTGGGCCAGCAGGACGACCGCGACGAGGATGGGCAGCCCGAACGCGGTCGCGCGATGCGGCAGGAACCCGGTTCCCAGCACCGAGGCGATCTTGAACGTGGGCCAGCCGGCGAACCAGTTGTTGTCGTAGGGGACCGTCGCGATGAGCGTCCCCAGGTCGCCCTTGCCCGTGACCAGGTCGATGGGCAGCCGGATCCAGCCGAGGCCGCCACCGAACAGGGCCAGGACCGCCGCCGGGACGCCCACCCGTCGGTCGCCAAGGACGCGGACCGCGAGCTCCCAGACGAGCAGCACGAACGCGCCGGCCATGACCGCGTTCGAGACGATGAAGACGCGGATCACGTCGCTGCCGGCGGTCGCCGCCGCAATCGCGGCGTGGAAGTCGGCGAACCAGTGGTAGGCGAGCGGCTCGCCCGCGGCGTACGGCACCTGCGGCGGGAAGTTGCCGGCCAGCAGGCTCGTCGCGATCGATACATGAACGAGGAAGTCGCTCCAGTTCCAGCCGCCCGAAACCCAGTCGCCGTCGACCTGGCGCCACGCGCTCAAGGCCAGGATTCCGCCGACGACGAGCGCGCCGAACGCGGCCGTCAGCCAGGCCGGCCAGTAGCCCACCAGGTCGCGTCTTGCCGCGGCGCCGTCGAGGCGCGGAGGTTTGGTGAGGCCGCGGATCGGCGCGGTTGCGAGGGCCAGCGAAGCGACGATGAGCAGCCACACAGCGACGAGGGCGACGTCGCGGTCGAATCGGCCGGCGAGCAGCCCCGCGGCGTTGGTGAGGTGGGCGGCGGCGACGACGCTGACCGCGATCCCCAGCCCCAACCGGCCCACCGGCGAGATCGACGGAGCCACCCGAGCGATGAGCAGCCAGCCCGGCACGACGAACAGGAACGGCCAGGCAACGACGAACCCGATCGGCGGCGCGTAGCGCGCCAACAGCAGCAGGCTCGTGAGGACGATGAGCGCCCGGATGGGCCAGCGGCTGAGGCGGAGGCGCGCGACGTCGAGGCGCGCGATGGGGCGGCTGGCCGGCTCCACGGTGGCGCGATGATAGCGGCGTGACACAGCGGACCATCCTCCACGTCGACCTCGACGCGTTCTTCGCCGCCGTCGAGCAGCGCGACCACCCGGAGCTCCGAGGCCGGCCGGTCATCGTCGGTGGCGGCGGGCCCACGGATCGCGGCGTCGTCAGCGCCGCCAGCTACGAGGCCCGCAAGTTCGGTGTCCATTCGGCCATGCCGTTGCGCGAGGCCGGCCGGCTCTGTCCGGACGGCGTCTTCCTGCCGGTCGACGGCGCGAAGTACCAGTCGGTCAGCCGCGAGGTCATGGCGATCCTGCGGCGGTTCAGCCCGCTGGTCGAGCCGGTCTCGATCGATGAGGCCTTCGTCGATGTGACCGGTTCACGGGCGCTGTTCGGCCCGGGCGAGGCGATAGGCGCCGCGATCAAGGTGGCCGTCCGCGACGAGGTTCGGCTCACGGCGTCCGTCGGCGTGGCGACAACGAAGCTGGTGGCCAAGATCGCGTCGGACCTGCGCAAGCCCGACGGCCTCGTGGTCGTGCCGCCGGGCGAGGAGGCCGGCTTCCTTGCCCCGTTGCCGATCTCCCGGCTGTGGGGCGTCGGGGAGCAGACGGCGGCCGCGCTGCGCGACTACGACGTGAAGACGATCGGGGATCTCGCGGCCCTGCCGCCGGAGCTGCTGACACGCCGCTTCGGCAAGCACGGCGCGGCGCTGGTCGAGCGGGCGCGCGGCGTCGATCCGGATCCTGTCGCCGACGCCGGCGACGCCAAGTCGATCGGCCACGAGCACACATTCGACGTCGACACGTCCGATCGCGACACGATCGAGCGGACACTCCTCGCGATGGCCGACGGGGTCGCCGGCCGGCTGCGGGCGAGCGGCGTCAAGGCGGGCACGGTGACCGTCAGGATCCGCGACTCGACCTTCCGAACGATCACCCGCCAGCGGACACTGACGGACCCGACCGACCTGACCGAGCCCATCTGGCGGACGGCGCTCGAGCTCGCCCGGCCGGAGGTTCGCGGCATCCGGGTCCGGCTCCTGGGTGTCACCGCATCGCATCTCGGGACCCCTGACCAGCTGGTCCTGTTCGGCGCCGACGACGCCCGCCGCCGCCAGGCGACCGAGGCCGCGGACGAGGTGCGGCGGCGGTACGGCGAGCGGGCAGTCACCAGGGCACGGCTCCTGGGGGCCTCCTTGCCGACGCCATTCGAGCGCGATCCGGGAACCGCCGCGGAGCGGCGAGGGCGGCACGCCGCGGATGCCGAACAGGAACCCAGGCGGGGCCGGGCGCGGCGCGGGGATCGTGACACGCAAGCTGACACGCGGGCCGACGAGGATCCTGCCGACGACGCTTGACATCGAACACCTGTTCGATCTAGTGTCCGGGTATTACGAACATCCGTTCTGTCGCCCGACGCGCCCCGGCCGACGCCAAAGACGCCCCCCGGCAAGGAGCCCACGACATGGCAATGATCAGAGTCGAGCCGGTCAAGGTCCAGGTTCGAACGAACTGGTTCGACGGGCGGCCGCGCGAGATCAGCTGGGGCGAGCACACGTTGCCGGTGCTGGGCCTGGCCTCGGTCCGCGACGAGTCGTCTGCTTACCCGGTGGTCCTGGGGCCAAGGACGGTCTTCGAGGTCGATACCCCGCTGGCGCGGGTGACCCTGAGCTTCCGGCACCGAACGCGGCGCTGGACGATCGAGGGCCTCGACGAGGAAGCTCGCACCGCGGCCTGACCCATCCCAGCCGCGGGGCGTCCTCCCCGCCGCCGCGGCACATTTGCGGGTTTGCGGGGCGGGCGCGCCGGTACCGCGTCCGTCCCCGAACCTGCCGCCCGACCATGCAAACGGGCAGGCGCCGCCGCACGCAACGCACGATGCGCCCCGATCCGGACGCGGCTAGGCTTGCCGGCCAGCAATGGCGAATGCAGGCGACCCGCACCCGGAGATCCGCCTCGTGGGGCTCACGAAGCAGTTCCGCGAGGTCCGCGCGGTCGACGATGTCTCACTGATCGTCGGATCGGGTGAGTTCTTCTCGCTCCTGGGCCCGTCCGGCTGCGGCAAGACGACGACGCTGCGGATGATCGGCGGGTTCGACCAACCCACGCGCGGCGCCATCGAGCTCCGCGGCCGGGACGTGACGGGTGATCCGCCGGACAAGCGGCCCGTCAACATGGTCTTCCAGAACTACGCCCTGTTTCCCCACCTCGACGTGGGCGAGAACGTGGCGTTCGGCCTCCGCCGCAACCACGTCCCGCAAGAGGAGATCGCGCGCCGCATCGGCGACGTTCTTGCGCTCGTCAACCTCAGCGGCTACGAGAAGCGCAAGCCCAACCAGCTCTCGGGCGGGCAGCAGCAGCGCGTCGCGCTGGCCCGGGCGCTCGTCAATCGCCCGAACGTGCTGCTGCTCGACGAGCCGCTGGGCGCGCTCGACCTGAAGCTGCGCAAGCGCCTCCAGATCGAGCTGAAGCGAATCCAGGTCGAGGTCGGCATCACGTTCGTGTACGTGACCCACGACCAGGAGGAGGCGCTGACGATGAGCGACCGGATCGCGGTGATGAACCGCGGTCGCCTGGAACAGCTCGGCACGCCCGAGGAGCTCTACGACCGGCCGGCAACGCGCTTCGTCGCCGATTTCATCGGCACGACGAACCTGCTCCATGGCACCGTCGAGGCGCTCGAATCCGGGGCGGCCACGGTGCGGCTCGACTCGGGCGACCTGTGTCGGATCGGACGCGCTGGGCGAAGGGTGGGTGAAATCGTCGACGTCAGCGTGCGTCCCGAGTCGGTCGGTGTCCAGCGGACCAACGGCGAGGCCCGCGGCGACGACGTCCGGGCGACTATCCAGCAGTCGGCCTACCTCGGCGCGGCTGTGCAGTATCAGCTCCGCACGACAGGCGGCGTCGCGATCACCGCCCTCGCCCCAAAATCCGCGACCCGGCTCGAGACGGGCCAGGTCGTCACCGTGACGTGGCCGGTGGCCGAGGCCCTCGTCCTTGGCGCCGGATCTCCCAGTGGGATGGAGGACTCCGCATGACGTACGAACCCAGCGCCCCGTCAAGTCGCGTGGAAATCGAGCTCAATCGCTACCTCGCCGAGCAGCGGATGACCCGCCGCGACCTCCTCGCCCGGATCGCCGAGATCGGAGCCGTGGCCGCCCTGGCCCCGATCGTCGCTGCCTGCCAGGCGTCGACATCGCCGTCAGCGGCCCCTTCGGTCAACGCGGCCACCCCGAGCGCGGCCGCATCGACAGCGCCGACGCCGCAGCCAACCCCGCAGCCCACGCCGGAGTCGGATCTCTTCGTCTACAACTGGGACGGCTACATCGCGCCGGACACCGTGGCCAAGTTCCAGAAGAAGTACAACGTCAAGGTCAAGTACGACAAGTTCCCCGACGCCGACACCCAGATGACGAAGATCCGCAGCGACAGCAAGGGCGGCGGCTACGACGTGACGTATCCGGCGTCAACGGAGATCTCCGGCCTCGCCAAGGACGGTGTCCTCCTCCAGCTCGACCAGTCCCTCATACCCAACCTCAAGAACCTGGCTCCGGACTTCACCAACCCGGACTACGACCCGGGCAACAAGTACTCCGTCCCGAACTACTGGTGGACGACCGGCTTTGCCTGGGATCCGGCCAGGGTGCCCGGCGACCTCAGCAGCTGGACCGCTCTTTGGGATGCCAGTCACAAGGGCCACCTGGGCATGCTCGACGACCAGCGCGAGGTCTTCGCGGTAGCCGGCTTCCGGCTGGGGCTCTCACCCAATACGACCAGCGAAGCCGACCTCGACCAGATGCTCGCCCTGCTCAAGCAGCAGAAGCCGCTCGTCCGCAAGTACACCGAGGACGACATCGGCGACATGACCAGCGGCCAGCTGTGGATCAGCCATGCGTGGTCCGGCGACTGGTACCAGATGATCGCCGACAAGCCAAAGATCAAGTACGTCGTCCCGCCCGAGGGAGCCGTCCGCGGCAACGACACGCTGGTCATCCTGTCCGGGGCAAAGCATCCCATCGCGGCCCACCTCTGGCTGAACTTCAACCTCGACGCGGAGGTGAGCGCCGCGAACACGAACGCCATCGGCTACATGGGACCCAACGCGGCGGCGCAGTCCTTGATCGACCCGGCGATCGTCAATGACGTTCGCTTGAACCCACCGGCCGCCGTCCGGGAGAAGCTCGTCGAGCTGCTGTTCCTGGCCCCGGCTGACCTCGACAAGTACACCAGCCGCTGGAACGAACTCCGGGCGTGAGCCCGCGGCCGGCCGCGTGACGGGCTGACGTGGCGACGACCGCGGCGCCCGCGGGCGCAGGCACGACCTCGCCGGTCGCGGCGGTGGCGGAGTACCGGCGGCCGCTGATCGATCGCATCGCCGGGTTGGCGCTCATCTTGCCCGGCGTGCTGTGGCTGGCGATCTTCTTTCTGCTGCCGCTCGCGATCATCCTCGTCGTGAGCCTGGGCTCTCGCGACGCCGCGGGCCACCTGACGCTCGCCCAGCCGAACCTGAACAACTACATCGAGGCGACCCGTCCGGCCTACCTCCCGGCATTCGCGAACTCGCTTCGCTATTCGGCGATCACGACGCTCCTGTCGCTCGCCATCGGCTACCCGATCGCGTACTGGATCTCGCGCTACGGGGGCCGCCGCAAGGTCCTGCTGCTGATCCTCGTGATGCTGCCCTTCTGGACGAGCTACCTGATCCGGACCTACGCCTGGATGATCATCCTGCGCGACAACGGCGTGCTGAACTCGGGCCTCCAGGCGGTTGGGCTGATCGACGAGCCCATCGCCCTGCTCAACACGGATTTCAGCGTGATCCTGGGGATGACCTACGGCTTCCTGCCGTTCGCGATCCTGCCGATGTACGTCTCGATCGACCGGCTGGACCAGCACCTCGTCGAAGCGGCCCGCGACCTCTATGCCTCGGGCAGCCGGGCGTTCCTCCACGTCACGTTGCCGATCACGATGCCGGGCATCGTGGCCGCGGCGCTGCTGACGTTCATCCCGGCTATCGGCGATTACGTCACCCCGGACCTGCTGGGCGGCGCCCAGACGACGACGATCGCCAAGATCATCCAGGTGCTGTTCACCTCGGGCCGCAACTGGCCGTACGGCTCGGCCCTGGGCTTCCTGCTCATGGTCGTCACGCTCGCCGGCACGCTCGTCGCGCTGCGGACGCTGCGGCGCGAGGTCCTGGCGTGAGCGGCCGCAACCGCTGGCTGACGGCCTTCGCGGCGCTGATCTACGCGTTGCTGTTCGCGCCGATCGTGGTCCTGATCGTCTTCAGCTTCAACCAGTCGCGGCGCAACTTCGTCTGGCAGGGGTTCACCACCGACTGGTATCCGAAGCTTTTCGCGAACGAGGACCTGCTCGACGCACTAGGGGTCACGCTCCAGGTCGCCCTGATCGCGGTCGTCGCGTCCACGGTCCTGGGGTCGTTGCTGGGCCTGGGCCTGGCTCGCCTCCGGTTCCGCGGCTCGGGCGCAACCGAGACGCTGCTGCTGCTGCCGATGGTGACCCCCGAGATCATCATGGGCATCAGCCTGCTGATCTTCTTCGCCCAGCTGTTCGAGCAGAACGGCTCGCTTGGCCAGATCGCGATTGCCCACATCACGTTCTGCATCTCGTACGTCGCGGTGACGGTCCGGGCGAGGGCGGCGGGGATGGACCCGCGTCTCGAGGAGGCGGCACGCGACCTGGGCGCGAGCGCCGCGGGTGCCTTCTGGCACGTCACGGTGCCCCTCATCGCGCCGGCGGTCGCGGCAGGCGCGATGCTCGCCTTCGCGCTGTCGTTCGACGACCTGGTGGTCACCTCGTTCAACGCCGGCGTCGGCTCCACGACCTTGCCGATCTACATCTACAGCTCGATCAAGTTCGGGGTCACGCCGCAGATCAACGCGATCTCCACGATCATCGTCGCGGTCGTGTCGATCGCCCTGTTCTTCGCCTGGCGGCTTGGCGCGTTCAGCGGGGAGCGGCCGCTCCAGGTGTCCGACGAGGGCGCAGCCGCGCCGTCCCCGGGCTAGGGCTGGCGCCGCGCTGCGGCGGCCGCGCCCGCCACCCCGCTCGCCCGCGACTTCCGCCGCTCGGACGGCACGGCGCGGTAGTCCTCGCGGACGGTCCGGCTCGAGACGATCCCGTCGCCGGCATAGCGGTCGACGACCATGAGGTCGAAGGCGTGGACCGACGGCTCGGCATTCGAGTAGCGCCCGGCGGACCAGGACTGCGAGGCGGTACCGCGGTGCTGGAGCTCGCAGACGTGCCAGTCCTGGCGATTGGTCAGGTCCCAGAACTCCACCGCGTCCTTCGGGTCGAAGCCGGGCCTGGCCATCGTCGCCGGCTCGAACAGCCACTCGCATGTGATGCGGGTGTGGCCGACGGCCGTTGGCGTCAGCGTGTGGACCAGCAGGTAGTCCGGGTGGATCGACAGGAAGATGTTCGGCCAGACCAGGTAGTAGGTCACCCGCCGCTCGTCGTCGAGGGTGCAGCCGGCCATCGGCGGGCGGCCGTTTCGGTGGCCTCCGTCGAGGGCCATCGTCTCGGCGCTGTCGATGAGCTCCATGTAGCCGCCCTGCCATTCACCGTGTGACTCGAAGTCGGCGCCCAGGTCGTATGGCGTCAGGCGGTTGAGCTGCGGATGGAGGCCGGGGCAGTGGTAGCACTCGCTGTAGTTCTCGGCCACGAACTTCCAGTTGGCATCGACCTCATACGTGCGCGACGCCGCCGGCCGGAGGCTCGCGACGTCGAAACGCGCGAAGTGGTCGACGAGATCGCCCAGCTGCTCCTCGAGCGCCGGTCCCTCCTCGGCGAGCGAGACGAACAGGAAGCCCTGCCACTGGTCGAGCCGAACCGGCCGAAGGCCGAAGTCCTCGAGGGCGAAGTCCTCGAGGTCCTCCGTGTGCCTGGCCCGGACAAGCTTTCCCTCCAGGTCGTAGATCCAGGCGTGGTACGGGCACTGGAAGCGGACGGCCACCCCGCAGGCCTCCTCGACGACGGCCGTGCCGCGGTGCTGGCAGACGTTGAAGAAGGCGCGGACCGTGTCGTCGCGGCCACGAACGATCAGCAGCGGCTCACCGTCGACGTCGGCGACCAGGTAGGACCCGGGATCCGCGATCTGTGCGGTTCGGCCAACCATCATCCAGTCGCGGCGGAACCACTCGCGTCGCTCGAAGTCGAAGAATCGCTCGTCGTGATAGGCCCGGCCCGGCAGTAGCGACGCGGCGCGGTAGGGGCGCCGGACGCGCTCGATTTCCTGGGTCGTGAGCAGGCCCGGGCCGGTCATGACTTCGGGACCTCCTTCTTCGGGTCGATGAATGGGATCGCCGCCGTCGTTGCGGGCCAGCGCTCGCCGTCCGGGGCGACGATCTCGAGTGGCGTTCCAGGCGCCGCCAGCTCGATCGGCACCCAGACGTAGCCGATGTTCCGCTCGAGGCGCGGGCTCCAGATGAGGTCCGTGACGGTGCCGACGGCCCGGTCCTGGTGGAGCGCCGGGCGTTTCTCGGCGATCTCGAACGACAGCGCGTCGCCGCGGACCTCGATCCCGACGAGCTTCCGGCTGACGCCCCGCGTTCGGATCTCCTCCAGGGCCGCCTTGCCGATGTAGTCGGCATCCTGCGGCTCAACGAGCCGCTCGAGCCCCATGATCTCGAACGGGTTGTTGGCGATCGTCATGTCCGAGCCGTAGTTGAAGATCCCGGCCTCGATGCGGCGCGCCTCGCAGGGCGCAATCGGGCGGATGTCGTGCGGCCTGCCGGCCTCCATCACGCGATCCCAGAGATCGCCGCCGCGCGACGGGTCGCGGAGGTAGATCTCGTAGCCAACCTCGCCGGTCCAGCCCGTCCGGCTGATGACGACCGGGATGCCGTCGAGCTCGGTCTGGGCCGTCCAGTAGTAGCGCAGGTCCAGCACGCTCGGTCCGAACAGCGTGGCCATGACGTCCTTCGACTTCGGGCCCTGGACCTGGATGGGGTAGACCTCCGGCTCGCGGACCTTGACGTCCAGCCCGCTGTGGACGGCGACGCCTCGGGCCCAAAGGCCCGCATCGCTGTCGGCCAGGGCCAGCCACCAGCGGTCGGCGTCGATCCGCAGCAGCACCGGGTCATTGACGATCCCGCCATCTTCGGCCGTGATGAGCACGTACTTGCCTTGTCCGACGGCGCACTTCGTGAGGTCGCGGCAGGTGAGCGAGTTGACGAAGGTCGACGCGTCGGGCCCGCTGATCTCGACGATCCGCTCGACCGCCACGTCCCAGACCGTCACCGCGTTGAGCAGGTGCCAGTACTCCTCGACCGGGTCGCCGTAGTAGCCCGGGAGGTACATGTGGTTGTAGATGTCGTATGCCGAGCACCCGGCGGCGAGCGTGCGCTCGAAGAAGGGCGACCGCCGGTACCAGGGCCCGAAGTACAGGGTCGTCGCGTTCTTGTCGGCGGTCTGGATCGCGCTCATGTCGCCTCCTGGAGTGAACGGGCCCGACGCGCCGGGGATGGCGGCCTGGAATTCCTGGCCGATGAAGGCGGGACGCGAGTTTCTGCGGCGACCAGTGACGCATCGACGGCGATGGCTCCGGATGGGCTCGCAACGACCGGATTGAGGTCGAGCTCCAGCCAGTGGGGGTTCGCCTCGAAGGCGCGTGAGACGGCCACGATCAGCTCGACGATGGCCTCGACGTCCGGGGCAGGGCGGCCGCGACCGCCACGGAGCAGGGCGCTGCCGCGGAGCTCGTCGAGCATTTCCCGAGCGGCCACGCGGGTGACGGGCGCGAGCCGAATGGCGGTGTCGTCCGTGACCTCGGCGAGCACGCCGCCGAAGCCAACCATGACGATGGGCCCGAACTGGGCATCCCGGCGCGCCCCGACGATCAGCTCCAGGCCGCCCGCGGCCATCGGCTCGACGACGAGGCTCGCTCCGGGAGCCAGCTCGAGGATTCGTTCGGCGGCTGCCCGAACGGCGGCCGCATCGGCGAGGTTCAGCGCTACTCCGCCCACGTCCGACTTGTGGACCAGGCCCGGCGCCTCGAGCTTCAGGGCGACCGGGAAGCCAAGCGCCTGAGCGGCCGCGACGGCGGCATCCGCATCCGCTGCCGCGCGGGCCGCGATCACGTGCACGCCCGCCTCCCCGACCAACTCGAGGGACTCGCGCTCCGGGAGGACCCGCACGGACGGGCCGGTTGGAGCCGCAGGGATGTCGTAGCCGGCGGCCGTTCGGTCGAGGGCGAGGGCCGGCCAGTCGCGGCGCACGGGACCGTCATCGAGCCGCCGTCGCCGAGCGGTCTCCCAGCGGGCCAGCCGTGCGAGGGCGCCGAACCCCGGAGCCGCGCCGCGGAGCACGGGCAGGCCACCCGCGGCATCGAGCACCGCCTCGACCTCCGGCGTCGCGTCGCCCGAGGTCAGCGACACGAACACTGGCAACACATCAGAACCCTCGGTCGCGCGGACAAGCTCGCCCGCCAGCTGGACTGCCAACCCCGTCTCGCCGGCCTGCGAGCGGAACGGGAAGTCGTGGACGAGCGCGACCACGTCGTAGGCGCCGGAATCGACGAACGCGCGGAAACACGCGCCGTAGGCGACCGATGCGTCATCCGCGCCCCACGGATCGATGGGGTTCGCGACGTACGCGAGTGTCGGCAGCGCCTCGCGGATCCGGGCTGCGGCGGACGGCGGCACCGCCGCCAGGTCGAGCCCCATGCGCGGTGCGAGGTCCGCCACGAGCGAGCCCTCGCCGGTCGACACCGTGACGACGCCCGTCCGGCCACGACCGACGCCGCGCCCTCGACGCTGCGCTCCCGAGAACAGCGCCGCGACCTCGAGCAGCTCGTCCAGGTCATCGCAACGGATCGCGCCCACGGCGCGCAGGGCCGCGTCCGTCACGCGCGCCTCGCCGGCCAGCGAACCGGTGTGGAGGACCGC
>Ga0070697_100002610_pt1 | contig 13870 bp, 13 predicted proteins | sample KBSK1501metaG_FD_65475 | JGI IMG/M metagenome (GOLD analysis project Ga0070697, IMG submission 65475) | Corn, switchgrass and miscanthus rhizosphere microbial communities from Kellogg Biological Station, Michigan, USA - KBS K1-50-1 metaG | ecosystem: Host-associated > Plants > Roots >...
GGCTACCGCACGCACTCGCGTGCATCCTGCTTCTGCCTTTTGCCGCTGGTCCTGCTCTCTCACCACCCGTTGCGCTCACGCAGCGAAGTAATCTGCGCGACGTGATGTGGACCGTGCCAGGCGTAGAGCGCAATGTTCTTATCAAGACTGACAATCCCAAGCTCAGGATGGCGAAAGGTGCGCTTAAAGTCCTCCGGCTTTAGCGATCGCAAAAACCAAATCCAACGGCCATGAAGGGCATCCAACAAGTCGAGTGAGAGCGCTATCGGCGCCTGGCTTGCATCGTCTAATTTTGCCCAACGATCTTCGTAATAAGGCTTGATTGTTGGTTCGTCTTCAGTAAGGGCGAGCTTGAATCGGATGTAGGAGTTTAGATGACTTTCAGGCACGTGATGCACAACCTGGCGAACGGTCCAGCCTTCGGGTCGATAAGCAGTGTCGAGTTGTTCCTCATTTAGACCGGCTACAGCCGCGCGCATGCGTGCCGGTGTTTCCTCAATTATTGCCAGGCAGGCCTGCCGCTCAGCGTCGGTAAGTGGCGCCTCGTATTTGAATTCGCCGATGGGGTAACGCAGATCCATTATCACCTCCGAGTTGTAACTGGTCAGCAGTTCAGATTATTCTCGCGCGACTATTCTATAAGTTGAACTTACTCGCGACAACTATGACCGAAACAGCTGAAGTCGTAATCATCGGCAGCGGCATTGTAGGTTCGAGCGTGGCCTACCACCTCGCCGAGCAAGGCTGCACCAACGTGCTGGTAATCGAGCGCGAAGCGCATCAGGGCAAAGGCTCAACTGGAAAAAGCATGGGCGGCGTGCGGGCGCAGTTCTCCACTCCGGTAAACATTCAGATGTCGCGCTATTCGATTGATTTCTTTTCGCGTTTCGACGAAGTGGTTGGCCACCCGGCTGACTATCGCGCCCATGGCTATCTGTTCTGCGCCACCAACGAGCGGCATCTGGAGTATCTCAAAACAAATCGCGAACGGCAGTTGGCCCTTGGCGTTAAGAATGTGGAACTGGTTTCCCGCGACGACATCGCGAAGTTTGTGCCGCAACTGCGTGTTGACGACATACTCGGCGGCACGTTCTGCCAAACCGACGGTTTCGTCGATCCGCACAGCGTGATGATGGGGTTCATGCTCAAGGCCCGGGAACATGGCGTCCGACTTTGGCTCGACACTCAAGTGACTGGCATTGAAGTCGAGAGAGGTGCTGGGACCGCGGGCGTCTCGCCCGCTCTCGATCCAGGATCGACAACGTCCCGGATCACCAGCGTGATGACAACGCGTGGTCGCGTCTCAACGCGGATCGTTGTCAACGCCGCCGGTCCTTGGGCCGCGCAAGTAGCCCGACTAGCCGGCGCGGAGTTGCCGGTCGAACCCTTACGACGGCAGCTCGTTCCCACCGAACCATTCGATGGTCTTCCTCAACGGTTTCCCATGGTCATCGATATGTCTACCGGTTTTCATTTCCGTCGCGAGGGAAAAGGAATTCTACTGGCATGGAACGATCCTGAAGAGACTCCGGGATTCAAGACTGAGTTTGATCCGGGTTTTGTGGAAAAGATTCTGACTCGCGCCGCCGATCGCGTGCCGCGTCTGGCGGAAGCCGAAGTAAATCCGCGTCGCGCCTGGGCGGGTCTTTATGAGATGACTCCCGACCATCACGCCGTCATTGGTCCCGCCCCGGATGTTGCAGGCTTGTATTTTGTCAACGGCTTTAGTGGACACGGCGTGATGCACTCCCCAGCTTCCGGACGCATCACTGCCGACCTGATTCTCCGTGGTCATTCTGATCTCGTCGACGCCACGCTGCTCAATGTGACGCGCTTCTCGAGCGGTAAGTTACTCGAAGAGACAGCTGTGCTGTGAAGGGCTAATTAGCTTGTCTCGATATTCCGGTGCTCTCCTGTCCAGATATTGACTCCCAATAACTTCTCAAATATAAACCATGCGCGCCTGGCCTTGCGGCGGCTAATCGGTTCATCTCGCGAAATCTCAAAGGATCAAAACCATGCCTCCAACAATCAATACCCATTCAATTACTTTCGAAAACAACCGTGCCGCGAGGGCAGTCTTCCCAACAGCGAGTGATAGGCCAGGGAGTATCGTTGAGGCCCTGGACCTAGCGAACCATAAAGCCGTGCTCCTCATCATCGGCGGAGCAGATAACCTGTCCGACTCCCTCAAGCCCAAACTCACTCAATTATTTGGCCGTGGCATCGCCCGTGCAGCTATGGGTGTGAACGCCGTAATTATCGACGGTGGCACGAAGGCCGGCGTGATGGAGTTAATGGGCCAGGGTGTGGCCGATCGAGGTTATAAAACGCAGTTAGTCGGAGTCGCTCCGCTTGGACTGGTTGGATATCCAGGCAGCAAGGGTTCAGGCGAAACGCCCCTCGATCCCAACCATTCACACTTCGTCCTTGTCGAAGGCGACGTCTGGGGAAGCGAAACCAGCCGCTTGTTCGATCTAGCGAGTGCACTAAAGAACAAGAAGCTACCGATCGTAGCCCTGCTTGCCGCCGGCGGAGAAACCACGAGAAAAGAAGCTCTGCTGGCTGTGCGTCAAAATATTCCATTGATCGTCGTAGAAGGTAGCGGCGGTCTGGCCGATGAAATTGCCGTGGAGTGGAAAAAAAGGCCGAGCTTGTCTGATGATCCGATCATGGCCGAGATCATTGCCGACGCCAGGATAGAAGTTTACCCGCTAAGCAGTTCCGTAAAGAGTGCCGAACGCTTGCTCTTACGAGAACTGGGTGGCGATAACGTCTTGCTGCAGGCTTGGGAGCGCTTTGCCGACTACGACCTCAACGCGATGCTGCAGCAGAAAAGATTTCAACGCCAGCAGATGGCGATCCTCATTATCGGACTACTGGTCACTGCTTTGGCGTTGATAAACCAGGTTTGGGAGGGAAATAAATACCGGCTAACTTTTGAGGCTTGGTGGCCAGACATACTTCGTCGAGGCGAACTCACCAGGTGGGCGGTCGGTTGGACGATCGTTCACTACGTACTGTTAGCCTCGCCGATCATCGTAACGGTTCTCATAACCGCCGCAGGTCGTTTCAAACAGGGAAACAAGTGGCTCTTGTTGCGTGCCAGCGCTGAGGCCATTAAACGCGAGATTTATCGTTTTCGTGCCAGGGCTGATGCTTATGCGGAACCCGTTGCAGCTCCAACGGCAACAGCCCCATCTACTGGAACACCTCCAGCGCTTCCAACACCTCCGCCTGAACAGGTGTTGGTGAAAAGAGTTGAAGACATCACCCGGCGCGTTATGCGTACCGAAGTAAATTCATCGTGCCTCGTCCCTTACGACAAAGACAAAGGCTTTCCACCGTCGATGTACGCCGCTGAGGGTGGAGATGACGGGTTTAGTCCGCTCACCCCCGATCAATATGTTCGGTTACGTCTGGGGGACCAGCTGCGTTATTACAGGGGAAGAACCCTCAAGCTTGAATGGCAATTGAAATGGGTTCAGTGGTCGATCTTCATTGTCGGCGGTTTAGGAACTTTTCTCGCCGCAATTAGCCGGCAAGTCTGGGTCGCATTGACTACAGCAATCGCGGGTGGGTTAACAACGTTCCTAAGTTATAAGGGAACCGAAAACACCTTGACGAAATACAATCAGGCGGCAACTGATCTTGAAAACATCAAGTCCTGGTGGACCGCACTGACAGCGGAAGAGCAAGCGAACCCGGAGAATGTTACCGCCCTGGTGAATCACACCGAACAAGTGCTGGAGTCAGAGTTGGATGGTTGGGTGCAGCAGATGCAAGACGCTCTGGCCAACTTGCGAGACAGTCAGGAACCAAAAAAGGACGTGCCGGCGCCAGAGGAAGATCCCAGCAAACCGCTGGCCCCTGCTAATAGCCAACCAGCGGCTACTGGTGAACCGCCTGCTGAAGGTCAACCGCCTGCTGAAGGTCAACCGCCTGCTGAAGGTCAACCGCCTGCTGAAGGTCAACCGCCGGCTGATGGCGAGCCGCCGGCTGATGGCGAGCCGCCGGCTGATGGTAAGCCGCCTGCTGATGGTGAGCCGCCGGCTGATGGTGAGCCGCCGGCTGATGGTGAGCCGCCTCCTGAGGGTGAGCCTGCTTCAGATCAGCCAGGTGACAACTAACCAAACGCGTGCGGCAGTCAGATCAATAGCTAAAAGTTGTCGCTTATTTTTTCTGAAGCCAACCGGCGATTGTGTCCATGACCGACGCATAGACCTGGTCTTGCGTCACGCCAAGATTCTGCGGAACTTTCAAGGAATGATCGCCGCCTTCGACGACGTGAAGCGTTGGGCTGAGGTGATGTTTCTTGAACACGGCGCGCAATTCGTCGGGCGTACCGAAGGCATCGCGTGAGCCTTGTACGAAAAGCATAGGTGCTTTGATATCGGGTAGATGAGCGTCGCGAAGTTTGTCGGGCCTACCCGGTGGATGAAGTGGATAGCCAAGGAAAACCAGCGCGGCAATTTCATCCGCGCTCTCTGGTTGAGCCGCCACCTGTGACGCGACGCGTCCGCCCATTGACTTGCCACCAATTGCCAAGCGGTTTCCTTTCAACTTCTTGTGCCCAGTCGCGGCAGCGATTACGGCGAGGTAACACGACTCAAGTTTCGCCTTCGGATCAGGCACGCTGCGACGCTGTTCCATGTACACAAAGTTGAAGGTCAGCGCGTCAATGCCACGTTCAGCCAGGCCGCTTGCGAACAAACGCATAAACGGATGTAACTGACTGGCGCCGGCGCCATGACCAAGTATCAGGGTGATGCCCAAATGCAATTTCTTTGGAGCAGCGTAGAGCATTGCGGTTACAGCATCGAGCTCGTTGACCTTAATTGTCAGATCTTCTGGTTCAATCGGCATCGTTTGTTCCTCAGACATAAACGCGCGGCACGCGTTCGCCGATACCGCAAGTAACTTCGTATGAAAGTGTGCCTGCCGTTCTCGCAATCTCTTCCGCAGAAACTGAGAGCTCTCCTTTCGTGCCCAGGAAGCTCACTTCATCTTCTGTTTGTACACCAGGCACGTTGGTAACGTCGATTAGCGTAAGGTCCATGGAAATGCGGCCGATGACCGTGGCATAGACGCCGCGAATGATCGCATGACCGCGATTGGATAAAGCGCGCATGTAGCCGTCGTCGTAGCCAATCGGAATGGTGGCGACCAGTGTCTTGCGGGAAGCTTCAAACGTGCAACCATAGCCGACGGTTTCACCAGCCGGCACCCACTTGAGCAAAGTAATCCGAGAATGAAGTGACATCACCGGCCTCAGGTTCACATCGCGATCCTCGGGCGCGAGGATGTCGCGCCATAGCCCATAGAGTACTCCTCCGGGCCGAACCAAGTTGCCCCACGACTTAGGTTGACCAAAGATGGCTGCCGAGTTCGCGAGGTGGCGGTAGGTCGGATCAAATCCGTGCTCTCGAAAAGTAGCAACAGCTTGTTCGAAACGTTGAGTCTGATCCTTTGTTAGTGGCTCGCAAGCGGGTTCGTCGGCCGCCGCGAAGTGAGTCATGAAGCCATCAACGCGAATGTTTTTGAACTTCTTCAGCGCGCCGGCAAAATCTGAGACTTCGTCAAAACGCACTCCCAAACGCCCCATGCCGGTGTCGATCTTCACGTGCACGTCAGCAACTAAGTTGCGCTCGCGCGCCGCACGATCGAATGCTTCAGTCATGTCCAGCCGGTAGACAACCGGTACGAGGTCGTGCTGCAGGCAGGCGGTTGATTGTTCACCCCAAAATCCGGCAAGACAAAGAATCGGCCTGGCAATTCCCGCGTTCCTGAGTTCAATTCCCTCTTCTGGCAGCGCGACGCCAAACCAGTTTGCGCCTTCCTGCTCGAGCCGCCGCGCACATTCCACCGCGCCGTGTCCGTAAGCGTTGGCCTTCACCACAGCCATCACGTTTATATCCGGCCCTACTCGCTCTTTGACGATATGGAAATTCTCAGCCAGCGCATCGAGATCGATCTCGGCCCAGGTGGGCCGTCCACCGGCAGTCTCAAGCGGCTTTATCTTGGAAGTAGGCAACATGCGATCGACGTATCAGTACCTTTGCTCAACGAGCTCGAACCCAGAGGTATTCTAAATTACACTGAAAAAAGAAAAGCCCCAAACCGGGGCTTGCTACGAAAGATTCGCGACGGGACTGCTATTTTTCGGCCGCGCGCCACGCCGGTTGAGCAATGCTCACCTCAACGGGCACCCACGCTTTGTCTTCATCAATTCTTTTCATCTCAAAAATGAGTCGCAGGTGTCCTTTGGGGGTTGTGTCTGATAGCAATAGGTTACGAAGCGCCGGCGTGACGCCAAGCACAAATTTCCCGGGCTCATTGGGCGGATACAGGCTAAAGTTTCCGATCAAATGCGGGTTGGTGTCGGACTTTCCTGCTTCCGTATCGGAAAGATAGACGTAGAAGGCGATTGGTATCAGCGACGGATTTATTACTTTCGTAATTGCTACTTCCAAAACTTCCGCGTCCCTCGGGTTTCCGGCAACCGCGGTGATTGGCAAAGAATAACTCGGGCGATCCTGCGTTAACATGAGAACCTGTGATTCCGGTGATTCAGCGGGTTTCTTCTCAGAAGATTGAGGGCCCTGCACTCTTGCTGACCCGCATGCGAGGCCAGAAAAGCACAGAGCCCAAATCGTCAATGCAGTTAGCGAACTACGCACGTACAACCTCCGCATTGACTTAAATGCAGACCGAACGCCGGAGGTTGCCCTCGCCGTCGGCCGCGCGCCCCCAAATAGCGGCTAAAATCTCGCGACCGCAAGCTCAAGCCGGCCAAGCGATACCTTTTGAGTCTCCGCAGGCCGGTTTTCCTCAATCGGCACAGTTACGAGCGTCACATCCAGGTCAGAAGAAAGCGATCCGCCCTGACTCAGTTTTCGAATCGTTGGGGTGACATCCACAAGATAGGTGAGCTTGGGCAGCGTGCTTGCCGGCGCAGCGCCCGGACTAGCGCTCGCCGAAGGTGTCGCCGCCGGAGTCATCCCTTCGTGGCCCTTAATATCCGGGTGCTCCTCGCAGCAGAAGAAGGCGAAACTGCCCGCGTAATGCGGATCATCAATCGGCGTCGCTGCCGCTGCGTCCGGTTTGTTGATGAAAACGCGGACGAAGACATCCTGCTTTGCGGGAGGTTCAACCTCGTCAACTGTCAGCACGGCCTTTTCTCGTCCAGCAACGTCCAGCACGGTGCGAAACGCTTCCGGTTCAACTTTCAGTCGCACCGGCGCGGCCTGCTTCAGGTCCGTCGTCCGCGGCGGGCGTAGTTCGAAACGCTTGACGAACTCAAGCTTGCTTGGCGCACCCTCACGCAGGAACTTCTCCAACGTCGCACGGTCTCGGATCGGCGCTGCCTTCGCCATGCCGGGCGAGCAGGGTTCGAATTGGTACGTTAAGAGTGGAAAGAGAAGCGTCGTCGCAACCTGAATCGGAGCGGGGTTGCCGTCGCCATCCACGAAGTCGTCGGTGAAGTTGAAACCACTCCAGGCTGAATCGCTGGTGTTGGGATTGCCCCGGTTAAGATTCCATTCAACCCACAAACACTCAACCATATTGTGGTGACACCAGAATACTGGATCCAAAGGCGACCTGAAGGTGAGCATATCGCCACCTACAAAGTTGTGAATGTAGTTATGCGGCGTGCCTTCCAAAATGCCATAGGAGGTTCGCTGTCGCTGCGTAGTCGCCGAACCGCTGGCAAACAGGAAGAAGTTAGTTTGATCCAGAATTTCAGTAATCTTGGCTGGGCCCACGTTGAGCGAGCTCGCCACGCTGGTCTGAGTGGCCGAGCGAGTGTTGTTGAAAAGCGGATTTCCATTACCCCAGAAAGGCGCGGGTATGCTGGGACTTGTCGACCAGTTCCAGTAAGGCAGGGCAAAGTCGTTATTGCCGGTGAGCTTCCGGCAAATGGATTCGAAGTTGGCGAGGTAAGCGCGGTGCCACGGCAGGAACCACCAGTTTTGGTGTGGGCATTTGTTATTGTGTATGTCAGCCTGTTTATCCCAGTTGCGGCCGTCGGTGTTCGGCAATGCTTTCATTGCTGCAACTGCGTCCTTGTAAGTTTGGATAATGGGATCATTCGCAGGGAGATTCGCGATGTTTCGACGAGTCGGCCGATTCTTGATCTTTTCACAGGCAGATTCACAAGCGCCGGACCACACGGCCAGGCCAGTGATTCCCAACGCCGTTGCACCCTTCATGAAGTCGCGCCGGGAGAAGAGACTTAAGTCCTCCATTTTTTCCTCCTATTTTTGATTGGACGACACCGTGGGATTCAGCACTGTTGAGGGCCGATCCCTTTGAGGGTGATTTAGCGAGTGTGCAAGGAAGTGCAGAGGCTCGTGAGATTCGCCCTCTAAACCGCTGGCACGATATGCCCGAGCCGGCGAAAAGTCAATGGACAATTATTCACGATAAGGGCCATAAAACTTCGTCCGAACTTCGTCGTTCGCAGTTGTGAGTTTTATTCGCCGCGATAGAGATTATCGAATCGCATGCTGGAGGGAGTAAAGCGGAGTCTCACAGAGTCTGTGGGGCCGTTGCGCTGCTTGGCCACGATCAGCTCAGCGACATTTTTTTCGTCGTCAGGCATGCTCTCGCGTTCCTCAGGAGTCTTGTAGACCTCGGGGCGATAGATGAATGCCACCACGTCCGCGTCCTGTTCCAGCGCGCCGGACTCACGCAGATCTGCGAGTTGTGGCCGGTGATCCGAGCGCGATTCTGGTGCGCGTGATAACTGCGAAAGCGCGACCAGCGGCACGTTCAACTCCTTGGCGAGCCCTTTCAGTTCTCGCGAAATCTGCGATACCTCCTGCTGCCGCGACTCGAAACGTTTTGCCGAGCCGCTCATCAACTGCAGGTAGTCAACCACAATCAGATCGAGACGCTTTTGTTCAGCGGCCAGCCGGCGCGCCTTCGCACGCATTTCCAGAACAGTTATGCCGGCGCTGTCATCCAGGAATATTCTCGTGTCGGATAGTGTGTTCAGCGCTTTACCAATCTGCGTCCATTCGGCGCGAGAGAGAAAACCGTTACGAAAACGCTGGGCGTCGATGTTGGCCTGCGAACAAAGCATGCGCATGACCAGTGCTTCCTTGGACATCTCCAGCGAAAACATACCAACCACGGCGCCGGGAACATGAATAGCTGCGTTCTCGGCCAACATCAACGCGAAGCTGGTTTTTCCCATCGAGGGTCGCGCGGCAACGATGATTAGATCCTGACGTTGCAGACCGGAAGTCAGCGTATCGAGGTCGGCAAAGCCGGTTGTCAGGCCAGTCAATACCGAAGATCGGCCTTCCATCTCCTGTATCTTTTCCAGAAGTTCCTGTGCTACCGGCTTAACGTGAACAAAGCCCTGGCGAAGTCGTTCGTCAGCCAACTCAAAGATGGCGTGCTCGGCGTGATCGAGAATGAGTTCGGGCTCGTCTTCCTGTTCGAGGGCCTCCTGGGTGATTTTGTTCGCAGCCCTAATCAGCTGACGGAGCATCGACTTTCCGCGAACGACCTTCGCGTAGTGTGCGATGTTGGTCGAGTGTGGCAGGCCATAAGTGAGGTTGGTGATGAAGCTGATCCCGCCGACCGACTCGAGCGCATTGTCTTTCTTGAGCTCTTCCCCAATCAGGATCGGATTAATCTCAGCACCACGTTCGAATAGCGCCGTCATCGCCAGGAAAATTCGGCGGTGTGAAGGCACATAAAAATCTTCGGGACGTAATAGCTCGATCGCCTGACTGATCAGGCCGTTGTCGAGAATTATGCCGCCGAGGATGGCGCGCTCAGCTTCGGCGCTGTTTGGCAGCGAACGCTCAAGCGATTGCTCGCGGATGGGATCAGGACTCGCCATTTAAGGAATTATGTTACGAAACGCCAAAGACGCGAAATGCAACAGTCTGAGGCAATGCCCCAGGTACCGTGCTATTAGGATGCTTCAGCGCTGAAAGCGCGATATGTTGGCCGCTATAACGTGCTTTCAGCGCTTTGAAGTCGCATTGTCTAGTTCAGTCCCGGGTGCGTTGCCCCAGGCTTTTACATTTCGCGCCGTTGGCGCTGTGTGGATGGTCAACCTGCACTCGATGAGTTGCAATCAGGCGTGCCGCACAAGAAAATGACGCTGCAAGTAGAACCAAACCTGCAGCGTCGAACTATAATCCGAGGACGCTAAAAAAGCGACGGGAAGACTGTTTTATTCCTCCACAGTCCCGGCAGTTTCCTCTTCCTTCGGTTCCACCTGTTTAGCCAACTCGGCTTCCTGCTCGGGAGTGAGATGGCCGACGATAACTTCGCCTTCCGCAACGACCTTAACCTGAAGATCAACTGACACTTCACGATGCAATCTGAGCGGAACGTTGAATTCGCCCAGGCGCTTGATTGGTTCACGCAGGTGCAACCGATGCCGGTCAATATCGTAGCCGCGTTCCTTCAGTGCTTCGGCAATATCCATGGAAGTCACGGAGCCGTAAAGAGCACCCTGCTCGCCGGACTTGCGTTTGAACTCCAGCACCAGTTTGCCGATTTGCTCTGCCTGTCCCTCAGCAGTAGTTCGTTCGCTCGCTGCTTTCTTGAGCAGCGCTGCGCGCTCGCCCTCAATCTGCTTGACGTTGCTGCTGGTAGCTTCTACCGCCAGTTTGCGCGGCAATAAATAGTTGCGCGCGTATCCGGATCTAACGCGAACTATCTCGCCGCGCGCGCCCAGATCGTCAACATCTTCGCGTAAAAGTATTTTAGTGTGCGCCATGTTGGCTGCTCCTTCCTTAGTCCTATCCCCAGTTTCGACTTTTAGTCAGTCGTATACGGCAGCAGCGCGATATTACGTGCGCGCTTGATTGCCTCGGCCAGCATGCGCTGATGTATGGCGCAGTTGCCCGATATCCGCCGGGGCAGAATCTTGCCGCGTTCCGGGATGAAGTTTCCCAGGAACCTGGCGTCTTTGAAGTCAATGATATCTACCTTTTCAATGCAGAAACGGCAGATGCGGCGGCGGCGCATGCGGCGTCCGCCACGACCCTGAGAAGGCCGGCCGCGGTCGAAATCGTCATCGCCGTTGTAGCGCCGTCCTCGATCTTCGTAATTTGTCGACATAGTTACCTCTTAAAACAGTGAATCGTGAATAGTAAATGGTGAATAGAAAAGCGAACGCGAAACAACTCACCATCGATGAATCCGAGACGGCTGGACATCAGCCGTCAATGATTACCTTTACGCAGCGTCTTCTTCTGCATCAGCCACATCGGGCCGAAACTCAGTCGCGCCGCCGCGCCGCTGTTCACCCTTGCTACCGGGCCGCTTTTCAGCCTTCTTCGCTCGCTTCGCCCTAAACTTCTCCGCGCGGCGCCGATCCTCATCCACACGCACCGTGATGTAGCGAATGATGCGGTCGTTGACGCGCATGCGACGCTCTAGCTCGGCGATTTCCCGGCCCGACCCTTCAATTTCCAACAGCCAGAAGCTGCCCTCGGTTTTATGAAGAATCTCATAAGCCAGTTGCCGCCTGCCCATGGTTTCGGACTTGGTTATCACGCCGCCCTGGTCCGTCACAATTTGTTTAAAACTGTCGGTCAGGCGCGCGACTTCATCTTCATCCGCGGTGGGGTCAACAATGAACACCACTTCGTATTGTCTGTGCGTTTCCAAAATCTTTTCTCCTTCTGAACAGTGATGAGTACTGAGTGATGAGTAATGAGTAAACAATCGCCACCACTCACTGCTCAGCACTCATTACTCATCACTCATTACTTCGCTTTTGTTATATTCCGTCATCGCTTTCAAAACTCCATCTCGCAGGATGGACCGAATTGCTGCAACACTTCTTTCCAAAACCTCTTCAACTGCCGGTTTGATTGCGCCGGGAAACGAATCAAGCACAAATCTCTTTGAATCCGAGATCGGATGCTCCGGCTGAATGCCGATTCGCAACCGCGTGAACTCGTTGGTGCCGAGCGCTCCAATAATCGACTTCAGGCCGTTGTGGCCGCCCGCCGAACCCTTTGCTCGAATTCGAATCTTTCCAAATGGCAATGCCAGGTCGTCAGATATCACGATCAACTTTTCACCTGGCTCAGCCAGCTTGTGCTTAGCAAACAAACAAGCCACAGCTTCTCCGCTGTGATTCATGTAGGTCTGAGGCTTCACCAGTTTGACCGTGCGACCCTCAATCTCACCGCGCCCAACCCGCGACTGACACTCGCGGAGTTTTACATCAAATCCGGCCACGCCGGCTAACTTGTCAATTAACATGAACCCGAGGTTGTGGCGCGACCACTCATACTCTTTGCCCGGATTCCCCAAACCAACGATCAGGAACATCGCCCATTGCCAATTTCCGATTGCCAGTCGCTCTCAAGACGGGTCGTATTTGCAATCGGCAATCGGCAATCGCAAATCGGCATTGGGTTATTCCTTCTTGCCCTTTTCACCCTTTTCGCCCTTTTCGCTCTTTTCGCCCTCGCCGCCTTCTTCATCTTCCTTCTTACCCTTGCCGATTACTTCCGGCTCCGCAGGTCCCTCAGCTTCGACAACCGGCGCCACAACTTCTTCCTTCACTATGCCCACGGTCGCGATCACTGAATCAGGCGGGGTAAGAATCTCGATGCGCTCGTCAGCAGGAATATCAGAGACGTGCACGACATCATGAACACCAAGATTTGAAACATCGATGTTGAAGGCGTCGGGAATCTCTCGAGGTTCACAACGAATTTCAATCTCACGAATGATCTGTTCGAGCACGCCCTGCTCTTCACGGACGCCGATGGGCTCGCCAATCAGGTGTAAGGGAACAGTAACCTCGATTTTTTGTCCCTTCACCAACCGGGTGAGATCAGCGTGTATTAGGCGCCCACGAATCGGATCGACCTGCCGATCATTAAACATGACTTCACTGGCCCCGAGACCCTCGATGTCGAGCGTGAAAATCGTGTTACGTCCCGACTCCGACCGCAGAATTGCCGCCAGTTCGCGAAGCGGCGCCAGCGCGGCCACACTGCCGCCTTCGCCACCGTAAACTGAAACCGGAACTAATCCCTCGCGGCGGGCTCGTCGCGCATCATTCTTGCCGCGACCTTCACGCTTGGTTGCGCGAACTGTAATGTCCTTCTGTTCTGCCATAACTGCTCCTCTTTACACCTCTCTACAAAGGTTCAGCGACTGGTCGCTGAGATTTCCGATCCGAGATCTCAAATTAAACTTTGGCCTGGTGACGAGATTGCTCGCCAGGGGCCAACGCAATTTGAGATCTGAGATTCAAAATCTCAGAACCAATCGCTGATGGACTCCTATTTAAGCCATCAGTGTTTGCCCTTCGCTAGACGAAGAGCGAGGAAACGCTGGTTTCCTCGTGGATCGACTTGATCGCTTTCGCCAGAAGCGGCGCGATACTAAGTACTTTTATCTTTTCAAACTTGCACGCGCTATCGCGTAGCGGAATCGTATTCGTAATCATTATCTGCTCGATTTCAGAGTCATCGAGCTGCTGCACTGCATGCCCCGACAGGACCGCGTGCGTAAAACACGCATGAATGCTGGCAGCTCCAGCATTCTTCAGGGCCTTAGCCACCTTTGTCAACGAGCCACCAGTATCGCACATATCGTCGACAATCAAACAGCTGCGGCCGCGCACGTCGCCAACGACATTCATCACTTCCGCAACATTTGCCTTTTCGCGCCGCTTGTCGCAAAGGGCAAGTTCAGCATCCAGTCGTTTGGCGTATGCGCGAGCTCTTTCAGCGCCACCGGTGTCGGGCGCGACGACGGTCAGGTTTGGCAACGGGTTTTCCTGATAGTAGCCAATCATGACCGGCGCCGAATAAAGGTGATCGACCGGAATATCAAAGAACCCCTGGATCTGCGCCGCGTGCAGGTC